>Ga0207681_10000016_pt1 | contig 345352 bp, 307 predicted proteins | sample KBSS53metaG_FD_184324 | JGI IMG/M metagenome (GOLD analysis project Ga0207681, IMG submission 184324) | Switchgrass rhizosphere microbial communities from Kellogg Biological Station, Michigan, USA - KBS S5-3 metaG (SPAdes) (version 2) | ecosystem: Host-associated > Plants > Roots >...
GCGCAAAAAGAGCGTAATCTTGAGTCAAATGGGCTGGGGGTGGTACCAACCCCAGCCGTGTACTCTTAACTCGGCGTCCGTGGAACCGGGGGAAGTTCAGCCTGTCCCTTCTCCCACCGCACTCCCCCCGACCGGGAGAAGGGAACGCTCCACAGCCGGTTTTGCCCGTAGGGTGCGCTGTGCGCACCAGGAACGCTGAAGGTGCGCACAGCGCACCCTACAAAAACGGGGCGGCCCCACAGGGCCGCCCCTAAAATCCGTCCGCTCCTTCCCCCGCCTCACTCCTCCGGCAGCCGCCCCGCCTTGATCCGCGCCGCCCTGCCGGCCAGCTCGGACAGCTCCAGGGTCCGTTCCTGGATGCTCTTGGGGGTGCTCTTGGGCAGGGCCGCCGAGACCTCCTTGATCTGGCGGGCCACCTCGGAGAGGTCTCCCTTCGCCCAGGGCGACTGCTTGAGGATCTCGGCGAACTGGGCTACCAGACCGGCCAGACGGAAGCCCGGCGAAGCCTTCTCCCAGGAGGGAGCGAGCTCCGAGAGGGACAGGTGCCGCACCGTCTCCGTCTGGTTGCCGATCTCCGGCGTCCTGTAGCGCAGGTGCAGCGAGGCGATCCGGCCGCCGGCGGGAGCACCGGGGCGCAGCTCGATCTCGTAGAGGGCCGTGACGCTGTGGCCGGCGCCGACCTCCCCGGCATCCACCTTGTCGTCGCGGAACCGCTCGTCGGCAATGGCCCGGTTCTCGTAGCCCAGCAGCCGGTAGTGCGCCACCACCGCGGGGTTGAACTCCACCTGCACCTTGGCGTTCTTGGCGATCGTCTGCAACGTGCCGCTGATCTCCTCCACCAGCACCCGCTTCGCCTCGGCGAGGGTGTCGATGTAGGCGTAGCGGCCGTCCCCCTTGTCGGCGAGCTGCTCCATCATGTCGTCGTTGTAGTTGCCCATGCCGAACCCGAAGGTCGAGAGCTCGATGCCCCGGCGGGCCTCGCGGCTGATCTGGCCCAGGATGGCCTGGGGACCGGAGCAGCCGACGTTGGCGACGCCGTCCGAGCAGAGGAGGATCCGGTTGGCGGCCTTCTGCTGGAAGTTGCGCAGGGCCACCTCGTAGCCGAGGAGGAGACCCGCCTCGGCGTTGGTGGCTCCTTCCGACCGCAGGCGGTCGATCGCACGGCGCACCGCCTCGCGGTCGTTGGTGGGCTCCAGCAGGACCTTCGCCTCGGAGCCATAGACCACCAGGCCGATCCGGTCCGTGGGACGAAGCTGGTCGAGCAGCAGCGCCAGCGACTGCTTGACGAGCCCGAGTCGGTTCGCCTCGTCCATGGAGCCGGAGATGTCGATCACGAACGTCAGCACCGCCGGCCGGCGATTGGCGGGGTCTACCACCCGGCCACGGACGTTGAACCGCAGGAGCCGGTACTCCGGACCCTGGGTGAAGGGCGAGGGGGCGCCTTCGGCCTTGATCGCGAAGTCCCCCCGCGCCGGCGGAGCGTCGCCGTAGTCGAAGAAGTTCACCATCTCCTCGACCCGCACGGACCGTGGATCGGGCAGATGGCCGTCGGTGAGGAACCGGCGCGCCACGGTGTAGGAGCCCGTGTCCACGTCCAGCCCGAAGGTCGAAAGCCGGTCGGCCGCCGTGTCGACGAAGGGATTGACCCCCGCCGACTTGAAGCGGACGTCCGCGTAGGGCTCATCCTTGTCCCCTCGGAATTGCGCCTGTGCTCCGCTTTCGTTTCCGCCCACGTTAAGCCGGCCGGCCAATCTGGACTGTTGGCCCGGCGCCTGGCCCACGACCCCGCCGGGAGCGCCGCCGGGAGCGCCGCCGGGGACTCCGCCCACGACCCCGCCAGATATGCCGCCCGCAACGCCAGACGCCACTTGGCCTTGCACTTCCGGGATCTCTTCCGGGATTGCGACAGCCTCGGAAGCAGCGCCGGAGTCCCCACCGGTATAACCCAGGGCCCTGAGCTGCTTCTCCTCCTGCCGGGACAGCTTAGGCGGCGGCGGAGGCGGGGGTGGCGGAGGCGCCATGACAGGCGAGGGGGCCTGGGGCGCCAGCTGATCCCGCCGTGTAGCCGGAGCCTCGGCGTCGGCCTCCTCGCCGGGCGCGTCTCGCTTCTTCTCCGCGAGGGACTCCAACTCCGCCCGCGACTCCTGAGGAGCGGCCGGTTTCGCCGCGCCCGTGGCCGCCGGGGGAAGCGCCGAATCCTGGGCAGGTTCCTCGACCGCCGCTTCCTCCTTGGCGAGGAACGGTGAATTCTCGCGCACCTGGAGGGCCACCAGACCGGCCCCAGCCATCACCACCACCGATGCCGCGATCAACCAGCGCTGTCTGGAAACCATGGGGCTTCTCCTTTCGACGTCCGGCATCTCGATGCCGACAGTGATGGATGGGGGAATCTCGCTCTTGATCTTGTCCAGCAGCCCGGCCGGCGGCTCGAAGTCCTCCCGCTCCGCCAGCTTCCGGGCGATTTCGCGCTCGTTCAGCCTGCTCATCGAACGTCCTCCTCGAGGGCCAGGGCCAGCAATCCCAGGGCCTTTTTCAGGCGCTTGCGGATGGCGACCGGCGTCACTCCTTCATGCACCGCGACTTCCTTGACCGCCAGGTCCCCCCAGAAGAGGGCCGTGACGGTGAAGCGCAGCTCCTCCGGCAGGGAGAGCACCGCGCGCCGCAGCCGGTCGCCGGCGGCGCTCAGGCCCACCGTCTCGTCGGCCGGCGGCGCGGGGTCCGGAACGGCCGATTCGTGCTTCTCCTCGAGAGGCACGAGCCGCCGGGGCCGTCGCATGTGGTTCAGGAAAGTGTTGTAGGCGATGCGGAACAGCCAGGTGGAGAATTGCGCCCGGCCATCGAAGCCGGGCAGGGCGTCCCACGCCTTGCGATACGTCTCTTGCGTGAGGTCCGCCGCCAGGTCGGGATCGCCGCAGAGCCGGCGCAGCAGAGCGAAGACGCCGCGGTAGGTCCGTTCCACCAGCTTCTCGGCGGCGGAACGGTCTCCATCGGCCAGGGCGGCGAGCAGCCGCCTTTCCTGGGCTCCATCTGGCTGGTCCCGCAACTCGCCTCCCCAGAGACTTGTCGAGACTGCTGTCCGTGTCGTGTTCATCCTACCGACTTAGACGCCGGGGGGATGAAAAAAGAAACCGGGGGAGGATTTCCCCTCCGGCCGCGCGGTTTTCCCCCGCCGTGTCGCGATCCTCCCCCCTCGTCGCGGGCTTCTCCCCTCTCTCCGCGGAGATCTCCCCTCCGATCGCGGAGATCCCGCCTCTTGACGTGCGTGTCTCCCCTTTCGGCGCGGGCTCCTCCCCTCTGGGCGCGAGGTTTTCCCCTCGCTTCGCGGGTGTGTCCCCTTCTAAGGGGAGGTCATGGATTGGAGGGGGGAGAAACCCGCGCCGAGAGGGGAAGCTCGGAACCTGGGAGGGGGCAGCCGCGCCGAGCTTCGCGCGCGTCAACCGATGGTGCCTTCTACTCTGGCGAACCACTGCCGAAACGGCGTTTCAGCTTCGTGAAAGCCGCGTCTAAAGGAGATCTCCTCAGCCCCAAAGCTTGCGCTCGGACGCCCTCGGCGGCCCAATGGTAGACTTCCTTCATGGCTCAACTTGGCGTTGTGGTCCACAGCGATCCAGAGACCCTTGGCGGGACTCCCGTCTTCCTGGGGACCCGGGTGCCCGTCCGCAACCTCATTGATTTCCTCGAGGCCGGGGACAGCCTCGAGGATTTCTTGAAGTCCTTCCCTTCCGTCTCTCGGGAACAGGCCGTTGCCGCCCTCGAACTGGCCAGCGAGTATCTGACTGCCTGTGCGCATTCTGGTCGATGAATCCCTGCCGCAAGAGCTAGCCTCGGAGTTGGAGGTCGACGGGGTTCATACCGTTGCCGAGCTTGGATGGTCGGGGCTGGCAAACGGTGCCCTGCTCCGCCGTGCAGTCACAGCGGGCTTCCAGGTCTTCCTGACCGCCGACCAGAACCTGCCCTATCAACAGGACATCGCCGGGTACGGCATTGGCCTCATCGTCCTGAAGGCTCATCGCAATCGCATTCAGGATCTCCGGCCCCTGATCCCCGGAATTCGTCAGGGGCTGGGAATCCTGGCTCCTGGACAGATCCTTCGATTGAGCAGTCCCTGATCAGTCGCTCTCAGGGCCGCTCTACGGCTGCCGCGTCAACCGACGGTGCCCGGACCGTGTCGAATTCTTGGCTCAGAGATTTCCGCAACTCATCCGGTATCCGAGCCTCGATCGCCAACTCGAACCGCGTCCCCTCACCTCGCCAGATCAGGTCGTAGAGCCCCGCAGGGGAGCCAGACTCTCACGGTGTGAGCCTGAATTTCTGCCGCCCCTGGCGGGGCTCGGGGAGGGGTTTCCGTCCGGTTCCCAGGGCTCCCGCCCTGGGCTAGGAATCTGGCGCCCTCCGGGCTCGCGGGCTCGGACTTCAGGGGCCTCCTACGGCTTCCTCATCATCCGCTCGTCCGGGAAACCGGGCTGTACCAGGATCACGGCCGTGGCCGGCCCCTTGCCGTCGCGCTCGAACCGCAGGGCATAGCCGCCGGGCAGCCCGTCCGGCCGGAACCGGGTGGCCGCCGTGGGCACGAGGATGAAGGCGCTGGACCAGATCTCCATGCGCAGCCGCCCCTCCACGAGATCGATCTTCATCGTCCCGTTCTGCTCGCCGGCATAGCTCCCCACCAGGGCCTCCAGATCGGCCCGGCCGACGGCCACCTCGGGATCCCCCTCGCTGAGGATGAAGGCCGGGCGCTCCATCTTCGCGATGCAGGAAGGATCCAGCCGGTCCACCGAGCCGTCCTCGATGGTCTTCACGAAGAGGGAGGTCAGGCACTCCAAGCCCTTGATGCCTTCCGCGACGTGGCCGGCGTCGGGGGTAACGATGGATTTACTGTGGCGGAGGGTGCGCGCGGCCTCGTCGCCGCGGCTCGGCGGGGTCACCGGGTCGCGCTCGTGGTTGACGATGAGCACCGGCACGTCCGAGGTTACCGGCGCCAGGTAGCTCTCCGGGACCTTCGCCGTCGGCCATTCGGCGCAGGCCGCCCGCTGAGCCCGGATGCGGAGGTCGCCCAGGAAGGTACCGGCCACGGCGGCGGGGATCTCCTCGTCACGGATGAAGGGGACGTCCTCGGAGCAGGTGATCGCGAGGTAGTAGCCGTCGGTGGCCACGCCCAGGTTCCGGGCAAAGGAGCTGGCCGTTTCCGCCAGGGGTTTCCAGTTCCCCTGGGCCGCCAGGTGGACCTGCAGCGGCAGCCCGGACGCCGAAGCGGGATCGTAGAGCATGTAGCGGAGGGTCTGGGCGACGGCGCCGCGCGACAGGCGGACCTCGTACGGTTTGACCGTCTTGGGGTCCAGGAGGTTTACGCGGGCCGGCTGCCGGTCGGCAGCCGCGAACACCGCGGCGACGTCGTCCTGGAGACGGGGGAACGCCTTCGCGCAGGCTGTGTCGGCGGCACACTCCGCAACCAGGCCGTCGAGGGCCGCCTGCGCGAAGCGGGCGAAGAGGAGAGGCCCCCGGTCGGAGGTCAGCGCCACGCCTTCCAGGATCGCGGTGCGCACCTTGCCCGGGTGGCGCCGCAGGTAGACCAGGACGACCCGGGTGCCGTAGGAGGCCCCGATGAGGTTCATCTGGGGATAGCCGAGGGCGGCGCGCACCTCGTCCACGTCGTCGACGGCGTTGTCGGTCGTGTACTGGGCGAGATCGGCGATCTTGCTCAGCCGGTCCCGACAGGCCCGCACCTTGTCGGCCGGCCGGAAGCTGTCGAAGAACTCCTGGACCGAACCCGCGCCATGGAGCTCGGGGCATTCGAGGGGCGCCGAGCCGCCCGTTCCCCGGAGGTCCACGAACAGGAAGTCGCGGCGCTGGCGCAGCGGCGCCAGCTCATAGCTCACACCCGCCGCCAACCGCGCGTTGGAGTTGCCCGGCCCGCCCGTGAAGTAGACGACCGGATCGGGCAGCCGGTCCGGGCCGAGGGCCGGCAGCACGACGACCCGCAGGGGGACCTTGCGCCCTGTCTTCGCGGCCCGGTTCTCGAACACCTCGTAGGTGCCGCACCGGGCATCCTTCGGCAGCCTCGCGTCGGTGCAAGGGCCGAGGGTCAGGCGCGGACCGGCGGCGTGCCCGGTTCCAGGAGAGAGGATGGAGAGACAGAGAACGGCCAGAAAAGCGTTGCGTTTCATCGTTCCCCCTGCGTTTCGTCCAGGAACACCTTGCCCGGCCCCTCCCTCGCCACTTCCAGGGCCCTCTCCATCGTCCGATGGACGGAGATGCGGTCGCGGTGCTCGCGGATTCCCGACCTGGCGAGCGCCTCCAGCGGCTGCCCCTGGACGCCGCCCAGCACCACGAACATTCCGAGCCCGTGGAGACGGGCCACGGCCGACTCCAGGCTGACCAGGCCGGTGGCGTCGATGGCCGGCACGGAGGAGAGGTCCAGCACGACGATCCGGATCCCCGTCGGCACCCTCTGGAGCGCGCTCATGGCCTTCTGCGCCGCGCCGAAGAAGAGCGGGCCCGCCACCTCGTAGATCAGGACGTCCTTCGGCAGCCCCTGGGAGGCGATGGGATGCTGGTCCACCAGGCGCACGTTCGAGACGTCGGCCATGCGCTTCATGAAGAGGAGCGCCGCGAGCACCACGCCCACCGTCACCGAGACCACCATGTCGAAGATCACCGTCAGGCCGAAACAGGTGAGGAGCACGATGACGTCGCTCCGCGGCGCCACCCGCATGGCGTGCAGGAAGTGCTTGGCCTCGCTCATGTTCCAGGCCACGACGAGCAGCAGCGCCGCGAGCGAGGCCATCGGGAGGTAGTTGAGCACCGGCGCCAGCAGCAGCACGGAGAGCAGCACGAACACCGAGTGGAAGATGGCGGCCAGGGGCGAGCGCGCCCCGGAACGGACGTTGGTGGCCGTGCGGGCGAGGGCGCCGGTGGCCGCGATGCCGCCGAAGAACGGGGCCACGATGTTGCCCACCCCCTGGGCCACCAGCTCGGCGTCCGGATCGTGCGAGCCGCCCGTCATGCCGTCGGCCACCACGGCCGAGAGCAGCGACTCGATGGCGCCCAGCATGGCGATGGCGAAGGCCGAGGGGACCAGCGCGCGGATCAGCTCGAAGGAGAGGCCGATCGGCTGGCCGTCCGGCCCCGGCAGGCGCCAGGGGAGGACCGGCAGCGGCGGGAGCTGCGGGATGCCGTCCTGGAAGCGGCTGTGGATCGTCGCCACCTCGAAGCCCGGCACCCAGCGGGAGAGCAGCAGGGCCAGGATGCCGCCGAGCCCGAGAGCGATCAGCGGACCGGGAACCTTGCGCGTGATGCGCGGCCAGAGGATGAGCACGGCGAGGGTGAAGAGGCCGATCGCGAGGTCGGGCCCATGCGCGGTCGGCAGGGCCCGCCCCAGCGCCGCCGCCCGTTCGAGATAGGTCTCGGGCATCCGGGCCACCGAGAGCCCCAGGAAATCCTTGAGCTGGAGGGTGGCGATGACAAGGGCGATGCCGGCCGTGAAACCGGTCGTGACGGGATAGGGGACGAACTGGATCAGCCCGCCCAGGCGCGCGGCGCCCATGACCACCAGCAGGATGCCCGCCATGAAGCTCGCGAGGATCAGCCCGCCCAGCCCGAACCGGGCCGAGATCGGAGCCAGCAGCACCACGAAGGCCGCCGTGGGCCCCGAGACCTGCACCATCGAGCCGCCCAGGGCCGCGATGACGCAGCCGGCCACGATGGCCGTGTAGAGCCCGTGCTGCGGCGCCACCCCCGAGGCGACCGCCAGCGCCATCGAGAGCGGCAGGGCGACGATGCCCACCACGACGCCCGCCAGCAGGTCCGATCGCAGATCCTTGCGGCTGTAGCCGTGCCGCAGGCTCTGGCGCAGGGCGGTCCCCAGGCGCGGGGGGAAGGACGGCGAGCCGGTGGCGGCTCCGGACGAATCTTCGTAGCGTCTAGGCATCCGGTTCTGTCGAAGGCGGCTCCGCCGCCACCAACTGCACCACCGTCTCCATGTGCCCCGTCTGGGGAAACATGTCGAAGAAGACGATGCTCTCGATGCGGTAGCCCTCCTGGAGCTGGCGCAGATCGCGGGCCAGGGCCGCGGGATGGCAGGAGACGTAGGTCAGCCGGGCGGGCCGGCGGTCCATCACGACGTCCCGCACCCGCGGCGACAGGCCGCCCCGGGGCGGATCCACCACCAGCCGGTCCAGCCCGAGAGGCAGCGCGGGCAGCCAGCTCTCCACGACCTTGTTCACCAGCTCGACGTTGAGCAGCTTGTTGCGCCGGATGTTCAAGCGGGCGTAGCGCGAGCCGATCTGGTCCGACTCGACGGCGATCACCCGCTTGTAGAGACGGCCGAGGGGCAGGCTGAAGAGGCCCACGCCGGCGTAGAGGTCGATGGCCAGCTCGCCCTCCCAGTCCCCCACCGTCGTGGCCACCAGCTTCGGCAGCAACCCGCGGTGGCCCTGGAAGAAGCAGCGGGCGTCGTAGGCGTAGACGAAATCCCCCACCCGGCTCGAGACCTCGCCGTGGGGCAGCCCCTCGACGACCGGGGCCACGGTCACCGCTCCGTCGTCCCCCGCCGCGAGGTCCAGCCGGCGCGGCGCGTCCGCGCCCAGGACCGCCGGCAACTGGGCCAGCAGCGCCTCCAGCTCCGGCACCAGGAGCGGGCAGCGCGCCACGGCGATCACCTCGTTGGTGCCCCGCGCGTGGTAGCCCACCCGCACCCCGCCCGCCACCGGATCGACCTCCGTGTGGACCTGCGTGCGCATCCGGTAGCCCCAGGGGTCGCCCGTGACCACGGGCGCGTCGGCGGGCACGACGATCCGGCCGATGTGCTCGAGGGTCTCGCGGACGGCCTGGGCCTTGAGGCGCGGCTGGGCGTTGTCGTTCAGGTGCTGCAGATCGCAGATGCCGGAGCGGGAGAGCTCCGGCACGGGATCGGGCCGCCGGTCCGGCCCGGGCGACAGGATCTCGACGATCTCCGCCCGGCCGTAGTCGGGCCGCCGCTCGGCGATCCGCACGTGCAGGAGGTCGCCGGGCGCCGAGCGCGGCACGAAGATGGGCACCCCCTCGAAGCGGGCGAGCCCTTCGCCGCCCGCGACGAGCTTCTCGATCTGCACCGGGATCTCTTCGACGCCGGTCAGGCGGGCGCCGGTCGGTGGCGCCGCGGGCTCGCGCGGCGGTGCCGGAGGCGCAGCCTCGCGGCGGCGGTCTTCCCGGGGACGGAAGCTCCGAGGGCGGTCGTCGCGGGGACGGTCGGTGCGAGGACCAGCAGGACGAGGCCGGTCTTCACGAGGCCGGTCTGTCCGTGGCCGATCGTTACGGGCCCCGGCGGGACGCGGCCGGTCGTTACGAGGCCCAGCGGGACGAGGACGGTCCTCTCGCGGCCGATCCGTCCGGGGACGATCCGTACGGGGACGATCTCCAGGAGGACGGTCGGTACGCGGCCGGTTTTCCCGAGGCCCGGCAGCACGCGGACGATCCTCGCGGGGCCGGTCGTCTCGGGGCCGGTCGTCTCGGCGCGGCGGTCCCCCTCCCGGGCGCCCCTGGCCGGGACCCCGGCCCCGCGGACCGTTGCTCCGCCCCTCGCCGCCCGGCCCGCGGCCCGGGCCCTTGCCTCCCTGTCGTCCTATCATCCGGCTTTCCCTTCCCCTTCGACGAGAATGTGAATACGCGGCGCCAGCTCCGGCAGACGTCGTTCGATCTCGGCGCGCAGGTCCTCCACCCGGAACCGGCGCGACAGATGGTGCAGCACCAGCGCCTCGTTGCGGAATTCATCCGCCCAATGGGCGATGTCGCCCAGGTGGAGATGCTTGAAGCGCTCCCCCTTGTCCCGGTGCTCCTCGCCGAGGAAGGTGCATTCGAGCATCAGCACCTTCGACTGGAAGACCCGCGGCTCCCATTCGAAGATCTTCGGCCCCGTGTCGCCACAATACGTGAGCCAGAGGTCCTCCACCACCTCGGCGGTCTCCACCCCTTCCGCGCGCAGGGCGATCAGCTCGGCGGCCGGCAAGCCCGCGAAGGCCGGCGCCAGGTGCCGCCGGCTCCGCCAGAGGTGGTAGCCCAGGCTCGGCACCACGTGGTCGACGGCGAAGGCCTCCATGGTCAATCCCTTCCCGACGCCCACCCGGTCGCCGGGCGCCAGGGGGATGAGATCGTACCGGTACGCCGCCCGCTCCAGGCGCTCCGCCGCCGCGATGAACGCGCCCAGCGGCTCCGCGGTCTCGGCCGGGCAGAACACCCGCGTGTGGGCCAGCCGGTGCAGGGACCGCTGCGAGAGGACGTATGGCAGCCCGAGGACGTGGTCGAGATGGCCGTGGCTCAGGAAGACGTCCTGGGCGCCGGCGAGCTGCAGCGCTCCCCGCCCGACGTCGAGGGCCAGCCCGGGCGGATGGACGCGGAACCAGTTGTCGTCCCCGGCGCGGGAACAGCCCTCGATGCAAAGGTCGCCAAAACGCAGCTCGACGGGTCGCATGTCAGGTGAGGGGCAGGCCGCCGCCCGGCTGAGCGGGCGGCGGCAAGGGACCGCGGATCAGATCTCCCGGTACAGCCAGCGGCGGAACGGCGCCAGGCGCGTCTCGACGCTCGCCCAGTCCGGCTCGATCAGCCAGAGCGTCGCCGCCACCGAGGATAGCAGCGAGTTGCCGTCCTGGGGAGTGAAGCAGAAGCCGTAGACCTCGCGCTTGCGGCGCACGGCCAGCGTCGGCTGCACCATCACCGTCTGGGAGAGGATGCGGCCGTAGTAGCCGTGGTCGCGGCCGAAGCTGAAGATCAGGTTGGCGTAGCGCTTGTCGGTGGTCGCCACCAGCGGGTTTTCGCGCAGGCGCTTCTTGACCTCGTCCAGCGTGATGTCGCGGGTGAGGTCGAGGTTGAACCAGATCGAGTGCATGTACTGGGTGTTGAGCTTGACCGCGCTGGAGAACAGGTTGAGGTCGAGGTCCAGCGTCTCGAAGACGCGGTGGGCGTCGCGGGCGTGATGGGTGCCGAAGTCGGGGTCGTCGTGCTTGCCGACGTTGGGGGCCGGCACGAAGCTGTCCACCTGCGAGATGTCGTTCGACCGCCGCATGCAGACGAAGCGGCCCTTGTCCAGGGAGAAGTCCCGGCCGCCGTCGTGGCAGATGGTCTTGATGAGGGTGGAGATGTTGTGGGTGTTGCAGGAGACGATCTGGATGAACCGGTCTTCGCCGGGCACCAGGATCTCCTCGTTGATGCCCTTGGCGTAGGGCTTGCCGAAGCCGGACTCGCTGCCCTGGGCCAGGAACCCCTTGGGGCCGGTGAGGTTCTCGTAGAACTTTTCCTTGTTCTCGTTGCCGGCCGGCGTGCAGTCGACGATCACCGTCGCCCGCTCCATCGCCTCGCGGGACTCGAGGGTCACCTCGTGTCCCAGCTTCTCGAACTCCGAGCGGACGTCCTCGTCCACCGCCAGCCGGGCGCCGCGCTGAATCAGATGGTTGAGCTTGGCCCGGTCGGACGCGAGCGGCGTCCGCTTGTGGAAGGTGACTTCATCGATTCCCATCCTGTCCCGGAAGTCGGTGAAGAGACCGAGCAGGGGTTCGCCAATCGTGCCCGTGCCCACGACGTGGACGATCTTTTTCATGATTCCCTCGCGAGAAAACGGTTGATAGGACGAAAGAAGAAGCGGCAACCTGACGACGCGCGCGAGAGTAGCACAGGGTGCGCCGTCAGGGGGCAGAACGGCGGGCGGGTGGGCTGGGGGGCGGGCTGGCGCCCGCCAGCCAGCGTCCCCCCGCCCGGCCCCTCATCCCTGTCCCTTCTCCCATCGCCCTCCCCCCGACCGGGAGAAGGGAACGCTCCACGGCCGGTATGGCCCGTAGGGTGCGCTGTGCGCACCTTCGACGGTGGTGGTGCGCAGAGCGCACCCTACAAGCTCCATCGTTTCAGCGACGTCCCCTTCTCCCGGCCGGGGGGAGTGCGGTGGGAGAAGGGACAGGGATGAGGGCCGCGGAGGGCTTGCCCTCCGCTCTAGATATTGTAAAGTCTCTATGTGATCGCGCTCTTTTCAGCCTTCCGGTCAGTCTTTCGGGCTCCCGTCCCCCTCTTCCCCGTGCTTGCCGCCGCCGCGCCATTCCGGGTCGCGCCGGCCGAAGACGTCCATCTGCCGGGGCACTTCGAGGTAGGTGCGGGTCACGGCGGGATCGCAGATTTCGTTCTCGCACTCGTAGGTGTAGACGTTCCACTCCTCGCGCCGGGCAAAACCGGCGAGGGTTTGGTAAGTGTTGCAGTTGCCGCACTTGATTGAGATGTTCCGGATGTCGATCTCTTCCTCGGCCATACCTTCCTCCTCAAAGGATCTTCCCATGATGGCCCGGCCTTTGCACTCACCAGCCGCCGCGATGAGAGTAGCACCACGTCTCCGTGCCTTCGGGCTTCTCCTGCCAGTCCTGGCGGGGCTCGTGGCCGTGCGGCCGGTGCCATCGTTCTCCCAACAGGCCCAGGAGCCGCCGACCCCGTCCTTCCAGGACGAGGTCTCGGTGGGCCTGGTGCTCGTCCCCGTCGTCGTGCGCTCCGGCGCGGGTTACGCGAAGAACCTGGACCAGGGCGATTTCCGCCTGCTGGTGGAGGGCAAGCCGGCGGCCATCGAGAGCTTCGAGCGCCGGTCCGACGCGCCCGCCAGCGTCGTCCTGCTGCAGGACCTCTCGGGCAGCATGGAGACCAACGGCAAGCTCGACTGGAGCCGGGAGGTGGTGCGCTTCTTCCTCGGCAAGGCGCTCCCCGGAGACGAGTTCTCGATCGCCACCTTCGCGGGCGACCAGCTCCAGGTCGAGGTGCCCTTCACGACCGACCTCTCGGCGCTGCGCGAGTCGAGCGACCGCTGGAAGGCCTACGGCACCACGGCGCTCCACGACGCGGTCGCCAGCATGCCCAGGATCTCGCTCGAGGGGCGCAATCCGAAACGGTTCGCCCTGCTGATCACCGACGGGGTGGACAACGCCAGCCGCATCACCCCCGAGCAGGCGCGGGCCATCGTGCAGGAGGCCCAGCTCCCGACCTACGTGCTGGGGCTGGGCTCCGGCAACCCCTACGAGCGGAACACCGTGGGGGAGAAGATGTACCGGTACGCGGACGTGCTCAGCCTGCTCGCCGCGGTCACCGGCGGACGGTATTACTCCATTTCCAGCAGCGAGGATCTGCAGAAGGCCCTGACGGCCATCCTGGACGACGTCCGGCATCAATATGTCCTCGGGTTCTCGACCGGCGACGGGGCCGTGCGTTTCCGCAAGCTGCAGGTCGAGATCAAGGACAAGGGCAAAGACCGACGCACCATCGTTTTTCGACGTGGCTACAAAGGAACACCCCCCGCGGGATCCCGCGCGGGAGGCTAACCCGAACTGGGGCTCCGTTTCCTCAAGGAGGAAGCGCCCCCGCTCCAAAAAAAGGAGAACCAACCATGAGAACGAAACCGTGGATCGTGGCTTTTTCGCTGGCCGCCGCCCTCATTGGCACGACTGGCTGCGCGACCAAGAAATACGTCCGGCAGGAAACCGGCACCGTCAACAGCCGGGTGGACGACGTGCAGGGTCAGGTCGAGGAGGCCCAGACCCGGCTCAACACCCATGACCAGCAGATCGGCGAGGCCTCCAAGACCGCCCAGGACGCCCTGCGCCGCGCCACGGAGGCCGGCAAGCTCGCCGAGGGCAAGTTCCTCTACGAGACCGTCCTCACCGACGAGAAGGTGAAGTTCGGCTTCGACACCTCGGACCTCTCGCCCGAGGGCCAGGCGGCCATCGACGAGTTCGCCGAGAACCTCAAGTCGCAGAACAAGAACGTCTACATCGAGATCCAGGGCCATACCGACAGCGTCGGCTCGGAGAAGTACAACGAGGAGCTCGGGCTCCTGCGGGCGGAGTCGGTGCGGCGCTACCTGAACCAGAAGCACGGCTTCCCGCTGCACCGCATCAACGTCATCTCCTACGGCGAGAGCGCTGCCGTCGCGGACAACAACACCCGCGAGGGCCGCGGGCAGAACCGCCGCGTGGCGCTGGTCGTCCTGCAGTAGAGAGAGGAACGGCCGGGGTGGGGCGAGAGCCTACGCCCCGGCCTTCTTGATTACGCCCCGGCCTTCTTGATCAATGCGCGCAGGGTGTCGCCGTCGGCGATGCCGGCCTCGAAGTAGGCGACGCGCCCCTTCTTGTCGACCACCATCAGAGTTGGCAGGGCGAGCACGCCGAGGGTCGTGGCGACCGAGTCGTTGGGGTCGAGCAGCACCGGGTAGGGGAACGGCTTCTTCTTGAGGAAGCCCTTGACCGTGTCCGGCTCCTCCCCCACGTTGGCGGCCAGGAACTGCACGCCGCGCCCCTTGAAGTCGCGATAGACCGGCTCCAGGATCTGCGCCTGGAGATGGCAGGGCCCGCACCAGGTAGCCCAGAAGTCCACCACGACCACCTGGCCCCGGAAGTCCTTGGGACCCAGGGTACGGCCGTCGACCGTCTTCAACTGGAAATCGGCTTTGCTGCCCACCTTCGGGGCGCCACCGGCGGTCGCGCCGTCGCCGGCGGTCGCGCCGCCACAGCTCAGGAGAAGAAGGGAAGCGACCGCGGCGGCCAGAAGGGCGGGGCGTCGGGAAAAGATCGTCATCGTCATGGCCTCGCAAGCATAGAGGAATATGGTGAAGCCGGAGCGTCCACCCGCGAGAACAAACGAAAGGGGGCGGGAAATCCCGCCCCGGCCCCTCATCCCTGTCCCTTCTCCCATCGCCCTCCCCCCTCACCGGGAGAAGGGAACGCTCCACCGCCGGTTTTGCCCGTAGGGTGCGCTGTGCGCACCACAACCGTTGAAGGTGCGCACAGCGCACCCTACAAGCTCCACCGTCTCGGTAAGGTCCCCTTCTCCCGGGTGGCGGGAGTGCGGTGGGAGAAGGGACAGGGATGAGGGGCCCGGGGCGGCAGCCCCGCCCTAGGCCCCCCGGCTCAGCCTAGCTGCAGCCGCTCGTCGAGCCGCAGTTGTTGCACTTGTAGCAGCTGCCGTTCCGCACCATGATGCTGCCGCAGTCGTGGCAGCTCGGCGCGTCCTGCTGGTAGAGGAAGGTGGACTTCGGGGCCGCGACGACCTCGGCGTTCACCGCCAGGGCCACGGTCTCGAGCCGGCCGCCGCCCATGAGCGACATGGAGACCGGCAGCTCGCCCGCGAGGTCCTCCCGCAGCACGACCCCCGCCGCGATCTTGTCGTCCCGCGACAGGAACTTCGAGGCCAGCCAGCGGAAGATGTAGTCCGTGATCGACTTGGCGATCGGGATCTCCCGGTGCTTGGTGAAGCCCGAGGGCTCGAACCGCGTGTGGCTGAACTTGTCCACCAGCGTCTGGAGGGGCACCCCGTACTGCAGGGCGATCGAGATCGCCGTGGCGAAGGAGTCCATGAGGCCCGAGATCGTGGAGCCCTGCTTGGCCATCACCAGGAAGATCTCGCCCGGCGTGCCGTCCTCGTAGAGCCCGACCGTGATGTAGCCCTCGAACTCGTTGATCGAGAACTTGTGGGTGATCGACTGCCGCTCGTCCGGCAGCTTGCGGCGCACGGCCCGCCGCTCCTGGAGGGGAACGACCGCCTGCGCCGGCTCGTCGCGCTTGGTGGAGAGCGGCTGGCTGCGCTTGCAGTTGTCGCGGTAGATGGCGACCGCCTTCAGGCCCATCTGCCAGCCCTCGACGTAGGCCTGCAGGATCTCGTCGGAGGTGGACTCCTCGGGCATGTTGATCGTCTTGCTGATCGCCCCCGAGATGAACGGCTGCGCGGCGGCCAGCATCTTCAGGTGCCCCATGTAATGGATGGAGCGCGAGCCCTTGGCCGGCTTGAAGGCGCAGTCGAAGACCGCCAGGTGCTCTTCCTTCAGATAGGGAGCGCCCTCGATGGTGTCGTTCTCGTCGATGTGCTCGACGATGGCGCGGATCTCCTCCTTGTCGTAGCCGAGGCGCTTGAGGGCGATGGGGACCGTGTTGTTGACGATCTTGATCATGCCGCCGCCGACCAGCTTCTTGTACTTGACGAGGGCGATGTCCGGCTCGACGCCCGTGGTGTCGCAGTCCATCATGAAGGCGATCGTGCCGGTCGGCGCGAGCACCGAGATCTGGCTGTTGCGCAGGCCGTGCTGGTCGCCCAGCTCCACCACCTCGTCCCAGGACTTCTTGGCGGCCTGGAGGAGGTCCATGGGCACGTGGGCGTGCTCGATGTGCTTGACCGCCTCGCGGTGCTTGCGCATCACTTTCATCATGGGCTCGCGGTTGGCCTCGTACCCCTCGAAGGGCCCCATGGCCTCGGCGATGCGGGCCGACTGGGCGTAGGAGGCGCCGGACATCAGGGCCGTGATGGCGGCCGCGTAGTCCCGGCCAGCGTCGGCGTCGTAGGGCAGGCCGCGGGCCATGAGCAGGGCGCCCAGGTTGGCGAAGCCGATGCCCAGGGGCCGGAACTTGTGGGAGTTCTCGCCGATCTTCGCCGTCGGGTAGCTGGCGTTGCCGACGATGATCTCCATCCCCGAGATCACCACCTCGCAGGTGTGCTTGAAGCTCTCGACGTCGAACCCGGAGTCGGCGTCGTAGAAGCGCATCAGGTTCAGCGACGCCAGGTTGCAGGCCGTGTCGTTCAAGAACATGTACTCGCTGCACGGGTTGCTGGCGTAGATGCGGTCGGTGTTGGAGCAGGTGTGCCAGTCGTTGATCGTGGTGTCGTACTGCATGCCGGGGTCGCCGCAGATCCAGGCCGCGTCGGCGATCTTCTTCATCAGGTCGCGGGCCTTGTAGGTGTCCATCGGCTTGCCCGTGATGCGGGCCCGGGTCGACCACTCGCCGTCGGCCTCCACGGCCTTCATGAAGTCGTCCGTCACTCGCACGGAGTGGTTGGCGTTCTGGTAGGCGATCGAGTCGTAGGCGCCGCCCTGGACGTTGAAGCCGCCCTCGTAGCCCGCGTCGATCAGCGCCCAGGCCTTGCGCTCCTCGATCTCCTTGCAGCGGATGAAGTCCTCGATGTCCGGGTGGTCGATGTCGAGGATGACCATCTTGGCCGCCCGGCGGGTCTTGCCGCCGCTCTTGATGACGCCCGCGAAGGCATCGAAGCCCTTCATGAAGGAGACCGGGCCCGAGGCCGTGCCGCCGCCGGCCAGCGGCTCCCGCGCGGAGCGCAGCTTGGAGAGGTTGCTGCCCGTGCCCGAGCCGTACTTGAAGAGCATGCCCTCGGTCTTGGCGAGGGTGAGGATGGAGTCCATCGTGTCCTCGGCGCCGTTGATGAAGCAGGCGGAGCACTGCGGCTTCTCCTCGATGCCGACGTTGAACCACACCGGCGAGTTGAAGCAGGCGTACTGGTAGAGCAGGATGTGCTTGAGCTCGGCGTGGAACGTCTGGGCGTCCGCCTCGGTGGCGAAGTAGCCGTTCAGGCGTCCCCAGCCGCCCACCGTGTCCACCACGCGGCCGATGAGCTGGCGCACGCTGCGCTCCCGGTCCGGCGAGCCGATCTGGCCGCGGAAGTACTTCGAGACCACCACGTTGGTCGCCGTCTGCGACCAGAACTTGGGCATCTCGACGCCCTTCTGCTCGAAGACCTTCTCCCCCTTCTCGTTCGAGATCACGGCATCGCGCAGCTCCCACTCGACGGTGTCGAACGGGTCCACCCCGGGCGCCGTGTAGTAGCGCTCGAAGCTCAGGCCCCGCGCCGGGGCGGCCTCGGCGGGCGCCTCCGCCTTCGGAGCGGCCACGGTGGCTGTCGCCGCCTGGCTGCGTGTCGCTCTGCCTCTCGTCTCGTCGGAATGAAGGGTGGATTGTGGCTCCATGCTCGCTCTCCTGGGAAGTCGTCTCGGGTTGATTTTCCGGCGGGATCGCCAACCTCGCAACGTTTGCAATCTGCGTAACGTTCGCTACCTACGCTACGCCTGCACCCTGGCGCTGTCAAGGGAAAACCACAAGATGTTGTGGGCTTCGTGGCACGGCGCCCCAAGGACTGGGAAATGAAATCGTGAGCGATTTACAATCCCACACCTTCCCGACAAGTTTTCCACAGACGGAATTACTAACCCCGAAGGAGAGCTGTGGATTTCGGTGTGCAAGGTGGAGAAATACGGCTCGACGCGGCAGATTCTTGCCGCTTCGCGGCGAGCACGGTTGGAGCCACTGCGACCGCGGTACGAGCGGCCGCGACCGCGGTCGGAGCCGTTGCGACCACGGTACGAGTCCCTGCGACCGCGGTACGAGCCATCGCGACCGTGGTCGGAGCCGCTGCGACCGCGGTCTGAGCCGTCGCGACCAAGGTCTGAGTCATTGCGACCAAGGTCTGAGTCATTGCGACCGCGGTATGAGCCGCTGCGACCGCGGTACGAGCGGCTGCGACCGCGGTACGAGCGGCTGCGACCACGGTACGAGCCGCTGCGACCACGGTCGGAGTCATTGCGACCAAGGTCCGAGTCGCTGCGACCGCGGTACGAGCCGCTGCGACCTGTTATTTCTTTACGTCCACCTTCGAGTACCCCATCCCGTCCGGCTCCTTGCCGGCGGTGAGGCTCCCCACCCGCTTCCACTCGGCCAAGTCGACGATCGAGATCGTGTCGCTGTTGGCGTGGGCCACGAAGGCGCGCTTGCCGTCGGGAGTGATGACGATGCCGATGGGGACCGAGCTGTCGCCGAACTGGGCCATCAGCCGCCCTTCCCGGTCGGCGGCGGCCTGGACGGGCAGGGGCACGCGGCGCTCGAGCGTCTTCTCCGCCACGCTCAGCACCGAGACGTCGCCCGACTTGGCGTTGCTCACCAGGACGTGCTTGCCGTCCGGCGTCACCTTGGCGCGGATGGGGAAGGCGGCGGAGGCGACCGTGCCGATGACCGCCAGCGTCTTCGCGTCCACCACCGAGACCGAGTCCGCCTCGCGGTTGGTCGCCCAGACCTGCCTGCCGTCGGGAGTGACGTCGATCCCCTCGGTGCCGGCGCCGGTCTTGACGTCGCCCAGCGACTTGCCGGTCTTGAGGTCGAGGGCGGTGATCGAGCCGGAGCCGATGTTGGCGACGAAGGCGCGGGAGCGGTCCGGCGTCACGGCCACCATGTGGGAGATCTCCTGGCCCGTCGCGATCTCCCGGATCACTTTCCCCTCTTTCACATCCACCTCGATGACCGTCTTGCTGGCCTCCGACGTCACCAGGACGCGCCGGCCGTCGAGGAAGACCATGCCGTGGGGACGCTTGTAGGCGCCGAGGTCGATGGTGCGCGCCACCTTGCCCCCGGCCACGTCGATCAGGGTGAGGGAGGAGCCGGGCTGGGGGCCCGTGCCGTAGTTGGCGACGAGGGCCAGCCGGCCGTCGGGCGAGACCGCCACCTCGTGCGGTCCCGTCCCCACCGGCAGGGTCGTCACTATTTTGCCCGAGCCGATGTCCACTAAAGAGGCCGTCGCCTCCGCCTTGTTGGCGACGACCAGGGTGGCCGCCTGCAGCGAGCCGGCGAAGAGAACTGGAACCAACAAGAGCCCTATCCTCCGAAGATCCCTGCGAAACGACATGGAACCCTTCCTTTCTTCAAACCTCCAGACGATCAGCCTGCGAATCGTTTCATCCTGGAACGCTTCTCGCAACCTCGGAGAGTGCGGAGGTGTCATCATGATCCAAAAGCATCACAGACTCGTTTTCCTCCTCTTGGCCAGCCTGGCGGCCGCCCTGACGGGCTGCGCGTCCGGCGGCAACCAGGGCGGACAGCCGGGCGGTAGCTCCAGCGGGGTCGGGGCTTCCGACGTCGCCTCGCTGCTCAACGGCAACTACAAGCTCCAGGACGGCAACTCGGATCTGCGCCTGGACATCAGCAGCACCCGGGGCGTGGGGAGCCGGTTCACCCTCCTCGCCACCACCTCGGGGACCTACCAGGGGCGCGGCGTGAACGAGCAGGGGGTTCTCGAGCTGGAGACGGAAGGGCCCGACGTGCGGATGTCCGTCATCCCCCACTTCGGCGAGCCCGTGACGGTGCTCTCGCCGGACGTCACCCAGTTCTCCGCCGCCGAGAGGCAGTCCGCGTGTCAGTTCCACCTGCGGGCGGACGAGAGCGGCTGGATGGGGACGACCCTGGGCCAGAGCGACTGCGTGCGGGCCATCGGCGGCGCCGTCGGCCAGTGGCAGGTCGAGATCCTGCCGGGGACGATCCGCTTCACCGATGCCAAGACGAAGCAGGCGCTGGTCTTCCAGAAGACGAGCGGAGACCGGGCGTCCCGCTGAGGCCTCTGAGGACAGGGTAGATCCGAGGCGAGATTCGGCCCCGCCCGGGCATAAATGCCAGGGCTATCCAAAAGAGCCCCCTGAAGGGGACTCAGTCGGCTTCAGCCGGCTGTTTTGAGTAGCCCAGGCATTTATGCCCGGGCGGGGCATCGGCCTCCTATTCCTCCCTGGCTCGGGCGCGTCCCGTGCCATAGACTCCTGCCCATGAGCCCGACCCGTTTGGCCTGTCTTCTGGCCTGCCTGACCTTCCTGTCCCTCCCCGCCCTCCCCAGCGCCGCCGAGACGCGCCTCGAACGGGTGCAGGCCCTCTACCAGCAGGCCGTGGAGGCCTACGGCAAGAAGGACTTCCCCGCTTATTACGAGAAGATCTCCGGCGTCGCGGAGCTGCTGCCGGACGATCCGGGGGTGGTCTTCCGGCTGGCCGGGGCGTCGGCCCTGACCGGGCGCGCCGCCGACGCGGAGCGCCTCGTGAAGCGCCTCGCCGCGATGCAGGTCTATCGCGACCTCGCGGGCAGCCCCGACTTCGCCGCCATCCGGGAGGGCGAGGCCTTCCGGTCCGCGGCGGCGGCCATGGAGGCCCTGAAGAGCCAGGTGGGCACCGAGACGGTCGCCTTCCGCCTGCCGGAGCGGGACTTCGTCCCCGAGGCGGTCGCCTGGGACCCGGCCACGAAGAGCTTCCTGGTGAGCAGCGTCCACCGGCGCAAGGTCGTCCGCGTGGGGCGGGACGGCGCCGTGAAGGAGCTGGTCTCCGAGGGACGGGACGGCCTGTGGTCGGCCCTCGGGATCGCCGTCGACGCCAAGCGGCGCGTCCTCTGGGTTTGCAGCACGGCCCACCCGCAGACCCGCGGCGCCCGGCCCGAGGACCTCGGCAAGGCGGCACTCTTCGCCTTCCACGCCGACAGCGGCAAGCTCCTCGGCCGCTATCCTCTCGATGGCGGAGCCACCGGGCATAGTTGCGACTCCGTCGCCGTTTCGTCCCGCGGGGACGCCTACGTCTCCGACGGCAACACCGGCGCCGTCTACCGGCTCCGCCGCGGCGGCAAGGCGCTGGAGACCTTCCTGGCGGCCGGCACCCTGATCTCGGCGCAGAGCCTGGCCTTCGCTCCCGGCGAAAAGGTGCTCTTCGTCGCCGACTATGCCCAGGGCGTCTTCCGGGTGGACCTGGCGAGCCGCAAGGCGGTCCTCCTGCCGGCCCCCAAGGACGCGAGCTTCGCGGGCATCGACGGCCTGGCCTTCTACAAGGGCGCCCTCATCGCGGTGCAGAACGGCATCGAGCCGAACCGGGTCGCGCGCCTGCGGCTCTCCCCGGGACTCGACCGGATCGAGGGCCTGGAGGTGCTCGCCCGCAACCTGCCGGTCTACGACGGCCCCGGCCTGGCCACCGTGGTGGACGACACGCTCTACTACGTGGGCAACAGCCACTGGGGACGTTTCGACGACAAGGGGAACCTGCCCGACGCCGCGACGCTCAGCGAGCCGGCGATCCTGAAGATCCCGTTGGGGCTCTAGTGGTCTGTCAACGCAGAATTGGCACGTTGATGAGTGAGCCCCCCTGGGAGCGCCGGCGTCCCGCCGGCATACTAATTTGAGTTAGTTGCCGGCGGGACGCCGGCGCTCCCAGGAGGACACCCATCAAAACTGTGCTGACAAACCACTAGGCGGGTCGACCCGCCAGCCAGTCCCGGATCTCGCGGGCGAATTCGCTGAAATCCTTCGGCGCTCGCCCGAGATTCTCCAGGACGCGTGTTGGATTCAGCTCCAGGTAGTCATGGACGATGATGTTGCGGAATCCCGCCAGGCCGCTCAACCGGTCCGCCATGGACCGGCTGATCACCTGCCGGTCGGCCAGCCGGTCGAAGATGTCCCGGTACTCCTGAGGGCTGACGCCGAACTGGGCCACCAGGATGTGATTGCCGATGTCCAGGAGGATCTTCGCGCCGAGTTGGAGGCCCCGCTCGACCTTCCACATCTCTGACAAGCTCTCCAGATACGTCTCGGGATCGGCCTCGCCGAGACGCTCCAACTCGGAGATCACGCTCTCCAGAAGGAGGAGCCGCGGCTCGACGGCCTCAACCCGGGCCTCTTCGGGGGAGATCCTCGGTATCGGGCGCATGCGGGAACTCTAGCAGAGCGGCCCGTTCCAGCCTGATCTCTATAGAATCCCCCCATGGCCACCGAGACGAAGACCGACAGCCCCGCTGAAAGCCCCACCGCCAAGCCGCCGGACGAGCGGCAGACCTCCTCCGAGATCCCCATCCGCCGCTTCTACCGGCCGGCGGACGTGGCGGGTATCCCCTATGAGGAGAAGGTGGGCGATCCCGGGCAGTCTCCCTATACCCGCGGCCTCTACCCGGACATGTACCGCAAGCGCCACTGGACCATGCGCCAGTACGCCGGCTACTCCTCCGCCGCCGAGTCGAACCAGCGCTACCGGTATCTCCTCTCCCAGGGCACGACGGGCCTCTCGGTGGCCTTCGACCTGCCGACCCAGATCGGCTACGACTCGGACTCGCTCCTCGCCCGCGGCGAGGTCGGCCGCGTGGGGGTCGCCATCGACTCGATCGACGACATGCGCCTCCTGTTCGGCAACATCCCGCTCGACCGGGTGACGACCTCGATGACGATCAACGCCACGGCGGCCATCCTCCTCTCGCTCTACCTGGTGGTGGCCGAGGAGCAGGGAGTCTCCTGGGAGAAGGTCGGCGGCACCGTGCAGAACGACATCCTCAAGGAGTACGCCGCCCGCGGCACCTACATCTACCCGCCCGGGCCGTCGCTCAAGCTGGTGACGGACATCATCGCCTTCTGCGCCGACCGCGTGCCGAAGTGGAACACGATCTCCATCTCCGGCTACCACATGCGCGAGGCGGGCTCGACGGCCGTGCAGGAGGTGGCCTTCACCCTCGCCAACGGCCTCGCCTACGTTCAGGCCGCCCTCGACCGGGGCCTCGGCATCGACGAGTTCGCGCCGCGGCTCTCCTTCTTCTTCAACGCCCACAACAACTTCCTCGAGGAGGTGGCGAAGTTCCGCGCCGCCCGCCGGCTGTGGGCGGAACTGGTGAAGGAGCGCTTCGCCGCCAAGGACCCGCGCTCGCTCTGGCTGCGCTTCCACACCCAGACGGCCGGCTCGACGCTCACCGCCCAGCAGCCGATGAACAATGTCGTGCGGGTGGCCATCCAGGCGCTGTCGGCGGTCTGTGGCGGCACGCAGTCGCTCCACACCAACTCCCTGGACGAGGCGCTCGGCCTGCCCACGGAGGAGGCGGCCCGGCTCGCCCTGCGCACCCAGCAGGTGATCGCCAACGAGAGCGGCGTCGCGGACGTCGCCGATCCCCTGGGCGGCTCGTACGTGGTGGAGGCGTGGACGGAGGAGATCGTCCAGCGGTCGCGCGACTACATCCGGCGGATCGACGAGATGGGCGGCGCGCTGGCCGGCCTGGAGAGCGGCTTCCAGCAGCGGGAGATCGCGGAGGCCGCCTACCGCTACCAGATGGCCGTCGAGGAGAAGCGGGAGATCGTGGTGGGGGTCAACGCCTACGAGGCCGGGGTGGAGCTGCCGACCGAGGTGCTGCGGATCGATCCCGCGAGAGAGCGCGAGCAGGTGGAGCGCCTGCAGGCCCTGCGCGAGCGCCGCGACGGGGAGCGCGCCACGTCCACCCTGGGCGCTCTCACCGCCGGCGCGAAGGAGGACCGCAACCTCATGCCGCCGATCCTGGACTGCGTCCGCGCCGAGGTCACCCTGGGCGAGATCTCGGATGCGTTGCGGGCGGTTTACGGGGAGTACAAAGAGGCGGGGCTGGATTGAACCGCTCGTAATCCGCTTTGTAATCCCCCTCGGGATAACTTCTCGGAAAAGCGCGGATAAAGCTGCGCTTGTTTGCAATATCGTTCAAAGCGATTTGACCCGATGCTATGGGCATGTTAAATTGCGATGTTCGATATCCAGAATATTTCCGACCGCCCGATGCGCCTGGGCGAAAGGGCAGCGATGAACGTCATTTCTTTCCCCCTCCGCCGCAGGTCCTCACTCGCTCTGGCGTTCACCGCCTGGGGGCTTCTCCTGGCGGCCGGAGCGGCCCATGGAGTCGTGAACGGCCAGTGCGTGCAGGCGCGGGGCGGCCAAAGCTGCACGGCCGGCGACGTGACGTTCGTCCTGGTCGGGCTGGGCAACCAGACCGACGGCTGCATCAGCCGCACCGACACCTTGAGCATCTTCCTGGGCGGCCAGTTGCAGAACACGTCGGCGAACACGCGCTACGACGTCGGCATGTACATCTACAACTACCTGGGAACGGAAAGCGTGGCGGCCGATGCGGTGGGCTACGCCTACAACGGCACGAGCTGCGCCCGCGAGGCCCTGAAGCCGGTCGGCACGGTCAACGACAATCGCTGCACGTTCAACACGCCCGCGGGATCCCTCAACCTGCTGGGCGGCAGCGGCCCTTTCCTGAATGAAGACGGCGATACCTGCGGCGATCTGCTGAAGCTGGGCACGAGCACCACCTGCGACAGCAACGGGGACGGCAAGTGGGACGACTCCTTCATGGTCTTCCCGGACCCGATCACACTCAAGTGCAGCGACGGCACGAACGGCGCGGCCGACGGTTTCGTCGACATCCCCACGTGCGCCACCTGGGGGCAGAACGCCAACGAGATCGGTACGGCCGGATCGTGCGCCAACGAAAACGACGTGCGCCCGGGAACGGGCTCCAAGTGCAACTGCGCGAACATCAACTCCAACGTGCCGGTCGCCAACATGGCACTGTCGTGCAGCTGCTCGCCGACCACGGTGCGCACGGGCGGGACGAACGGCGCGTCGACCGCCTGCACCGTGACGTTCGCCAACAGCGTCGCGTGCACGCCCAACGCCGGCACGGCCGAGCGCTTCCGCTGCGGCGCCGCGAGCTTCCTGCAGTTCGACACGGTGGCCGGCACGCCGAACGGCTCGTACATCTTCGGCCAGACCCTGGGCAACGCGCCCACCGAGACGACCGGCGGCACGGTCGCCTTCCCGGCCACCGGCACCATCCGGTGGACGCCGCGCGACACCGTGGCGACCGGCGGCGGCACCGGCCTGGGGATCGTCGGCCACAACGAGACCGGCACGCTGAGCTTCCAGTACTTCGTCGATCCGTCGGTGCCCAGCGGCACCACGATCAACTTCACGACCACGGCGTACTGGTCGAACGCCTCGACGTTCAGCTCGCGGGTCGCCCAGTCGGGGCTCACCGCGCTGTGCAGCATCACGACGTCGAACCTCGCCACCTGGGCCCGGGTCTCCTCGTTCGCGGCGCGGGAGGACGGCGGCCGCGTGGCCGTCGAGTGGGAGACCGCGGCCGAGGTCGGCACCGTGGCCTTCGAGGTCGAGCGGCTCGATGCCGCGAGCGGCCGTTTCGTCCCCGTCTCCGAGCGGGCCGTGCCGGCCGTGCAGCAGCTCCCGGGCGGCCGCTACCGGCTGGTGGACCCCGCGGCGCCGCGCGGGCAGGTCCTCACCTACCGGCTGGTCGAGATCGATCGGAAGGGCGCGCGGGAGACGTTCGGCCCCTACCGGGTGAAGGTCGGGAGCGAGCCGCGCCGCGCGGGCGACGCCGGAGCTCGGGACTTCACGGCCAAGGCCAAGGAGATCTCCCCGCGCCTGGCCCGGGCCGCGGCGGAGCGGCCGGCGCTGGAAGCCAAAGCGTCCTCCGCGGGAACCGGAGGCACCGGCAGGGCCGTGGCGCGGGCGCGCGTCGAGGTGACCCGCGGCGGCATGGTCCGGCTGCGGACGGCCGAGATCGCGGGCGCCCTGGGCATGACGCCGGACGAGACCGGCGGCCAGCTCCGCGCCGGACGCCTGCGGCTCACCCACGGCGGCCAGGACGTCGCCTGGCAGGCCGCCGACAACGGCGATGGCCTGGTCTTCTACGCCGAGGCGATCGTCAGCCCGTACACCCAGGTCAACGTCTACTGGCTGGAGCGCGCGGCCGGGCTGGCCATGGCGTCCACCGCCGTCCGGCCGGCCTCCGGTCCCGCCGCCGGCTCCTTCACGGACACCCTGCATCTGGAAACCGACGCCATTCCGGGCACCTCGGCGCCCCTGCCGGTGGAGGATTTCTGGATCTGGAAGAGCTTCTTCCCCGGCTATCCAGGCTACGACCGGGCGACGCTGACGGTCGAGGCACCGGCGCCGGCGGCCGGCGCCGCCACGCTGGCCCTCAACCTCTACGGCTTCGCCGCGGCGCAACGCGCCAGCGTGCGGGTCAACGGCCAGCCGGCCGGCGAGGTCTCCGGCACGGGTTCGGGTCCGTTCACGGCCCAGGTGGCGCTGCCGGCGGGCACCCTGCTCGACGGCGCCAACCAGATCGAGATCGTGGCGCTCGAAGCCGACCGGGGGCTCTGGCTCGACTCGTTCGACCTCACCTACGCGCACGCTTACCGGGCCGCCGGCGACCGCCTGGCCTTCCGGGCCGACGCGGGCGCCACCGTGGACCTCGCCGGCTTCCGCTCCGCGGACGTGGCCGTGTGGGACCTCGCGCAGCCTCTCGCTCCCCGGCGGCTGACGGGGCTCGCGGCCCAGCTCCGGGCGGACGGCTCCTGGGGCGTGGCCTTCACGGCCTCGGGCGCGGGGCCCTTCCTGGCGCTCACCGGCGCGGCGCTCGACACCGCCACGATGCGGGCCAGCGCTCCCGCCGACCTCAAGAACCCGGGCCGTGGCGCCGAGTACGTGGTGATCGCCCCGGCCGGGCTGCGCAGCGAGGCGCAGCGGCTGGCCGACCTGCGGAACGCCCAGGGGCTCTCCACGATGGTGGCGGACCTGGGCGACGTCATGGACGTCTTCGCCGACGGCATCTACGATCCGCGGGCCATCCGCGCCTTCCTCTCGTGGGCGGTCCGCTCCTGGCCGACGGCTCCCCGCTACGTGGTGCTCGCCGGCAAGGGCACCTACGATCCCCGGAACCTCCTCGGCCTCTCGACGAACCTGCTGCCGGCCTGGCTGGTCGCCACGGAGGAAGGGATCACGCCGTCCGACGTCGAGTACGCGGACTTCAACGGCCGCGGCGTGCCGGCGGTCGCCATCGGCCGGATCCCGGCGGTCACGGCCGCCGATCTGCGCGCCTACGTCGACAAGGTGGCGGCCTACGAGCGCGACCCCGGCGGCGCCTGGACCGGGGCGGCCCTGCTCGTCAGCGACGACGCCGACCTGGCCGGCAACTTCACGGCCACGAACGACGCGATCGCCGGCGCGCTCGGAACGGGTCTCGCGATCTCCCGTCTCGACCTGCCCGCCGGGTCCGGACCCGCCCAGGTCCAGGCGAGCCGGTCGCAGCTGTTCGGCGCTCTCCGGGACGGCCAGGCGCTGGTCAGCTACGTCGGTCACGGCGGGCTGGACCGCATCACCTCCGAGGGCCTGCTGCTGACCTCGGACGTGCCGCAGCTCGGCAACGGCTCCCGGGCGCCGGTCATGACGGCGCTGACCTGCCTGATCGCCCAATTCGCCTATCCCTCCGTGGGCTCCCTGGGCGAGGAGCTGGTGCTGCGGGGCGACGGCGGCGTCGCGGCGCTCTTCGGGCCGACCTGGCTGTCGCACAACGGCGACGCCGGCGAATTGGGCCGCTTCCTGCTGCCGCGGCTCGCGGCGCCCGGGAGCGGACGCCTCGGCGATCGCGTGCTGCGCGGCCTGAACGACTACGCCGCCGCGGGCGGCAGCCGCGAGACTCTGCGGGTCTACACCCTGCTGGGCGATCCCGCGCTCGCCCTCAAGCGGTAGGAAGCCGGCGCCGGCGGGGGTCCTTCCCCTCGCCGGTGTCCCGGCATAGAATCCGCCGACACATGCTTTAATCAGGGTATTGGAGGACGCTCACCGGCCGATATAGCGGCCCGGCGGACCTTCGATCTCGTCATGCGGAGCCGAACCATCCATCTTCCCGGGGGCGTCAACCCGCGGGACCTGCTGACCGCGGCCTCGGAGGAGGCCGGGCGGGCGCCCGACTTCGTCCTGGCGTTCCTGCCGCCGGAAGAGGAGCTGCGCGACACCCTCGCGGCCATGACGGCGGCCTGGCCGGACGCCCTGCGCGTCGGCTGCGAGGCGGTGACGCAGTTCGCGGACGCCGAGATGACGACCCGCGGGGTCGTCCAGCCCTTCTGGTTCGAGAACCCGCGCCAGCACCAGGTCTCGGTGGAAGTGATCCCCGGCACCCACGGCACGCCGCCGCCGCCGCGGCGCGTGGAGTCCGTGGCCCGCCGGATCGCCGCCTCCGACGGCGCCCTGCTGCTGGCGGACGGCCTGCGCTTCCCCGCCGAGAGATTCCTCGGCGAGCTGGGGCAGAGCCTCACGACCATGCCTCCCCTGGTCGCCGGCGGCCTGGCCTCGCAGCGCGAGCCGGTGACCCGGGCGGGCGCCCGGGTGTTCATGGGCGACCGGGTGCTCCCCTCTGCCTGCCTGCTGGTGACGCTCCACGGGATCGCCATGCGGGTGGAGGTGGTGCGCGGCTGGAGCCCCGCCTCCCCGATCTACACGGTGACGCGGGCCGAGAGGACCGTGGTCCATGAGATCGACGGCGAGCCGGCGGCCGAGTGGTACCGCCGCTTCTTCTCGGTCGACGGAGAGCTCGCGCCGATGCCCGCCTCGGCCAACCGCTACCCGATCATCATCGAAGGGCCGCGGCCGGAGCGGCAGGGGCTCTACCGCACCATGCGGCTGTTCGGCGAGCCGCCCGGCGCCGTCACCTACTGGGGGGAGCTGGAGACCGGCGACCACGTGCGCCTGGGGATCGGCAACGGCGCCTCCCTGGTGCGCACCGCCTCCGAGCTCATCGCCGGGGCCGCCGGGCCGCCGCCGGACGCGGCGATCCTCTACTCCTGCGTCGGCCGCGAGATGGTGATGGGCACCATGGCCAGCCAGGAGGTGGCCAACATCCACCAGGCTCTGGGCGGGGTCGCCCTCTCCGGCTTCTTCACCTTCGGGGAGATCGGGCCCACGGCCCGCGGCAACCTCGCCTACTACAACCACACCGCCATCCTGGTGCTCCTCCACGAGGAGGGGACATGAAAGATCCGATCGAGATCGACAACGCGATCCTCAGGAACTTCCTGACCCAGACGACGCGCGCCTACGAGGGCCAGATGGCCGAGCTGTTCGCCGAGAAGGAGCTGGCCCAGGTCACCCTGGCCTCGATCGGCGACGGCGTGCTGGCGACGGACGGCGAGGGGCGCGTCAAGTACCTGAACCCGGTGGCCGAGAAGCTCACCGGCTGGGAGCGGGGCGACGCCATCGGCCGGCCGCTGCCGGAGATCTTCCACCTCACCGAGCCCGCCGGCGACCGCGAGATCGACGAACTGCTGCGCCACTGCCTGGAGGAGGGGCAGAGCTTCCGGCTGGCCGAGCGCATCACGCTCGAGCGGCGCGACGGCCGGCGCTACGCCATCGAGAGCACCTGCGCCCCCATCCGCGCCCACGACGGCCGCATCATCGGCGCCGTCCTGGTCTTCCAGGACGTCTCCGACAAGCGGCTGATGGCCCTGCAGCTCGCCCACCAGGCGACCCACGACGAGCTGACCGGCCTGCTCAACCGCCAGGCCTTCGACGGCCATCTCCAGCGCGCCCTCGAGGAGGCCCGCAGCTTCTCGAGCACCCACGCCCTCTGCTACATGGACCTCGACCAGTTCAAGCTGGTCAACGACACCTGCGGCCACCTGGCGGGCGACGAGCTGCTCTGCCGCATCACCGCCCTGCTCCAGGACTCGGTGCGCGACACCGACCTCGTGGCCCGCCTCGGCGGCGACGAGTTCGCCGTGCTGATGATCCGCTGCACGCTGGAGAAGGCCGAGCGGCTGGCCGCCGAGTTCCACCGCGCCCTGCAGGACTTCCGCTTCAACTGGCGCGACAAGACGTTCGCCGTCGGCGCGAGCATCGGCCTGGTGCCCATCACCCGCGAGTTCCGCACCGTCGCCCACCTCCTCTCCGCCGCCGACCACGCGTGCTACGCGGCCAAGGAGAAGGGGCGCAACCGCGTCCAGGTCTACCAGGAGGACGACGCCACCTTCGTCCGCCGCCACGGCGAGATGAACTGGGTGGTGCGCATCCAGCAGACGCTGGAGCAGAACCGCTTCCGCCTCTTCTCGCAGCAGATCCAGCCGCTGTCGCCGAAGGCGCCGCCCGGGCTCCACTTCGAGGTGCTGCTGCGCATGGTGGAGGACGACGGACGGATCCACCTGCCGAGCGACTTCATCCGCGCCGCCGAGCGCTATGGGCTGATGCGCTCGATCGACCGCTGGGTGATCCGCAACTGCACCCGCACCCTGATGAACCAGCCGCCGCCGTTCCTCGACCTGCTGCAGATCTGCGCCATCAACCTCTCGGCGGTCTCCCTGGGGGACGAGGAGTTCCTCGACTTCATCGAGGAGGAGCTGGCCTCGTCGGGGGTGCCGGCGGGCAAGCTCTGCTTCGAGATCACCGAGACGGCGGCGATCGAGAACCTGCCCCAGGCCCAGAAGCTGCTCGCCCACCTGACGGCCAAGGGCATCCGCTTCTCCCTGGACGACTTCGGCACGGGCATGTCCTCCTACAGCTATCTCAAGGACCTGCCGGTCTCCTTCCTGAAGATCGACGCCAAGTTCATCAAGGACATCGTCACCGATCCCCTCGACCGGGCCATGGTGGAGTCCATCAACCAGGTGGGGCACGTGATGGGGGTCCAGACGGTCGCCGAAGGGGTGACCAACTCGGCCGTCGTCGAGCGCCTGAAGGCCCTGGGAGTCGACTACGCCCAGGGGAACTGGATCAGCCCGCCCCGGCCGCTCGCCGGCTCGGAGCCCTCTCCCCCGCCCCTCTCCCGGCCCCTCCTGGGGAGAGGCGAAAAAATCCCCTGATTCCTGGGCGGGAGGGCCGGGAAGAGAGGGCGGGTGACAGGAAGCGCCTCTCCCTGTAGGATGTTGCCGCTCTTTACAGGGAGACCTTATGTCGGAAATCGCCACCGCGGCGCCGAGCCGCACCGAAGGAGCCGCGACCGGGTTCGTCCGCGAGCTCGGGCTCCTCGACTCGACGATGATCGTGGCCGGATCGATGATCGGCTCCGGCATCTTCATCGTTCCCGCCGACATCGCCCGGCAGGTAGGGTCGGGCGGCTGGCTGCTCATGGTCTGGGTGGTGACGGGCCTGCTGACCATCGCCGCCGCCCTTTCCTACGGCGAGCTGGCGGCGATGATGCCGAAGGCGGGCGGCCAGTACGTCTACCTGCGGGAGGCCTACTCGCCGCTCTGGGGCTTCCTCTACGGCTGGACGGTGTTCGCGGTCATCCAGACGGGCACCATCGCCGCCGTGGCCGTGGGCTTCGCGCGCTTCCTGGGAGTGCTGTTCCCGGGGATCTCGCCGACGGCCTGGGTGGTCAGGCCCATCGACCTCTCGGACACCTACGCGATCAGCCTCTCGACGCAGCAGCTGGTCGGCATCCTCCTGATCGTCTTCCTCACCTGGCTCAACACCCGCGGCATCAAGCTCGGCAAGGTCATCCAGAACACCTTCACCTCGGCCAAGACGCTGTCGCTCGTCGCCCTGATCTTCCTGGGCATCCTGGTCGGCCGGAACGCCGAGGCGGTCTCGGCCAACTTCGGCGACCTCTGGACGCCCCGCGAGGTCGCCACCATCCAGCCCGACTGGCCGATTGCGGCGCCGATCGCCGCCACCGCCGGGGCTTTCGGGCTGCTCGTGGCCTTCTGCGTCGCCCAGGTGGGGTCGCTCTTCTCCGCCGACGCCTGGAACAACATCACGTTCACGGCGGGCGAGGTGAAGAACCCGCGGCGCAACATCCCGCTGTCGCTCGCCGCCGGCACCACGCTGGTGATCGGCCTCTACATCCTGGCGAACGTGGCCTATCTGTGCACCCTGCCCCTCCATGCCATCCAGACCGCCCCCGACGACCGGGTGGCCACGGCGGCGCTCCAGGTGATCTTCGGCCCGGTCGGCGCGGCGATCATGGCGATCGCCATCATCATCTCGACCTTCGGCTGCAACAACGGCCTGATCCTGGCGGGCGCCCGGGTGTACTACGCCATGGCCCACGACGGCCTGTTCTTCCGCCGCACGGGAACGCTCAACACCCGGCACGTCCCGGCCTTCGGCCTCATCCTCCAGTGCGTGTGGGCCTCGATCCTGGTGCTGCCGCGCACGCGGACGCGCGATGCCGCGGGCGCGATCCTGACCGACGCGGCGGGCCAGCCGCAATACGGCAACCTCTACGGCAACCTGCTCGACTACGTCGTCTTCGCCGCGCTGCTCTTCTACATCCTGACGATCGCCGGCATCTTCGTCCTGCGGCGCAAGCAGCCGGACGCGGAGCGGCCCTACCGGGCCTTCGGCTACCCCGTGGTGCCGGCGCTCTACATCGTGGCCGCGACCGTGATCTCGCTCGTGCTGGTGGTCTACAGGACGGCGACGGCGGGACGGGGCCTGATCATCGTGCTGATTGGTATCCCCGTATATTTCCTTTGGCGGAGATTCGGTTCTCCGGCGCCCGCTTCCGCGGGAGAGACGAGGGTATAACGTTGAATTTCGCTCTGGAGGTCTAAGACATCGTGGCAAACCAACTTTTTGCCAGAAAGCCGCTCGAACTTCTCCTGGAAGAGATGAAGGGGGAGAACCGGCTGAAGCGGGTGCTCGGCCCGGTCCAGCTCTCTGCCCTCGGCGTCGGCGCCATCATCGGCGCGGGCATCTTCGTGGCCACCGGCGCCGCGGCGCACAACGTCGCCGGCCCGGGCCTGATGCTCTCCTACGTCATCGCGGGCATCACCTGCATCTTCGCCGCGCTCTGCTACGCGGAGTTCGCCGCCATGGCGCCCGTCGCGGGCTCGGCGTACACCTACGCCTACGCCACCCTGGGCGAGCTGTTCGCCTGGATCATCGGCTGGGACCTGGTGCTGGAGTACGCGGTGGGCAGCGCCACCGTGGCGACCGGCTGGTCGGGGTACTTCCAGAACGTCCTCGCCAAGATAGGAATCCAGTTGCCGCTGATCTTCCGGGAGTCGCCATGGCGCTATGACGGGGCCACCGGCGGCTTCGTCGGCACCGGCTCGCTGATCAACCTGCCGGCCGTCCTCATCGTGGTGATCATCACCGCGGTGCTGGTCAAGGGCATCTCGGAGAGCGCCAGCTTCAACGCCGCCATGGTCATGGTCAAGCTGGCCGCCGTGCTGTTCGTCATCGGCGTCGGCGCCTTCTACATCAAGGCCGAGAACTGGCACCCGTTCGCGCCCTACGGCTGGACGGGCCTCAACATCTTCGGCAACCACGTGGCGGGCCAGCAGGACCCGAGCGGCAACCCCCTGGGGGTGCTCGCCGGGGCGGCCATCATCTTCTTCGCCTACATCGGCTTCGACTCGGTGTCGACCCACACCGAGGAGGCCAAGAACCCGCAGCGCGACGTGCCCATCGGCATCATCGCCTCGCTGCTCATCTGCACCGTGCTCTACATCGGCGTCGTCGCCGTGCTGACCGGCATGGTCAAGTACAACCAGCTCGACGTGAACGCCCCCGTGAGCCAGGCCTTCAAGCAACAAGGGCTCGGCTGGGCGGAGGGGCTCATCGCCGTCGCCGGCGTGGCCGGCATCACCTCCGTGCTCCTGGTGATGATGCTCTCCGGCCCGCGCGTGTTCCTCGCCATGGCGCGCGACGGCCTGGTGCCCCGGGGCTTCTTCGGCGACGTCCACCCGAAGTTCCGGACGCCCCACAAGTCGACGATGCTGATCGGCGCCTTCGTCATCTGCCTCGCCGGCTTCCTGCCGATCGACGCCCTGCTCCACCTGACGAACATCGGCACGCTGTTCGCCTTCGTCGTGGTATGCGCGGCGGTGCTCATCATGCGGCGCAAGTACCCCAACGCGGAGCGGCCCTTCCGCTGCCCGTGGGTGCCGGTGGTGCCGGTCCTGGGCATCCTCTCCTGCCTGATGCTGATGTTCTCGCTGCCTACGGCGAACTGGTGGCGGCTCTTCGCCTGGCTGGCGCTCGGGCTGATCATCTACTTCCTCTACGGGCGCAACCACAGCGTCATGAAGCACTACACCGCGAACGAGCTGGCCAGGCACGGCACCGGCGGCGCACCGGCCGCGACGCCCCCGGGTGTCCGGGGCCCCGAGTCGCGGCGGAAGTAGCCTTACCACGGAGGGCCCGCGCCCGCGGGCCCTCCTCCCCACCTCCCTATCCTCATTTCGCCCGGTGGCACGACTGGCAGGCGATCCCCCCTTCCATGGCCACCAGCATCGGCGGATCGTCCTTCAGGTCGTCGTTGGCGTAGAGCTTCCCGTAGGCTTCCAGATTTTTCAGCCGGTCCTCGGCCCGGTCCCGGAACGGCCAGGCGGGATAGTCCGGCCCCTGCTGGGCCTCGCGGAGCAGCTCCGCGGCACGGTCCGCATGGCCGGCCTTGAGCTCGTAATCGGCGCGGAAGGTGAGGAAAGCCTCCCGGTTGTGGGGCCATTTCGGCTGGTTCCGGCAGGCGGCGTTCCTGGCGCCGCAGCCCGCCGTCCGGCGCACCGCCTCGAGCCCGCCCTGGAACTCCCTGGAATCCCTCGGGCTGCCGAACCCTAAAAGGCCGACGGAGAAGGAGTGGAAGTCCGGGTCCTTCCCATAGGCCGCGAGCATCCCGGCGTAGATCTCCTGCCGGCGTCCCGGCTCTCTTTCGATGGCGGCGAGGCTGAGGCGCGCCGGCATCAGCCAGCTCGCGATCCGGCCGTCCCCGGGGTCTAGGCTCTGGGCCCGGGAGAGGAAGCGCTCGGCGAGGATGAGGTTCTCGATGATGCGCGGGTTGGCATGGCCGCCCTCGGCCGCCAGCCAGAGATGGTTGAGCCCCAGCAGCAGGTTCGTGCGGGCGTCCTTCGGGTCCGTGGCGTAGGCGGCCATCAGCAGGGGCAAGGGCGCGGCGCGGTCCGGGCCGCCGCCGTTGAAGGCCTGGAAGAACTGCTCCTCCGCGGCCCGCGCCACCGGGACGCGCTCGGCGGACACCGGAGTGGCCCTCGCGAGCCGCTGGGCGGCAAAGACGGCGATGAAGAGGATGACGGCGACGGCGAAGACCTTCAGCCAGCAGCGCAGGGTACGGCTCGGCGAACGTTCGGCTTCCATGGGGATCTCCTCCTGGGTCGTGATCTGGATCGATCGGTGACTCGACTCCGGGATCGTCGCTCGCGGCGGGGGTGCCCCGCATGTGCCGGGGGGCAGGGAGAGCCAGGCATGACTTTCGGCAGGGGTGCCGGGCGCCGTCACCTCCTATACTCGGGAGGTATGAAAAATCCAGGCTCAGTGCTCGTACGGATGGCCGGGCTCTTCGCCTGCCTCGTGGCCAGCACGCCGGTCTGGGTGCCGGCGATGCAGCCGGCGGGGTTCGCGCATACGCCGCGCCTGGCGCTCTACGTGGCGGGCTACGCGCTCTTCGCAGTCTGCTTCTGGCTCCTGTCGGACCGGGAGAGCTGCGGCCGGTTCCCGCGGCCGGTGGCCCTGTCCCTGCTCGCCGCCCAGAGCCTCACCGCGGCCGCTCTCGGCTTCGGGCTGCACAACAGCTTCACGGGCATCCTCCTCGTCCTGGTCGCCAGCGTGACGGTCCACGTCCTCTCCCTGCGGGCCTCCATCTGCCTGCTGATCCTTCAGACCTATGCCTACGTCGTCGGCGTGGCGTCCGACATGGGCGCCCTCAACGGCACGGCCACGAGCCTGGCCTATGCCAGCTTCGAGATCTTCGCCCTCTACACCTCCTATATCGCCAGCAGCGAGTGCTTGGCCCGCGAGGAGCTCGCGCGGACCAACGCCGAGCTGCTGGCCACCCGCAAGCTCCTCGCGGACGGCAGCCGCACCGCCGAGAGGGTGCGCATCTCCCGCGAGCTGCACGACGTGATGGGCCATCACCTGACGGCCCTGAGCCTGGGCCTCGAGGCCGCCCGCCACGCGCCCGAAGGCACGGTCCAGACCCATGTGGCCACTTCGCTGGACGTGACCAAGCGGCTCCTCCACGAGGTGCGGCAGGTCGTGGGACGGCTGCGGGAGGAGCCGGCCATCGACCTCGCCGGCGCCCTGACCCTCCTGGCGGAGGGCATCGGCACCCCGCGGGTCCACCTCTCCCTGCCGGACGGCCTGCGCCTCGACGACTCCGAGCGGGCCCACGCCCTGGTGCGCTGCGCCCAGGAGATCCTCACCAACTCGATGAAGCACGCCGGCGCCCGCAACGTCTGGCTGGAGGTCGTCCAGGGGCCGGAGGGAGTGGAGCTCAAGGCGCGGGACGACGGCCGGGGGGCGAAGACGGTGCGCACCGGCAACGGCCTCAACGGCATGCGCGAGCGGCTCGAGGCGCTGGGCGGCCGGCTGGCCGTCGATGCCGCCCCCGGCCGCGGCTTCCAGGTGACCGCCTGGCTGCCCCTGCCCTCCCTGGGCGGAGCCATGCCGTGATCCGCGTCTGCGTGGTGGACGACCAGACCCTGGTGCGACAGGGCATCCGCACCCTGCTCGGCCTCGTCCCCGGCATCGAGGTCGTGGGCGAGGCCGACGGCGGCCGGCCCGCCCTGTCCCTCATCCCCGAGTGCCGGCCCGACGTCGTCCTCCTCGACCTGCGGATGCCCGACCTGGACGGCCTCGGCGTGCTCAACGCGCTGAAGGCGGCCGGCACCCTGCCGCCCACGCTGGTGCTGACGACCTTCGAGGACGACGCCCTGTTCCTCGAAACGATCCGGGCGGGCGCCAAGGGGTTCCTCCTCAAGGACGTCTCCCTGGAGCGTCTGGCCGAGGCCATCCGCACCGTGGCCGCGGGCGGCACCCTGATCCAGCCGGCCGTCACCGAGCGCATCCTCCGCTCCGCCCTGGAGGCCGGGTACGAGTTCCCCAGCCTCGATCCGCCCGACCCGCTGACCGAGCGCGAGGTCGAGGTCCTCCGCCTGATGACCGGCGGCTACAACAACCGCGAGATCGCCGACGCCCTCCGGGTGGCCGAGGGCACGGTCAAGAACCACATCTCAAGCATCCTCTCGAAGCTCGGCGTGCGCGACCGCACCCGGGCGGTGCTGAAGGGGCTGGAGATGGGCCTGCTCTGACCGTCTTTCGATAGACAAAAAAAGGCCCCGCTTCGGCGGGGCTTGGAGGAGGGAGGTTTGGAGAGGAGAGTTTCGTTGTGCTGTCCGTTCCGTCTCCATCCCTATATACGGGGCCAGCCGGGAAATTGTTGGGGGTCCGATTTCCACCGGAGGGGAGTAACATTCCGCAGTCGCGACGCCAGTGGCGCGACAACGATTTCGTATAAAGAGGGCGCGCCTTGAATCAGCCGATGGACAGCAGCGCCTCCCCTGGGACTCCGGCCGCCGGCTGGACGTTCCTCACCAACCACGCACACGTCCTGTTCTGCATCGCCCGGGACCCGGAGGTCCGGCTGCGCGACGTGGCGGCCCGGGTGGGGGTCACCGAGCGCGCCGTGCAGAGGATCGTCACGGACCTGGAGGCCGCCGGGTACCTGGCCATTTCGAAAGAGGGACGGCGGAACCGCTATCAGGTCCATACCGAGCGGCGGCTGCGCCATCCCATCGAGCGCCACCTCGCCGTCGCGTCGCTGATCGAGCTGGTGCTCGGGGGGATTGGGGCATGAGGATCGCCACCTGGAACGTGAACTCCATCCGCTCCCGGATCGAGCGGGTGGCCGACTGGACGGCCCGCGAGAAGCCGGACGTGCTCTGCCTGCAGGAGATCAAGACCACGGACGACGGCTTCCCCCTGGACGTGTTCGCCGGTCTGGGCTACCAGGCCGAAGTCTTTGGCCAGAAGACCTACAACGGCGTCGCCATCCTCTCCCGCGAGCCGATGACCAAGGTCGCGCGCAACCTGCCGGACGACGAGCCCGAAGCCCCCCGGCGGCTGATCGCCGCGACCATCGGGAAGATCCGCGTCGTCAACGTCTACGTGCCCAACGGCCAGTCGCCGGAGAGCGAGAAGTTCGTCTACAAGATGGACTGGCTGTCGCGCCTGCGCGCCTTCCTCGACGCCACCGCGAAACCCGGCGGCTCGCTGATCCTGCTGGGCGACTTCAACATCGCGCCCGAGGAGCGGGACGTGCGCTACATCGACCTCTGGCGCGGCCACATCCATTTCCACCCCAAAGAGCACGAGGCGCTCGCCCGCATCACCTCCTGGGGCCTCTACGACCTCCTGCGCAAGCATCACGAGGAAACGGGCCTCTACTCCTGGTGGGACTACCGGCAGCTCGCCTTCCAGAAGAACAACGGCCTGCGGATCGACCTGATCCTCGGCACGAAGCCGGTCCTCAAGCGGTGCACGGGCGTCGAGATCCACCGCGACGAGCGCAAGGGGGAGTCGCCCTCGGACCACGTGCCGGTCGTGGCGGAGATCGAATAGCTACATCCAGCGGGCCGCGTCCCACCCGAGGTGGCCGTGGGCGTTGAACAGCCGGACGACCGGGTGGGCCCCCCAGTCGACGACGCTCAGGGTGGCGGGGTCGAGGAACATGTGGCGCGCGGCCGCGAGCGGCACTCCCAGGGCGGCGCAGAGCAGCGCCTTGATGGGGCCCACGTGGCTCACCAGGACGAGGCAATCGCCTGTGTGGTCGAGAGCCAGCTCCCCGACCAGATCGAGCATGCGCGCCTGGACGGCTGCCAGGGACTCGCCGCCCGGCGGTGCCAGGGAGAGGTCGCCCTCCCAACCCCGCAGTCGCTCGCCGTCGGATTCCAGGACCTGGGCGCGGGTCAGCCCTTCCCACTCGCCGAAGGCCTGCTCGCGGAGGCGCGGCTCCAGCCGCAGGGGCAGCTCGTGCGCGGCGGCGATCCGGCGGGCCGTCTCCCGGGTGCGCAGCAGCGGGCTGCTGTAAACGGCGCGCACCGGCAGCGAAGCCAGGGCGGCGGCCAGGCGGTCCGCCTGCTCGAGACCCGCGGCGGCCAGCGGCTCGTCGAGGGAGCCCACGTAGCGAAACTCACGGTTCGAGGGGATCTCGCCGTGACGGGCCAGCAGGAGACGGAGGATCGGGGCGCTCAACGAGCGGAGATTATCGCGATTGGCCGCCCGCGTCTCCTTGCCGCATTGACGGAGCACCTGTATCGTAGAGGGCTCCGATGAACCACCTCCGCCGTCTCCTGCCGCTGGCCTTCTGGGCCTGGACCGCACTCGCCCCAGCCTCGTCGTGGGCGGCGGGAGGGGGCGTGCCCGTCGAGCTGGTGGCGCCGCGGGCGGGCGCCACGCTCCTGGCCGGCTCCGAGGCCGACCTGGAGTGGGCGCCGCTCGAGCCGTTCGCGCGGCTCGCGGGCATCGAGGAGTGGGAAGCTTTCCTCAGCTTCGACGGCGGCAAGACCTACCCCGTCCGCGTCACGCCGCACCTGGACCGCGACCTCCGCCACATCCGCTGGCAGGTGCCCGGCGTACCCACCGCCGACGCGCGCCTCCTGCTGCGCCTGGGCGACGAGCGCCGGGAGATCTTCCTCGAGCTGCCGCAGCGGTTCTCGATCGCCGAGTCCCCGGGGATGGTCCGGGTCTTCACGCTCGCCAGCGTGGCTCCGGCGGCCGGCGAGCCCGCCCTGCCGGGAAGCGCGGGCGTCGTCGCCTGGGTGGATGGCAACCGCCGCGGCGGCGCCCTGCGGCAGATGGTGGCGCCCGAGCGGCCGGCGCTCCGGCCGGCGTTCAGCCCGCCCGAGAGCTTCCCCGAAGCGATCGAGCTGACGTCGGAGGAGGGCCCCCACGGTCCTCCCGGGCGAGTCTCCCGCGCCGCGGGCGGCCCCCCTGCCGACGGGCTCCGCGCCTCTTTCACGCGACTGGCGCAGGCACCCCCTCGCGCCTCCGACATCCTCCTCCTGACCCGGCGCCGGAACGAATAGACCGGGACGGTTCCAGCTCGCCCAACGAAGCCGAACCGTTCGATCGTTAACGTCGTCTAATCGTTCAGCCCTGCCCCGCGCAGGAGGAGTTTTCGCATGTCTCTTTTCAAGACCGTCCGCGGGCTCGCGCTGCCCGCGGCCTTTGCCGCCCTTTTGGGAGCCGCGCTTCCGCCCTCTCCCGCTGTTGCCCAGGAGGCTCCGCAGGAGCCGGCCCCCACCGTCACGGAGACCATCCAGGTGACCGCCACCCGCACGCCCGAGGACGTCGAGACCGTCCCGGCCTCCGTCACCGTCATCACCGGCGATGAGATCGCCGCCCGCGGCGCCATCGACCTGCCCTCGGCGCTCGCCCTCGCCGCCGGCGTCTCCATCGGTCCGGGTGGCGACGGCGGCCCGGCCGGCTCGGTGCCCGAATTCTGGGGCCTCCGCGAGTTCGACGCCTTCCTCCTCGTGGTGGACGGCGTGCCCTGGGGCGGCGCCTTCAACCCCGCCCTGCCCAGCGTCGACCTCACCAACGTCGAGCGCATCGAGGTGCTCCGCGGCGCGGCGCCCGTGATGTACGGCGCCACGTCGTTCGTCGGCGTCATCCACGTCCTGCACCGCCAGGCCGGCGCGGCCGGGCGCACGGCCCGCGTCTGGGGCGGCAACTACAGCAGCGGCGGCGCGGCCTTCTCGACCCCGCTGCCCAGCTCGGACCACTTCCGGCAGTCGTTCGCCGTCGACGGCGAGCGGCGGGGCTTCAAGGACGACCGGACGGGCTTCGACCGCGGCCACGTGCTCTACCGCTCCTCCCTGGACGCGGCCGGCGGCAGCTTCCGCTTCGACTTCGACGGCTCGATCGTCAACCAGGAGCCCGCCAGCCCCCACGTCCGGCAGGGCCGGGTCCTCTCGGCGCTCAACCCGCTCGACGCCAACTACAACCCGAGCGACGCCAAGATCGACGAGAACCGTCTGCATTTCGTGACGGGCTACGACCGCGCCCTCGGCGGCGGCGCCTGGTCCACCACACTGTCCTACACCCACTCGGACCGCGACACGGTCCGCGGCTTCCTGACCGGCCTCTCGAACGCCGCTCCCAACGCCCGCGGCTTCGAGCAGGACCTCTCGATCGACGACGTCTACCTCGACAGCCACGTCGCCTGGCGCCTGGCGCCGAGCTTCCAGCTCATCGCCGGCATCGACCACCTCTACGGCAAGGCCGTGGGGGACGCCGAGACCTTCAGCTACTTCGCGCCCCTGAGCGGCCGCAACGCGCCGTCGAGCGAGGGCCGGCCGCGCGAAATGGGCTTCGAGGTGGAAGACGAGCGCAACTTCTCCGGCCTCTATGCCCAGGCGGAGTGGGACCCCGCGCCGCGCTGGCACTTCCAGATCGGCGCCCGCGTCAACCGCACGGCCGAGGACCGCGAGGCGGGCGAAGAGGAGCTGTCGGGAGGCGAGGAGCCGGGCGAGGAGGAGGAGGAAGGCAAGGAGAGCCGCACGGTGACCCGCGGCAGCGGAGTGCTGGGCGTGAGCTGGCTTGCCTGGGGCGACGACGCCAACGGCCTCTGGCTGTTCGCCGACTACCGCAACACCTTCAAGCCGGCCGCCATCGACTTCGGCCCCGAGGCCGAGGCGGAAATCCTCAAGCCCGAGAACGCCGAGAGCTGGGAGATCGGCCTCAAGAACCGCCTCGCCAACGGCCGCTTCGAGTGGGAGCTCACCGGCTTCCAGATGGACTTCGAGAACCTCGTGACCCCCGTCTCCGTCAACGGGCTGCCGCGGCTGATCAATGCCGGCTCGGAGCGCTTCAAGGGCGTCGAGCTGGACACCAAGGGGCGGATCTACTCCGACTTCCGCTGGCAGGCGACCTACGCCTGGCACGACGCCAAGTTCGTCGACTTCGTCCAGGATTTCGACGGCGTGCCCACCCGGCTCGACGGCAACCGGCTGGAGATGTCGGCGCGCAAGCTGGCCTCGGCCGGCCTGCTCTACGCCCCGGCCCATGGCTTCCTCGGCTCGGTCGTGGCAAATTACGTGGGCGACCGCTTCCTCAACAAGCGCAACACCGCCCTGGCGCCGGACTACACCACCTGGGCCGCCGGGATCGGCTACCGCTTCAACACCTGGGAGCTGCGCCTGGACGGCGAGAACCTCGACGACTCCCGGCCGCCGGTCGCCGAGAGCGAATTGGGCGACGCCCAGTACTACCGTCTGCCGGCGCGCACCGTCCGGCTGAGCCTCGGCTTCGGGTTCTGAGGACGGGTTCGGGATGCAGGGGTGCGGCGGTCTGCCGCGCCCCTGCCCCGTTTTGCCCTGCGGCTATCCCGCCAGCTTGCTGAGGGCGAAGGCGATCAGGAAGCCGGCGACGGTGATCAGGCCGGCGAACTCGTGGGCCTCCTGGAAGGCCTCGGGGATCATGGTGTCGACCAGCATGGCGAGGATGCCGCCCGCCGCGAGCCCGGTCGTGGCCGCGATCGTCTCCGGCGAGAAGCGGCTGAAGACGGCGTAGCCGGCGAGGGAGGCGAGCCCCGAGACGAGCGCGATCCCCGTCCAGATGCCGAAGACGTAGCGGGCGGACCGGCCCGCCTTCTTCATCCCAGCCGAGCTCGAGAGCCCCTCGGGGATGTTGGAGAGGAAGATGGCCACGACGGCCACCCAGCTCACCGCGCCGCCCGCGATCAGGCTGACGCCGATGACGATCGACTCCGGGATGCCGTCGATCAGGGCTCCCACGGCGAGAATGAGGCCGCTCCCCTGCTGCTCGGACTCGGACGGCTGGCCGCCCGAGCGTTTGCGGTGCTTGGCTCCCCGCCGGCAGAGATAGGCGTTCGCCGCCGTGTAGATGGCGGCGCCGGCGAGGAAACCGAGGGCCGTCGCGAGGAAGCCCCCGCTGTGGAAGGCCTCGTCCATCAGATCGAACGACAGCGCCGAGATCAAGACGCCGCTGCCGAACGCCGTTATGCCGGCCGTGACTCTCTGAGGCACCCGCGCCAGGTATCCGGCCGCCGCGCCCAGCAGCAGCGCCGAGCCGGCCAGCAGCCCCCAGAACCCCGCCCAGAGCCACTGCGGCATCGTCAGGCCTCGGCCGTTTCCGCGACCGGTGTTTCAGCATCCTCGGCAGGCGCATCGGCATCGCCGGGGACCGCGTTCATCTTCTCCTTCAGGGCCGCGTACTTGCCGTCCAGCGTCTCGAAGATGGCCCCGATCTGCTCCAGCCGCTGATCGAGGTCGATCGTCCAGTGCTCGTTCTTGACCGGCTCCAGCTTGAGGCCGTTGAGGCGGTAGGAGAGGGCGTCGAAGCGCATCATCGAGGCGCCGACGTGGATCTTGGCGGAGAGGATCTCCGCCCCCTCCTCCAGGTAGCGGAAGAGCTCGTTGAGCACGGCCCCCGCCAGGGTGACCCGCGCCTCGCGGGTGGCGAGCCGCACGCTGCCGGTCTCCGGCTCCACCATGACGTCCGGCTCGTCCAGCAGCGCCCGGACGAAGCGGCAGCCCAGCACCGACTGCCCCGGCTCCTTGGGCACGACGACGTCGCTCATCTCCTCGACCTCGGGAGCCTCGTCCAGCCACGGGGCCTTGAAGTCCCCCTCGACCCCGGCCTGCCGGAGCAGCGCCAGCACCGTGCCGAGAAAGGTCTTGGCCGTGCTGGCCACGTAGAGGATGCCGCCGTCGATGCAGCACTCGACGATCCGGGTGCGCGGCGCCTGGCGCATGGCGGACTCCGCCTCGGCCAGATCGCGTAGCTTCTTGCGCGTCTTCGAGCCGACGAACGGCCGGCCGGTCGCCTCCATCTCGGTCTTGATCAGCACCTTCATGCGCTCCTTGACCGCCGTGGCGTCCGGCCGGACCTGGTCGATGCGCACCCGGAAGGCATAACGCCCCTGGGCGACCTCATAGGGGGCGTCGAGCTCGAAGGGGACGAACCCCATCCGCTCGCGCACCTCCGAGCCGGGCTCGATCTCCCAGAACCGGGCGCGCTCGAAATCCGGTCCCTCCTGGGGCACCGCGACGTTGAACCGGGTAACGGCAACCGTTCCACTCAAAAGTCCCATCTACCAACCTCCTGCGTCTGACCGGCCGCGCCGGTGGGAAGAGGAGGGGATCTTAGCCGATGGGAGGCGGAACGGGTTGGGCGGCGGCCGGCGGAGCCGCCGGCGGGGGCGGGGCGGCCGGCGCCGCTTCGGGCTTCGGGGCGGCTTCGCCAGGGGGCTGAACGGCCTGGCCGGCGTCGATCGGCTCGGCCGACTCGACCTCCAGGTCCTCCTCCTCGAACGTCCCCTCTTCGGAGGGCTCGACGGCCTGGAGATCCTCGGCCGGACCGGTCTCAGCTTCTTCGATGGGATCAACTTCGGTGGAATCGATTTCCCCGGGATCGATCGGCTCGGCGCTCTCCTCCATGACGAATCCGCCGGCCGGGGCCTCGGCCTCGCTCTCGAGCTGGGAATCCTCGAACGAATCGTCTTCGAGCTCTCCGTCTCCCATCTCGTAGACCTGGACCGCGCCCGGGTTGGCCCGCGAGACCACCGTCTCCTGATCGAGGTGCGACAGGGCGTTCACGTCGCCGAGATCGACGGAGAAGACGTGGCCGATGTCGGAATCGGCATAGAGGTCCTCGACGATCTCGTTCGCCACCACGAAGTCCTCGGGGGCGTCCTGCCGGATGTAGGGCGCGTCGGCCTCCCACTCGCCGCGGATCTCGCCGCTGGCGATGACGGAGTTCAGGTAGGCCTCGAGATCGAGGCGCGCCCGCTCGATGCGCTCCGCCTCGCTCCGGAAGCGGTCTAGCTCCGCGGCCGTGACCCCATCGCCCCGGCGCTGGGCACCCTCCCGCAGGGGCCGCAGGCTCTCGGCGAACCGCCTCTGGGCCCGCTGGATGCGCTGGAAGTGCCGCTGCTCGGCCTCGCTGAGGCCGCCGCCCTGGCGCAGGCGAACTCCCTCCCGGCCGTAGTTGGCGCGCAGCATCCGGTAGGAAGCCGAGGCGATCCGCAGAGCCTCGCCGGCCTTCTCGTTCCTCACTCCCGCCCGCGCCCAGGCCACCCGCAGGGCCCCGAGATCCGAGCCCCCCTGGTCAAGAAGGGAGAAAAACTCCCCATCCCGCCGTTCGAGGGCGATCACGATCTGGGCGATGCGCAGCCGCATGCCATTGAGAGCGCTCCAGAAAGGCGCCGACTGCGAATCCCTGGGATCGAGCCCCCTGGCCTGTCCGGCCGCCTGCGTCACGTCGGCGAGGGCCAGGTCGACCGTCCGCACGAGTTGGCGAGCGTTGACGCGCCGCTCCAGAGCCGCGCCTGGCCGGGCCAGGGCGATCTCACCCGCGAGCAGGAGGAAAAGTGCGGCGACGATGCGGAACTCTCTCATTGACGGCTCGCTCCGGTGGTCAAACGAAGAAATAGCCCGGGAGTGACTCCTGGATGATGATACGTGGCTGGCGGCTTGGGTGTCCAAGGAGGGAGATCTGGGGCTACGGCCTCATGAAGGGCTGTTCACTCTGAGAACTCCAGCAGCAGCTCGGTCCACATCTTGCCGGGGATCTGGTCGCGGGTGGCCGGGAAGTACCGCGCTCCGTGGGCAGCCTCCAGGGCGGCTTCATTGAAGCCCAGGCCGGATTTGTCGCCCTTCCGCACCTGGGCCTCGATCACCTTGCCGGTCTCGTCCACCAGCACGCCGACCCGCACGGAGACCTTCTTGCCGCTGCCCCGGGCCGCTTCCGGGTACACGTACGACGGCAGGTCCCGGATCTCCGGCGGCTCCACGCCCGGCTGGCTGGCGCGGATCAGATCCCCCGCCGTCATCGGCTGGAGCGGCCCCGAAGCGGCTGCCGTCTCCTCGGGGGCCAGATAACGGCGCGGCGCCTGTCGCTCCGGTTCGGTCTTCAGGACCGGAGCGGGCGTGGCTTCGGGCTCGGCCGGCTGGGGAGACGGCGGAACGTCGGTGATCGGAGCCGAGGCGGGAGCCACCGTCGACGACACGTCCGGTATGGGCGCCGCGGCTACGGAGGGAGCGGCCGGTACAGGCCGCCGCGACCACCAGAGCCCTCCCGCCGCGAGCATCAATGCCAGCACGCCCACCGCGGTCCAGAGGACCGGCGCCCGGGAGGGCTTCGCGGCCGCGGCTCCGCGGATGGGCGCGGCAGGCGCGGGCGCCGGTTTCACGGGCTCGGCGGTCCGCCCGGTGCGCAGGGGACGAGAGGCCCAGGTGGCGTCCAGATCCTCGACGTCCGTGATCCGGCGGGTCGGCTCGGCCATCCTCTCCGGCATCCTGGCGGCGGGGGTCATGCGGGTCTCGGGAGAGAACGGCAGCACCTCGGCCAGGGTCGCCTCTCCCGAAAGCAGGCCGGCGGGCGGAGTCGTGACCATCCCGAGCTCCAGGTTGATGCGTTCCTGGGTGGACCCGAAGGACTTCTGGACGGGCTCGCTTGCCGCCGTCGCCAGGGGCAGGAGGACGCCCCAGACGCTCTCCAGATCCTCGTGACGCAGGGGAAACCGGTCCTGGAGCATCGTCAGCTCCCAGACGAAGTCCTCGGCACTGGCCATCCGGTCCTCCGGCTTCTTGGCCAGGGACTTGAGGACGACGGCCCGCAGATCCGGCGGCACCCGCTCCTCGGGGTCCGTCTCGGAGAAGTCGAGCGGCGGCCGGAACAGATGGCCGGCCATCAGGGCGGTGGGATCGCTGCCCGCGACTGGAGAGCGACCGGTGAGCAGCTCGTAGAGCACGACGCCGAAGGAGTAGAGATCGCTTCGCGCATCCCAGGAGCCGCCGCCGAAGCGTTCGGGCGAGCCGTAGCGCGGCTTGCCGAGGAAGACGCCGGTGGTCGTCAGCCCGCCCTGGCCTTCCAGGGTCTTGGCGATCCCCAGGTCGATCAGCTTGACGAGCGGATTGCCGTCGACGTCCCGGGTCAGCATGAGGTTGTCCGGCGAGACGTCCCGATGGACGATCCGGTGACGGTGGAGGTAGCCGAGAGCCTTGAGGGACTGGCGGGCAATCTCGAGCGTCAGGGCGATGGGGGGCGGGCCGTAGCCGCCTAGGACTTCGAGCAGGTTCCAGCCGTCGATGTGCTCCATGACGATGAACGCCTGCCCATCGTCGGTGACGGCGAAGTCGTGCAGCACGGCAACGTTCGGATGGCGCAGCTTGATCGCGGCCTTGGCCTCGTGCAGGAACCGGTCGGCCGCCTCCCCCTCCGCGTCCGCCTGAGAGCGGATCACCTTGACGACGCGGACCTCGTCCAGGAGGCGATGGCGCACCTTGTAGATGGCGCCCATCCCGCCCTCGCGCATCTTGCCGAGGACTTCGTATTTGCCGTCGATGTGCTCGTTGAGAAGCGCCACGCGCCTCCGCCTTCCCGGTTCGAGGTTCGGTTCGTGCTGATTGGGAACCCACCAATCTTAGCAGGAACCAAACTCTTAGCGCTTTCTCCGCCTCCGCCTACTCCACGAACTCCAGGATCACCTCCGTCCACATCTTCCCCGGGATGTCGTACCGGCTGGCGGGCTGGAAGGGAATCCGCTTCGCTGCGGCGATCGCCGTTTCCACGAAGCCGAGGTCCGGTGGCGCTCCCTCGCGGACGCGGGCGTCGATCACGCGTCCCCGCTCGTCGACCAGCACCGCCAGCTTCACGTCCGCCCGCACCCCCGTCCCACGGGCCGCGGAGGGATAGCTGTAGCTCGGGAAGTCCAGCGGCACCGGCTCCTCGACTCCGGGGCCGGGCTTGAGGAGATCGGACGGCTGAGGCCCCTCTTCCCAGGGATGGGGAATGCGGCGGGCCTGCACCGAAGGGGCCCGCGCGGGAACGGCGGATCGCTCCGGCAGGGACGCGACCTTCTCCGTCTCCCTTGTTTCCTTGGGAGTCGCCGCCGGCTTCACCGAAACCGGCTTCGGCGAAACCTCTTCGACGATGACCGGCTTGGGCTCCGGCTCGGGCTTCACGACCACCAGCTCGGGTTCACGGGGCTTGGGAAGGGGCACGGGGCTCGCCACTTCTTCGACAAGACGGGGCTCGACCCGAGCCGGCTCGGCCACCGGCTCCGCGATCTCTACCGGATCCGCCGGCCGCGCCTTCGGAGCGGGCTTGGCGGTCGGGGCAGGCGGCGGCAGATTGGGAGCGGCAGCCCACTTCGGCGGATTTCCTTGGGGCTCTTCCCCAGGCCACCAGAATCCGCGGGCGAGGACGAACAGCACCAGCAACGCCGCCGTCGAGAGAGCCAGCCGGAAGAGCAGCGGCGAGCTGTCCGCCGGATTCGGTCCGTACCCGGGGGGAGCCGCGGGCTCGCCCTCGTCCTCTTCCAGAGGCTCATAGAGCAGCCCCTCGCCGTGTCGTTCTCCAGGAGAGTCCCAGGCGATCTCGTCCACCCGCGAAGGCTCGGAAGAGAGCGGCTCGGGCGAGCGGAGATAAAGGTCGTCAGAAGGCTCCGGCTCGAAGGTGGGGTCCTTTTCGTCCATTGATGCCCTCCTTTGCAGCGGCCGAGTGGGCTCGGCAGATCTCGCTGTTACCAGGACAGCCTGCCGGACGAGGCCTTTGGATCCGCAGGCCACATCCCTTGTGGCTGATAATCAGCCACGGCGTGGTTGAAAATCAACCACGAGATAGTTGAAAATCAACCACGAGAGGTGCCCATGTATCCACGCCACATCACTCCCCTTCTCCGCGAAGCCCTCGGCGACCGGCCCGTCGTCCTGCTCAATGGCGCCCGGCAGGTCGGCAAGAGCACCCTCGCGCAAACGTTGACGGACGGGGCCTCTGCCCAGTACCTGACCCTGGACGACGCCACGGTGCTCGCCGCCGCCCTCCGCGACCCTGCAGGATTCGTGGCGGGGCTCGGCGACCGGGTCATCCTCGACGAGGTTCAGCGCGCTCCCGACCTGTTCCTGGCTCTCAAGGCAGCCGTGGACTGCGACCGCCGTCCCGGACGCTTCCTGCTGACCGGCTCCGCCAACGTCCTGGTCCTGCCAAAGATCTCCGAGTCCCTGGCCGGCCGGATGGAGATCCTCACCTTGTGGCCGCTGTCTCAGGGCGAGGTCGAGGGGAAGGCCGAAGGGTTCGTCGATGCCTTGTTCGCCAGAACGTTCACCCCGTCCAGCCTCCAGGCCTTCAGCCGGGCCGAGCTGTTCGAGCGGCTGGTGCGCGGCGGTTTCCCCGAGTTGATCGACAAGAGCTCGGAAGCCCGGCGCCGTGGCTGGTTCACCTCCTATACGACGAGCATCCTGCAACGCGACGTACGCGACCTGACCAACATCGAGGATCTCGCCGCGCTGCCGCGCCTGCTCTCCCTGCTCGCGGCCCGGGCCACGGCCTTGCTCAATTACTCTGAGCTGTCGCGCAGCAGCGGCATCCCGGCGAGCACGCTGAAGCGGTACTTCGCGCTTCTCGAAGCCACCTTCCTCGTCTTGACCCTGCCGGCCTGGTCCACCAATTTCTCGAAACGGCTGGTCAAGTCGCCCAAGCTGCTCCTCAACGACACCGGCCTGCTGGACTCCTCGCTGGGCCTGAATCCCGAGCGCTTCGAGGAGGATCCCCGTCTGGCCGGACCGATCCTGGAGAACTTCGTCCTCCTGGAGATCCGCAAGCAGATCGCCTGGAGCCAGACCCAGCCCGCGCAGTTCCACTACCGCACCCAGGCCGGCCAGGAGATCGATCTCCTGCTCGAAGACGCCGCCGGCCGGGTGGCCGGCGTCGAGGTCAAGGCGGCAAGCACGGTCCAGGAGAAGGACGTGCGCGCGCTTCAGGATCTGGCCGACGCCCTGGGCCCCCGTTTCGTGCGCGGCGTCATTCTCTACACGGGGGAGAGGGCCGTACCCTTCAGCGAGAAGATCTTCGCCTTGCCGGTGCAGGCGCTCTGGAGGACCCCTCTGTAGGGATGGCCGGAGGCCTCAGTCCGCCAGCACCCCCTCGACCAGCCGCCGCCGGGGTCCGCGGAGCTGCTTGCTCCGGGAGCGCCTTTCGAACAGGCGGATCTGGAGGAGCTCGCGGTCGGCGTGGTCGATCGTCCGCTCCAGGGACTCGCTGCCGTGCCGGGTGGCCCAGCCCACCGAGAAGGAGGGGATGCCCTGCTCGGCGGCGTTGACCCGCAGGCGCTGGCCCACCTCGGCCACGAAACGAGCCGAGGCGCCGATCAGTAGCAGCAGGAACTCGTCGCCGCCCATGCGGACCACCGCGTCCTCGAGGCGGGCGTTCTCCTGCAGGAAACGGCTCACCTGCATCAGCACGTCGTCGCCCGCCTGGTGGCCGAACTCGTCGTTGTACTCCTTGAAGTTGTCCACGTCCACGACGATGGCGCCCCAAGTGTCGAAGGCCGTCAGGCGCTTCTGGACCTCCGTGAGGAAGCGCCGGTTGTAACAACCGGTCAACGGATCGAGCAGACTCTGCTCGTGGAAGCGGCTCTCGAGCAGCTTGCGGCTGGAGATGTCGATCAGGATGCCGTGGAAGAGGAGCTCTCCCGTCTCCGGGTCCTGGACGGAGTTGCAACTGTCGAGCACCGTGCGCATCCCGCCGTCGGGACGCCGGAGGACCAGCTCGAACTCCCGCACCATCCCGTCGCGGGAGAGCATCTCCAATTCCTCGGCACGCCGGTCGGGATCGGCGTAGAGGTCCTGAGCGTGATAGCCCCTGAGCTCGTCCAGGGAGGAAGCGCCCAGGATCTCCAGGCAAGCGGGATTGGCGTCGAGGATCTCCCCCCGGTCGTTCGTTATGTAGATCCCTTCCCGTAGATCCTGGATGAAAAGCCTCAGGGTCTCGGGGTCCTGCAAACTGCGAAAGCGGCCCTGGGGCATGAAGGTTCTCCTCGTAGAAGCGCTTCTGGGAAGCGCGCGGCCCGGTCGCACTCCTGTGGTATAGGCAAGATCGGGGCCAATGGATCGAGGCCGGCGGAATCCACAAACTCACCGGCGCGTTACGCCGTGCAGGCGCCCGGCCCTCGCCGGGACGCCCTCGAGGAGGATTCCAGGATGAGCCGAGTCAGAACCATCGCGATCTCAACGGTCCTAGCCGTTCTTGCCTTGTTGGCCCTGCCGGCCCTGTCGGCCGCCCAGGAGGCTGCCGCCTGCCAGAAGGGCCAGAGCGTGCGGGACGTGGACCGGGAGACCGGCGTGGTGATCCAGAAGACCCGGCTGACGCCGAAGCCCGACAGCTTTGACCCCCTGCTCGTCTGGACCTCCGACGAGCCGGGCTCGGTGATGTTCGTGGCGATGGGCAACAGCGCGATCGAGAAGTACCCGACCTGCTACCAGTTGACCGTCCTGGCGGATGGCAAGACCCTCACGCTCGGCAAGGTGGACCACAACAGCGAGACCGGCGGCTCCCGGACGGTGGAGTACGTGACCTCGGACCTCACCGTCGCGGAGGCCCAGAGGCTCGCCGCGGCCAAGGCGGTCACCTTCAAGATCTGCAACGACGAATTCCGGGTGAGCGACGAATTTCTTTGCCAGGCCCGCGAGGTGCTCGAAGCCGCGGCGGCCTGGAAGAAGGCTCCGCCGGCGAAGAAGTGACCCCCGCCCTTCGAGCCTGAGTCACCCGCGCATCCGGACGCGCCTCTCCGCGACGACCGAAGGGCAGAGCCTCGCGATCAAGGGGGAGCTCGGAGCCCAAGGTCCCGGATATCCTCAACCGCGAATCCGGCCGCCCGCAGGCGGGGAGCCAAGGAGCGCGGCAGGTTCTCGTCGACGAGAAATTCAGGCACTAAGCGATCGCCAGAACCTGCTCTTCGTCAAGGAGACGTGCGGCGTAGGCCAGAGCGGCGAGCACGTCTTCATGCCCCAGATCGTACTCCTCGGCGACCTCGGCCGCAGACATGCCGCCGGCCAGCTTCCCTACGACGAGGGCGACCGGGACCCGGGTCCCCCGGATGACGGGTTTCCCGAAGGCGACCTTATCGTCCGCGGTAATGCGGGGGGCGATCTCTTTCATGGTTCCGATTCTACTCCCTCACACCCCGAAGTACCGCGCGTCCGGGTGGTGGAACACCATGGCCGAGACGCTGGCCTCGGGGTCCATCATATCGCCTTCGGTCAGGTGGACGCCGATCTCCTCGGGCTTCAGGGCCTTGAAGAGCTCGCCCTGGAAGGCCAGGTCCGGACAGGCGGGATAGCCGAAGCTGTAGCGCTTGCCGCGGTAGCGGGCGGAAAGCTTGTCCTCGACCGGCAGGTCTTCCGGGTCGGGGAAGCCCCAGCGCTTGCGGAGACAGGCGTGGAGCCACTCGGCGGCGGCCTCTGCCGTCTCCAGGGCCAGGGCCGCGAAGGCATGGCTCTTCAGGTACTCGCCTTGATGCTTCCACTCCTCCACCCGCTCCCGGATCCCCTCGCCCGCCGTGGTCACGAAGAGCGCGACGTGGTCCCCAGGCAGCACGTAGTCGGCGAGCGACAGCCCGGAATCCCGGGCTTGGCGGGGGAAGTCCCAGGTGGCCACCACCCCGCCCGTGTCGGGATCGCGTAGCGTCACGCGGTTGCCGTCCGCCTCGGCGGGGAAGAACCGCCAGACGGCCCGCGCCTTGATGCCGCCGGCCCGGGCAAGGTCCTTGAGCTCCGCCATCACCGCCTCCAGCTTGGCGAGCTTGGGATCCCCCTCCTCCCGCAGCCGCTTCACCGAGCCCTTGAGGCCGAGATGCTTGCCGTAGACCATCTGCGGGTTGAGGTACTCCCAGACCTTGTCGAGGTCGAGCTGCGCGACATGCCGGTCGAGATCCGGCGGCGCGGGCACGGGGATGTCCCGGCGCACCTCGGCGGCGGCGGTCCGGCCGGGGTCGACGGCTTCGGCCGCCTCGACGGCGACGTCGGCGGTATCGGCGCCGAGCAGCTCCGTCACCTCCCGCTCGAGGTCGGGCCGCGAGGTGGGATCGAGGAGGCGCTCCACCAGCTTCAGGCCGTGCATGGCGTCCTTGGCGTAGGTGCAGAGGCCGGTATAGGCCTGGGCGATCTTGCGATGGGTGAAGCGCCGGGTGAGGGCCGCGCCGCCCACGAGGAGGGGGGTGTCGATGCCGACCGCCGCGAGGTCGCCCGCCGTGAGCACCATCTGCTGGGCGCTCTTGACCAGCAGGCCCGAGAGGCCGATGACGTCCGGCTGGTGCTCGCGCACGGCCTGGACCAGCCGCTCGGAGGGCACCTTGATCCCCAGGTTCACCACGGTGAAGCCGTTGTTGGAGAGGATGATGTCCACCAGGTTCTTGCCGATGTCGTGGACGTCCCCCTTGACCGTCGCGAGGAGAACCTTGCCGCGGGAGTTGCCGCCCTCGCTCTTCTCCATGTGCGGCTCGAGGAAGGCCACGGAGGCCTTCATCACCTCGGCGCTCTGCAGCACCTCGGCGACGATGAGCTGGTTGTCGTTGAACAGCCGGCCCACCTCGCTCATGCCGGTCATCAGCGGCCCGTTGATGATGTCGAGGGGCGACGGCCAGCGGGCATCGGCCAGGGCCAGGGCGAGGTCGTCCTCGAGGCCGGTCTTGCTCCCTTCGACCACGGCGCGGGCGATCCGCTGTTCGAGCGGCAGCTCGGTGCGCGGCTTGACGGCCGCCGAGGTGCGGCCGCGGAAGTGGGCGGCGAACTCCTCGACCGCCCGGTTGCCGGTCTCGACGTCGCCCAGGGGCAGGAAGATCAGCGCCTCGGCGAGGGCCCGCTCCTCTTCCGGGATATCGGCATAGCGGGCGAGCTTCTCGGTGTTGACGATGGCGGCGTCGAGCCCCGCCTTGGTGCAGTGATAGAGGAAGACGGAGTTCAGCACCTCGCGCCCGGCGCTCGGCAGGCCGAAGCTGACGTTGGAGACGCCGAGGATCGTCTTGCTGTCCGGGAACAGCTCCTTGACGGCCCGCACGCCCTCGACGGTCTGCGCCGCCGAGCCGAGGTAGGCGGCGTCGCCGGTGCCGCAGGGAAAGACCAGCGCGTCCCACCAGATGTCCTCGGGAGCCACGCCCATCTCCTGCACCAGGATATGGAAGCTCCGTCGGGCCACCTCGATCTTGCGCTCGACGGTGACCGCCATCCCCTTCTCGTCGATCAACCCGACGACCACCGCGGCGCCGAAACGCCGGGCGAGGGGCACGACCCGCTCGAACCGGGAGCGGCCGTCCTCCAGGTTGATGGAGTTGAGGATGGCCTTGCCCTGGCAGTAGGTGAGGGAGCGCTCCATCACCGCCGCGTCCGTCGAGTCGATCATCAGGGGCGCCTTGACCAGCCGGACGAGCCGGTCCAGGAAGCCCTCCATGTCCTGGATCTCGTCGCGGTCGGGGTCCTGCAGGCAGACGTCGAGGATCTGGCCGCCGGCCTTGACCTGGGTCCGTCCCACCTCGGCGGCGGCCTCGTGCTGGCCGGCCTGGATGAGCTGTTTGAACTTGCGGCTGCCGAGGACGTTGGTGCGCTCCCCCACCAGGATCGGCCGCTGCGCCTCGGAGAGCTCGACGGCTTCGAGGCCGGAGACGAGGGCGCGCCGGTGGTGGGGAATGGCCCGTGGCTTCCGTCCCTCGACCAGCTTGACGAGGGCGGCGATGTGCCCGGAAGTGGTGCCGCAGCAGCCGCCCACCAGGTTGAGCCAGCCGGCGTCGAGGAAGCGGGTGAAGGCGCGCTCGAAGACGTCGGGCCCCTCGGTGTAGTTGCCGTCCTCGTTGGGCAGGCCGGCGTTGGGCACGCAGGCGACGCGGGTGCGGCAGATCTCGGCGAGGGTGCGGACGTGGTCCGTCATCAGCTCCGGGCCCGTGGCGCAGTTGAGGCCCACGTAGAGGAGATCGGCGTGGAGCATGGAGACGGCGAAGGCCTCGGCGTCCTGGCCGCCGAGCATGGTGCCGGTGGTCTCGATGGTCGCCGAGACGGCGACCGGAATCTTCCAGCCCGCCTGGGCGAAGGCCCGCTCGATGCCGATCAGGCCGGCCTTGACGTTGCGCGTGTCCTGGGCCGTCTCCAGCAGCAGGTAGTCGGCGCCGCCCGCCATCAGTCCCAGGGCCTGGACGCGGAAGTTCTCGGCCAGCCCCTCGAAGGTGATGCCGCCGGTCACCGAGATCGCCTTGGTGGTGGGCCCCATGGAGCCGCAGACGAAGCGGGGCTTCTCCGGCGTGTCGTGGCGGGCGCAGGCGCCCCGGGCGATCGACGCCGACAGGCGGTTCAGCTCGAAGGCCTGGTCCGCGAGGTCGTACTCGCCGAGCACCAGGGGCGTGCCGCCGAAGGAGTTGGTCTCCACGATGTCGCAGCCGACCCGGAGGTAGCCCTCGTGGACGCCGTCCACGACATCGGGGCGGGTGGCGCAGAGGTTCTCGTTGCACCCCTCGAGCTCGGGGCCGCCGAAGTCGTCGGCCGTCAGGGTCACGCCCTGGAGGGCCGTGCCGGTGGCGCCGTCGAGCACCAGGACGCGCTCCGCGAGGGCCACGACCAGGCGGGCGGTACGTTCGTCCACATCGGCGGGACGGGGGGGAAACGGGACGTCGAAGACCGGCTCGCTCAATCTCTTCTCCTTCGGACGCTTCTTTCGGACAAACGAAAAAAGCCCGGCTCGTAGGCATCACGAGACGGGCTTTCCGCTCCGGACACTTAATTGTCACCAGGGGCGACCGCATCCTCGCTCGAGAGCGAGAGGGCACCTTGGGTGTCCGTCCCAGGTTGCCGAGCCCGGCCGAAGCCGGACCGCTCGTAATGCAATCAGGAGAATACCGGGAGTGGCGTGGGGATGTCAAAGGCGGACGCCCGCCCCGGCACGCCGGAACCGTTCTTGAGCACCCCCTTTATTGATGGCCATCGCCTCCATGGAGGAGGCGAGCACTGTTCCGGAAGCTCGGAAGGAGGAAGTTGTGAAGAGACTTTCCTATTGTCTGCTGTGCCTGGTGCTCTGTCTGGCCGCCCTGGCCGTCAGCCCGCGTACGGCAGCCGCCGACTGCCAGGAAGGCTGTTGCGAACAGGCCCAGAGGGACGTCGAGTCGTACTGCTCCTACAGCTATGTGGAGTCCTTCCAGTGCATCGAGGGATACGGGGGCTCCTGCTGCGCCATCTGGTACCGCTGCGCTCCGCCCTGGGCGTGAGACGGTTAGAAAGGAGAAATCCATGAAAAAGAGGACGAAGAAACTGACGCTGAGCCGTGAGACCCTCCGCGACCTTCAGGAGCTCGACAACGGGCAGACCCAGGAGGTGGCAGGAGGCATCAGGTGCACGAGAGACGAAACGACGTGCCCGACGCTGCCCCGAAACTCCTGCCTCTGCTAGCTGATCCCGCGAAGAGACCCGTCCTGTAGGGGCGGCCCCCCCTGGGGCCGCCATGGGCGGGGAGCGCTACGGCGCGTCGAGCTGTCTGCCTTCGTGCCTGCACCTTCGTGCTATCCTGCTGTCATGGGCAAGCAACTGACGATTCGTGGTGTATCGGAAGAAATAGGGCAAAGGCTGGAAGGTCTCAGCAGAGCGCGAGGTCAGAGTGTCAACGCAACCGTGCTTGAAATCCTTGAAGCCGCCGTCGGAGTAAACGAGAGGCGGCTCAGGCTGGCTCGCTATGCTACCTGGACTCCTGAGGACCTGAAGGATTTCAACGAAGCGCTCGGAGCCCAACGGAAGATCGATGATCCACTCTGGCGCTGAATTTGCCGGCCGGTTGGTTCTCGATACGTCTGCTTATTCTCACTTCCGGGCGGGAGACGAGCGCGTCCTCAATCTCATCGCCGCTGCCGAGGTCGTGTCTCTCCCGACCGTGGTCCTTGGCGAGTTGGAAGCGGGCTTCCTTCAGGGCCGGCGAGAGCGTGAGAACCTCACGCTCCTAGCCGAGTTTCTTGCCGAACGCTTCGTCTCGATCCTGCCGGTGACGCCCACGGTTGCCCGTCATTACGGCCGGCTGTTCGTGGACCTGCGGCGAGCCGGCACTCCGATCCCGATCAACGACATCTGGATTGCGGCAACTACCTTGGATTGCGGTGGGCACCTCCTGACCTTCGATGGAGACTTCAAGCAGATCTCCTCTCTCGACTGCACGGTGTTGCTGCCCTCTGATACGACCGGCGTTGCGTCCTAATTGCCTGTAAGGACGGTCCCTACCCCGCCTGGAGCCCTGCCAGTCAGCCTATAATTTCCGCCTACTGCCTCAAGAGGAGGGCGGATGCTGAGCTGGTTGAAGAAGGTGGCCGGCGGGTCGTCCCCGTCTCCCGAGAGCCTTGGAGACCTCTCCGAGGAGCAGTGCGGCTGGCTGTCGAAGGAGCTGGAGCCGCTGGGCGAGATCCGGACGGGGTTGAGCCGGGACGCCGTCCGTTTCGTCGCGACCGGTGCCGGCGAGCCGGTCCTGGAGGAGATCGCCCAGCACCGCGGCAGGGCCAGCGATCTCCTGTCGACGGGGGAATCCAGAGAGGCCGGCGACCGGCTCCTGGAGAGCCTGCGGCCCGGGCAGGCCGGCGCCGCCGTCCGGCTGGCCCGCCTTTACGAGGCTGCCTCGCGGCAAGTTACCCAAGGCACGCGAGCCCTGGACGCGCTTCCGGCGGAGGTGCCGGCCTGGCTCGACATCTTCCTCCTGCTCTCCGTGGGGTTCTCGCTCAACCGCCATGGCCGCGAGCGGATCGGCAAGGTCGACCTGGCCCTGATCGAGGAGATGCTCGCCGCCGAGGGCCACCCTCGCGACCTGATGGTCCGGGCCTTCCTGGAGATCGATGCCAAGGATCTCGCCGCCACGTGGACCGCCCGGGTGCTGAATTCCGTGCCGGGATGGGACCGGGCCCTCGGCCGGCACCCCGAGCGGGTCCGCGAGGCGCTCGCCCGGAAGGAGGCGAAGCGCCGGGTCCAGGCGCTAGAGCTGATCGCCGACTCCGAGGCCGATTTGCAGCCCTTCGCCACCGAGATCGCGGAGCTGGCCACCTCCCCCGCCAAGAGCGTGCGGGAGCTGGCAACGGTGCTGCTGGGGAAGATCTCCAAGCCCGCCGAGCCCGCGCCGGCACCGAAGGCCGAATTCGACTTGCCGCCCCTGCCCCCGGTGGACGTGAACGCTCCCCTCGGCCAGGAGGTGCGCCAGGCCCTGGAGGCCTGCTACCGGGAGCTCCACGCGGAGAGGAACCCTCACGACCCTGCATGGCTTCCGTCTCCCGACGTGGTGGACGCCGCGTTCCGGATGCTCCAGATGGCGACCTGGGCCGATCCCGTGCCGCCGCAGCTCCGGCTCCTGGGGGGCGATGATCCGATCCACCGCTTCCTGGCTCATCCCGGGCTGAAGCTGATCCACGCCATGCGCTTCCTGTTCCTCTACACGACCCTGAGCCGCAAGGAGTGGCACGGCTGGTGGGTGTTGCAGTGGCTCGGCCACTTCTACACCTCGCACGAGCCGCGCTTCAGCCTGCGGGAGCTGGCCGCGGTCTTCCGCGCCGTCGGCCTCGCCGAGTCAAACGTGGAGCACATGTTCCTGGCCCGGACCTTCTGGATGACGATCTCTTTCGAATTGGAGCCGGAGAGCGTCTGGCCTTTCTTCGCCGAGCGGCCCGAGGCGCTGGAGAGGGCTCTGGCCGCTACGGATGAGTGGGCCGAGGACCGCCGGCGCAACGCCCTGGAGGCGCTGGGCATGTTCCCGCGGCTGCCGCGGCGCCTGGCGCCGCGAGTCTGGGACGTCGCCCTGAACGGCGCGAAGAAAGACCGGCCGCGCGCCCAGGCCTGCCTCGACCGGGAGCCGGACCGGGACGAGAAGCTCATCGCCTTCCTGGCGGGATCCCGCGCCGAGGTGCGGGCCGGCGCCGCCGAGTGGCTCGGCCGGCTCGCCAGCCAGGAGGATATTCCGGCGGCCGTGCCCGCCCTTAAGGCGGCCCTGGGCAAGGAGAAGCAGGAGGCCGCCGCGGGCGCGATGATGCTCGCCCTGGAGCGGCTGGGCGTGCCGCCCGCCGAGATCGTGGATTTCGACCACCTCCTGGCCGAGGCGCGGAAGGGGTTGAAGAAGGGAGCGCCCGCCGGGCTCTCCTGGCTCGGCTTCGAGACGCTGCCCACGGTGCGCTGGCGGGAGAGCGGCGAGTTGGTGGAATCAGAGGTCATCCACTGGCTGATCGTCCAGAGCCACAAGCTGGGCAGCCCCGAGCCGGGCACGCGGCTGCGGTACCTGGCCACCTATTTCCGGCCCGAGGACGCCGAGGCGCTGGGCCAGCACGTGCTCGACGCCTGGATCGCGTGGGACTCAGTGGGACACACGCCCGACGAGGCCCACGCCCACGCCGCGCAGATGGCCCCCCAATACGTTCAATGGGCGCAACGATTTCCTGCCGAGCTCAAATCCTTGACGGAGGAGGAATACTACCGCCAGCTCTACACGGCCCGGCTGATGGAGCCCCGGGGCTCGGCCATCAAGGAGAAGGGCATCCTCGCCGTCGCCGCGGCCGGCTGCGGCGGGCGGGCGGCGGCGGCCGTGGAGCGCTATCTCAAGCGGTTCTATGGCACGCGCGCCGCCCAATGCCGGGCGCTCCTCCAGATGCTCGCCTGGGCGGATCACCGCTCGGCCGCCCAGGTGCTGCTGGCGACCTCGGCCCGCTTCCGCACCCCCGGCATCCGGCAGGAGGCGGAGCGGCTCGTCCAGGCCCTGGCGGAGCGCAAGGGCTGGACCGTGGACCAGCTCGCGGACCGCACCATCCCCACGGCGGGATTCGACGAGAGCTGCGAGCTGGTCCTCGACTACGGCGGCCGGACCTTCACGGCGAAGCTCGGCGAGGACTGGAGCGTCGTCCTGACGAACGAGGAGGGGAAGGAGGTCAAGGCGCTCCCCGATCCCCGCCAGGACGACGACGAGGAGAAGGCCAAGGAGGCGAAGAAGGCCCTCTCGACCGCCAGGAAGGAGATCAAGGACGTCCTCCGTCTCCAGAAGGACCGCCTCTACGAGGCCATGTGCACCCAGCGCTCCTGGCCGTTCGAGGACTGGGACGAATTCCTGAACCGCCACCCCGTCGTCCGCCGCTACTGCCAGCGGCTCGTCTGGAGCGTCTGGGACGGTGAGACGCTCGCCGCCACCTTCCGCTCCCTGGAGGACGGCACCCTGACGGACGCCGAGGACGAGGAGGTGCGGCCCGGTCCCCAGGCCATGGTGCGCCTGGCCCACTCCTGCGTGATGCCCCGGGAGACGGCCGCGGCCTGGCTGCGGCACTTCGCGGACTACAAGGTGCAGCCCCTGTTCGCGCAGCTCGGCGGCGCCTGGATGCCGCCGGAGGAGCTGAAGAGGACGGCCGAGTTGGCCGAGTTCCAGGGCTGGATGCTGGAGGCCTTCGCCCTGCGCGGGCGGGCCACCAAGCTGGGGTGGACCCGCGGCCCGGCCGAGGACGCCGCCATCTTCTCTACCTACCAGAAGCACTTCCCCGGCGTGGGGCTGACGGCCCTGCTCGAGTTCACGGGCAATATGCTTCCCGAGGAGAACCGGACGGTGGCTCTGACGACCCTGTCCTTCCACACGAGCGCGGAGCAGACGTCCGGCTACAGCGCTCCCAGCCCGCCGCTGCCTCTAGGGGAGGTGCCGGCCGTCCTGCTCTCCGAGTGCCGCAACGACCTCGCCGCCATCGCGGCCCAGGGACCCGGGTTCGATCCCGAATGGGAGAAGAAGACCGCATGGTGACCGAGACCTTCCGCGTCGCCCGCCAGCCGGCGGAGATCCTCTTCGCCGAAGAGCTGGCGGCGCTCGCCGCCCATGACCCGTGGCCGCGGCCGCCGGGGTGGCGCCTGTCGCCCCGCGGCGTGCGGAAATTCATCCTCGGCGCCGAAGGCAGGGACGCTCCGGGTGGCGTGCCGGTCTCCCGCAAGTTCTACGGCGACGACGCGCTGGTCGACCGCGCCGTGGTGGGCCTGCTGGGCAACCGCGGGCTGCTGCTGGTGGGCGAGCCGGGCACGGCCAAGTCCATGCTCTCGGAGCTGCTGGCGGCGGCCGTCTCGGGCACCTCGATGCTGACCATCCAGGGCACGGCCGGCACGACGGAGGACCAGGTCAAGTACTCCTGGAACTACGCCCTGCTCCTGGCCGAGGGGCCGACCGAACGGGCGCTGGTGCCCTCGCCGCTCTACTCGGGGCTGAAGGAGGGGAAGATCGTCCGCTTCGAGGAGATCACCCGCTGCCCGCCCGAGGTGCAGGACTCGCTCATCAGCATCCTCTCGGACAAGATCCTCCACGTCGCCGAGCTGGGCGAAGAGGACGGGGTGGTGCTCGCCCGCCAGGGGTTCAACGTGGTGGCCACGGCCAACCTCCGGGACCGCGGGGTGCACGAGATGTCGAGCGCCCTCAAGCGGCGGTTCAACTTCGAGACCGTCCATCCCATCGCGGACAAGGACTTCGAGCTGGAGCTGGTGATGCGCCAGACCGAGCGGCTGCTGGCCGGGTCCGGCGCCGAGGCGCGGGTGGAGCGCGACGTGATCGACCTACTGGTGACCACCTTCCACGAGCTGCGGGCCGGCCGGAGCGCCGAGGGGACGGTGATCGACCGGCCCTCGACGGTGCTCTCCACGGCCGAGGCCGTCTCGGTAGCCTACTCGGCGGCCCTCGACGCCGCCTACTTCGGCGACGGCACCCTCGACAGTGGCCACCTGGTGCGCCAGCTCGGCGGCACGGTGCTCAAGGACAACCCGGACGACGCCAAGAAGATCCGCCAGTACTTCGACGTGGTGGTGAAGGCGCGCGCCGGCCGGAGCCGGTTGTGGAAGAGCTACTGGGAGGCGAGAAAGCATCTGCGGGTCTGAGGGCATGAAGGACATCGACGGCCTCTTCGCCGCCCTGGAGGCCGATCCCGGCGTCCTCTTCTTCCCCGTGCGCCATCACAGCCCGGTCTGCTCGCGGCATCTGGCGCGGCTCATCCGGCAGGCGCGGCCGGCCTCCATCGTCATCGAGGGGCCGGACGACCTGACACCCCTGATCCCCCTCATCCTCCACCCCCGGACACGGGCGCCCTTCGCCGTCTACACCACGTTCGCGGAGCGCGGGCGCGGGCGCTTCGCCGCCTACTACCCCTTCTGCGACTCCTCGCCGGAGCTGGTGGCCCTGCGGGTGGGACGCGAGACGGGCGCGACCCTGCGCTTCGCGGACCTCACCTGGCCCGAGCAGGTGATGGCGGGCCGCTCCGCCGGCGGCGCGGAAGAAGAGCCCCGCCGGACGTCGCTGCTGGAGGAGACCCCCCTGCGGCGGAGCGAGTTCCTGAAGAGCCTGGCGAAACGGGCCGGCTGCCGGGACACGGACGAGCTGTGGGACCACCTCTTCGAGGTGGGTGGCGAAGACGTGGAGACCGGCCGGTTCGTCCGCGAGGTCGCGGCCTTCTGCGCCCTGGCGCGCTGGGACGATCCCCCGGAGGCCCTGGAGGCGGACGGCACCCTGGCGCGGGAGCGGGCCATGGCCGCCGCCGTCCAGGACCAGCGGCGGCGGGACGGCGACGCCAGCCGGAGCGGCCCGGTGCTGGTGGTCACCGGCGGCTACCACACGGCCGCCCTCCCCTCCCTGCTGAGCGAGCCGTGCCCCCGGCCCGAGATACCGTTGGCGGGCGAGGCGCGGACGGTGCTGATGCGCTACAGCTTCGACCGCCTGGACGCCCTGAACGGCTACGGGGCCGGCCTCCCCTCGCCCCGCTACTACGACATCCTCTGGCGGCTGCTGGAGGAGGGGCACCCCACGCCCCACCTCGCGGCGGCGGCGCGGATCGTGGTCGAGATCGGCCGGCTGACCCGGGAGCGGGACCTGCCCTTCGCCGTCTCGGCGGCGGACGAGATCGCCGCCCTGGAGCAGGCGCGGCGTCTGGCGGACCTGCGCGGCCATCCCGCCCCCTCGCGCGAGGACCTCCTGGACGGCCTGCGCGGCGCCTTCGTCAAGGGCGCCATCGACGCCGAGGGCGCCCTGCTCCTGGAGGTGGTACGGCATGTCCTCGCCGGCGCCGAGGCGGGGGAGGTGCCGCCCGAGGCCGGGGTGCCCCCCCTGGTCGAGGACTTCCGGCGCCAGGCCGAGTCCCTGGGCCTGCCGGTGCGCGACGCGACGCCCCGCCGGCTCGCCCTGGAGATCTACCGCCGCGAGCCGCACCGGCGGACGAGCCGCCTGCTCCACGGCCTGGTCTTCCTCGACGCCCCGTTCGCCGTCATGACGGCGGGTCCCGACTTCGAGCGGGGCCGCAACCTCGACCTCATGGTGGAGCACTGGGACTACGCCTGGTCGCCGGCCGGGGAGACCGCCCTGCTGGAGGCCTCGGTCTACGGCACCACCGTGGAGGAGGCCGCGGGCGGGCGCCTGCGGCAGGCGGTGGCCGACCTCGAGGAATCCGGCCAGGGGCGCAGCGCGCGGCCGGCCGTGCGGCTCCTCATCGCCGCCTGCCGCATGGGGCTCCACCGCCGGACGGGCGAGGTCCTCGGACTCCTCGAAAAGAGCGTGGCCGAGGACCCGTCCTTCGTCTCCCTCGGCTTCGGCCTCACCGAGCTGGCCCTGCTCTGGCGCTCGCGGGAGCCCCTGGAGGCCCATGGCCTGGAGCCCGTGCCGGAGCTGGCCCGCGCGGCCTTCCGGCGCGCCTGCTTCCTGGCCCGGGACCTCCCGTCCTGTCCCGCGGAGGAGGTGGACGCGGCCCTGGGCGCCCTGTCGGCCCTCCGCGAGGCCACGGCCTCCCGGAATGACGGGCTCTTCGATGCCGATCTCTTCCTGGAGTCCCTGGGGAGCGTGGCCCGCGCCACCGCCGGCCGGACGGTGCTGGTGGGAGGAGCGGCGGGCATCCTGTTCGGCGAGGGGAAGCTCGGCGAGGATGCCCTGCTCGCCCTGGCGGAGGGCCACCTGCGGGGCGCCGCCGCCGAGCCCGCGGCGCGCACGGGCTTCCTGCGCGGCCTCCTGGCCACGGCGCGGGAGGCCGCCTGGCGACTCCCGGGCCTGCTCGCGGCCGTCGACGGCCTCCTCGCCTCGTGGAGCGAGGAGGAGCTCACCCGCGCCCTGCCCGAGATGCGCCTGGCCTTCTCCTACCTGACGCCCCGCGAGACGGACCGGGTGGCCGCCCAGGTGGCGGACCTCCACGGCGGCCGGAGCTTGGGCGACCTCGTGCACCTCGCCGTGCGGGAGGAGGACGTGCGTCGGAACCTCCTCCTCACCCGGGAGGTCGAGGCGGCCCTGGCACGGGACGGCCTGGCGGGAGGCGAGCCGTGAGCGTGGATACCCTGCCGCGCTGGCGTCTGGTGCTGGGCCGCTACGCCCAGGACGGCCTCGGCGCCGGCCTCTCCGGCCGGCAGCTCCGCATGGAGCGGGCCCTGGACTTCCTCTACTCCCGGGAGTACCGCGGACGCGGATTGCGCGAAGAGGGCACGGGCGAGGGGGGCACCCTCGACCCGACGCGGATCACCCTTCCAGACTGGCTCTCCGAGGTCCGCGAGCTGTTCCCCCGGGAGACCGTCGAGGTGCTCGAAAAACACGCCCTGGACCGCTACGGCCTGACCGAGCTGGTCACCGATCCCGAGGTGCTCCGCAAGCTGGAGCCCAACATGGACCTGGTGCCCGTCCTCCTCGGCTTCCGCGGCCAGTTGAAGGGGCGGGTGCTCGACGAGGCGCGCCGGGTGATCCGCCACGTGGTGGAAGAGATCAAGCGCCGGATCGAGCGCGACGTCCGCGACGCCTTCGCCGGCAAGGTCGACCGCTTCCGGCGCAGCCGCCTCAAGATCGCCCAGAACCTCGACTGGCGGGGCACGATCCGCCGCAACCTCAAGAACTGGGACCCGGAGCGGCGCAAGCTCCTGGTGGAAAACGTGCGCTTCTTCTCCCGCCGCGAGCACCGCCTGCCGTGGACCGTCGTCCTCTGCGTCGACCAGAGCGGCAGCATGACGCGCTCGGTGATCCACAGCGCGGTGATGGCCGGCATCCTCGCCGGCCTGCCCACCCTCAAGCTCAAGCTGGTCGTCTTCGACACCTCGGTGGTGGACCTCTCCGGTTTCGTCGACGACCCGGTCGAGGTGCTGATGAGCGTGCAGCTCGGGGGCGGCACGGACATCGGCAAGGCCCTGGCCTACTGCGAGTCGCTGCTCGACGAGCCCACGCGCTCGGTGGTGGTGCTGGTGAGCGACTTCTGCGAAGGGGCCGCGCCGCGCCGGCTGATCGCCGCCTGCCGGCGTCTCGCCGAGGCCAGGGTGCGCCTGCTCGGCCTCGCGGCCCTGGACGAGGAGGCCTACCCCTCGTACGACCGCGCCATGGCCGAGCGCCTCGCCGCCGCGGGCATGGAGATCGCGGCCCTCACTCCCCGTCAACTGGCGCAATGGCTGGCGAAGACGATCCTCTGAAGGCCTTGCGCCGCGCGCTGGCGGCCCTGGACGACGCGGCCCTGGCGAACCTGGCCAGCACCGGGCTGCTGCGCCGCGCCCGCAAGGATCTGGAGGGGGGCGAGCCGGTCACCCTCGCGGATCCCGCGGCCGTCCCCCTGGAGCTGGCGGTGGCCGGCTGCACGGTGCGCATCTCCGGGGCCGGCCCCGCCGCGGTCACCTGCACCTGCCCGGCCCCGGGGACCTGCCGGCACGTCCTGATGGCGGTGCTTTACCTACAAGGCGGCTATCTTCAAGACGGGCTGGCGGAAGAGCCGCCCTCCCTGGAGACGCCGGCGAGCCCGGCCTGCACCTTCGAGGAGATCGCCCGCTGGGCCGGCAAGAAGGATCTTAGCAAGGCCCGGCGGGTGGCGCCCGGCGCCCTCCGCGAGCCGGCCGGCGCCCCGCGCACCCGCGCCCAGGTGATCGCCGAGGCCCGGAGCCTCTTCGAGGACATGCTGGACGTGGGCCTGTCCCACCTCTCGGCGGCCTTCCGTCAGCACCTGGCGACGCTGGCGGTCTCGTCCCTGGGCGCCAACCTGCCGCGGCTCTCCCTCGCGCTCAAGGGCCTCGCCGGCGAGGTGGAGCTCCTGCTGCGCCGCGACGCCCGGGCCGACGAGGCGCGGCTCTTCCTCTCCATGGCCCGCGCCGGCGCCCTCTGCGCGGCCCTGGGGGACGGCAACGGCGCGCCGGCCGGTCTTGTGGGCGAGCACCGAGGCCGCTACGAGCCGGCCGGCACCCTGGAGCTCCACGGCATGGGGGCCTACCCGTGGCGCACCCGCTCGGGCCACGGCGGCCTGACGGTACTCTTCTGGTCTCCCACGTCCCCGACGGCCGGGCGCTGGCTCACCTGGTCCGAGAGCCGGCCCCGGCACGCGACCGACCGCTTCAGCCCGGCCGAGCGCTACCTGGCCGAGGGTCCGTGGAAGGGCATCGGCAGTCCGCGGGAGGCGAGCCGGACGCGCTTCAACCTGCTGGGAGCGCGCGTCAACGGCGAGGGCCGGCTCTCCGCCGCCGAGTCCTGCCAGGCCGTGCCCCTGGGCCCCAGCCGGTTCCTGGAAATCGGCGAGGCCGGTTTCGGCGACCGGCTCTTCACCCGCTTCGAGGATCTCCGGCGCTACGCGGCCGCGGTCCATCCCGTCGGTCTGGCCGAGCGCCACGCCGGCGACGAGGTCGTGGTGGTCCGGCCCGCGGCCTGGGGTCCCCGGGGGTTCGATCCCATCCTCCAGGCCTTCCGCTGGGTGGTGATGGACGAGGAGGGCGGCACCCTCCGCCTGGAGATCCCCTGGGACGAGACGGGCACGCCGGCCGTCAAGGCTCTCGAATCGGTCCACCCGGACCGGGACGGCGCCTGGGGGGTGATCGGCCGCGTCTCTTGGGACGGCGCCGGCCTCGCCCTCTCCCCCACCGCCCTGCTCCGCTCGAAGGAGCCCGAGATCGTCAGCCTGGGCCTCGACGGCTTCCGGGGGAGCGCCCGCCGGAGCGAACCGGTGGAGATCCCGGCCGAGCCCCTGCCGCCCTGGCTGGCGCAGCTCGAGAGCGGTGTCGGACGGTTCGAGGAGGAGCTGCTCCGCAAGGCCGAAGCGGGCCGGCGCACCTTCGGTGTCCCGCTCGCCGGCATGGCCGCCGACCTGGAAGCCCGGGGGCTCCCCGCCCTGGCCGCCGCCGCCGGTCTGCCCCTGCGACTGCTCCGCGCCCGCTACCTTTGCGAGCTTCACCGGCAGGCGGCGGTCAGGCTGGCGCTGACGGCTCCCGGCGATACCCCGGACAGGCCGTAACTGGCAGCGGCGGATAGCGCGGGAACCGCGGGTCCGTCTCGGCCAGGCCGCAGCGCACGAAGACGCTACGGGGCGAGGCGGCGATCCTGAGGTGCTCGCAGGTCGCGCAGAGGCCGGGCGGCGCCGCGAGCCTGTCGAGAAGACGGCGGTCTTCCGTCATTCCCTACTCGGCCTGGTGCTGGGCCAGGGCCTCTTCCGCGACCTTCCCCTGGGCCAGGGCCTCCACCTTGGCGGTCGGTCCCAGCAGCAGGAGGAGGTCGCCGGCCTCCAGCGTCGTGTCCGCCGCCGGCACGACCGGCTCCTCGCCGAGCTTGCCGCGGCGGCGGATCTCCATGACCCGGGCGCCCAGGGTCTGCGGCAGCCGGGCCTCGGCGAGGGTCCTGCCCACCATCTCCTCCGGCACGGGCACCAGCCGGAGGGAGAAGTCGGGAGGGATCTCCACGTACTGGCGGGCGGCGTGCGAGTCCTGGCTGGAGACGAAGGTGGCGAGCAGCGCCGGCCGGCCGAGCACCTCCTGGGCGTAGACCGCCAGCAGGTCGCGCTTGGCGATGACGCCGAGGAACCGGCCGTCGTCGTCCACCACCGGCAGCCGCTCGAAGTCGCTGTGGGCGAACATCTCGGTGGCCCGGTGCAGCCGCTCGTCCTTGTTCATGACCTGGCCCACGGGGACCATCAGGTCGTAGGCCACCACGGCGGCCATGTTCTCCGGATGCTCGAGGACGGACTTGATGTCGTGCAGCGAGATGGCGCCCAGCAGCTTGCCGTCGGTGCCCACCACGAACAGGCGCTGGCGGTGGGTGGAGAGGAACCTTTCCACCACTTCGCCATAGCCCTCTCCCGGCCGCAGGACCTGGGGATCGGGGCGCACCAGGTTCTCCGCCTTGAGGCCGGCGAGCACCGCCTCCTCCATGCGCCAGGGGAGGTCGACGCCCCGGCCGCGCAGCGACTCGGTGTAGATGGAGTACGGACGCAGCCGGCGGGCCAGCGTGCTCGACACGATGGCGGCCAGCATCACGGGCAGGATCAGGTCGTAGTTGCCCGTGAACTCGAACAGGATGAGGATGGCGCTGATCGGCGCGTGGCTGGTGCCCGCCATCACGGCCGCCATGCCCACCGCGGCATAGGCGCCGTAGGGCGAGGCGACGTTCGGCCACAGCGAGTGCATCGAGTAGCCGTAGGCGCCGCCGACCAGGGCGCCGAAGGCGAGCGAGGGGGTGAACAGCCCGCCGGAGCCGCCGCTCCCCCGGGTCAGCGCGGTCGCCACCAGCTTGATGACGGCGATGCCGAGCAGGAAGAGGACGGTGAGCTGCTGCGGCAGCGGCAGACCGGGAGGCAGCTTGAGCTGGCCGGACAGGGCCAGGTTGATCAGCCCGTACCCCCGGCCGAGCGCGTAGGGCACGTAGAGCCCGAGCGCGCCCACCAGCGCCATGCCCACCATGGGCTGGGACGGCCGCGGCAGGATCCCCATCTTGGACAGGCGCTTGAAGACGACCCCGCCCCAGCTCACCCCCACCATGAAGGCCACGGAGGCGAAGGCGCCGACGACGCCGAGGCCGACGTAGAGCGGCATCTCCCAGCCGCTGACCAGGGTGTAGTCGGGGGCGGCGTAGAGCGGCGCGTTGCCCGTCAGCGAGCGGGCGATCAGGGTGGCGATGACCGAGGAGGCGACGATCGGGCCGAAGATCTCCAGGGCGAAGTTGCCGAGGATGACCTCCATGGCGAACAGCGTGCCGCCGATCGGGATGTTGTAGGTCGCCGAGAGGCCGGCCGCGGCGCCGCAGCCCACCAGGATCTTGAGCCGATGGGGCGGCAGCTCCAGCCGCGATCCCATCCAGGAGGAGATCATGGCGCCCAGCCGGATCATCGGCCCCTCGCGGCCGAGGGAGCCGCCGCTGCCGACGGTGACGATGGCCGCCAGGGCGTTGAGCAGCACCGGCCGCGGCGCGATCTTGCCTCCCGACAGCGCCACCGCCTCGATGAGCATGCCCGTCCCCTCGCCGCTCGCCTCGCCCTTCGTCCACCGCCGGCCCAGCCACAGCAGGAGACCCACCACGGCGCCGCCGGCGGCCGGCGCGGCCACCACCACCCAGCGGGGGACCTTCGGGATGAGGGCGAGCAGCTCGCCCGGCGAGCCCCAGAGGAGGGCCTGGACGGCGTCGATCAGGAACTGGGTGACGAGGCCCAGCAGGCCGCCGATCACCCCGACGACCACGATCATGAGGAAGAAGAGGCGGTCCTCGCGGTTGGCGAGCCCAAACCGGCGGGCCAGGGTGAAGTCGAGAGAACGGACCCAGTCCCGCACGCGGTGCAGCCGGGCCACCGAGCGCGTCTTCATGGCAGTGAATGTATCAGGGTCGGGAGCCGGCCGCCCGCCCCCGGGCGGCCAGGAGATCAAGTCCAACTAAAGTGCTATTCCATAGACATGCTCATTCCTGTATAGTGCAACTCCGAGGTCGCGCCCGAGGAGGCGACCGAAGCCTTCCGGGGCTCCACCGGCGAGCGTCCGCCACCGGTTCTGGGAGCCCCACGGCGGAAGTCACGCCCCGCGGTACCCACCTTCCTTCCGTGGCCGCCAGGCCGCGCGTCAAGACTTCGAGGGGACCGGCAACGGTCCCCTTCGCCTTTCTGGCCGCTTTTATCGGATCGACTACGCCCCCTTCCGCTCCATCACGACGGAAGCCGAAGCCGTATCGGTGAGAACCGCGGAGACGGAAGCCCGCCGCCGCTGCTGCTCCTTGCGGGGCACGGTGAGCACGGGGCGCGGCGTCTCGGCGCGGGAGGCCTCGGCGCGCTTCTGGCCGACGATGCGGGCGTAGACGGAGAGGGCCTGCGCCACCACCTGGTCCATGTTGTAGTACTTGTAGGTGGCGAGACGGCCCACGAAGTGCACGTCCGGCCGCTCCTCCGTCAAGGCCTGGTACTTCTTATAGATCTCGGCGTTCTCCGGCCGCGGCACGGGATAGTAGGGGTCCCCCTCCGCCATCGGGTACTCGTAGACCAGGCTGGTCTTCGAGTGCTCCTGGCCGGTCAGGTACTTGAACTCGGTGGAGCGGGTGTAGAGGTGCTCGTTGGGGTAGTTCACCACCGCCACCGGCTGGACCCTCTCCTGGTTCACCGTCTCGAACTCGAACTTGAGCGACCGGTAGGGCAGCTTGCCGTACCGGTAGTCGAAGAACTCGTCGACGGGACCGGTGTAGATGATCTTGTCGTGGGGGATGTCCTCGATGACCTCCCGGTAGTCGGTGTTGAGCAGGATCTTGATGTTCTCGTGGTCGAGCATGTTCTCGAACATCCGGGTGTAGCCGCGCAGGGGCATCGCCTGGTAGGTGTCCGCGAAGTAGCGGTCGTCGCGGTTGGTGCGCACCGGCACCCGGGCGGTCACCGCGGAGTCGAGCTGCGAGGGGTCGAGCCCCCACTGCTTGCGGGTGTAGCCGCGGAAGAACTTCTCGTAGAGCTCGCGACCGACCCGGCCGACCACCACGTCCTCCGAGGTGCGGACCGACTCCCGGGGCTCGGCGACGGATTGGAAGAACTTCTCCACCTCCATGCTGGTGAGCTTCAGCCCGTAGAGCTGGTTGATGGTGTCCAGGTTGATCGGGATCGGGACGAGCTGGCCGTCGACGCTGGCCCGCACCCGGTGCTCGTAGGGGCGCCAGCGGGTGAACTTCGAGAGATACTCGAAGACTTCCTTCGAGTTGGTGTGGAAGATGTGCGGGCCATATTTGTGGACCAGGATTCCCGCGTCGTCGTAATGGTCGAAGGCATTGCCGCCGATATGGGGCCGGCGGTCCACCAGAAGGACTTTCTTACCGGCAACCCGCGCCAACCTCTCGGCCAGCACGCTGCCGGCAAATCCCGCACCAACGATCAAATAATCGAACATCGAACCGGCTCCTTTCGAGTAGCCATCCAAGAAGTGCTCGGAGCGGTCAACCCGCCGCGCGCCTGCTGGAAAAATCGGTCAAAGGTCTATCGACGAGCGGCCCGGCGCCTGGCGATGGCGGCGTCGATGAGATCGGACATGTGCCGCCAGGTGCGGCTCCAGGAACCCCGGGCAATGAACTCGTCCACGCGTTTCAACCAGCTTTCACGTTCCGTGCCGTCTTCCTCCGCGCAGCAGGCGAGGGCCCGCTCGACGGCGGCCACGAAATCCTCGGGCTCGTCGGCGATCTCGACCAGCGCCATCTCTCCGTAGGGGCGGACCACGTCGCGGATCGAGGTGGAGACCACGGGCCGGCCGCCCGCCAGGTACTCCGGCGTCTTGGTGGGGCTGATGAAGCGGGTCGATTCGTTGCGTGCGAAGGGCATCAGCGCGACGTCCCAGCCGGCCAGATAGGTGGGCAGCTCGTCGTAGGACTTCATCCCCAGGTAGTGGATATTGCCGCGCCGCGGCAGGCTCTCGGGGTCGATCTTGACGACCGGCCCCACCATGACGATCTGCCAGTCCGGTCGGGAGTCGGCCACCGCCGCCAGCAGGTCGAGGTCGATCCGCTCGTCGATGACGCCGAAATAGCCCAGTCGCGGGTGCGGAATCGCCGCCTGATCCGCTGGCTCGGGCAGCGGCAGGCGGGCGCGGCCGAAGTGCGCGACCTCGATGCTGCTGGGGAAGGCATGGGTGTCGGAGTGGCGGTCGCGCTTGGCCTCGTAGAGGCTCTGGCCGCCGGTGAAGACGAGGTCCGCGAGCTCCAGCAACCGGCTCTCCCGCTCGAGGAGGGAGGGCGGCGCGCCGCGGAAGAGCGACAGCTCGTCCATGCAGTCGTAGACGATGGCCGCGGGCTCGAGCCCGTCGGCGAAGCCCACCGCCATCGGCGTGTAGTACCAGAGGACGTAATCCGTGACGCCGTGGTTCGCCAGGAGTCCCTGGAGCAGGTCGCGCTGGGCCGCCTCGGCCTCTGCCATCGGCAGGCCGCCGGGCAGGTGCGGCACCGCCAGCCGGACGCCGCCCGGGCGCTCGGTTATTTCCAAACGAGGAGCTTCCAAGCGGGCCGGTCCGTGGGCGTGCACCGGCTCCTCGAAGAAGAAGACCCGGCGGTCCTGGGCGAAGCGGCTCATCAGGTGCTGGGGCCGCTGGTAGACGAAATCCCATCGAAGATGGCAAAGACAGACGATGTCCGGCTTTGGGGCGATGCCGGGCCCTTCCTGAACAGCCTCAATACCTTGGGAAGCACCCTGGGAAATACCCTCGGATTGGATCCCCTTAGGACCAGACAGCATTCTCGTTCTCCTTCTGGCCCGGACCGCCCTGGGCGTCCGGGTCCTGATCTGTGTGATGCGGGACCGCCGGCTCGCCGCGGAAGATCTCGACCTGCCGCGCGAGCTCATCGGCCAGCGGCAGGTGGATCTCCCGGTGCCCCTCCGGGCCGGCATATCCCCAGAGGCCGCTCGGGCAGTGGCGGTCGTCGTCCCAGCCGGGATAGTCGAGGATCGGATAGAGGCAGACCCCGTGGACCGGCACGCCCGCGCGCCGCGCCGCCAGCACCTCCCCGGCGATGTAGCGCAGCCAGCCGGAGCGGCCGTCGTGCTCGTCGCCGGTCTCGGCCACCAGCAGCGGCCGGCCGTAGCGCTCCCAGGCCTCGCGCAGGATCTCCCGGAACGGGCGATGGCCGGGGTCGCCCCGCCGCAGCGGGGGCCCGTCGTGGATCCACTGGTTGTTCGGGTAGTAATTGACCCCGACGACGTCGAGGTACCGCTCGTCGCCGCCGAGCTGTGGCCACAGGCGCCCCACGATCATGTCCCAGGCCTGGAACTGGGCCTGTCGGTTCCCCTCGGCGAGGGCCCGGTCCTGGGGACGGGCGGGGTCCGCCAGGATGTTGATGGCCGGATCGCAGTGGACGATGCGCGCCCGGGAGTCGACGCTCCACACGGCGTCGATCGCCGCCAGGCACGCCCGCGCGAGCTGGGCCTTGAGCTCGAACCCGCGGCCGGTCGTGCCAGGATTGAGATAGGCGACCTCGCCGCCGGCCCAGGACCAGAAGGAGATCTCGTTGATGGGCGCCCAGACGGGCGGCTCGTCCGTCTCCGCCGCCATCAGCCGCGCCACGGCGCGGGCATAGTCGGCGAAGCGGTCCACGAACTCCGGACGGAAGATGTCGAGGCCTTCCGGCCAGCCGTAGTGGCAGAGGTCCCAGATCACCTGGACCCCCGTGTCCCTGGCCGCCCGCACCATCGGCAGCAGGGAAGAGAAGTCGTAGCGCGCCGGGGAGCGCTCGACGCGGTGCCAGCGCACGCCGTCGCGCACCGTCTCGATCCCGAGGCGGCGCACGCGGGCATAGTCCATCCTGGCGAAACGGTCGTGCTCCGTCGCCGCGATCACGTCGAGCCGCTTGCCGTCCCGCCGGCGGTGACACGAGCACTCGAAACCTGCCATCCAGAAGCTTTTAAAAATCAATTCAGCAATTTCTCCCGAGCGTCTCCCCGCCAGCCTTCAGTGCAAGATGCAGACCACGGAGCGGGTTTCCCTCGAGGGGAGTCCGACTTGCCCGTGGACGCGACGGGAAGGCGCCCGCCTTCGTGGGAAAAAACAAAAGAGCATGGGAAATGGGTACCCAGGAGCCTTGCAAGAGCTACACGCTCCGGCTCCGCCGCTCGGAGATCCAGTCCGGCCTTCGATGGCACCCTAAATGGATAGAGAGGCAGACCGCGCGGTCGTGGTGACCGCGCCGGCTCGTTCTGCCCCTGGAGGGGGATCCCATGTCATCCAGAGCTTTTCGTCACACCGCCGCCGCCCTGCTGCTCGCCACCCTCGTCGCGCTGACCGCCGCCGCGCCCGCGCGCGCCTTCGGCCCCAGTCGTCGCTCTTTCGAGGGTCCCGCGCTCACCGAGCCCAGGAGCGCCTTCGTAGCCTTCCTGATCCGGATCTTCGATTTTGCCGGCGGGGCCATGGACCCCAACGGCCATTCGTAGAGGGGCAGATCGTGGGGGCGCAGGCCATCGCGCCCCCACGTCCCGCGGACCCCGAGGATCTATTTTGGGCTCAGGTGTCACTTTTTCCCCCCTTGCAGCAACTTTAAAGATAGAGGCCGGTGCGGCCCTTCGTTGGAGGAGCGTCCATGGATGTGCGTCACCCCGACCGGAACGCTATCGAGCGGTTCTCGCGCGGCCAGACCCCCGCGGTCGAGGAGCGCTGGATCGAGGACCATCTGCGCTCGGGTTGCGCCATCTGCCAGCGGGAGGTGGACGTCCTGCTGACGCTCACTCTCGCTCCCGTACCCTTCGGCGAGCCCGGCCGGCACGAGCTCGAGCCCGGCCCGGAGGAGCTCAACCGGGAAGAGGCCGGCTGGGACCGCCTCTTCGCCACCCTCGAGCGGCGGCTCGCCCAGGTGTCGGTCGAGCGGCGGGACGCGCCGGCCCTCCTCGCGGAGCTGCTGGGGCACAGGCCGCGGGAGCGGGAGATCCTGGCGTGCAACAGCGGCCGCTTCCAAACTCTTGCCCTCTGCGAGTTGCTGATCGACAAGAGCTTCGAGGAGGGGTTTCGCGACGCCTTCCGGTCGATCGAGCTGGCGGAGCTCGGCATCCTGGTGGCCGGCCTGCTCGACGGCAAGCGCTACGGACGCTCCGTGGTGTGCGACCTCGAAGCCCGCGCCTGGGCCCATCTCGGCAACGCCCGCCGCATCGCCTTCGACCTTCCCGGGGCCGAGGAGGCGCTGGCCACCGCCGAGCGCCTGGCGGAGAGCGGCTCGGCCGATCCGCTCGAAGAGGCCAGGATCCTCGACCTGCGGGCCTCGCTGCTCAGCGACCAGGGCCGCTTCGAGCAGGCCGCCGAGCTGCTCGACGCGGTGATCGACATCTACGACGAGCTCCGGGAGCCCCACCGCAAGGGGCGGGCGATGATCAGCAAGGGCGTGTTCCTCGGCTACGCCGGCTGGCCCGAGGAGGCGATCCGGCAGATCCGCAAGGGGCTCGGCATCACCGACTGGGATCGCGAGCCGCGCCTGGTGCTCATGGCCCGGCACAACCTCGCCTGGTTCCTGAACGACTGCGGGCGCGGCGAGGAGGCGCGGCAGCATCTCCAGCGCTTCCGCCACACCTACCGGGATTACGACGACTCCTGGACCGAGCTGCGCCTCGCCTGGCTCTCCGGCCGCATCGCCGCCGGCCTGGGCGGCTTCGCGGAGGCCGAGGAGACCTTCCAGGAGCTGCGCCGGCGCTTCCTCGCCGAGTCGAACGGCTACGACGCCGCGCTGGTGACTCTCGACCTCGCCAACCTCTACCTCCGGCAGGGACGAGGCCCCGAGGTGCGGGAGCTGGCGGAGGAGATGCTCGACGTCTTCCTCTCCCACGACATCCACCGCCAGGCCCTGGCCGCCCTCACGGTGTTCCAGAAGGCCGCCGAGCTGGATAATGCCACGCCCCATCTCGTCCAGGAGATCTCCTCCTACCTGAACCGGGCCCGCCGGAACCCGTCCCTGCGCTTCGAGCCGGCGGCGGCGTAGGGCCGGAGGAGGGACATTCCCGCCGCTCTTACGCTATCCTTCCCCGGTGCCGCCCAAACCGACCGTCCTCCCCATCGTCCCCACCGCCACGGCCCGCCGCCTGCTGCTCGGCGCCCAGGGGCTCCTCGACGACCCGCGCCGCAAGGCCACGCCGGACGTGCTCTACGACCTCATCGAGAGGATGGGCTTCGTCCAGGTCGACTCGATCAACATCGTCGAGCGGGCCCATCACCTGACTCTGGCGTCCCGCCTCCAGGGCTACCGGCCGGCGCTGCTCGAAAGGCTCCTGGAGCGGGACCGGCGCCTCTTCGAGCACTGGACGCACGACGCCTCGGCCATCCCCACGATCTGGTATCCCTACTGGCAGCCGCGTTTCGAGCGCTACCGCCGGAAGGCGCTCGACCACCCCTGGTGGATGGAGCGCGTGGGGCCCGATCCGCACAAGGTGTTCGACCACGTCCGCGAGCGCATCGTCCGCGAGGGTCCGCTGATGACCCGCGACTTCGAGGACGAGCGCCCCGAGGGGACCGACAAGGCCTGGTGGGGCTGGAAACCGCAGAAGGCCGCCCTGGAGTACCTGTGGCGCACCGGCCAGGTGGCCGTGGCCGGCCGGTCGAGCTTCCACAAGGTCTACGACCTCGCCGAGCGGGTGTTCCCTGGGGTTCATGCCGCGCCGCGGCCCAGCGACGAGGAGCACCTCGACTGGGCCTGCCACACGGCCCTGGAGCGGCTGGGGATCGCCACCGCCGGCGAGATCGCCGGATTCTGGAACGCCATCTCTCCGGAGGAGGCCAAAAGCTGGGCCGAGCGGGCCGCCGCCCGGGGCGAGATCGTCGCCGTCCAGGTGGAGAGTGGCGACGGCGCCCGTCCGCGCGCCGCCTTCGCCGTGCCGGACTGGGAGTCCCGCGCCGCCGCCCTGCCGCCGGCGCCGCCGCGCATCCGCCTCCTCTCCCCCTTCGACCCCATCCTCCGCGACCGCAAGCGCACCCTGCGGCTGTTCGACTTCGATTACCGCTTCGAGGCCTTCGTCCCCGGCCCTCTGCGCAAGCACGGCTACTACGTGCTGCCGATCCTGGAAGGCGAGCGGCTGGTCGGCCGCCTGGACCCCAAGCTCCACCGCGACAAGGGCCTGCTGGAAGTGCGTGCCCTCTGGTGGGAGCCGGCCGTGCGCCAGAGCAAGGGACGCAATGCCGCGCTGGAAGCCGCCCTCGACCGGCTGGTCCGGCTGGTGGGGGCGGAGAGGTGGGAGATCTCCCCGGTTACTTCCGATCGACCGCCCGCTGCATGAGCAGATCCTGGCTCGACCGCGGCTCCTCGCCCGGCCCCGGACGCCGCTGGACGTAGCTGCCGTCGGCCTGCATGTCCCAGGCCTTCACGTTGTCTCCGAGCTGCAGGTCGAGAATGGCCTGGACCTCCTCCTGGAGCCGCGGCTCCTCGATGGGCACCGCCGCCTCCACCCGGGCGTCGAGGTTGCGCGTCATCCAGTCGGCCGAGCCGATGTAGTACTCGGGGGCGCCGCCGTTGGCGAAGCAGAAGATGCGGGCGTGCTCCAGGAAGCGGCCGACGATGCTGATCACCCGGATGGTCTCGCTGCGGCCGGGCAGCCCCGGGCGCAGGCGGCAGATGCCGCGCACGATCAGGTCGATCTCCACGCCGGCCGCCGAGGCCTCGTAGAGCGCGTCGATGATCTGCCGGTCGTCCAGAGCGTTCATCTTGGCGATGACGTGCCCGCCGCGCCCGGCCTTCTGGTGCTCCACCTCGCGGGCGATCATCTCCAGGAAACGCCCGCGCATGGTGACGGGCGCCACCAGCAGCTTCTTGAACACCGGCTCGTGGACGAAGCCCGTCAGCATGTTGAAGAGCTGGGCCACGTCCTGGGCGATGTCCTCGTCGCAGGTGAAGAGCCCGAGGTCCGTGTAGAGCTTCGCCGTCTCGGGGTTGTAGTTGCCCGTCGCCACGTGGACGTAGCACTTCAGGGCGTCCCTCTCCTGGCGCACCACGAGGGAGATCTTGGCGTGGGTCTTCAGGCCCACGACGCCGTAGCAGACGTGGGCGCCGACCTTCTCCAGCGCCTCCGCCCACTCGATGTTGGCCGCCTCGTCGAAGCGCGCCTTGATCTCCACCGTCACGGCGATCTGCTTGCGGGCCTCCGCCGCCCGGATCAGCGCCTGCATGTTGGGCGAGTCGGCCGAGGTGCGGTAGAGGGTCTGCTTGATGGCGAGCACCCCCGGATCGTCCGCCGCCGCCTCGATGAACCGCTGCACGCTGCTGGCGAACGAGTCGTAGGGATGGTGGACGAGGATGCCGCCGCCGGCGATCGCGGAGAAGACGTCCGCCTCCTCTGCCGGCTCGAAGTGGAAGCGCGGATGGATCGCCGGCGTCCACGGGCGGAAGCGCAGGGACGGCAGGGGCACGGAGCCCGCCAGCGCCATCAGGTCGCGGAGGGCGAGCGGCCCGTCGACCTCGAAGACCTCGGGCTCCACCAGCTCGAGCTCGTCGACGAGCAGCTCGACCAGCCAGCGGGGCATCCCCTTGGCGACCTCCAGCCGCACCACCGTGGCGAAGCGGCGCTCCCGCAGCTCCTCCTGGATGGCCTCGAGCAGGTCGTCGGCCGCCTCCTCGTTGCGCTGCACGTCGGCGTTGCGCGTCACCCGGAAGGGATGGGACTCGACGATCTCCATGCCGGGGAACAGCCGGTCGAGGTTGTGGGAGATCACCTCCTCGAGCGGCACGAAGCGCAGGGTCTTCGGCACCTGCACCCAGCGCGGCAGGATGTGGGGCGCCTTGACCCGGGCGAAGCGCGGCGGCACGTCGCCGGGCGGCTTGATGGCCACGGCCAGCGACAGGCTGACGTTCGAGATGAACGGGAACGGGTGAGCGGGGTCCACCGCCAGGGGCGTCAGGATCGGGAACATCCTGCGCTCGAACTCCTCGGAGAGGTGACGCCGCTCGCTCCCCTTGAGCTCGTCCCAGCGCAGGATCTCCAGGCCGTACTGGCGCAGGGCGGGCAGGAGCTCGTCGTTGAGCAGCCGCCGCTGGCGGGCCACCAGGGGCCGCACCGCGGCGTTGATGGCCGCGAGCTGCTGGCGCGGCGTGCCGCCGCTCTCCGGGCCCATCTCCCGGACGTTGCTGGCGAGCTGCTGCTTGAGGCCGCCGACCCGCTTCATGAAGAACTCGTCGAGGTTCGAGTCGAAGATCGCCACGAACTTCAACCGCTCGAGCAGCGGGTTCGCGGCGTCCTCGGCCTCGTGCAGCACCCGGCGGTTGAACTCCAGCCAGGAGAGCTCGCGGTTCAGAACCGGGGGGACGGTCTCGGCGGGTTCTTCGAGGGGCTCCATGCGGGATTTCTGAGGCTCGGACACGGGGGAATTCCTGTTGCCAGGCGAAGAAAGCTCCGCCGGGGATCGTCAAAATTGTTTCACACCTTGGCCCCGGGGCTCCATGGCGGCCGTGTGACAGATTCCCAAGGCAGCCGGCATTCGTCAAATGCGCTCTAGAATCCCTCCGTGAGCCCGACGACACCCACCCTGGTCCTGCAGCCCCTCATCTTCCCCCGCCTCGGGCCGGACCCGGAAGAGTCGGGCCGCACGGCCGGCGAGTCCCGCGAGCGCCTGGCGGCGATCGACATCGGCTCGAACTCCATCCACATGCTGGTGGCGGAGGCCGAGCCCAACGGCGGCTACCGGATGCTCGGCCGCGAGCGCGAGATGGTGCGCCTGGGCCGCACCGGCTTCGGCGAGGGAGCGCTGTCGGAAGCCGCCATGCTCGACGGCCTCGAGTCGCTCGCCAAGATGACCACCATCGCCCGCCTCAAGGGCGCCGAGCGGGTGGTGGCCGTCGCCACCAGCGCCGTGCGCGAGGCCGCCAACGGCGCGGACTTCCTGGCGCGCGTCAAGGCCCTCACCGGGCTCGACGTGCAGCTCCTCACCGGCGTCGAGGAGGGCCGGCTCATCTACCGCGCCGTGCGCGAGGCGGTCGACCTGGGGCCGGGGACCGCCGCCATCGCCGACATCGGCGGCGGCAGCACGGAGTGGATCGCCACCCGGGCCGGCGAGGTCGAGCAGGTGGTGAGCCTCAGCCTGGGCTCGCTGCGTTGCGCCTCGGACCTCAAGGGCGACCCGCCCGGCGCCGCTTCGGTCGAGCGGCTCCGCCGGCGGGTGCAGAAGCGCCTGGCCGAGACGGTGCCCGGCGGCCCCGTCGAGCGCCTGGTCGCCACCTCCGGCACGGCGGCCTGCTGCGCCGACCTGATCGACCACTTCGCCGGCCGCCCCTGGAAGGAGCTCTCCGGCGTGCTCCGCGAGGTGCGCACGAAGGACCTCACCCAGCTCGTCGAGCGGCTGCGCCTCCTGGCCCGGCGCCAGATCGCGGCCCTGCCGCCCGTGGGCCCGCCCCGCTCGGAGAGCCTGCTCGCCGGCGCCATCCTCCTCCAGGAGCTGGTCGCCCGCGCCGGCGTGGACCGCTTCCAGGTCTGCGACCGCGCCCTGCGCGAGGGGCTGGTGCTGGCGTCCCTCAACCAGCCCACTCCCGACTCCGCCGAGCCCCGCGACCTGCGCCGCCGCCAGGTGCTCCAGCTCGCCGAGCGGGCCGAGAGCGTCTACCGGCACAACCTGCAGAGCGCCCGCCTGGCCCTCCGCCTGTTCGACGTCACGGCCTCCCTCCACGGCCTCGGCGCCCGCGAGCGGGAATGGCTGGAGTACGCCGCCCTGCTGCACGACATCGGCTACTCGATCCACTACCGCGGCCACCACAAGCACGCCTACTACCTGATCACCAACGCCGTCCTCGACGCCTTCGACCAGCGCGAGGTCGAGATCATCGCCCACGTCGCCCGCTACCACCGGGGCGCCGTGCCCAAGCCGAGCCATCCGACCCTGGCCGCCCTCAAGCCCTGGCAGCAGCGGACCATCCGCAAGCTCGCCGCCCTCCTGCGCGTCGCCGACTCCCTCGACCGCACCCACGCGTCCCGGGTCGAGGAGATCTACTGCGCGATCCGCGGCCGCGGCCGCAAGGTCACCCTGGAAGTGCTCTCGCGCTACGCCGTGGACCTCGAGCTGGAGGCCGCCCGCGAGCACGGCCGCTTCTTCGAACGGGTCTTCGACTGCTCCCTCCGGCTGCGGCAGGGGCTCGAGGCAGCGGAAGAATGAGGAAGGCCGATCGCGGCAAGAATCGCCCGCCTGCCTTCCGCCACCGCTTCTTTTTTACAGCCCTCTTGTAAGAACCTCCCATTCGAAATCACCGCTTCACATACTCTCCGCAAGGGGTAAATCCCAGCGTCACATAGAGTTAACAGAACTTTCACCGGGATTTCACCTGCCTTTCTGTGGAAAACTTCTCCACGCGCCGCGGCGCGGCTCATAGCGAAAGAGGAAAACAAGTCGAAACGTATTGTTTTCAGTCACTTGGCCCCTTTGCACAGCGGTTTGGTCAAAGCGGGGAAAAGCCCGAGAAACGGGCCTCCGCCACGGGTCCGAGGGCCGTTTTCCACAACCTTTTCCGCACTGCCTGTGGAAGACTCCGTGCTAGCCTTCCAACACATGGCAAGGGAACGAATTCTGTTGATCGAGGACGAGCCGGATATCGCGGAGGTTTTACAGTATAACCTTGAAAAAGAGGGATTCGAAGTGGCGGTGGCGCGCCGGGGCGACAGCGGCCTGGAAGCCATCCGCCGCGAGCCTCCCGACCTGGTCGTGCTCGACCTGATGCTGCCGGGCATCGACGGCCTCGAGCTGTTCCGCATGCTCAAGCGCGACGCCGCCACGGCACGGCTCCCGATCGTCATGCTCACCGCCCGGGGCGAAGAGGTGGACCGCATCGTGGGGCTGGAGCTGGGGGCGGACGACTACATCAGCAAGCCCTTCAGCCCGCGCGAGGTCGTGCTGCGCGTCAAGGCCGTGCTGCGCCGCCTGCAGCCTGAGCCCGAAGGGACCGCGAGCGACCGGATCGAGGTCGGCGGGATCCAGCTCGACGTCTCCGGCCACCAGCTCCACGTGCGCGGCAAGGAAGCGCCGCTCACGGCCACCGAGTTCCGCCTGCTCCGCCTGCTCATGGAGCGCGGCGGGCGGGTGCAGACGCGCGGGCAGCTCCTCTCCGACGTCTGGGGCTACGCCGAGGACATCGACAGCCGGACGGTGGACACCCACATCCGCCGCCTGCGCCGCAAGCTCGGGCCCGAGGCCGACCGCATCGAGACCGTCATCGGCGTCGGCTACCGGCTGAGGCCCTGACCCGCGGTGCGCCTCCTGGGCCTCCCCCCCAAGCTGCGGCTCGCCCCGCTCTGGCCCGCGCTGGCCGCCGTGCTCACAGCCACCGGCCTGCTCTGGGCGCTGCTGCCCAGCCTGCTCGAGCGCACCGCCTCCGTCCAGCTCTTCGACATGCTGGACCTGCTGGCCCCCATCGCCCGCGAGCGGCTGGCGGACCCGGGCACCGACCCCGAGGCCTGGGCGCTCCAGCTCGCGGCCGACAGCGGCATCCGGGTGACGCTCATCGGCGCCGACGGCGTGGTGGTGGCCGACAGCTCCGTGGAGCCCGAGCGGATCCGCGCCATGGAGAACCACCTGGACCGTCCCGAGGTCCGCGCCGCCCTCGCCCGCGGCCGGGGCATGAACGTCCGCGAGAGCGCCACGACGGGCCATCCCTACGTCTACGTCGCCCGCACCCTGAGCGGCCCCCAGGGGCGGCCCTTCGTCCTCCGCCTGGCCGAGCCGCTGGAGCAGTTGAGCGCCCTGCGCGGCCGGCTGGCAGCCGCCATGCTCCTGGCCGCGCTGGCGGCGGGCATCGCCATCCTCTTCACCTCCCTGTGGCTCGACCGGCAGCTCTTCGAGCCGCTGTCGCGCCTGATCGCCGGCGCGCAGGACCTCGCCATCGGCCGCGCCGCCCGCGTCGACGTGCCCGACGAGGACGAGCTCGCCGCCCTCGCCCTCGCCCTCAACCGGCTCGCCGCCACGGCCGAGGAGCAGTTCCAGGCCGTGAGCCAGGAGCGCGACCACCTGAGCGAGATCCTCGCCAGCATGTCGGAGGGAGTCCTGGTGGTGGGCCCCGACGGCCGGGCCCTGATGCTCAACCCCGCCTTCTACCGCCTGTTCGACCTCGCGGGCGACTTCACCGGCCGGCGGGTGCTGGAGATCGTCCGCCAGCCCGGCCTCGCCCGCCTGGTCGAGGACACCCTCCGCCTGGGCGAGCCGCAGGGCGCCCAGATCGAGGTGGCCTCTCCCGACCGGCGCACCCTGATGCTGGCGAGCGCCGCCCTCTCCCGGGGCGAGCGGGGCGCCGTCGTGGCCGTGCGCGACACCACCGAGCTCACCCGCGTCGCCGACATGCGCCGCGACTTCGTGGCCAACGTCTCCCACGAGCTCAAGACCCCCCTCGCCGCCATCCGCGGCTACGCCGAGACGCTGCGCGACGGCGCCCTCGACGAGCCGCCCACGGCCCGCCGCTTCACCGACCGCATCCTGAGCCAGTGCCGGCGCCTCCAGGAGCTGCTCGACGACCTGCTGACCCTCTCCCGCATGGAGGGCGTCGCCCCGCCCCACGAGCGCGAGCCGGTCGATCTCCACGCTCTCATCCGCCACTCGGTGGACCTCCTCGCCCCCGCCGCCCGCGACAAGCGGGTCGAGATCGAGGTCGAGGCAGAGCCCGTCCCCCTCCTCTCCGGCGACGCCGACGGCATGGAGCGCCTGCTCCTCAACCTGCTCGACAACGCGATCAAGTACAACCGGCCCGAGGGGAAGGTGACGCTCCGCCTCCTGCAAGCCGGCGGCGAGGCGGTGCTGGAAGTCAGCGACACGGGGATCGGCATCCCCTCGGAGAGCATCCCGCGGATCTTCGAGCGCTTCTACCGGGTCGACAAGGGCCGCGCCCGCGAGGAGGGCGGCACCGGCCTCGGCCTCGCCATCGTCAAGCACGTCGCCCAGGCCCATGGCGGGCAGGTCGAGGTGGAGAGCCGCGCCGGCCGCGGCTCGAAGTTCACCGTCCGGCTGCCGATCGCCTGATCAGGCTGCCAGAAACTCCACCGCCTCCCCGACGCACCCTTCGTCGCGCAGGATGCGCAGATGCCCGCGGCCCTGGGCCGGGCGGATCTCGGCGCCGGGCCAGCGCCCGGCGCCGAGATCCGCGTCCTCGAACGGCATCTCGCGGTCCTGCGGATCGTGCAGCACGAGGAGCGGCGTGGTCATGCGGGGCGCCAGGTCGACCGGCGCGAGGCCCTCGAACCGCACGTCGAGCCAGCTCTCGGCCCGGCGCATCACGCGCCGCATGATCTCCTCCGGCACCCCGACGCCCACCTGGAACCGCGACCAGAACGACTCGAAACGGGCCGGCGGAGCGAAGAACACGGCCCGTCCGACGGGCAGGCCTTGCGACATCGCGTACGTGCTCGCCGCGGCGCCGAAGGAGTGGGCGACCAGCCCGCGCACGGGCTTGAACAGCGCCGCCGCCCCGGCGATCGCCTTCGCGCAGTGCACGAGCGACGACAGGCTCCCCTCGGACTCGCCATGCCCCGGCAGATCGATGGCCACGGCCCGGAAGCCCGCCGCCACGACAGGGCCGACCAGCGGCGTCATCTGCCCGGCGTGCCCGCCCCAGCCGTGCGCGAGCAGCACCGTCGGCCCCTCGCCCCAGGCGTAGCCGGCGACCCGCTGTCCGCCCGCGGCGAGCGAAAACCGCTCGCCGCTCGCCAGCACCCCGCGCTCCTCGTCGCGGACGCGGGCTCGCACCGGCGTGAACAGCAGCCGCTGCGCCAGCCGCGTCGCCGCGGGCGGAGAGATCGCGCTGGTCACCTTCATCGTCGCACGCACCCAGGGCGGCACTGGAAAGGGTCTTACACGACCGGTCGTGCTATTTCTCGGCAACGCAGCGGTCTCGGTGGCGGTGTTCATGGGGGATCTCCTCTTGGGGAAGTGAAACGGTGCCGACTCAGGAACGGCTGCGCGCCAGGAGCGCCTCGAAGGCGGTCCGCGCCCGCTCTTCGGCCCGCGGGTTGTCGAGCAGCTTGTGGACCTGCTGGAAGACCATGGCGATGCCGACGACTTCGTAGGCGAACTGGTCGGCGTCGAGACCGGCTCGGAAGTGCCCCTCCTCGACGGCGGTGCGCGCCGCCCGGGCGAGGGTGTCGTACCAGTCGCGCTGCGACTGCACGAGGAGGTCGCGGACGGGACCGGGACGGTCGTCGTACTCCTGGGTGAGCGCCATGAAGAAGCATCGCCCGCTGCCCTCGGGGCCGCGGATCCAGTCGAGGTGGCGGTCGAACAGGCTCCTCACCCGGGGCTCGCCGCGGGGCGACTTGATCGCGGGCAGGACGACCGCCTGGATGAAGTCGTCGATCGCCTTCTCCAGCACCTCGACCTGCAGCACCTCTTTCGACTTGAAGTGCGCGAAGAGGCCGCTCTTCGAGAGGTTCATGCCCGCCGCCAGGACGCCGAGCGACAGGCCTTCGAGCCCCACCTCCCCGGCCAGGGCCAGGGCCCGGTCGATGATCTCGTGACGCGTCTGTTCGCCCTTGGCCATGACGATAAAATAGCACGACCGGTCGCCAGCGCGCAACCGGGAGCAAAGAGGAGCCCCCCGTGTTAATGTCCGGGCATGGCTTGGATCATCGCGACGACCCTCGAAGGCAAGCACGCCAACCTCCAGATCCAGCAGATCGCCGCGGTGATCGACCGGGTCAAGGGGGCACCGCAGGAAGGCAGCCTGATTCTCCTGGCTTCGGGAAGCACCCTGGAGGTCACCGAGAGCCCAGCCGAGCTGCTGCGGACCATCGACAATCAAGAAGCTCCCTGAGAATCCCCCGCCAGGGCTGGAAGCTCGGGGGTCCGCCTACGGTTTGTCTCCTTTTGCACCCGGCGAGCACCATTTCTTTTAAGGCTCGCTAGACACCCCAGCGCACGATCCCCGCATTTCGGGCCTCTTCAGAGCATCCTTCCCGGCTCGTGGCAAGGTAGCCGCCAGCCACTTTCTTGGAGGTGGATCATGAACGGCACCGGAGTTTCTCATCGCTGGCGGACCCTTCTGGCGGCAGGCATGGTCGCGGCCGCGGCCTTGACCGCGGGCGCGGCGGCCATGGCGCAGACGATCGACCGGGGGCGGGGAGTCGATCCCCGGGTGGACTATCCCTCGTTCGTCAAGATCGGCCCCTGGGACGACCGCAACTACAAGATCACCAAGGAGGACCTCGCCGTGCTCGCCGCCAACGAGCAGGAGCTGAGGGACCCGATCCCGGTCTTCTTCCGCGTCGAGATGCGCAAGGCGAACCCCGAGATGCGGCGGACGGGCGTGGCCCAGTACCCCCGGAGCGCCCTGCAGATCTTCCAGATGAAGTACGGCGGCTACCTGGTCGACGACAAGCTGTACAAGGACGCGGTCTACCGCGGCGACCGCTTCGAGGTCGTGCGGCGCAACGGCTTCACCCAGGAGGAGTTCCGGGAGCTTCAGGTCAAGGCCCTGGCGGGCGACGTGCGCGTCACCTCGCCCACCGGCGGCGCCGAGTCGGCGGTGAAGATCCACCCCACGGACACCAACAAGGTCGTCGCCGGTTCCAACGGCCCCGGCGCCGGGCAGATCATGTGGTTCTCGACCAACGGCGGCACCTCCTGGACCCAGGCCGCCGCCCTGCCGCAGGGCGGCACCTGCTGCGACCCCACGGTCGACTGGTCCTCGAACGGCGCCTTCGTCTACACCTCCACCCTCGGCGGCTGCGGCGCGGTGTGCAACGTCTGGGTGTACCGCTCGTCCGACGGCGGCGCCACCTGGAACGACCTGGCCACCCTCACCCCCGGCGACGGCCGGCGCGAGGTCACCTCGGCGAGCACCAGCGACAAGCAGTACATCCACGTCGACAAGTTCGGGACCTCCGCGTTCCGCGACAACATCTACCAGTGCTGGCACGACAACAACACCCTGAAGTTCTCCCGCTCGACGGACTTCGCCAACACCTGGAGCGCTCCGCTGACGATGTCGAGCGGCGCGGCCCAGGCGGGCATCGGCTGCGACCTGACCACGGACAAGACGGGCAACGTCTTCTACTTCTGGCCGGCGACCGACGGCAAGACCATCCTGGTGCGCAAGTCGACCAACGGCGGCACCAGCTTCAACGCGGCCGTGACCGTGGCCAACACGCAGGACGGCTACGACTTCAACATCCCGGCCATGGAGACCCGCCGCGCCTTCATCTACGCCTCGGCCGACGCCGACCTCTCGAACGGCGCCTTCGCCAACTCGATCTACGCCGCCTGGACGGACACCACCGCCCCCGAGTCGGCGACGGCCGCCAACAACCACGGGCGCATCCAGGTCGGCTTCTCCCGTGACGGCGGCGCCACCTGGACGGTGCGCACCCCGCACGAGACGGCCGACGCCAGCACGGTCGACCGCTTCCACCCCTGGGTGGGAGTCGGGCCGGACGGCAAGGTCTACGTGATGTTCTACGACACGCGCCGCAGCCCGACGCGGGTGGGCGTCGACGTCTTCTACGCCGTCTCTTCCGACGGCGGCAACACCTGGGCGACGCCGGTCCGCCTGACCAGCGTGCTGTCGCCGCAGATCGACGACACCTTCGAGTGGGGCGACTACAACGGCCTGGACGTCGTCGGCAGCCAGTTGATCTCGATCTTCACCGACAACCGCAACGAGGGCGGCCTCGCCGCCGACTCCGCCGACGTCTACGCCGCCGGAGTCCAGATCGGCGGCGGCCCGGGCAACACGCCGCCGACGGTGACCATCACCGCGCCCGCCAACGGCGCCTCGGTGGCCCAGGGCACCTCGGTGACCTTCACCGGCACCGCCACCGACCCCGAGGACGGCACGATCTCCGGCAGCCTCACCTGGACGTCGAGCCTCAACGGCATCATCGGCAGCGGCGCCTCGTTCAGCACCTCGACGCTCTCCGTCGGCACCCACACCGTCACCGCCTCGGTGACGGACAGCGGCGGCAGCCCGGGCTCGGCCTCCAGGACCCTCACCGTGACCGGCGTCACCTCGACGACGGTGACGCTCAACTCGGTGGCCGCGCAGGACGGCCGCATCTGGGAGTCGGGCGAAACCACCAGCGTCGGCGGCGGCGGCAACGCGACCGACAACACCACGATCGCCCTCCGGGTCGGCGACACCGACGCGGACGAGCAGTACAAGAGCATCGTCTCCTTCGACACCTCGTCGATCCCCGACGGCGCGACGATCCTGTCGGCGAGCCTGCGCCTGGTGCGCGGCGCCCTCTCCGGCACCAGCCCCTTCACCACCCACGGCCCCTGCGTCGCCGACATCGTGAACGGCGGCTTCGGCGGCTCGACGGCCTTCGCCTTCGCCGACTGGCAGGCGGCGGCGACCGCCACCGCCGTGCTCACCCTGTCGAGCCCGGCGGCCAACGGCTCGGCCTCGACCGGCAGCCTGAACGCCGCCGGCCTGGGCGCCATCAACAAGACCGGCACGACCCAGCTCCGCGTCTACTGCACGCTCGGCGACAACGACAACCTCCTCTTCGACTACATCGGCTTCTTCCCGGGCGAAACCGCCACTGTGGCGAACCGCCCGCAGCTGACGGTTACCTACCAGTAAGCCATCGCCTGCCCGTAGACCCGCCCTCCTCCGCCGCCGGCCAGAACCCAGGCCGGCGGCGCCTTGCGCCCACCGGCCGAAGGTGGTCTGATCCATCGCCGTGACGGCGGCTAAAGAGACTCATCGCGCGATCGACGCGGTCTGGAGGATCGAGTCGGCCAGGCTCATCGCCGGTCTCGCGCGCATCGTGCGCGACGTCGGCCTCGCCGAGGACCTCGCCCAGGATGCCCTCGTCGCCGCGCTCGAGCGGTGGCCGGAGACGGGCATCCCGAACAACCCCGGGGCCTGGCTCATGACCGCCGCGAAGCACCGCGGGATCGACGTGCTGCGCCGCAGGCAGCGGCTCGAACGCAAGCACGAGGAGCTTGGCCACGAGATCGAAGACCGCGAGGCCGCGCCGGATCTCGACGCCGCGCTCGACGACGACGTCGGCGACGACCTCCTGCGCCTCGTCTTCACGGCCTGCCATCCGGTCCTCTCCTCCGAGGCGCGCGTGGCGCTCACCCTCCGCCTGCTCGGCGGCCTGACGACCGAGGAGATCGCCCGCGCCTTCCTCGTCCCGGAGCCGACCGTCGCCCAGCGGATCGTCCGGGCCAAGCGGACCCTCGCCGAGAAGCGCGTCCCCTTCGAGGTCCCCCGCGGCGCCGAGCTGGCCGCCCGCTTGTCGTCGGTGCTCGAAGTCATCTACCTCATCTTCAACGAGGGCTACGCGGCGACCGCCGGCGACGACTGGATGCGGCCCGCGCTCTGCGAGGAGGCGCTCCGCCTCGGCCGCATCCTGGCCGGGCTCGCCCCCAGGGAGCCGGAGGTCCACGGCCTCGCCGCCCTGATGGAGATCCAGGCCTCGCGATCGAGAGCGCGCGTCGGACCCTCGGGCGAGCCCGTCCTGCTCCTCGACCAGAACCGCGCGCGCTGGGATCACCTCCTCATCCGCCGGGGCCTCGCGGCGCTCGAACGGGCCGAGAGACTGGGCGGCGCGCGCGGACCCTACGCGCTGCAGGCCGCGATCGCCGCCTGCCACGCCCGGGCGCACACAGCGGCGGAGACGGACTGGCCGCGCATCGCGGCCCTCTACACGGCGCTCGCCCAGGTCGCGCCCTCCCCCATCGTGGAGCTGAACCGCGCCGTCGCGCTCGGGATGGCGTTCGGGCCCGCCGCCGGGCTCGAGATCGTCGACGCGCTCTCCGCGGAGCCGGCGCTCGCCGGCTACCACCTCCTGCCGAGCGTGCGCGGCGACCTCCTCGCCAAGCTCGGCCGCTTCGACGAGGCCCGGACGGAGCTCGAACGAGCGGCGTCGCTCACCCGCAACTCCCGCGAGCGCGACCTGCTGCTGGAGCGCGCCGCCGCCTGCCGGTCATCGCATAGGATGACCGCGTGAGATCATCGCTTAAGATAATCCCGCGACGGAGAATCGCGGGAAAGGAGCACGAATGAGCGGGGTACGGGTACTGGTTGGCACACGCAAGGGGGCGTTCGTCCTGACGTCGGACGGCAAGCGGGAGCAATGGGACGTCAGCGGCCCCCACTTCGGGGGCTGGGAGATCTACCACGTCAAGGGTTCGCCGGTCGATCCGAACCGGCTCTACGCGTCGCAGACCAGCGGCTGGTTCGGGCAGGTGATCCAGCGCTCCGACGACGGTGGCAAGACGTGGAATCCGGTGGGCAACAAGTTCGCCTACGAGGGGGTCCCCGGCACCCACCAGTGGTACGACGGCACGCAGCATCCCTGGGAGTTCGCGCGCGTCTGGCATCTCGAGCCGTCGCTGACCGATCCGGACACGGTCTACGCCGGGGTGGCGGACGCCGCCCTGTTCCGCTCGGCCGACGGCGGGCAGACCTGGCAGGAGCTCTCCGGGCTGCGCGGCCACGGCTCGGGGCCCTGGTGGCAGCCCGGCGCCGCCGGCATGTGCCTGCACACGATCCTGCTGGATCCGAGCGATCCCGGGCGGATCTTCGTCGCCATCTCGGCCGCGGGCGCGTTCCGCACCGACGACGGCGGCCAGACGTGGCGGCCGGTGAACCGCGGCCTCAAGTCCGCCGGCATCCCCGACCCGAACGCCGAGGTCGGCCACTGCGTCCACCGCATCGCGATGCACCCGTCGCGCCCGAGCGTGCTGTTCATGCAGAAGCACTGGGACGTCATGCGCAGCGACGACGCCGGCGAGTCGTGGCACGAGATCAGCGGCAACCTGCCTTCGGACTTCGGCTTCCCGATCGACGTTCACGCCCACGAGCCCGACACCGTCTACGTCGTCCCGATCAAGAGCGACTCCGAGCATTTCCCGCCCGAGGGAAAGCTGCGCGTCTACCGCAGCCGGACGGGCGGCAACGAATGGGAGGCGCTCACCAAGGGCCTGCCCCAGAGCGACTGCTACGTCAACGTGCTGCGCGACGCGATGGCCGTCGACTCGCTCGATTCGTGCGGCGTCTACTTCGGCACCACCGGCGGGCAGGTCTACGCCTCCGCCGACGCCGGCGACACGTGGAACCCCATCGTCCGCGACCTGCCGGCCGTCCTGTCGGTCGAAGTGCAGACCCTGCCGTGATCAGGGTCGTTTTACCGGCACACCTGCGGACGCTGGCGCGGGTCGGCGACGAGGTGGAGGTCCAGGTCGATCCTCCCGTGACGCAGCGCGCCGTCCTCGACGCGCTCGAAGCCGCTTTTCCGGTGCTGCGCGGGACGATCCGCGACCACGTCACACAGCAGCGCCGGCCCTTCCTGAGATTCTTCGCCTGCGAGCAGGATCTCTCCCACGAACCGCCGGATGCCCCCCTGCCCGACGCCGTCGCGACGGGGGCCGAGCCTCTGCTGGTCGTGGGAGCCATGGCCGGCGGCTAGAGCTTCCGCCCCCAGGCGCCGTCCCCAGGCGCTACGGTCGTGCTCTTCCCGCCGGAATGGAATCGCCCCTTTCGAGCGTGATATCCTGCATATCACTTATGAAAACTCGGAGGCTCCTCCTGATTGTGGCCCTGGCCATGCCTTGCTCTCTCGCCGCCGCGTCCGAAGACGGGATCGGCAAGGCGGTGTCGGTGGGGAGCGACCGGAGGATCTCCGGGGTCCAGGTCAGCGTATGCCTCACGTCCGATGTCCGCGTCAACTTCTGGGATCCGCTGAAGATCGTCGCCGGCACGAACAACTACGCGGGGACGAGCGAGGACCAGTTCTACTCGACGGACGGCGGCAAGACCTGGGGACAGTCCGCCCTCCCCCTGCTGCCGGGAGACCTCTTCCACCTGAATCCGGCGGTCGACTGGACTTCGGACGGCACCGCCTGGTCGGTGGTGGTCGGCGTCAGATCCAGTCCGACGGAATACAGGCTGCGGGCCTACAAGTCGACCGACAACGGCGCCACCTGGGTGTTCGACGGCACGGCCTCGGGCACGCACTCGAACGTCTACCAGGGGGGGATGCTCTGGGCGGACCACAGCTCGTCGTCGCCGTTCAAGGACACCCTCTACACGACCTGGCAGAACCTCGGGCTGGGCTACGTCGGCCGGCGCACGCCCGGCGCGGGCGGCACCTGGCAGACGCCGGTGCGGATCGGCGGCGCCGAGACGACCGGCACCCCCGTCGGCTCCGAAATCAAGACCAACGCGAACGGCGAGGTGTTCGGCTTCTGGAACGATGCCGGCAGCCGCCGGCTCTTCGTCGCCAAGTCGACCAACGGCGGCGCCTCGTTCGGCGCGGCGGTGGCCATCGCCTCCACCTGGGACCTCTATCAATACAGCGTGCCGGCGATGCGGAACGCGCAGATCTCCGTCTCGGGTGGCGTCCGCCGAACCGCGGCCAAGAACCTGGTCTATGCCACCTGGGCCGACCTGAGGGGAACCAGCGGCTGCACCAACCCCGTCGACGAGCCCGGGCCCGACGCTTCGTCCCCCTGCAAGACCCGGGTCTGGTTCGCGCGGTCCACCGACGGCGGGGCCACCTGGTCGACGCCGGTAAGGATCAACGACCAGGCCTCGCTCAACGACCAGCTCCATCCGAAGTTGGCGGTCGACGAGACCGATGGGACCCTGGGGATCACCTACTACGACACGGTCGCCGACCCGCGCCGGCGGAAGACCGATGTCTGGTTCCAGTCGTCCCACGACGACGGCGTGACCTGGTCGGCGGCGACGAAGGTGACCTCGGCACCGACCGACGAATCGGTGGAGACGGCCGAGCCGAACAATCAATACGGCCTTCACAACGGCCTGTCCGGGACCGCTGGCCAATTCTTCGCCACCTGGACCGACCGGCGGACCAACGGCAGCGAGGAGATCTGGGGAGCGGGGATCCGGGAAGCCGTCTGCACCAACCCGGGAGCGCCGCCGGCCGGTACCGCCGCCAGCGTGGGCGCGAATCAGGTGCAGGTGACCTGGGGGAACGGCTCGCCGCCGGCATCGCTGTTCAACGTCTACCGGGCGCGGGGCACCTGCGCCGCGCCCGGCGCCTTCACCCGCGCCGGTACCGCCGTGGCCGGCTCGGCCTTCGTGGACACGGACGTGTCGGGCGGCTCGACCTATGCCTACCAGGTGCGGGGGACCGACTCGAGCGGCGTCTGCGAGTCGGCGGCGTCGGGCTGCGTGCAGGCGACGGCGACCGGAGCCTGCCGGCTGCCCCCGACCTTCGCCGGGATTACGAGCGCGGCCGGCGGGGCCGCCTTGGGATGCGGTATCGCCCTCTCCTGGCCCGCGGCGAGCTCGGCGTGCGGCGGCTCGATCACCTACAACGTCTACCAGTCGGGGAATCCCGTGTTCACGCCGGACAACCTCCACCGGCTGGCCACCAACGTCACCGGCACGAGCTATCTCGACTCCCTGCCGGAGGGGTCGCCCAGCTTCCCCATCTACTACATCGTCCGGGCGGTGGACAGCGCCAACGGCCTGGAGGAGGGCAATCTCGCCACGCGAGGCGCCACACCCACCGGGCCGGCGACGTACCTCCTGAACGAGACCTTCGAGGGGCCCGGCGGCTTCGACAATCCTGGCTGGACGCACGCCTCCTACAGTTTCGAGCCCGGCACCGACTGGATGTGGTCGACGGCGCAGTCTCGCTCGTCCACCCACTCCTGGTTCTCTCCCGGCTGGAACGGCGGGGCGCAGAAGGCCCTGATCTCCCCCTCCTTCGTCCCCCAGGCCGGCACCCGCCTCTCCTTCTGGCATACCTACTCGTTCGACGACAGCGCCGGCTGCTACGACGCGGGCATCCTTCAGGTCTCGACCAACGGCGGCGGCACCTGGTCGACGATGCCGATCGCCGCCTTCCGGTGGGGATCCTTCAACGGCACCATCGATAACGGCTACTCCAACGGCTACGCCGGCAGCCGGGCCTGGTGCCACGGCACGATCGGTCCGATGACCCTGGTCCAGGTCGACCTCTCCGCCTATGCCGAGACGCCGATCAAGCTGCGCTGGATCGAAAGCGACGACGCGCTCATCGGCTTCACCGGCTGGTACGTCGACGACGTGACGGTCGCCAACGCCGCTGCCTGTCGTGTCAACTCGCTCTTCAGCGACAGCTTCGAGAACGGCAACCTGGCGGCCTGGACCGGCGCGACTCCCTGAGCGGCCCGAAAGGCCGCTGGGTCGGCGCACCCTGCCGGGGAAACGTGCTAGCCTTGCACCCCGCTACAACACAGCTGTCCAGAATCTGCGCGGAAGCCTGAGCCAGAGGTACGGACTCGCGCTGCCGGGATCGACGGGGAGACCTGCAAGATGGACTTGATCTGCTCATGGTGTTTCTCATGGTGAACGAACGGCGGCTCGCGGCAACCGCACTGACTCTTCTGCTCTTCGGCGCTGCCGCCGCGCGGGGCGACATCTCGGGCCTCGTCCGGGTCGCCGGCAGCGGTTCGCCTGGAACGCCGGTCGCGGGCGCCCGCGTCCACATTCGCGCCGACTCCTCCGTGGTGGCGGTCACCGCCGCCGACGGCAGCTTCACCCTGGCCGTGAACCCGGCCGGTGCCGTCGAGCTTGCGGCCTCGGTGCCCTACAGCCGGGCCGCGGCCACGAACTACCTGATCGCCGGCGCCACGGCGAATAACGGCGACACCGGCGTCGACCTCCGGCTCGAAATCCTGCCCGCCGCGGACAACCCGAGCTACCAGCCCCCGACGTCGGACGTCTGCGCGAGCTGCCACCGCTCGGTCTACCCGCAGTGGGCCGGCGCGAACCACGCCAACACCGCGACCAACGAGTGGGTCCTCGACCTGTTCTCTGGCAGCGGCACGCCCGGCGGCGGCGCGGGCTACGTCTTCCGGGACACGCACGACGCCGGCGAGACGGGCTTCTGCGCGACCTGCCACGCGCCGATGGCGGACGTCTTCAACCCCGGCATGACGATGCTCGACGAGGTCAGCGACCCCGCGGCGCTCGAAGGCGTCGGTTGCGTGGCCTGCCACCAGATGGACTCGGTCGACGAGGGCAACCTCGACGCGCTCCATCTGCTCGGCAAGTCCACCTACCGCTTCCCCGAAGAATCGTCGTCCTCGACCATCAACTATGTCTGGGGGCCGCTCGACGACGTCACCTTCAAAGGCATGAAGTCGTCGCATTCGACCCTCCATGCCACCTCGCTCGTCTGCGCCGCGTGCCATCAGTACACCAATCCCACGACCGGGGCTCCGGGCCAGAACACCTACCGCGAATGGGCGGCTTCGTCCTTCGCGACGCCCGGCCCCGCGCAGCGCAACTGCCAGGACTGCCACATGCCGGCCGCCGTCGATGACGACCCGCTCTGCATCGTCGACCCCGTGGACCGCGCGGCCGCCCAGCGCCGCCAGCACACCTTCATCGGCTCGACGCCCGACATGCTGCAGAACAACCTCTCGCTGACGGTGGCGGCCCAGGAGATCCCCGGCCGCGTCCGGGTGGTCGCCCAGGTCGCCAACTTCGGCGCCGGACACTCGTTCCCGACCGGCATCGCGATGCGCAACGCGATCCTCCTGGTGAGCGCGACGCTGAACGGCCAGCCGCTGCTCCAGGCCACCGGCCCGACGGTGCCGTTCTGGGGCAGCGACGACGTGCCGGGCGTGCAGCCGGGCGATCTCGCCGGCCTTCCCGGCAAGGGGTTCGCGAAGATCCTCGAAGGGCGGATCAACGGGCAGGGCCCGACGGTACGGCCGGTGCTGTTCATCGATGCCGAGGGGGCCTTCTCCAACACCCTGATCCCCTCGGGCGCCACCGATACGGCCACGATCGAGTTCCAACTGCCTCCCGGCGTCCCTCAAGGCGCGAACGTGGAGATCGAGGCGCGGCTCCTCTACCGCCGCACCTTCCGCGCCCTCCAGGTGACGAAGGGCTGGACGCAGAGCGCCCACGGCGGGCCGGTCGAGATCGAAGTCGCCCGCCAGGCGGTCGAGCTGCCCCTCGAGGGCACCGGCCCCCTGGCCGAGGTCCCCGCCCTTTCACCCTTGAACCTCGTCTTGCTGGCACTGGCGCTCGCCGTCCTCGGCGCCTACCGTCTCCGCCGCCGGAGATCTTCCTAAAGGAGAAAGAAAGTGCCTAAGGATCTCTTTTACGTCAGCTGCAACGGAAGCACCAACAAAGCGGGGATCGAGATCACGGTCACCACGACGAATGGAGAGTTCGTGGTCGACCAGTACACCGTGGGGGTTTTCTATGGGCTGCCTCCGGGCTTCACCGGCAACTATCCCGTCACCCAGTACAAGATCTCTCAGACCGTCCTCGACTTTCAAGGCAACATCAACAGCGTCTACAGCGAGCTCCGCGTGCAGAGCACCGACAACGCGCTCATCGGGACCATCCAGGCCAACCCGGCTCTTCCCGTACCGGTTTCCATCGGCTCTTACGGCGGCAAGGGAAGCTTCACCCTGCCCGCCGGGACCCTCAGCGCCAGTTTCAAGATTCCAATCGCGAACTATGGCGCTGAAGCGGAAAACCAGAGGACCAGCCGCCTCGCCGCGATCCTCGACGGAGCCGGGTCATAGAAGCGCCAGAGCGTGGCTGAATGAAGACGACGATCCTGATGACGCTCAGCGCCGCGCTGATGTTCGCGCTGGGAGTCGTCCTGACTTTCCTGCCGCGGGAAACGCTGACTTATCTGGGCGGCGAGCCCCTGGAGCCTCTGATCTTGCTGCTGCAAGTCACCGGCGCCCTGTACCTGGGCTTCGCGATGCTGAACTGGATGGCCCGGGCGACCATCCTGGGCGGCATCTACAACCGCCCCATCGTGCTAGGAAACTTCCTCCACTTCGCCGCCGTCGCGGCGGCCCTGCTGAAAGCCGTGACGGGCGGCGAGAGGCACGAAGCCGTCCTCGCCGCCGCCCTGGTCTACACGGTGCTCGCGGCGTGGTTCGGGTTCGTCCTCTTCAATCATCCTCGCCCGGTCAGTTCTGCCCCACCGTAAACCAGAAGTCCTTCTCGTAGGCCTGAAGGAGGCGCGCCGAGCGGCGGATGTCCCGTACGCTGGCGCCCCGGTTGAGGCCGTCCTGGATGACTTTCAGGGAGTCCGTCTCGAAGCTCGGCGGCAGGAAGGCGAAGTAATCGAAGAAAGCCGTGTCCTTCGCCGAGAAGCCGTAGCGCTCGCGCAGGGCAACGGCCATGCGGCCGGTGTTGGCGCCGAAGACGGGGAAGTTCAGGAGATAAGCGGCGGCGATGTCGGACTTCGAGCCGTAGAACGCGAGCCAGGCCGCATAGGAAGGGTACGTCTGGGCTCCCGGCCGGGGCTCATAGGCTTGGAGGTCGCGCTCGGTCAGGCCAAGGGCGCGGGCGAAGTCGAGGAGCAGCCGCCGCGCCTCCGCCTCGCTGGTGGTGAGGTCGAGGAAGTACGATCCCTGGGGCTGGGTGCCGAACCGGCTGACCATCTGCGCGTTGCTACGCAGATCGCTGCGCAGGATGTTGTACTGCTCGCCGGTGAACGCCTTGAGGCTGTCGAGCGATACCTGGTGACGCTCCAGGGCGGTGAGAAACGGAGCGCTGGCGATCTGGTCGTCCACCGGCTTCAGCTCGACGCGGAGCTGGCGGACCAGCTCCCGAGCCTGCGCGAGCGGATCGCCAGCCTGCGCCAGGGCCGGCCGGGCGATCCCGGCCAGAAGCAGGAGCATTGCTATCCCAAGGGATTTGAATAGATTCCGGTTCATTCGGGGTCTCCTTTCCAGTGCAGATGATGCCGTGAATATATTCAAGCATGTTCTGCATGTTCCGGCGAGACCCGGCCCTGGTCTTTCCTCAGGAGAAGGCTATGCGGGCTACGGCATCCGGCCGTCCAGGATGGCGCAGAGCTTCGCGGTGTCGAGATTGCCGCCGGAGATGACGCAAACCACCTTGCGGGCTTCGGGGACGCCCGCCAGGGCGACGGCGAGCGGCGTGGCGCCCGCTCCTTCGGCGATGACGCGGTGGCGCTCGGCGAGGAGGCGGACGGCGGCGGCCACCTGCTCCAGGGAGACCACGAGGGCGCCGGCGAGCAGCGAGCTGACGATGGGCCACATCTCGGGCAGGATGCTCTTGCCGCCGATGCCGTCGACGAAGCTCGGCCGGTACTCCACCGTCTGGCGGGAGCCGGCGGCGAAGGACACGGAGAGCGGCGCGGCAGTCTCCACCTCGCAGCCGAAGACGCGCGCTTCCGGGCGCAGGGCGGCCAGCGCAGCGGCAATACCCGAAGAGAGCCCGCCCCCGCCGCACGGCACGAGGACGGTGTCCACGTCCGGGAGGTCTTCCAGGATCTCGAGGGCGACGGTGCCGTTGCCCGCCATCACCGCCCGGTCCGCCACGGGATGCACGAAGAGGCCGTCGAGCCCCGGGTAGGAGTGCTCCTCCATCACCTGCCACCAGCGGTCGAAGGGTACTTTCATGAGCTTGCCGCCCAGGCGCTCGATGGCGGCCAGCTTGGTGGCCGGCGCGTGGTCGGGGACGATCACGGTGGCCGGTATGCCGAGCTCGCGAGCACTCCAGGCCACGCCCTGGGCCATGTTGCCGGCGCTCGCCGTATAGACGCCATCCCGCAGCTTCTCGGGCCCGGCCAGACGCATGGCATTGGCCGCGCCGCGCAACTTGAAGGAGCCGATGGGCTGCAGGTTCTCCAGCTTGAGCCAGACCTCCGCCGCCACGCCTTCGGCGTTCAGGCGCACGAGAGGCGTACGCAGTGTGACGCCCTTCAGGCGCTCGCGGGCGGCGAGGATGTCGTCGAGGGTTGGGGCGGTCAGGGACCTCATTCGTGGGAGCTTATCTCAAGACCACGCACCGTCTGCCCACTTCCGTCCTTCTGATTTCGGTCCTGCAGGGGCGGATTTCTCCCCGTTAGGAGCGGATTTCTCCCCTACCCCATATTTGTTGAAAGAGGGCATTACGAATCTCCAGCCCGCGTTTTCCTGTTTCGGGAGTGCACGACTTCATCTCCGCTCGCGGCGACTTCCGAGCGTTGCGGTATACGCCCAATGAGGGCTTTATCCGATCGTGATTTGACTAAGCTGAAGGTCTGTTGAATCCTATGACAGTGGTTCGCTGAAACGGGGCACACTGAAGACACTTCCACGGGCGTCGTGGAGGGCTCAGGCGGTTCCGTCCAGCGGACCCTTTCAAGGATGGAGAAGAAGAACCATGGTTAGGGAAACGACAACGTCAGGAAGACTGGGCAAGCTGGCGCGCTTCAGCGCGGCGCTGGCGACCAACGCGCCGGAGCTGGCTCACCTGGAAGGTGCACGCCTCCGGCTCGAAAGGAGTCTGGCCGAAGCCCAGGAAATCGCCAAGCAGCAGGCAGCTTTCATCGCGAGCAAGCAGGAGGCCTCGCAGAAGCTCAAAAAGGCGGTCAACGAGACCGAGCGGCTGGCGAATGGGATCCGCAAGCTGGTGGCGGAGAGCTACGGCGTCCGTTCGGAAAAGCTCGCGGAGTTCGGCGTCCAGCCGTTCCGGGGCCGCAAGCTGAGCCGGGAAGCTCCGGAGCCGAAGGCTCCTCTCGACACCAACTCGTAGTATCTCTTCCGGGGGAGCGTGTGCGGCACGCTCCCCCTTTTTCCATTCCACATTACCTTCGTCAGATCGGCGTCCAAGGGCGCCAGCCCCGCGATGAGCCCCGGCGCATCCGGGCTGTCCTAATTTTCTCCGGGCCAATGTCGGCTTCTTCGAGACGCCGTCATCTTCCCCACGGCAATGTCGGCTTCTCCGGCGCGATGTCATCTTCCCCAGGGCGACGGCGTTTCCCCCGGGCGTTGTCGTCTTCTCCGAGACGACCGCGGCTTCTTCACGGCGATGGAAGCTTCTCCAGGACGCCGTCATCTTCCTCGTGCCGATGTCAGATTCTCCAGCGCGATGTCATGTTCTCCAGGACGCCTGCGTTTTCTCCAGGGCGCCGTCATCTTCTCCGAGGCGACCGCGGCTTCTTCACGGCGATGGAAGCTTCTCCAGGACACCGTCATTTTCCCCGGGGCGTTGTCGTCTTCCCCACGACAACTGCGGCTTCTTCAAGGCGCCGTCATTTTCCCTAGAGCGACTGAGTTTTATCCAGACCATCGTCATCTTCCCCAGGGCGACTGAGTTTTCTCCCGGCCGTCGTCCTCTTCTCCAGGACGACTGAATTTTCCCCAAGGCGACTGAATCTTCCCCAAGCCAACCGCGGCTTCTCCAAGACGATGTAACGCTTCGTTGACCCGAGGAAGGAGCCCTAGTAGCATGCGCTTTCCATGCTCCCCGACGATCAGGCCACCAAACTGCACATCGGCTCGGGCGACCGGCGGCTCGAAGGGTGGATCAACGTCGACCTGCTCGAGCTCCCCGGCGTCGACGTCGTCGCGGACGTGACCGAGGGCCTGCACTTCTCCAACGTCGAGGCCATCTTCGCCGAGCACTTCCTGGAGCATCTGCGCCTGAACAAGGCGATCGACTTCCTCGTCGAGGCCCACCGCGTCCTCGAACCCGGCGCGTGGATGCGGCTCTCGACTCCCAACCTCGACTGGGTCTGGCTGACCCAGTACAAACTGCAGGCCCAGCCCGAGGCCAAGATCGACTTCGCCCTGCGCCTGAACCGCGGGTTCCACGGCTGGGGCCACCAGTTCCTCTGGAACCGCGATTTCCTCGAACGGGCGCTGCTCGCCGCGGGATTTTCCGATCTGACCTGGTGCGCCTACGGCAGCAGCCCGCGGCCGCTCTTCCACGGCATCGAGCGCCATGAGACCTACGACGACTCCCCCGACATACCGCACGTCCTGATCGTCGAGGGCCGCAAGGCCGAGCCGCGGCCCGAGGCCCTGGCCGAGCTGCGGCAGCTCACCCAGGAAGTCTTTCTCAATCATCTGGCGAGCTGAACGGCCGTAGCGGCCGCCTGATAATTCGAGGTATTCCGCCTCGCCACGCCGTTGTAACAGCGGTGACGGCAACCTGTCACGGTAAAAAGGCTTTTTCCCATTTCGTTCCGAAGGTCCAGGAGCTAAGATCCAACGGGCGAAAGGATCTATCAAATGGAACGAAGACTGGATCAGGATCTCGACCGGGTACGCCAGGCTCTGCTCAGGATGGGCGGCATGGTGGAGGGGATGGTCGCCAAGGCGACGCAGTCCCTGCTCGAGCGTGACAATCAACTTTGCATCGAAGTCATCGAGAGCGACAACGAGGTGGATCACCTCGAAATCGAGATCGACGAGGCCTGCCATCTCATCCTGGGGACGAAGCAGCCGACGGCCGTCGACCTCCGCTTCCTCGTGGCGGTGATGAAGATCAACAGCGATCTCGAGCGCATCGGCGACTCGGCGGTCAACATCGCCCAATCGGTGGTACAGCTCAACGATCAGCCGCCGCTCAAGCCGTATATCGACCTGCCGCACCTCTCGGAGCTCGTCCAGGCCATGGTGCGCCAGAGCCTGGACGCCTTCGTGCGGCGGGACACGGAGCTGGCGACCGAGGTGTGCCAGTCGGACGACGCGGTGGACGGTCTTTACAAGCAGCTCTTCCGCGAATTGCTCACCTACATGATCGAAGACCCCAAGACGGTGAGCCGGGCCCTTCACCTGCTGCTGATCTCGCGCAACATGGAACGGATCGCGGACCATGCCACGAACATCGCCGAGGACGTGATCTATTACGTCGAGGGGCGCGACATCCGGCACTCCAGCGGAGTTCCCGAGCCGACCCGCAAAGCGATCTAGCCCTCATCACCCCGGCCCTCTTCTCCCGACCCCTCCCTCCCGCCCGCACCGGGAGAAGAGGGAGAAGTTTGTCTGAAGCAGCAAAGACAATCTGGCTTCTTTTTCCTCTCCCGGTGCGGGAGGGCGGGAGGGGTCGGGAGAGGGTAGGGTGAGGGTCTTCGGGCGGGGGAAAAGTCCAGGCGCCCCTACCCAAATCTTCCCGTGATGTAGTCCTCGGTCTGCTTCTTCATCGGGTTGATGAAGATCTTCTCCGTCGGCCCGTATTCGATCAGCTCGCCCAGGTAGAGGAAGGCGGTCAGGTCCGACACGCGCGAGGCCTGCTGCATGTTGTGGGTGACGATCACCAGGGTGTACTGGTTCTTCAGGTCCCCCATCAGCTCCTCGATGCGGGCGGTGGCGATGGGGTCGAGGGCTGAGCAGGGCTCGTCGAGCAGGATGACCTCGGGCTCGACGGCGATCGCCCGCGCGATGCACAGGCGCTGCTGCTGGCCACCGGACATGCCGAGGGCGCTCTCGTCCAGACGATCCTTGACCTCGTCCCAGAGGGCGGCGCCACGCAGGCTCCGCTCGACGATCTCGTCGAGGTCCCGCTTTTTGTTGATCCCCTGGATGCGGCAGCCGTAGGCCACGTTCTCGTAGATCGACTTGGGGAACGGGTTGGACTTCTGGAACACCATGCCGATCCGCTTGCGCAGGGCGTTGATGTCGAGCCGCGGGTCGAAGATGCTGCCGTCCTCGAAGCGGATGTCGCCTTCGATCCGCACGCCGTCGATCAGATCGTTCAGCCGGTTGATGCAGCGCAGCAGCGTGGACTTGCCGCAGCCGGAGGGGCCGATGAAGGCGGTGATCTTCTTCTCCGGGATCTTGAGCGAGATCTCCTTCAGGGCCTTCTTCTCGCCATACCAGAGGGAGAGGTCCTCGACGCTGAGGATCGGGGCGTCGATCCGCGGATTGAGGGCCGGTGCCGGCACGGTTTGGGTCTCTAGGATCATCTTCGTTCCTTCTCTCCAGCCGGGGCTAGACGGAGCTCCCGGCGTATTTGCGCCGCAGGTGGTTGCGCAGCAGGATCGCCACCAGGTTCATCACGGTCACGACCGCGATCAGCAGCAGGGCGGTGGCGAACACCAGCGGCGTGGTGGCCTCCACGTTGGGGCTCTGGAAGCCGACGTCGTAGATGTGGAAGCCCAGGTGCATGAACTTCCGCTCGAGGTGGAAGAAGGGCGGCTTGCCGTCCACCGGCAGGGCCGGAGCGAGCTTCACCATGCCGACGATCATCAGCGGCGCCACCTCGCCGGCGGCGCGCGCCATGGCGAGGATCATGCCCGTGAGGATGCCGGGGGCCGCCGCCGGTACCACGACGCGCCGGATGGTCTCGAACTTGGTGGCCCCGAGGGCCAGGGAGCCCTCGCGCACGATGCGCGGCACGGCCGCCAGCCCCTCCTCGGCCGCCACGATGACCACCGGCACCGTGAGCAGCGCCAGCGTCAGCGCTCCCCAGAGGATGCCGCCGGTGCCGAAGGTCGGCGTTGGCAGCATCTCGGGATAGAAGAGGCGGTCGATGGAGCCGCCGACCAGGTAGACGAAGAAGCCGAGGCCGAAGACGCCGAAGACGATCGACGGCACGCCCGCCAGGTTGTTGACGGCGATCCGCACCATGCGCACCAGCGGCCCCTGCTTGGCGTACTCGCGCAGGTAGAGCGCGGCGAGCACGCCCAGGGGCGCCACGGCGAAGGACATCAGGAAGACCATCATCACCGTACCGAAGATGGCGGGGAAGATGCCGCCCTCGGTGTTGGATTCGCGGGGATCGGCGCTGACGAACTCCCAGCCGCGCGACAGGTAGAGCCCCAGCTTGTCGAGCCTGCCCATGGCGTTGGGCCGCAGGGCCCGCACCACCGTGCCGACCGGCATCTCCTTGCTCTCGCCCTCGGCCGTCCGCATCACCAGGGTCTCGGCCTGGAAGGCCTCGCGCATCCGGCTGAGACGGGCGGCCAGCTGCTCGTACCGCGCCTCATGCCCGGCGAGCTCGCGGTCCAGGCCGGCCTTGCGGCGCCGGCGCTCGGCGTCGGGCAGCGTCTCCAGGTCCAGCTTCTTCTGCTGGAGCCGGAGGTGCTCGATCTCGTAGTTGATGTCGCCGATCGCCCCCTTCTCCAGCTCCTCGATGGCCTCGAGCTCCTTGGCCTTGCGTTCGTGGAGCGGCTCGAACGCCTTCCAGACGGCGTCCTGGCCCGTGGCCAGCACCTGGCCGCCCTTGCGAAGCTCCGCCATGGAGCCGTAGAAGTTGCCCCACTCGAGGCGCTCGAGCATCACGACGTCCTTCGGACGCGAGCGCGCCGCGATGTCCTTGGCGTCGATCCAGGCGAAATCGAGCCCCGCGACGTCCCGGTTGCCGATCTTCATCCGCAGGCGGTCGATGGCGGCCGCGGCCCGGGAGCCGGTGGCTTCCGGGGCCTGCTCCACTTCCCAGATCTCGCCCAGGATTTTGCGGCCGTCCTTCATCGTCAGCTCCGCCAGGTCCCGCTGCCAGAAGTAGCTGAGGCCGTTGTAGGCCAGCAGGAGCAGGATGGAGACGACCAGGAGGAGGTTGAAGGCGAGCGCGCCGCCGCACAGCCAGGTCAGCGCCTGCCCGATGGCGCCGGAACGGCGGCGGTAGTCGTTGAAGAACGTCGCGGCCCGGGCCGGCTCCCCGACGGCGGCGCTCAGCCTCGGCCGCCTCTCGGTCAGGATTGCGCTTTTCAAAGTTGTGAATACCTTTCGCGGAGCCGTTGCCGCACGAGCTCCGCCACGGTGTTGACGATGAAGGTCATGACGAACAGGAGCAGGGCCGCCAGGAACAGGGTCCGGTAGAGGGTCCCCGCCTGCGGCGCCTCCGGGATCTCGACCGCGATGTTGGCCGAGAGCGTCCGGAAACCGTTGAACGGGTTCCACGACATGATCGGCGTGTTGCCCGTCGCCATGAGGACGATCATCGTCTCCCCCACCGCCCGGCCGAAGCCGATCATGACGGCCGAGAAGATCCCCGGCGAAGCGGTCGGCAGCACGACCCGGGTCACCGTCTGCCAGCGGTCCGCGCCCAGGGCCAGGGAGCCGGCCACGAGGTTGCGGGGCACGTTGGAGAAAGCGTCCTCGGCGATGGCGAAGATGATCGGGATCACGGCGAAGCCCATCGCGAGGCCCACCACGACGGCGTTGCGCTGATCGTAGGCGAGCCCGGTCGCGCGCAGCAGCCAGCCCTGGAAGTCGCCGCCGAAGGCCAGGCGCTCGAAGAGCGGCGAGAGCTGGAAGCAGAGGCCGATGCCCGCCGCCAGGACGAAGACGAAGAGGATGGCCTCCGTCCCCAGCCGGAACCGGCCGCGGAAGGCCCGCGGCAGCCGGCTCCAGAGCCAGCCGGTCAGCAGGACCAGGAGCGGCAGCACGATCATCATCAGGATCAGCCCGGGCATCGCCCGCTCGATCCGCGGCGCGAGCCAGAGGCCGGCCAGGAAGCCCAGGACGACGCTGGGCAGCGAGGCCATGATCTCGATCATGGGCTTCAGGTACAGCTTGTAGGTCGGATGCATGAACTGCGACGTGTACATCGCGCCGAGGATGCCCAGCGGAATCGCCAGCAGGAGCGAGTAGAACGTGCCCTTGAGCGTGCCCACCAGCAGCGGCGTCAGCGAGAGCTTGGGCTCGAAGTCGTCCGTGCCGCTGCTCGACTGCCAGACGTATTCGGGCTTGCCGGCGCCCTCGTACCAGGTCTTGCCGAACAGGGCCTTGGGCGTCACCTCTGGGTGGGGGTTGCGGATGTCGAAGGCCACCAGCTGCCCGGCTCCCGCCCGATCCGAGCCGGCGATATAGGCACCGTCCGCCTTCGGCGTGTAGAAGAGCGCCGAGCCGGTCCGGAGGGGCGACAGGCCGGTCCACAGGGTGCGCTCCGAGGTGGAGAAATAGAGGCCGAGCCGGTCGCCGCCCATCGCCAGGAAGCCCTTGTCGCGCTGCGACGGCGCGAGGAGCCGCACCGGCCCCGGCTGGCGGGGAAACTCGTGGGCCCTTTCGAAGCGCGCGGTGTCGTCCGGCTGGCGCACGGCGAACCACACGGAAAGGTCGCCGTTCTCCTGTCCCATGACGAGGGAGCGGCCGCCGATCAGCAGCGTCAGGGCGGTGATGGGAGACCCCGCGCTGACCGTGCGGACCTCGCCCGGCCGGCCGTCCTCGAGCGGCCACCACAGCAGCTCGCCGCCGGCCGTGCCCGCGAAGAGGTTCTTCTGGATGGGATCGATCACCATCGCCGTGATCCGGCCCGGCGCCGCCACCTCCGCCCGGCTGACGGACGCGGTGGATTCGCCGGTCATGTCGTTCGTCTCGACCGACTGCCGGGAGATGGCGAGGCGGCCGCCGGCGAGCACCGCGGCCGCCGTGGCGTTGCCGTCGGCGTCGAGCTGGGCGGCGAAGGGCCCGAGAGGCTGCCTGCCGGGATCGAGATCGAGCACGACGGGGGGCGAGGCATCCGGCGTGACCACCCGGTTCTGCCCCTCGAAAGTGACGCCGAAGGTCATGCTCTTCAGGAGCACCCGGCCGTCGTTCGTGGCGGCCGCGAAGGCCCGGCTCTCCGGCGGCACGGCGGCCCCCGTCAGCGCCGCCGTGGCCGGCTCCAGGATGTGGGCCGAGTAGACCTCCTTGCCGTCGGCGAGCCGGAGGATCCGGACGGTGCCGTGGCCGTCCAGCGTCGCGACGTGGGTGCGGTGCTCGTCCGACAACAGCGCACCCACCGTGGTGGCCGCCGGCACCGCCACGCGGCCCGACACGGCCACCCGGGCCGGAGTGAGGAGGGGCAGGACCTCGGCCAGGATGAAGATCAGAATGCCCAGGATGCTGACAATGATGGCGATGCCGCCCGCGGATACGATCCAACGGGCGGCACGGTCGACGATCAGCCGCCTCCTGGGCGTCTGGCGATAGCGGCTCACCGGAGCTTGGCCAACTCTTCCTGGACGATCTTGCCGGGCAGCGGGATGAAGCCGTCCTTGACGACCACCTGCTGGCCCTGCTGGGAGAGCACGTACTTGACGAACTCGCGGACCATCGGGTCGAAAGGCTTGTTCGGCGCCTTGTTGACGTACACGTAGAGGAAGCGGGAGATCGGATACTTGCCCGACAGGATGTTCTCCGGGCTGTCGTCGACGCAGCCGCCCGTCTTGCCGGAGATCGGCACCGCGCGCACGCCGGACGTCTTGTAGCCCACGCCGCTGTAGCCGATGGCGAACTTGTCCTCGGTCACGCCCTGCACCACGGAAGCCGAGCCGGGCTGCTCCTTGACGGTGTCCTTGTAGTCGCCCTTGCAGAGCGCGTGCTCCTTGAAGTAGCCGTAGGTGCCGGAGGCCGAGTTGCGGCCGTAGAGGCTGAACGGCTGCTTGGCCCAGCCGGCCTGGGTGACGCCGGCCTGGCCCCAGTTGGCGATGTTCTTGCCGCCGCAGGCGCGGCCCTTGGAGAAGATGGCGTCCACCTGCTGCATCGAAAGGCACTTGATCGGGTTGTCCTTGTTGACGAACACCGCCAGGCCGTCGACGGCGACGCGAATGGCCGTGGGCTTGTAGCCGTACTTCTTCTCGAAAGCGTCGATCTCCTCCGCCTTCATCGTGCGGCTCATGGGGCCGATCTGCGAGGTGCCCTGGATGAGCGCCGGGGGGGCCGTCGTGGAGCCCTTGCCCTCGATCTGGATGCGGACGTTGGGGTACTCCTTCTTGTAACCCTCGGCCCACAGGGTCATGAGGTTGTTGAGGGTGTCCGAGCCCACGGAGCTCAGGTTCCCCGAGACGCCGCTCGTCTTGTTGTAGGAGGGAATCCCGCCGTCCACCTTCACCGCCTGAGCCGAAAGGGCAGCGGTCCCGCACAGGGCCAGGGCCAGTGCCAGCGGAGCTGCCATTTGATTGCGCTTCATGCTCTCTCCTTTGTCTTTGATGACAAGCGTCTTTGAGGCGGACCGGTTCCCCGACCGCGAGACAACTTTCGCAGAAGGGTTTGGCAGCCAACCAACCGCTCTGTGACAGCCGCGTGACAACCCCCGTCTTTGTCTCCTCTTCTTACGGAAACACCAAAAATACCTGTCGCACGCCTGTCACAAATCCGTCGCCGCGTCGCTGGTAGGCGTGACTATCCTCACGTCAGCTCGCAGGGGAAAACCTGAACTGAAGGTGGACAATCAAAAGGAGAGCAGGATGCTCAGATCGATGACGCTCAAGGCTGGCCTTTTCGCGCTCGTCTTGGCGCTGGCCGTATCCGCCGCCGCTACGGCGCAGGTGACGGGTTTGTACTATCAAGAGATCGAGAAGGACGGCCGGATCTACGTCTTCAACACGCCGGAAAAGTTCCAGTCGTGGCAGACGACCGGCGACATGGGCACCGCCGTCACGCTCGTCGGCCGCGGCCCCAACGACGAGACGATCGTGGCCGAGAACGAGACGGCCATGGACCTCTACCTCTTCAAGCACAACCTGCCGGCCTACGAGCGCCCGACGCCGAAGCCGGCCAAGCCCGCCGACTTCCCGGCCAACAAGCTCGGCATCCGCGTCTTCGCCGACGTCAGCAGCAAGGAGAACAAGGACGAGGCGACCGGCATCGAGAGCAACGACAGCGGCGTCGGCGTGGACGTCAAGCGGACATACTTCACCTTCACCCATCAGTTCGACGCGCGGTGGTCCGCCGTCTTCCAGTCCGACATCGGCGACCAGGGCGCCCGCCGGTACGACGTGTTCGTGAAAAAGGCCTACGTCGAGGCCAAGCTCAACCCCATGGCCACCTTCCGCCTCGGCTCCGCCGACACCCCCTGGATCCCCTACGTCGAGGGCATCTACGGCATGCGCTACCTGGAGCAGACGATCACCGACCACCTAAGCTTCGGCAGCTCGGCCGAGTGGGGCTTCCACGTCACGGGCGCCAACCCGCTCTGGGGCTATGCCTTCACCGTCGGCAACGGCCGCGGCTTCAGCAACCCCACCCGCAGCAAGACCGTGGACTATGAGGGCCGCGTCTCCCTCACGCCGGTCAAGGGGCTCAACCTCGCCGTCGGCGGCTACAGCGGCAAGCGCGGCCTGGAGACGGACGCGGCTCCGGCCCGGCACACCGCCCAGCGCGGCGACGCCCTCGTCGCCTTCAACACCGACCGCTTCAGGATCGGCGGCGAGTACTTCCAGGCCAAGAACTGGAGCAACGTCACCACCGCCGCCACGGACAAGTCCGACGGCGTCTCGGGCTGGGCGCAGCTCGTCCTCAACCCCAAGTACACGATCTTCGGCCGCTACGACCAGGCCAATCCCAGCAAGGACCTCAAGCCGAACCTCGAGTTCACCTACTACAACGCCGGGTTGCAGTGGACGTTCAACAAAGCGTTCACCGCGTCCCTGGCTTACAAATACGCCGATGTCACGGGTGGCACGGTGAGCACCGGCAACGGCACGATCGGATCGGCCAACGCCCGGGAGAAGGGCAAGTACAGCGAGATCGGTATCTTCACGGTCTACAACTTCTAGAGATGTCCGGCAGGGGCGCGGTCCGACCGCGATGGCCGCGCCCCTGTGCTATCCGCCCCGCCTCAGATCTTCACGCGCAGGAACGCCATCCAGGAAACGGGGTTGTCCCCGTACTCCTCTTTCAGATCGTCCGGCACCACGGCCAGGCTGCCCAGGAGGCCGATGCCGCCGCGCCAGCTCTCCCCCAGGAACGCGTCGTAGATGTAGCCCAGCGACAGCTTGCCGACGGTAAAGACTTCGGCCTTGTCCGGGTGGTCGCCCGGCACCTCGCCTTCATGGCCGTGCCCGAACAGCTCGTCGTTCTCCAGCCGCTCGGCGCGGCCGAACAGGGTGTGGCGGCGGCAGGTCGCCGCCGATTCGAGGAGCAGCGCGTCCGTCACCTCGCCGCCTTCCCGGTCGTTGCGGCCCCAGGCGAGAGTCGTCTGCCAGTTGCCGTTGGCGAGCGGGCGGTTGTAGGCCGCCGAGGCGGTCGTGCGGTCGAGGTCCGTCTCCGGCTCCAGTTGCTCCGGGCTCTTGAGATGGCCGCGGCTCACCTGGAAGGCCCAGTCCGGTGACGGGTTCCAGGAGGCCCGCAGGGACCAGGAGTCCATCTTGGGGCTCTCGATGTCGTAGCGGTTCTCGTCCGGCTCGCGGCCGGTGAAGACCGAGCCTTCCAGCTTGACGCCGTTCCGGATCCACCCCAGCGTCGCGACGCCGAAGGTGACGTGGGTCGAGTCCAGCCAGTGGTGCGAGAGGGGCGCCTCGGGGTTCTCCATCCCGGAGAAGCGGTGCATGAAGGTCGCCGGCCCCAGCGCCGGCTCGCCCGGCAGGCCGAGGTAGACGAAGCCGGAGCCGTTCTCCCCCAGGGGGACGCTATAGGTCGCCGAGAGCTCCATGAAGAGGTCGTGCGGGTGCTGGCGGTCGACCAGCGGATCGACGCCGTTGGCGGTCTCGCCGGTCTGCAGGAGCAGCGGGTAGCCCTCCTTGCCGATCGTCGCCGGCTCGGCCGAGAGCATGGTCCGCAGGCCCAGGCGGCCGGGGCCGAGATCCCGGCTCGCCATGCCCATCAGCATGTTCTCGCTGAAGGTCTTCTGGTCCCCCCGCGGGCCGTCCTGGTCGTCGTAGATCAGAGAAGCGAAGCCGTGGACCATCAGGTCCCAGGGCCCCCGGTTGGTGTGGATCCCCGTGTGGGGTGCCGATTCCGGCTGCCAGGCCGTGCCCGAGGCCTCGCGCGACATGCCGTAGGAACCGAGCATGCCGCGCATCTCGTGTCCCGAGTGGTCTTCCATGCCCGCCATGTCGTGCATGGAGTGGTCCTCGGGCTTGGTGGTTTCCTGCTTCTCAGGGGGCGTCTCGGGAGCCGCCGGGGGCTCCTGAGGGTGATGATGCTCGTGCTGCGCCACGGCGGGCGCGGAGAGGAGAAGAGAGAGCGCCAGGGCGCTCCAAAGAGTCTGTGTCTTTCGTTCCATGGCTCCAAATCCCAGAAAAAGTCCGGTCCACGCGCCAGCGGACGATCTCCGCGGCGCCGCGATCACGAATCAGGACGGGGATTCAGGACAGGGGAACGTGGTCGATCGAGAGGACGAACAGAGAGGCCGGGCGGTCCAGGACGTGCGCCGCCATCTCCTGGAATGCGTGGACCGCGGGAACCGCGGGCGCGACACCGATCACGGCCATGCCCTGGCAGGCGTTGTCGCACAGAACGTGGCCGCCCTTCACCGGGTCGCAGCAGTCGTGGTCCTTCTTCTGCACGGGAGCCTTGGCCGGGGCCGGCGTTCCATGGCAGGAAGCGTGCTCCGTCACAGCCGCCTCGGCGGGCGCCGCGGGCACCGGCTGGCCTTCCGCCGCATGGCACGGATGAGGCCCGGCGCTCACCCCGAGGGCGATCGCGAGCAGCAGGAGGAATACGATGGGCGTCCGTTCCATGGCGTTCAGCGGCCCCCAAGGGAGGGCCACCGGGGTAACAACAGGGTAACCGATGACGATTCCCGGCGCCATCAGCGGCCGGCCTTTCGGCTCTCCAGCCACTGCGAATAGGTCACCCACAGCTCGACGTCGTCGCGCCCCTGATAAACCTTGGCGACGAAAGGCTCCGAACACTTGCGCAGAAGTCGCTTCATTTTATGCAGGTTGCGGAGGAAAGCGGAGGCGAAGGCGGGGTGAGGACCCTTGCCGACGATGAAGAAAGCCTTCACGCCGGCCGTCATCAGGTCATCCAACTCGTCCCGCTCGTAGCGGATCCGTTTGTTATGGGAAAGAGCGATCCAGCCCTTGCTTCCCACGAAGCTCAACCACTCCCCGTCAGGCACGTTATCCAGGGCAAAATGCTGGTGGTACGCTTCGATTCTCATGCCGCCAGCGCTGAGCTGGGCGGCCACCGTCGGTCCTAGATCTCTGTCCGTGAAAAAAACCGGCTCAGGCTGCTCTCTCGAAGAGGATCGCTTCATCGATCTCGTGCTCTTCCAGCCGGTAGTCCGCAGCCACAACCTCCCGCTCTTCACCTGCGTCGAGACGCTCGACGATTGTCAGCGTACGGACACCCTTGCCCGCGATGATGGGGCGGCCGAAGGAGATTTTCGGATCGACAGCGACGATTTTCGGGCCTTCGAGGCCCCTCGCGGTGTTGACCGGGAAGAGCCGCAGGGGCAGCCCCGCGACGTCGCGGTCAATCCGCTTGAGATGTGCGTTCAAGAGCTCCTGCAGCACGATCTGGCCCGATCGCCCGATATCTATGATTTGCCCAAGGCGTTCGATGAAAACGGTGCCGGCCGCCGTCCTCAGATCGTTGCTGAGAAGCAGCCGCTTGATGTTGAACTCGTTTTCCGCATAGTCGAGCGCCGCCCGCAGCGCAGCCATGGGGACCTCATGCCGGGTGCGCAGGGAGCGCAGGACGTGCGCTTCGACAAGGTTGGGAAAGGAGAGGCGCGAGTCTTCGGGAGCAGGACGGCTGATCAGCGGCGCGGAATGGCGGGGTCCGCTCGAAGTCTGGTAAGGCCGGCCGGCGACCCAGGACCGTAGGGTCGTCGGGGAGATACGGACATAGCGCGCCGCCTGCGCGATGGTGTAGCGCGGCCGCTCGTCAAGCTTTGTCCAATCTCCTTGCATGATCAGGTATTAACTCTCCCATCCAGGATAGTACCGCACGCGTCTTTCAGTGTCACCAAGGCTGGCGGACGACCCGCCAGGGCTATCCCCCCGTCAGGAGACGTCCCGTGAAGAGCCCGAGACCTCCGGCGACCAGGCAGACCACGACGGTGATCGCCAAATTGGCGAGGCCGAGCAGCCAATCGTTCCCCTGGAGGTACTGGAGCGTCTCGTAATTGAAGGTGGAGTACGTCGTGAAGCCGCCCATCACCCCCGTCGTCAGGGCCAGACGCAAGGTCGGCGAGAGGAGAGCGGTCGCCAGCGCGACGTGCATGATCAGGCCGAGCAGGAACGATCCGAGGACGTTGACCGCCAGCGTGCCCCAGGGGAAGCCCGGCCCCGCCACCCGCAGCAGCCAGCCCGAGAGCAGGTAGCGGGCGCCGGTGCCCGCCGCGCCGCCCAGGCAGATCCAGAGGAATCGCGTCATGGCCGGGCCATTCTACGTCCCCCAACGCATAGCCGCGTGGTACGCTCCGTCGCCGCCGTGTTCCTCCTGACGAAACCAGCCCCAAGACGCATCGAGCGGTTCCTCGTCCTCCAGCGAAACCGGAATTTCTCCTATCGCGAGGTCGGCCAATCCCGGAAGGGCGGGCCGCCCGGTTACCAGTTGGACCACAACCGCGTTCAGATCGGAGAAGGGCGGGCGGCCTTCGCGCGCGCCGTGGAGGCCCTCCGGAGCTGGAAGATGTTCGACCTGGGCTGGGCCGCGGCCTATCCCGCCGGCGCGCCGATCGCTCCGGGGACGACGGTCGCGCTGCGCTTCCGGCACTTCGGGTTCTGGTCGCTGAACGCCTGCCGGATCGTCTACACGATCGACGACGAGGGCCCCATCGTCCGTTTCGGGTTCGCCTACGGGACTCTGCCCGACCACGCCGAGCAGGGCGAGGAGCGCTTCATCGTCGAATGGCACCACGACGATGGCTCCGTCTGGTACGACATCTCCGCCTTCTCCCGGCCGAACCATACCCTGGCCAAGCTCGGCAGCCCCCTCGCCCGCCACCTGCAGAAGCGCTTCGTCCGGGATTCCAAGCGGGCCATGGCGAAAGCCGCCGCCGCGCAGTGGCCGGCGCCGATCCGGGGCCTCCTCCGGTAGGCCTACGCCTCCGCCGGCATCGCCGCCCCTGGCCGCCGCTCGCCGCGCAGCTTCACCAGGGCCGTCACCGCCAGGTACAGGGCGAGGGCGATCAGCAGGGCCGCGGCGAGGGCGTTGAGCAGCTCGACGTCGAAGCCGTGGGAGGCTTTGAGGTTGGCCCAGGTCAGCTTGCTCAGGGCCCAGAGGGTGATCGTCAGCACGAAGATCATCGGGTAGAGCGTGAAGCCGATCCGCTTGCGGGCCTTGTGCAGCCAGACGGTGATCGACAGCAGGGTGAGCGCCGCCAGGAGCTGGTTCGAGGCGCCGAAGAGGGTCCAGAACTTCTGCCACATCCCCTCGCCGGCGAAGGACAGCAGCAGCGCCGGCACGACCACCGTCACCAGCGTCCCGACCCACGCCCCCACCCGGCCACGCCAGCCGAACAGCTCCTGGATCAGGTAGCGGCCCAGGCGCGTCGAGACGTCGATCGTGTCGAAGACGAAGGTCGAGAAGGCCATCGAGCCGAAGGTGATGGCGAAGGGCAGGTTCTTCTTGCCGATCAGCAGCGTCAGGAACTCCCCGATGCCGTTGCCGTAGATCGTGCCGGGCGCCAGGCCCTCCAGCCGGTCGGAGGTGACGATCATCACCGTCACCAGGGCGATCAGGGCTACGAACCCCTCGGCCAGCATGGCGCCGTAGCCCACCGGCTGGAGGTGCGACTCGCGGTCCACCTGCTTCGAGGTGGTGCCCGAGCACACCAGGCCGTGGAAGCCCGAGCAGGCGCCGCAGGCGATGGTGACGAAGAGGAAGGGGAAGAGGGTGCCCGTCATGCCGCCCACGTCCCAGCTTTTGAACGCCGGCTGCTGGATGTGGTAGCCGCCGAAGAAGATGCCGATCACCCCCAGGGCGAGCGCGGCGTAGAGCACGAAGCCGCCCAGGTAGCCGCGCGGCTGGAGCAGCGCCCAGACGGGCACCACGGAAGCCAGGGCGCAGTAGATCAGGATCAGCATGCCCCAGGTCGTGGCGTCGAACACCAGGAGGGTCGAGACGTAGGTGCCCACCCAGGCCGAGGCGAAGGCGGCCGGCACGAAGATCACCGTCACCAGCCACAGCGGCGGGTTCCAGGCCCGCTGGACGAACCCCAGGATGACCGAGATCAGGAGGTAGAGGACGCTCGCCGCCGCCACCGCGCCGCCGGGGTGGAAGCTGTGGGCGCCGGCCTGCAGCTCCTCGGTGCCGACGACGAAGCTGCGGGCCGTGATGTCCGCGAAGGCCGTGATGACGTAGACCAGGGCGATCCAGATGAAGGCCATCATGGCGAGGCCGGCCTTGCGGCCCAGGTGCTCGCCGGTGATCTCGGCGATCGAGGTGGCGCCGTGCCGCACCGAGGCGGTGAGGCTCGAGAAGTCGTGCACGGCGCCGATGAGCACCACGCCGAGGCCGATCCAGAGCAGGCAGGGCAGCCAGCCGAACGCCTGGCAGGCGATGATCGGCCCGGCGATCGGGCCGGCGGCGGCGATGGCCGAGAAGTGCTGGGCGAACAGGTAGAACGGCCGGGTGGGGATGAAGTCGACGCCGTCGTTGAGCTCGTGCGCCGGCGTCTTCCGGCTGTCGTCGATGACGAACTGGCGCGCCACCCAGCCGCCGTAGAGGCGGTAGGCGGTCACCAGGAGGACGGCGAATCCGAGAGCCAGCAGAGCCAGGTTCATCTCGCAGTCCTCCGTCCGTTATCTCATGGCAGCCGACTAGGCCGTTCGCCGGTTGCCGGTCTCGAGCACCATGCCGATCGTCCCCAGGATCAGGCCCACCACGATCAGCGCCAGGCCGAACAGGGCCCGGGAGTGGTCGCCCGACGCCGCGTCCCCCGCCTCGGCGAGGAGCTGGCTGAGCCCCGCGTTGTGCGGGATGGTGAAGAGCCCGCTGGCCGTCAGCAGGAACCCGACCGAGGCCAGCTTGAGCGGCCCCGAGGTGCGGGCTGGCCGGCCCATCCTCTGGCCGATCACGCTGCGGCTGTAGCCGTAGGCGCTGTAGATGGCGAATCCGAGCACCAGCCAGCCGATGAACCGCCACCAGGAGGCGGGCGGCAGGTAGAACATCAGGAACAGGCAGGAGCCGACGCCCATCAGCGGCAGCAGGTACGGCCCGAACGGCACCCGGAAAGGCCGCGGCCGGTCGGGGTTCGTGTAGCGGAGGATGGGGATGCCGACGCACACCAGCACGAAGGCGAACAGGGTGCCGATGTTCGTCAGGTCCACCATCTCGTCAATGCTGGCGAAGGCCGCCACACCTCCCACCAGGACGCCGGTGAGGATGGTGGTGACGTGCGGCGTGCGGTACTTCGGGTGGACGCGGGCGAAGGACGCCGGCAGCAGGCCGTCGCGCGCCATGGAGAAGAAGATGCGCGGCTGGCCGAGCTGGAAGACCAGCAGCACCGCCGTGTGGGCGATCACGGAGCCCAGGGCGACGATGATGGTCGCCCAGTTCTGCCCCGGCGCCACGTGGTCGAGGGCCATGGTGAGCGGCTCGGCCTGCTCGGTGGAGAGCTTCTGGACCAGCGTCGGGTAGGGGAGCATGCCGGTGAACACCGCCGCCACGCCGACGTAGAGGATCGTGCAGATGACCAGCGAGGCGATGATGCCGATCGGCAGGTTGCGCCCGGGGTTGCGGGTCTCCTCCGCCACCGTCGAGACGGCGTCGAAGCCGATGTAGGCGAAGAAGACGACCGCCGCGCCGGCGAACGTCCCCTTCCACCCGTTGGGCTGGAAGGGGTGCCAGTTGGCGGACATCTGCGCGGGGCTGACGTATTTCAGGGCCACGACCACGAAGAAGAGCAGGACCAGGATCTTGATGATCACCATGCCGGCGTTGAACCGCGCCGACTCGCGGATGCCGGCGACCAGGACGACGGTGATCAGGGCGACGATCAGCACCGCCAGCAGGTTGAAGACGATGGGGACGCCGAAGATGTGGGGCGCGCCCTCGTAGAGGCCGGGGATCTTGGCCGCCGTCCGGTAGTCGGTGGCGAGCCAGAGCGGGAAGTGGATGCCGAGGTTTTCGAGCAGCGTCCGGAAATAGTTGGCCCAGCTGATGGCCACCGCGACATTGCCGACGGCGTACTCGATGATGAGGTCCCAGCCGATGATCCAGGCGACCAGCTCGCCCAGGGTGGCGTAGGAGTAGGTGTAGGCCGAGCCGGAGATCGGCACCAGGGCGGCGAACTCGGCGTAGCAGAGCGCCGTGAAGGCGCAGACGATCGCCGTGATGCAGAAGGAGAGCATCAGCGACGGACCGGCCCCGAGGCGCGCGGCGTCGCCGGCCGCCGCGGTGCCGACGGTGGCGAAGATGCCGGCGCCGACGATGGCGCCAATGCCCAGGAGCGTCACCTGGAACGCTCCCAACTCGCGGCGCAGCGAGCTCTCGCCCTCGGCCGCCGCCATGATGTCGTCCAGCTTCTTGGTCTGGAAGATGCCTCGGAGCAAGCAGGGCCTCCTTCTGTTGAGTGTGCGGGCGGGAGTCTGACATGGCCGGGGGGAAGGGCGCAACGGAGGGGCATGATGGAGGGCGCAAAAGGGACGCCAAAAGCGGGGTTCTTCCCTCCACGCTGTTTTTCCTCTAGGATTCCGGCCCGCCTCATGGCTAGACGAAAGCTGCCACTCCACACCAAGATCCTGATCGGCGGCCTCCTCGGCGTCGCCGGGGGAATCCTCGCCCATTTCCTGGTGGGCGACAGCCCGGGGCTCGCCGCCTTCATCAAGTACGTCACCCTGCCGGTCGGGCAGATCTTCCTGCGCCTGCTGTTCATGCTGGTGATCCCGCTGATCTTCTCGGCGCTGGTGCTGGGGGTGGCGGGCATGGGCGACCCGCGGGCCCTCGGCCGCATCGGCCTCAAGTCGCTGCTCTACACGGTGGTGGTGTCGGCCATCGCCGTGCTCCTGGGAGTGACGCTGGTCAACCTGCTGCGGCCCGGCGAGGGGCTGTCCCCCGAGCTCAAGGCGCGGCTGGCGGCGAGCGCCCTGCAGAAGACCACGGCGGCCTCGCCCACGGCGGGAGCGCCCGCGGCGCCCGGGGCTCCTCCGGCGGCCGCGACGGCGGCGGCGCCCGCGGCAGGGGCCGCCATCGGCGACAAGAGCCCGGTCGACCTGCTGGTCGAGATCGTGCCGCGCAACCCGGTCAAGGCGGCGGCGGACGGCGACTTCCTGGCCATCATGTTCTTCTCGCTGATGATCGGCATCGGGCTGGCGCTCACCCGCACGCCCGCCGCCCAGCGCTTCCAGGAGGCGGTCGAAGGGCTGCTCGACGTCAGCATGCGGCTGATCGACATCGTGATCGGCTTCGCTCCCATCGGTGTGGCCGCCCTGCTCTTCAACCTCACGGCCCAGCTCGGCTACGAGGTGCTGGGGCAGCTCGCCCGCTACGTCGGCGTGGTGCTGCTGGCCCTGTTCATCCACCAGTTCGTCGTCTACTCCCTGGCCGTGAAGCTCCTCGGGGGCATGAGCCCCCTGACTTTCTTCCGCGGCATCCAGGAGGCGATGGTCACCGCCTTCTCCACCTCCTCGAGCAACGCGACGCTGCCGACCGCCCTGCGGGTGGCCGAGGAGGAGCTGCACCTGCCGCCGAACGTCAGCCGTTTCGTGCTGACCATCGGCGCGACCATGAACCAGAACGGCACCGCCCTGTTCGAAGGGGTGACGGTGCTCTTCCTCGCCCAGTTCTATGGCGTGTCGCTCAGCCTGACCCAGCAGCTCACGGTGGTCGTCATCTGCATCCTGGGCGGCATCGGCACGGCGGGCGTGCCGTCCGGCTCGATCCCGGTGGTGGCGATGATCCTGGGCCTGGTGGGGATTCCCGTGGAAGGGATCGGCCTGATCCTGGGCGTCGACCGCTTCCTCGACATGTGCCGTACGGTGCTCAACGTCAGCGGCGACCTGGCCGCGGCGGTGGTGGTCTCGCGCGGCGAGGGGGAAAGCCCCTCCGCCGGCATGAATCGACTGTGAAATAAGGGCAGGCCGGTACAACTGTTGCATTGGCACCGCAAGCGGGGGGTGCCCAAGGGGACCGAAGCCCTCCTTGATCCTCCCTTCAATTTGGTCCGAGTCTTCCGGGAACTCTTTTGGAGCTCCCCCCTTCTAAGTGGTGGAGAGGTGACTATGCAGAGAATTTTGATCCTTCCCGTCGCAGCCCTTCTCGTGCTGCCGGCCGTTGGCTGCGGCAAGGTCCAGGCCCGGGCGGAGCTCAAGCAGGGGAACTCGTTGTACCAGCAGGAGCAGTACGCCAAAGCGCTGGAGAACTACAAGCGGGGAATGGAGCTGGACCCCAGCGCCACTTTCGCCTGGCGCTCCGTGGGTCTGTCCGCTCTCGCCCTATACCGCCCGGGAGACAACGACCCGAAGAACCTCCAGTACGCCGACACCGCGGTGGACGCCTTCGAGAAGTACCTGGCCGAATACCCGGACGATGAAAAGGTCGAGGATTACCTCCTGTCGACCTACGTCAACGCCCGGAAGTTCGACGAGGCGCTCTCCTTCATCGAGCGGCGGATCCAGGAGAAGCCGGAGGAGGCCACGAAGCTCAACGGCTACCAGATCCGGATCCTGACCCAGGCCGGCCGGCTCGACAAGGCGTTCCAGCTCGCCTCGCAGGTCCAGGGCGACGAGCGTGCCCTCGCTCTCTACTCGATCGGCGTGTCGGCCTGGGACAAGGTGTTCCACGATCCGGGGACGATGGACTTCGACTCGAAGAACCGGCTCATCGACATGGGCCTGGACGCGTTGAAGAAGTCGCTCGACATCAAGCCGGACTACGTGGACTCGATGATCTACTACGGCCTTCTCCTCCGGCAGAAGGCGGCCGTGGAGACCGACGGCGCCAAGCGCCTGGCTCTTCAGGACGAGGCCACGATGTGGCAGAAGAAGGCGATCGACGCCCGCAAGAAGGCAGCCGCGCAACCGGCGCAGGCTCCCGCTAACACCTAGAGACCCCCCATAGGTGAAATCATGTTTGAGAACTCACTGATCGATCTGGACACGGTACACAAGCGCGGCGTGCGCTGGTGGCTCATGCCGGTCGCACTGGTCCTCCACCTCGTGGCCGGCGGTGCGCTGCTGTTCGCGCAGTACTGGAACGTGCCCCCCGTGGAGGAGCCGCCGATCAACGTCATGTTCATCAGCGCCGCGCCTCCGCCCCCGCCTCCGCCGCCTCCCCCGCCGCCGCCGGCCGCCGCTACGCCGACGCCGACGGTCATCCCGAAGGAGGTGCCGAGGATCCAGCCGACGGAGCCCATCCAGCCCGTCGAGATTCCGGACCGGGTTCCGGAGCCGTCCACCGCGCCGGCCGAGACGACCGTCGAGGGCGGCGTCGAAGGCGGCGTTGAGGGCGGCGTCGTGGGCGGTGTCGTCGGCGGAGTCGTCGGCGGAGTCGTCGGCGGCGTGCCGGGCGGCGTCGTCGGCGGTGTGCCGGGCGGCGTGCCGGGCGGCGTGGACGATGCTCCGCTGCGCGTCGGCGGCGCCGTCAGCCGGCCGGAGATCATCAACCAGGTCAAGCCGGTCTACACCGAGCTGGCCCGCCGGGCCCGCGTCACCGGCACGGTGATCGTGGAAGCGATCATCGACACCGGCGGCAACGTCACCAACGTGCGCGTCCTCAAGGGCCTGCCGATGGGCCTCGACAAGGCCGCGGTCGACGCGGTGCAGAGATGGAAATTCCGGCCGGCGACCCTCGAGGGCAGGCCGGTCAAGGTCTATTACGTGTTGACGGTCAACTTCCAGGTGCAGTGAGCGCCTAGGCTTTCAGAGAAAAGGAGAAGCGCGCAATGGAAATGAATCCTCTTGCCATCTGGGAACAGATGACGATCCTCAATAAGGGGGTCATCGTCATCCTCATCATCCTGTCGGTGTGGTCGCTCTACGTCACCGTCGAGAGGTTGATCATGTTCCGCAAGGCCCGCCGGCAGTCGCTCCTGTTCGCCAAGCAGGCGACCGAGCACCTCAAGAACGACCGTCCGCAGGCCGCCATCGACGCCGCCATGAAGTACCCCCAGAGCCACCTGGCCCGCGTCGTCTCGGCCGGCCTGCAGTCGTTCCAGTACGAGAGCCAGACCAGCCCGCTGTCCGAAGTCGAGGTCGTCGAAGCCGCTTCCCGCGCCGTCGAGCGCGCCACGCTGCTGACCACCTCGGACCTCAAGCGCGGCATCGGCTCGCTGGCGACCATCGCCACCATCACCCCCTTCATCGGCCTGTTCGGCACCGTGATCGGCATCATCAACGCCTTCCACGGCATCGCGCTCACCGGCTCCGGTGGTATCGGCGCCGTCTCGGCCGGTATCGCGGAGGCGCTCGTCGCCACCGCCTTCGGTCTCGGCGTGGCCATCCCGGCGGCCTGGATGTTCAACTACTTCACGAACGTGCTGGAGCGTCTTCAGATCGAGATGTCAAACTCCGCGTCCGAGCTGGTCGACTTCTTCATGAAGCGCCAGAGGAGCAAGCATGCTGCCTAAACACAACAAGCCCAATCTCGTCAAAGCGGTGCGTGGCGACATCAACATCACGCCCCTCGTTGACGTCTGCTTGGTGCTGTTGATCATCTTCATGGTCGTCACCCCCATGCTGCAGAAGGGGGTGGACGTGACGCTGCCGGAAACCACGAAACCGGACAAGATGCCGGAGAACCAGAAGCAGCTCACGGTGAGCATCAAGCAGGACGGCACCGTCTTCGTGGCTTCGAACTGGGTCACGGACGAGAACCTGAAAGCCACCCTCGAAGAGGTTCACACCTCGAACCCCGACAAAGAGGTGGTCATCAAGGCCGACCGGCGGCTCAAGTACAAGAAAGTCCGCGGCCTGATGCAGATGATCAACGAGGCCGGATTCAGCCGCGTGGGCGTCATCACCGACAAGGAGAAGGGCACCGCCTAACGGGCGCGCCCTGAAGGAGTAACGTCATGGCAATGAACGTAGGCGGTTCAGGTGGAGTCCGGAGCGAGATCAACATCACGCCGATGGTCGACGTGATCCTGGTGCTGCTGATCATCTTCATGGTCTCGGTGCCCCTGCTCCAGATGGGCTATCCCGTGCAGGTGCCGCCGAAGGTGATCACCCAGGCGCCACCCCCGATGGAAGATCAGATCATCGTGCGGATGGATGCCCAGGGTCAGACGTACATCAACAAGCAGATGATTCCCCGCGCGCAGTTCGGCGGCAGGCTCCGGGAAACGCTGCAGGGCCGCCAGGCCAAGGTGGTGTTCTTCGCCGCCGATGGCGAGCTCGACTACGACAAGGTCGCCGACTTCATGGACGAGGTCCGCGACAGCGGCGCCGAGAACCTCGGCATCGTGTTCGACGATCTGAGGGGCCCCGGTGCCGCCGCCGCAGCCCCCGCGGGCGGCGCTCCGTAGCGCTCAGTCACAAAACCGGCACTTCTCCACGCCCCCCTCGTCCTGCCAAGGACCAGGGGGGTTTGGTTTTTGGGGGCCCGTCAGCCTTTCCGCAAGGCGTGGCGTATCCGCCCCAGGATCTGGTTCAGGAAGTTCGAGCGGTCGAGGAACGGCAGCACCGGCAGGCCCCGGATGCCGAGATCCCGGTAGAGGACGAGCAGCTCCGGGTGATTGGGATCGACCTTCATGCCGGCCCGGATGGCCCGGACGGCCCCCTTGGGGTCCTTGGCCAGCAGGCAGGTACGGGCCAGGTTGACGTAGTTCTCGACCTGGTAGAACTCCACCTTGATCGAGTGGTGGCAGAGCGTCAGCCCCTCGCGGACACGCTGCTCGCGAAGGGCGATGCCGTAGCCGAGATAGGAGTAGAAGAGCCCCGGGAGATCCGAGCCCCCTTCTCCCCTCTCGGCGATCCTCCCCAGGTGGTGGAGCCCCTCGTTCCAATCCCCCCTGCGGCAGCATTCGATCCCCAGCTTCAGGGCGCCGGTCATCATGCTCGCGGCCATGTCGAGACACCTCCCCAGTTGCGTGGCCAGAATTCTGCAAGACTGATAATAGTGGAATGTACATAAAAGAGACGCCGCATTCAAGGGCTCTGAATTTCTGCTAGACTGGCGCCCTTGTTTCAATTCTTGTCTCAGTAAGGATCGCGGCATGAGCACTCCGCAGAGTCACTCCGCCCACGAGATCCAGGAGCTGACCGACCTGGCGCGGCGCTTCTCCGAGAGCGGGAAGCACGAAGAGGCGGCGGACCTCCTGCTCCTGGCCCTGCGCCTGGAGCCCAAGAACCTGAGCGTCAAGCTCGGCCTGGCCGAGATCCGCAAGCGCCAGCAGCAGAACCGGGGCACCAGCAGCAGCTCCCGCAGCCTGCGCGACATCATGCGCGAGGGCTTCCGGCGCAACGCCATCGACGCGGCCCACTTCCTCGGCCTCGCCCATCTCTACGCCGAGAAGGGGGAGAACGCGCGGGCCATCGAGTGCATCGAGGTGGCCAAGGCAAAGGACCTCGCGAACCCTTCCAACCACAAGCTCCACGGCCGGCTCCTGTTCCGGCGCCGCGACTTCGAGGGCGCCGCCGAGGAGTTCGGCCGCGCCCTGCGCTTCAACCCTTTCGACCGCGAGACGGCCGAGAGCCTGGGGCGGGTCGAGTACGAGTGCAAGCGGTTCGAGGAGGCCCTCGGCGCCACGGTGCACGCCTTCCTGCTCCTCAACGACGGCGACGACGAAGGGGTGCGGCGCCTGCGGCGGCGCATCCAGACCCTGAAGCAGATCCTCGGCTGGGGCAACCGCGAGCTGTCGGCCGTCTTCCGCGAGCGCCAGGAGCTGGTGCACACGTCCTTCGAGCGCCTGGAGTGGCACCGCGAGCGCTTCCTGGAGCAGGGCGGGCTGCCCGGGGCCAACATCTCCTTCACCGCGCCGCTGCCGAAGCGGCGGGACACGGGCGGCCAGCTCGACCTGGCTTCCCGGCTGCGGCGGCTGAAGCCCCTGGCCCACTTCTCCGACGACCAGATCTTCCGCCTCACCCAGGCGGTGCGCGAGGAGCTCCACGACGTGGGCAGCCTGATCTACGGCCACCGCTCCCAGGGGCGGGACCTCTACGTGCTGGAGCGCGGCGAGATCACGGCGCAGCGCACCACCTCCTACGGCACCTTCGCGCTCGGCATGGTGGAGCCGGGGGACTTCTTCGGCGAGGGCGGATTCATCACGGGGCAGGAGCGCAACGCCGACGTCCTCGCCGCCGCGCCGAGCCAGGTGTTCCGTCTGGAAGCGGCGGTCATCGACCTGCTCATCGAGGGCTCGCCGGACATGGGCGTCCAGATCTACTGGTCGCTCTGGCACAGCCTGGCGCGCAAGCTGCGCGCCACCAACGATCAGCTCAAGACCTTCTTCTCCTCCGAGTCCATGCCGGAGAACTTCCTGCGCCTGCGCAAGCAGCCGGCGGGGCCGGCCTCGTCGGTAACGGTGGAGCCCTCGGACAAGATCCGCCTGTTCCGCGAGCAGGGGCTGTCGCGCCGGGAGCTGATGACCCTCGCCACCTTCTCCAAGGAGAAGCGCTTCACTCCCGGGGCCTCGCTGTTCCAGGAGGGGGACGAGGGCTCGGAGATGTACATCATCCTCGAGGGCCGGGCGATGATCTCGAAGTACATCCCCGGCGCCGGCGAGGAGGCCCTCGCCATCCTGGAGCGGGGCGACTTCTTCGGCGAGATGTCGCTCATCGACGGCGAGCCGCGCTCCGCCGACGCCCGCGCCCACGGCGGCCCGCTCACCGTGCTCGCCCTCGATCAGGGGACCGTGCGCGAGGTGCTCGCCATGGACCCCGACGCCGCCCTCGAGTTCCTCCAGCTCCTCTGCCGCCTGGTCGCCAACCGCCTGCGCGAGATCGACGAGAAGGTCATCGGCTGGCGGATCATGTCCGGCGAGCGCAACGAGAGCGTGTCGGCATAGGGGCTACTCGTATCTGAGCGCCGACGACGGATCGACCCGCGCCGCCCGCCAGGCGGGGGCGAAGCAGGCGATCAGGGTGACCAGCAGGGCGAAGCCCACGATCGCCAGCACGTCCCGCGGCTCGACGCGGAAGGGCACGGAGCTGATGAAGTAGATCGCCGCCACCTCGGGGTCGAAGCGGATGATCTCGAAGGTGGTGAGGAACCAGCAGATCCCCCAGCCGGCGAGCACCCCGAGCAGGGTGCCGAAGGCGCCCAGGAACCCGCCGTAGACGAGGAAGACGAGCCGCAGCTTGGCGGGCCGCAGGCCCAGCGCTCCCAGCAGGCCGATGTCGCGCATGCGCTCGCGCACCAGCACCACCAGCGTCGAGGCGACGTTGAAGGTGGAGACGAGCACGATCAGGCCCAGCACCAGGAAGAGCGCCACCTGCTGGAGCTGCAGGGCCGTGAACAGCTCGCGGTTGAGCTGCCGCCAGTCGGTGACCACGAAGTCCGGCTCCAGGATGCGGGTCGCGGCTTCGGCGATGCGCGGCGCCTCCTCGGGATCGGCGACCGTGAACTCCAGCAGGTCCATGGCGGCCTCCCCGCCCATCAGCCGCTCGACCAGGGCGCGGTCGAGCACGACCCAACTGCGGTCGAACTCCGCGAAGCCGGTCGAGAAGGTGCTGGAGACCTTGAGGCTCTGATAGCGGAACCGCGGCCGGCCGTCGCCGAAGCCCAGGGCGACCAGGCGCAGGACGTCCCCGGGCTTGGCGCCGAGCTTGTCCGCGAGGTCCTTGCCGAGCACGGCGGACGGAATGCCCTCGGCGGTGGCCTGGAGCTGCTCGGCCGTGGCCGTGAGCTGTCCGCCCCCGGCATTGACGCCGCGCAGGATCACCTCCAGTCCGTCCGGGTGATCGCCGCTCGACAGGGAGCCCTGCCCGTAGGCGACGCGGCCGAGCTTCTCGACGCCCGGAATGGCGAGCAGCGCCTGCTTCTTGCCCGGGCGGAGCTCGCCCGATTCGCCGCCGACCGGATAGGCGATCACCGCGGCGTTGCCCCGCACCAGCTTGCCCTGCAGGTCTTCGCGGTAGCCGGTCATCAGCGCCATGGCGATGATCATGGCCGTCACGCCTAGGGCCGTCGACAGCAGCGCGGCCCGCGCCGTGCCGTCCAGCAGGCGGCTGCGCCTGCCGCGCAGGAAGCGCCAGGCGATCACCCACGGCAGGGGCCCGGCGAGCAGGGGGCCGCTGGCGCTATTGGTGCTATGGACGGAGGCGGAGCTCACTTCCGCGTCGTGGCGTCGAGGAAGCGGTCGAAGAGGATGGAGGCGTCGTGGGGCCCGGGAGCGGCCTCCGGGTGGTATTGCACGGAGTACACGGGTTTGCCCGAGACGGCGAAGCCCTCGACCGTGCCGTCGTTCAGGTTGACCTGGGTGACGGCGCAGGAGGCCGGCAGCGAGGCGGGATCGACGGCGAAGCCATGGTTCTGGCTGGTGATCGCCACCCGGCCCGTCTGCACGTCGCGCACCGGCTGGTTGCCCCCGTGATGGCCGAACTTGAGCTTGAAGGTCCGGCCGCCCAGGGCCAATCCCAGGAGCTGATGGCCCAGGCAGATGCCGAAGACGGGGATCTCCGCCGCCACGAGCTGGCGGACGTTCTCGACGATCTCCGTCAGGGGCTCCGGGTCGCCCGGGCCGTTCGACAGCACGACGCCGTCCACCGGCAGCGCCAGGACGTCGCTCGCCGCCGTGCGGGCGGGCAGCACGGTGAGCCGCGCCCCGCGTCGGCTAAGCGAGCGCAGGATGTTCGTCTTCACCCCGTAGTCGTAGACGGCGAGGTGCCGGCGCTCCTCTCCCACGGCCGGGATCTCGTAGATCCCGTCGCAGGTCACCTCGTCCACCAGCGCCCGTCCGGCCATGGTGGGAAAGTCGGCCAGCTCGGCGGCGAGAGCGCCGGCGTCCGACCGCTCGGCGGTCAGCACGCCGCGCAGGGCGCCCCGCTCGCGCAGCCGCCGCACCAGGGCGCGGGTGTCGATGCCCTGCAGGGCCGGCACGCCGAAGCGCCGCAGATAGGAGACCAGGCTTTCGTCGCCCTCGCGCCCCGAGGGGCGGGTCGTGAACTGCCGGGCGATGAACCCTTCCACCCACGGGTGGCCCGACTCGGCGACCTCCGGCGTGGTGCCGTAGTTGCCGATGTGCGGCTGGGTCATCACCACGATCTGACCGCGGTAGGAGGGATCGGTGAGCACTTCCTGATAGCCGGTCATCGAGGTGTTGAACACCACCTCGCCGAAGCGGGTGCCGGGCGCGACGGCCTCTCCCTCGAAGACGGAGCCGTCTTCGAGCACGAGGATTCCAGGCTGTGGAGCGGGAGCTTTCAAGGTCGGAAGGGTCCTCTTTTTCCCTCGCGAACGTTCCGCGCAGGGCCGCGTCAGGGTATCATGGCCGGGAGTCTATAGATTGAGGAGAAACGGCATGCGGCATCCGCGCTTCCGGCGTCTGGCGGTTCTGGCGTCCGCCCTGCTCATTGCGATCCACATGGGGATCCCCATGATGGCGGCGGCGGCGGGCTACATCATCTATCTGAAGGACGGCTCGACCGTCACGGCCAAGGAGAAGTACAGGATCGAGAACGGCCGGGCGCTCATCACGCTGCCCAACGGCACCCAGAGCTTCATACCGGCGGGCAACATCGACGTCAAGCGCACGGAAGAGGCCAACAAGAGCGGCCACGGCAGCGCCGTCGTGCTGCCCGGGTCGCCTCAGGACGCCAACCCGGCGGCCGGGCAGCGGGGGGTGAAGGACAAGACCCTGGCCGATCTCATCGCCGCCAAGGCCGCCGCGCCCCGCGAGCTGCCGACGAACAAGCGGGACAAGAACGAGCCGGCTCCCGGGCGTCTCGTCAAGACCGCGGCGGGCTTCTACGACCTGTCCACCATGGCCCGCAAGCCGTATCCCCACGTCGAGGTCAGCGGCGAGCTGCAGCAGTTCTTCCGCGGCCAGGGCATCGAGGAGGTCGAGATCCACGAGGGCACGCAGGGGGACCGCGTCCTGCTCGAGGTCACCACCAACTCCGAGGGCTCCGTCTTCCAGGCCCTCACCACGGCCTCGAACGCGCTGCTCCACGTGCGCGGCCTGTACCCGGATCGGGTGGCGGCCTTCGAGCTGCTGTTCACGACTCCCTCGCGCGAGCGGGCCGGCCAGTTCCTCCTGACGCCGGACGATGCCACGGACCTCATCTCCAAAAAGGTCGACGTGACCTACTTCTACGTCAAGAACGTACAGTTCTGATCCTCGAGCCCTGCCGGCCGGCAGGACCGCCTACCCTTCCAGCGGCACTTCCGTCACAATCTCTCCCTGACGCCGTCAGGGAGAAGAAGACGTATGAGCAAGATAAGCAGGATCGTAGTTGGGACGCTCGCCGTGGCCGCCGTCCTCGGCCTGGGCCACGCGTGGTTGAACCTGGGATTCGACCCGGCGCGGCTGCTGGGATCCGGAGAGAAAAAGCAGGTGGCGGAAGAGACCCGTTTCCGGGTCGGCTTCCTCCCCGTGACCTGACACCTCACGTGCCCCGTCACCGACTGGGTCAACAAGAACACGGTCGGTAAGGGGTTTTACGAACCCGTGAGGTTCAACGGTTTTCCGGAGATCAAGGAGTCGCTCATCGCCGGCTACCTGCCGGCCACGTTCATGCTCGCTCCCATGGCCATGGCCCTGCGCCAGCAGGGGGTGCCGATCAAGATCGTCTATCTGGGCCACCGGGACGGCACCGCCCTGATGGTTCACAAAGACTCGGGAATCCTCAACGTCCGCGACCTGCGGGGCAAGCGCGTGGCGATCCCCAACCGCTTCTCCAACCAGTATCTCCTGCTCCGCAAGGCGCTGGCGGCCCAGGGGATGACCATCAAGGACATCGAGATGGTCGAAATGCCGCCTCCCGACATGCCGGCGGCGCTCTACGCCAAGGCGGTGGACGGCATCTCCTCGGGCGAGCCGTTCATGGCCCAGACGGAGATGGACGGCTACGGCCGCGTGCTCTACCAGGCGAAGGAGATCTGGCCCGACTTCATCTCCTGCGTGCTGGTGGTTTCGCAGAAGACGATCGACGAGCACCCGGAATGGGTGCAGGCCCTCGTCGACGGCATCGCCAGGAGCGGCCTGTGGCTCGAAGGCGGCATGGACCACCGCATGGCGGCCGCCCAGGCCGTGGCCACCGGGTACTACAACCAGGAACCGCGGCTGCTCCGCTTCGTGCTGAGCAAGCCGCCGGACCGCGTAAAATACTCCAACCTGCGCCTGGCCCGGGCCGATTTTCAGGAGATCGCCGATCTGGCGCTCGAGGCCGGCGTGCTGACGAAACCCCTGGCGTTCGAAGAGTACGCGGACACCCGGTTCTCCGAGAAGACGGCGGGCGCGACCGCGTACGTCTGGGATGGCAAGTAGATGAGATCCCGGCTTCAATCCATTCTCCTGCCCCTCGGCGTCGCCGTCCTGTTCGTCGCGGGCTGGCACTTCGCCGTGCGGTGGACGGGGAGCGACATCTTCCCGACTCCGGGCCAGGTCCTCACCGGCACGTACGAGCTGCTCGAACGGGGCGTTCTGCTCAAGTACGTCGTGGCCTCCCTCTTCCGGGTCGCCTCCGGCTACCTGCTGGCGGTCTTGGTGGGCATCCCCCTCGGCCTGCTGATGGGCTGGTTCGTGCCCGCCCGCCTGGCCCTCAACCCGGCCATCCAGGTTCTGCGCCCCATCTCGCCGATCGCCTGGATCCCCGTCGCCATCCTCTGGTTCGGGGTCAGCGACCTGGCGCCCATCTTCCTGATCTTCCTGGCAAGCCTGTTCCCCATCACCACCGCCGCCATGGCCGCGGTGCAGAACATCCAGCTCGTCTACATCCGGGCGGCCCGCAACTTCGGCATCCAGGGGCTCGACCTGTTCAAGAAGGTGGTCTTCCCGGCGGCCCTGCCGCAGATCCTCACCGGCCTGCGCCTGGCCCTCGGCATCGCCTGGCTGGTGGTGGTGGCGGCCGAGATGATCGCCGTCAACTCCGGGCTGGGCTACCTGATCATCGACGCCCGCAACGCCGGCAAGCGCTACGACCTGGTCGTCGCCGGCATGGCCATGATCGGGCTCATCGGGCTCGGGCTCGACTGGCTGGTGCGGCGCATGGAGAAGCTGGACGAGGTGCGCTGGGGATTGAGCCGGTGATGGCGCCAACGACTGGGACGACGACGAAAATCGCCGTCCGCGACGTCTGGATGACGTTCAAGGGCACGGACAAGTCGAAGCCGGACGTCAACGTCCTCGAGGCCATCAGCCTGGAGGTGCTCGACGGCGAGTTCGTCTGCCTCGTCGGCCCGTCGGGATGCGGCAAGTCGACCCTGCTCAACATCGCCGCGGGCTTCCTCCAGGGCACGCGAGGCGAAATCCGTATCGACGACCGCCCGGTGACGGAGCCGGACCCCCGGCACATCTTCATCTTCCAGGAGAACGGCGTCTTCCCCTGGCTGACGGTGGAGGACAACGTCGGTTTCGGCGTCAAGCGGCCGAGCCCCAAGGAGCGGCAGGAGCTGGTCGATCACTACATCGAGATGGTTGGCCTGACGGGGTTCGGCAAGGCCTTCCCGCGGGAGCTGTCGGGCGGCATGAAGCAGCGGGTCGAGATCGCCCGCGCCCTGGCGGCCGAGCCGGACGTCCTCTTCATGGACGAGCCTTTCGGGGCCCTCGACTACCTGACGCGCATCCGGCTGCGGGCCGAGGTGACCCAGATCTGGCAGCGCGAGCGCAAGACCGTCCTCTTCGTCACCCACGACGTCGAAGAGGCCGTGCAGCTCGCCGACCGCGTGGTGGTGATGGGCAAGCGGCCGTCCCGCATCCGCGACATCGTGACCGTCGACGTCCCCCGGCCGCGGAACCTGGACGATCCCGCCTGCCGGCGCCTGCGCGACCACATCTTCAGGGTGATGGGGCTCGATCACTCGGGACAGACGCTGGAGGGAGAGGAACCGAAGGTGGTGCCGATGCCGCTCCCGGCAAGACGATCCTAGGAAGGCACCTCGGGGTTCTCCTCTTCCCCGCCCTCGTCCTCCAGCCCCAGATAGCGCTCGACGGGCACGCCGACGCGCCGCTGGAAGCGCTGGCGGTAGCTCTCGACCTCCCCCACCGCCTCGTCGAGGAAGATCCGCTCCACCCGGAAGAGCGGCACGAACATGGTCGACAGGCCCATCGTCTGGTCGCCCTGGCGGGCCGCCTGCGCCATCCAGTCGTCGAAGCTCGAGACGTTGATGCCGCGCAGCATCACGCCCGTCACGCCCAGCTCCAGGAGAAACCCCCAGAACTTCTCGGTGGGATTGATCAGGTGGACGATCACCAGGGAGCCGGAGCGGATCATGGCTCACCGTGCCCTTCGCCGTGTCCCCCTTCCGACAGCTCCAGCAGCACGCCGCCGGCGCTCTTCGGATGGACGAACTGCACCCAGCAGCCGCCGGCTCCCCGGGTGGGCTCGGGGCGGAGCACCTGGAAGCCGCCGGCCCGCAGCCTGGCATCGTCGGCGCGCACGTCGTCGCTCGCCAGGCAGAGGTGATGGAGGCCCGGCCCGCGCTTCTCCAGGAACTTGGCGATCGGCGAGTCTTCCGTCATGGGCTCCAGGAGCTCGATGTGCGACTCGCCGCAGGAGATCATCGCCACCCGCACTCCCTCGTGCGGCACCTCCTCGATCGCCTCGACGTGGAGCCCCATCGCCTCGTAGAGCCCCCGCGCCTCCTCGATCGAGCGGACCGCGATCCCGACGTGCTCAATTTTCCCAATCATTGCCGATCATCTTTCCTTTCCCCTCATCAGGCCATCCTCTCCTCGGTCAGGCCGGCGGGGCCACTCTCGGCGGCTGCCACGACCGCCTCCTCGCGGGCGTCCTCCAGGACGCCGCTGAACAGCCGGTCGGCCACCCGGTAGGGGTCGAGCCGCTGGTCGTAGCCGCGCTCGACCTCGCGGTCCACGCCCAGCACGCGGTCGGCGGCCGCCACCACGCGCTCCTTGAGGATCGTCTCCACGCGCAGCCGCAGGTGCGAACGGCGCCGGCGCTCGATCTCGCCGCTCTCGACGAGGTACTTGCGATGCCGCTCGATCTCCTCGAGCATGCGGTCGATCCCCTCCTCGCGGGCCGCCACCGTCTTCAGGATCGGCGGCAGCCAGGGGCCGTGCTCGCCGATCGACAGCATCATCTCCAGGTCGCGCACCGTGCGCTCCACCCCGTCGCGGTCCGCCTTGTTGACGACGAAGACGTCGGCGATCTCCAGGATGCCCGCCTTGATGGCCTGGATGTCGTCCCCCATCCCGGGCACCGTCACCACGACGACCGAGTCGACCGTGCGCACCACGTCCACCTCGTCCTGGCCCACGCCCACCGTCTCCACCAGCACCCAGTCGAAGCCGGCGGCGTCCAGAAGGTCGACGGCGTCGCGCGAGGCGCGGGCGAGCCCGCCCATGGCGCCGCGAGTGGCCATGGAGCGGATGAAGACGCCGGGATCGGTGTAGAGCGTCTGCATGCGGATGCGGTCGCCGAGCAGGGCGCCGCCCGTGAAGGAGCTGGTGGGATCGACGGCCAGGATGGCCACCGTCTCCCCGCGCTGCCGGCACAGCCGCGCGAGGCGGTCCACCAGCGTGCTCTTGCCGGCGCCCGGCGGACCCGTGATGCCAACCACCCGGGCCTTGCCGGTCTTGCCGTAGACGCGGCCGACCAGCTCGCGCTGCCCCTCGCCGCCGTCCTCGATGTAGGAGATGCCCCGCCCCAGGGCGCGCGGCTCCCGCCGGAGCAGGCGAGGCACCAGGGCGTCGAGCACCTCTCCGAGGTCGCCGCCGTGCCGCGCCCGCAGGGCCATCAACGCCCTTTCAGGAGCAGGCGGGCGATCACCAGGCGCTGGATCTCGCTGGTGCCTTCGCCGATGGTGCAGATCTTGGCGTCGCGGTAGTACTTCTCGGCCCGGTAGTCCTTGATGAACCCGTAGCCGCCGTGGATCTGGACGCCGCGCTCCGAGCAGAAGACGGCCGTCTCGCCGGTCATCAGCTTGGCCTCGGAGGACAGCCGGGAGACCTTCTCGCCCCGGTCCATCGCCTCGGCGGCGGCGAACGTCAGGGCCTCGGACGCGGCGATGCGGGTGGACATCTCGGCGATGGCGAACTGCATCGCCTGGAACTGGGAGATCGGCTTGCCGAACTGCTCGCGCTCCTTGGAGTAGGCCACGGCCGTGTCGAAGGCGCCGATGGCCGTGCCGAGGCCCAGGGCGGCGATCGAGATGCGGCCGCCGTCGAGGATCTGCAGGGCCTGCACGAAGCCGTCGCCCTCCTTGCCGAGCAGCCGGTCCTCGGAAACGAAGCAGTTCTCCATCACCACCTCGGCCGTGTCCGAGGCTCGGATCCCCAGCTTGTTCTCCTTCTTGCCGGGGCGGAAGCCCTCCATCCCCTTGTCCAAGGCGAAGGCCGAGATGTTGTGCCCGCGCTGCCCGTTGGGGTCCGTCACGGCGAAGACGACGCAGACGTCGCCGACGCTGCCGTGGGTCGTGAACGTCTTGGAGCCGTTGAGGATCCAGCCGCCGTCCACCCGCTCGGCGCGCGTGCGGGTGCCCGCCGCGTCCGAGCCGGCCCCCGGCTCCGTCAGGCTCCAGGCGCCGATCTTCTCGCCCTTGGCCAGCGGCACCACCCAGCGCTGCCGCTGCTCCTCGTTGCCGAACTTGTAGATGTGGTTGGTGCACAACGAGTTATGGGCGGCGATGCTGATGCCCACGGAAGGGTCGACCTTCGACAGCTCCGTGATCACGATCACGTACTCGACGTAGCCGAGCCCGGCGCCGCCGTACTCCTCGGGGAAGATGATGCCGAGGAAGCCCAGCTCCCCCGCTTTCCGGATCACCTCGCGGGGGAACTTCTGCGTCTCGTCGATCTCCTCCACGATGGGATCGACCTCGCGGCGGGCAAACTCCCGCGCGGTCTCCTGGATGGCGCGCTGCTCGTCTGTCAGGGAAAAGTCCACGAACGGTTTCCTCCTCTGCCTCCCTAGGGAGGGCGGAGGCCGATGCTATCGCGCCCGCCCAGGGATGGCAACGCGGGCATGAGAGTCCGGCGGAGACCCAGCGGTTGCCGGCTGGGGCTGATTGAGAGTTGGATTGACAATCAGCCCCGAGAGGCCCCACAGTAGGGGTCCGATGATCGCAAGGGTCCTTGAAGCACGGTTGCGCGAGCTCGCTGGCAAGTTCCCTATCGTCACGGTTACCGGACCGCGGCAGTCGGGCAAGACGACGCTCTGCCGCGCGGTCTTCGGGAACAAGCCCTATGTTTCCCTGGAGGCCCCCGACGTCCAGGAGTATGCGCGCCGCGATCCGCGCGGCTTCCTCACTCAATATGACGAGGGCGCTGTGCTCGACGAAGTGCATCGGGTGCCGGAGCTCCTCTCCTACCTTCAGCCCCTGGTGGATGAGAATCCCGCCCGTGGCCGTTTCATCCTCACCGGATCGGCAAACTTCGCGCTCTTACAATCACTCGGGCAGTCGCTGGCCGGGCGCACGGCGCTCCTCGAGCTCCTGCCACCCTCCTTGGAAGAGATCCGCCGCTTCCCCGACCCGCCAGGAGATCTTCTGACGTTGATCCAAAGGGGCAGTTATCCCGCCCTCTATGACCGGGAGCTGGAAGCCAGTGACTGGTATCCGAGCTACGTCGCCACCTACCTGGAGCGGGACGTGCGGTCGATCCTCTCGGTCGGAGACCTCCTCGCCTTTCAGACCTTCCTCCGGCTCTGCGCGGGCCGGGTCGGCCAACTCGTCAACTTCTCGGCGCTGGCCGCGGACGCCGGCTTGACTCACAACACCGCCCGCGCCTGGCTGTCCGTCCTCGAAGCCGGCTATGTGGCGTGGCGCCTGCCGCCCTTTCACGCCAATCTGTCCAAACGCCTCGTCAAGACCCCCAAGCTGCATTTCATCGACTCCGGCCTCGCCTGCTACCTGCTCGGCATCCGGTCGGCCGATCAGCTCCGCGACCACCCCTTGCGCGGAGCCATCTTCGAGTCCTGGGTCGCCTCCGATATCCTGAAATCGCGGGTCCATCGCGGCCTGCCGCCGAGCCTCTCCTTCTTCCGCGACCGCAAAGGCTCAGAAGTGGATCTCGTAATTGAAGAAGGCCGCTCGCTATTCGCCGTCGAAACCAAGTCAGGCCAGACCATCGCCGGTGATTTCTTCACCGGACTGGAGAGCTTCCTCGCCCTGATGTCCGAATCCCTTCCGGTCCGCCAGTCGAAAGCCTTCCTCGTCTATGGAGGCGCCGAGACGCAGAATCGATCTGTCGCCAAGGTGGTCTCCTGGTCGGATCTCGACCGCTGCCAGTGGTGGGACACCGGAAGCTGATCGCGATCCGCCTTCAGGCCATGTCCTGACCGAAGGTGATCCAGAAGCGGTTGAGGTCGCGGATGATGAATTCCCGCATTCCGTAGACGGTGTCGTGAGGCGTCTCCACGATCTCCACCCGTTCGCGTAGGTGCTCGTAGAGGTCGTCGATCTTCTCCGTGTGGACGTACAGATCGACCTCCCGGCGATGAGCCGCGGAGGGCTGCCCGCCGGCGCTGAACATGACGATCCCCTCCCCGAACGACAGCATCGCCCAGTCCACGACACCGTCCTCCTCATTCGTGCCGGTAACCGTGAAGCCGATGGATCGATACCAGTCGACCGCCGCCCGGACATCGGGAACATGGACCATGGGCATCACTCTTTGGGCCATCGAAGCTCCTCCTTTCCGGCGTTCGCGGGATCTCCGGGGTCAAGCACGCCGGCGACCCTACAATATCCGCACCCCCTCATTCGTCTACAACCCTAGATGAAGAACGCGGCGAGCTTGAAGCGGATGCCTATCGAACAGGACCAGCGGATCTCCAAGGTCGTCAAGCGGGAACAGCTCCGGCTGCGCGACTTCATTCGCCGGCGCGTGCCCGACCCGCTCGACGTCGAGGACATTCTGCAGGACGTCTTCTATGAGCTGGTGGAAGCGAACCGCCGGCTGATGCCCATCGAGCACGTCACCGGCTGGCTGTTTCGCGTGGCGCGCAATCGCATCACCGACCTCTTCCGCAAGAAGAAGCCGGAGAGCTTCAGCGATACCGCCGTCGCGGACGAGGACGACGAGCTGCTGCTGGAAGACCTGCTGCCTTCGCCCGATGCCGGACCGGAGGCGCTCTATGCCCGCAACCTGCTTCTCGCCGAGCTCGAGTTGGCGGTCGGCGAGCTGCCGGAGGAGCAGCGCGAGGTGTTCGTCGCGCACGAGTTGGAAGGACGCAGCTTCAAGGCGATGGCCGCCGAGACCGGCGTGAGCGTCAACACGCTGCTCTCCCGCAAACGTTACGCGGTCCGGCATCTGCGCGAGCGGCTGCAAAGCGCTTACGACGAATTCACGAAAGCATAAGGAGACGACCATGAAAAGGAAACTGCTTTACATTGCTCCCCTGGCGATCCTGGGGATGCTGCTCTTCATCGCCATCGGCGGCGGAATCGTGCTGCAACTGTGGAATTGGCTGCTGCCGACGATCTTCGGCTGGCCCCAGATCACCTTCTGGCAAGCGATCGGACTCCTGGCGCTCTGCCGGATCCTCTTCGGTGGATTTGGGCTCCGAGGCCCCGGCCGCTCCAATTTCCGCCGTCGCATGGCAGAGCGTTTCGAGCACATGACTCCTGAGGAGCGGGAACAAGTCCGGCACCGCATGCGCGCACGTTGGGGCTTCGGCCCCTCCACCGGCGAGAGCACTGACGGATAGGTCGGAATCCAGCCGGGCACGCGGGCGTGCGTTACCGCGGCGAGCATCAATAAACGACTGGGTGCTTGATCGAGTTGCCGCCCCAATAGGCCCAGAGGGACTCTCCGCCTTTGAGGTGGTAGGCGGCATGCAATGGAAAGGCCTTTGAACCGAAGCAGCCAAAGCAGCCCTCCAGGGGATCCTCGATGCTCGGCCTCAGTACGACATCCCACCGCCAGTCTGGCTTTAAGGGGAGCTCGACGAGCCCTTCACTCACAGGCGTACCGTCGGTTCCCTGAAGCCAGAATCTGACGAAAGCGGTGCCGGTCAGAGGTGTCTCCACCTCGCCCGTCGTCATATGCCCGTTGCTCTCTCGCCGCAGGTCGGATTGCTTGAATTCCCGAGCTCGGCCCTTCGCCGTGATCTCGATTCGGAGCGAGATACGGTTCCAGTATTCGCCACCCGTGTGGCTCACCGAAACCAGCGCATGGTCGCGACGGCCCGCATAAAGGGTCGCCGCTGCTAATGCGAGGATGAGGAGAAGGGAGACCAAGGCGTAGGCCATGCCTCGCCTGTGGCGACGAAGCGAGAGCACGTTGGCGACGGTGGTCTTCATGACGAATGTCCTCGCACCTCGTAGCGAAGCTCCACCATGCCGCTCTTATAGGCTTTGACCTCCGCCAGATGGAGGGCGATGTCTTTGTCGAGCTTGTCAAAGAATGGGATTCCCTCACCAATCAAGATCGGCAGGATCGAATAGCGGACTTCGTCGGCTAGCCCGAGCCGAAGGCATTCGCCGGCGACCACACCCCCGCCAACAAACCAGATGCTACGGAACGTCGGCCGCAGGCGCCCATTCACGAACCGCGCGAGATCGCCTGAGTGGAGCTCGACGGTATCCCGGATCCGTGGTAGCTCGCGGCTCGTGAGGACGAAGGTGGGTTTGTCGCCATACGCCCACCCAAACCCCTGGGCTTCGAAACGAAGCGCGGTCTCATAGGTTCGCGATCCCATGACGTAGCAGTCGATCGTCTTCAGGAACGCCTCGACGAATCCTGGGTCCATGGTGTCCCCGCCTACGAATTCGTCGGAGGTTTCGAGCCAGTCGACGCGCCCGTCCTTTCGGGCGATGAAGCCGTCGAGGCTCGCCACCATGTGGATCGTTACGTGAGAATCAGAGTTTGGGCTGGGCGGCTCACTCTGATCGTTCACGGCACCAGCCCCGAGAGTAGTTGATACTGGATCTTGTTATTGTCCGCGGACAGAATACGAAGTCTGGTTTTGCGGAAGGACACCTCGGTTGCCCCTTGGGAAGCAAGGGTATAGCTCAGGTCTTGCTGGAAGGCAGGCCGAGCCAAGTCGTCAATGTATTCCCTGTAGAGGAGACTCACGACATTGCCAGAGATCCCCTGATACAGGAGCTCGTAGCGAAAGCCGCCCATCGTAGAGGTCATTGCGCCGCCTGAGGTATAACCCAACTCGTTCTTGAGCTTGTTCCACTTCTGCCTTGCGGGGGGACCCTGAGGAGCCTTCCATGAATCGAACCGCCGGTTATTGTCCAGGTCGCCGAGACAAACGCGACTGGCCATCTTTCCCATAACCAGAAGCGCCGGCTCTCGCGTGCAGTAAATCGTTCCCGTACCCTCTACATAGGCCTGTAGAGATTCATGAGGCGGAAGTGACCACCGTGCGGCCAGGACGTCGACGTCGGCGGGTTCCGTGAGTTTGACACCCTCGAATTCCTGGTAGTTGTAGGTCTCATAGATCGCTTCGCCGACAGACTTCTCGATCACCTCATTGAGGCGGGGAGATTCGCCAACCTTGGTAGAAACCTTGGGCACGAGGGGGCCCGTCGATACACAAGCCGACAGTGCGAGAAGCGCACAGCACAACGCTGCCAATGCCTTCACCCAGGCTCTCCTTTCGAACGACCCTCAGCGAGCATGTCCCGCGACGGTCCAGCCAGATTGCTTCGCGACAGGTTTTGCCTCCCCGCGCCACTTGCTAGACCAAGGTATGTCCTTCAATCTCTGAGACATAGACATTCTACCCTCGAAAAGCTCGTCAATGAAGAGGACCTTGTCCGGATACGTCCCGGGACCGATGCGATGCTGGACGCTATGAACCTTGTGCGAGTACCAGCCAGGGAACACCGAAGCGATCTCGTAGTATTCCGAAGCGATTTGCCCATTCGACCTGTGTCAATGGGGTAAGAATTTCGCCGCCATCTCCAAGGGCGTCGAAGATGCGTTCCGCTTCTTCCACTGATTCAAGATGCAGTGCGACGTTGAACCCTTGCATCGGCTCGTACAAGTGCGACGGAACGTCGTTGCCCAGAATAGCGCCTTCTCCCACTTCCAACATCGCGAATCTGATGTGCTCGGGCGCACTCGCCATCGACCCGGGCGGAAGCCTCGCGTCATTTCCACCGAAGGTGTTCATGACGACGATTTTGGCTCCAAGTACCTCCGCGTAGCGCTGAAAGGCTTGTCTGCATACGCCGTCGAATGCCAATTGAGCCATAGCTTTCATGTCGATCCTTTTGCCTTAGGAGTGTGCCTCGGATGCGGCCTAACGCCTTTAGGACTGTGGGTCGAACCCGAAGACGCGCAGTTCTTGGTCGCACCGACAGGCCTTGGCGATACGCGCCGCCCACGCGATAGCCTCGTCGCGCGAAGGCAGCTCCAACACGGTGAAGCCGCCATCGAGCGTGGGCGCCCAAGGATAGCCGCCCATTGCAACCGTGCCGTCAGCAGAGACGAGCACGGGCGGTACGTCTTCGTCGATTCCGCCGCCGAAGACGTAAACACCGGCGGCTTTCGCCTCATCAATCACAGCGTGCGCGTCGCGGCCTACCGCTCCCAATTCGCCATCGGGCACAACCATTGCCGCGCTTGGAAAAGAGATCAGGTATTTGGCCATGGTGCTCTTCCTGGGAGTTGACGGCGGTCGTGAAGCATGTGCGGCCTAACGTGCAAACTTGTTGGGCGGCATTCATGGCAAGTTCGGGTATCTGACTGGACGAGCACGAACTACGCCTCGTTGTAGGCTCTCTCGAGCTCAGCCACGTCGAGCTTCACCATCGTCATCATGGCTTCCATCACAGCCTTCACCTTCCTGGGGTCCCTATCACGGATCAGCTCGGTGAATCGTCTCGGGACAATTTGCCAGGAGAGACCGAAGGGGTCTTTGATCCAACCGCATTGCGTGGGCTTCGCTCCTGCCTTCCCGAGCTTGTCCCAGTATTCATCCACTTCATCCTGATCCTCGCAGTTCACGTAGAGCGAGACCCCCTCAGAGAAGCTGAAGTACGGCCCTCCGTTGTAGCCCATGAAGAGTTGACCACCAACGACAAACTCGGCGGAGCTGATGGGACCGTCCTTGCCCGTGCGGGCGACGTTGCGTACTTCGGAATTCGGAAACGTCGCGGTGTAGAACTCGATCGCCGCTTCGAGCTGGTCGTTGAACATAAGGAAAGGTGTCACTTTGTTCATGGGAGTGTCTCCTCTGTGAAGGCGATGCTCTTCTCCGCCCAACGCTGATGGGTCTAACCGGCGGTGCCGCGCCGCGCGATAGCGCGGTATCCGTCCGGTTGAGGCCCCGGGTTGGCCGCACCACCGATACGTTGCGATGTTCGATTCTACCGCGAGCACCGCACTATGGCTAGACGTTCCGCTACACGCAAGCGCCAGTTTGGCGCCCGCGCAACGGAGGCACCCGGGATGGGGTGGGGATGGGGCGACAGGTCCTTCGCTAGTGCAGATCTACTCTTCTAGAAAAATCGAAAAAGCCCAAAACCCCCCTCTCAAACTCAAGCCCGGCGGGACCTTGCAAGATAGGACGGCGGTTTTACGTCTTATAAGGGCATGAGCCGAAGACTCCGCTACGTCCCTGAAGGCGGTGCCCTCGTCGAGGTCACCTGCCGCACTCTCCACTGCCGCTTCCTCCTTCGACCCAGCCCGGAGCTCAACGACATCGTCGTGGGCGTCCTCGGCCGGGCCCAGCGGATATACCCGATCCGCGTCTGCCACCATGTATTTGCCTCCACCCATTTCCACCTCCTCCTGGATGTCGACAACGCTCTCCAGCTTGCGCGCTTCATGCACCACGTCAACTCCAACCTCGCCCGCAAGATCGGCCGCCTCGTCGGATGGCGCGAGAAGCTCTGGTCGAGGAGGTATCAGGCCATCGTGGTCAGCAACGAGGACGCCGCCCAGATCGAGCGTCTACGCTACGCCCTGGCACACGGAGTCAAGGAGGGCTTGGTCGAACGGGTCACGGACTGGCCTGGGGTCCACGCTGCGCGGGCTCTGATGACCGGCGAGGCCGTGCAGGGCTACTGGTTCGACGGCACGCAGGAGTATGCCGCCCGGCGTCGGGGAGAGAAAGTCGACCGGATGCGCTTCGCGACGCTCGAGACGTTGACCCTCTCGCCCCTTCCCTGCTGGAAGCATCTTTCGGAAGAGAAACGGCGACAACTCATCGCCAATCTCATCACCGAGATCGAGTCGGAGGCCGCGGCCCGCCGTCAGCGCGCGGGCAGCCAGGTCCTGGGGGTCTCCGCCGTTCGTGGGCAGCACCCCTTTGACCGTCCCAGAAAGCCGAAGAAGTCGCCAGCGCCATTGTTCCACGCGGCGAGCAAGGCGGCTCGCCAGGAGCTCTATACCGCCTATCGGTGGTTCGTAGCGGCTTTCCGAGGGGCCGCCGAGAAGCTCCAGGCCGGGAACCTGACGGTGCCGTTCCCGCCAGGGAGCTTCCCACCAGCGCTGTCGTTCGTGACCGGTTAGTCACTCCGGCCGCTAAAGATCCGAGTCCTGAGCATGCCCTCTCACCGAGGGCTCGGTCGAGGTGTGCGCAGCCGGCCGATTTTCGGCAAATCAGAGAGGAATTCCTGCTCCGGCAGCTCTCTTCTTTTGTCTTGAAACTGCTTCCCAATGTCAAAGATGGGTTCGGAGGCATAGGTTTTGCCCTGACGGGCAAGTTCAGGAGAAGAATCTCTCCTTCTTTTCCTCTACTCGCGTGGCACCTAATTCCTTGGCACAATAATCTGGGCGATGTCACGTGCAATTGGCATAACGGCGTTCCTAGGATGTCTTGACTCTATTTATAACGGCTAACGTGATGCCAATGAGCGGCGGAAACCGCGCTGTTTGCGGTTTTCGTCCGCTCGATTGGCCGGGTTGGCCGCCCTACCGACACGTTGCGATATTTGTATGCGGCTTCTCCTCTACAGCGGCTGCTCCAATTCTACCCCGAGCACCGCGCTGTGGCTAGTGGTTCCGCTACCCGCAAATGCCCGGTTGGTGTCCGGAGCGTAGCGGAGGCACCAAGCTGGCTCGAGTTCTGCCACGTATGCTCTGGACGGAGATGATGCTCCAAGCTATTTGGCACCGGAGCGTAGCGGAGGTGCCAAGCAGCTAACACCACCTTTGCTGAACGGAGGGGGCCTTACTTTGGGGAGCCTCATTCTTGCTAGTATCTACCGAAGACTCTCCGTGGTTATTCACTGGCACTTACTGAAGAGTTCGCGTTTTCTCCTTTCGTACTCTTCAAGCTTCTCCCGACCTGCCCTGGCTCGGTCAACAGAAATCAAGGTACGGTTAGTTAGGAGGTCGACTGTGGTTTGCAAAGACAGAATAACTCTTGCTGTTTCGTTGGGATCACGTGGAGTAGTCAAAACATCATGGGTGTTTGAGTAGATACAGGTATTTAAAGCCGTACTGTAGCACCATTCTGCTCTCACGCTATGCACGACCTTGTCTTCCTCGCGGCTGTCCAATGCCAGGCGTTGGCGCCCAAGGTCCGCACAGACCCTCTTTCTTTGAAATACACTCTCACGGTTTCCAGGATCAGCTTTCTGGGCGTCGTGGCCACCGCATGCTGAGCATGTCAGAGCAGCTTGGAGCAGGAGGACAGCTATATGATTTCTACTCATCTACCAACCTGGCTGCCGGTCAATAGGATTAGCCTCAGTGGCGCCGTTAGGCGTAAGAGGGTCTGGGTGAGACGCCGTCATTCGCAACCACTCAGCTCTGAGTTCAGGATCTACTGATTCGTAGCAAAGCTTCTGCATTCGCAGACCCTCAGAAGAGAACCACTTCCCGGCATCTCTGATATGCAATATTGCTTCTGATGAAAGCTCTAGATCTCTTGGGCTTTTGGGATGAGTGATGGCGTGCCTGATCTGTAAAGCCTGCTGAAACGAATTGTATCGATGATTCTTGGTATCTAGACTAAAGTCAACGCCGAAGGCTTTCGGGAATAGGCTAAATGCGATGTGTAGGCCGTTCATTGCTGAACCAAAATCATCCGTCTCGATAACCTTGCCCTTTTCCCATCGGTATCGCTTCTGCAGAAGCACATACAACTCACCACGAGAGAGAGGAAGTTGACCAGACTCGTACAACTGTATAGACAACTGCCGCATCGTAGAGGTGACGCCCTCGACAAGAGCAAAGAAGGTTCGGCTAAACATTCGTATCCAGAACTGTCCCTCCTTCTTCTGCTCCGGAGTGGGATCTGGGTACTCTGTCGCGAACGGCTTCAATGCGTCGTGGCATCGGGCCACATCCCAGAGGAATGCCTCTGTGGAATCACGAAATGCGTCCAGCGCAATCATCAGGCTTGCTTGTTCTCTAGTCATTTCACTATCGATGCGCCGGATTTCTAGGCGGCCAACGCTCTGCTGCTCAGCGGCCGGAAAGCGGAGCTTTCTGGTCCGCTGGAGCAGCCGTGTTATGCGCCCGGTCAACATTCTGTATTGCTGGATTGTTCGCCCTCAGAACTCGAACGATCGCTACGGGCCATGGCTGGTCAGTACCATTGACCTCCAGTGTCCGCTGTACCCTACCAGCGTATACAAGAAAGCCAGCCTCCTTGACCTCCTCCAGCAACTCGTCGAGGCGAAACTCCGTCCGCACCCGCTCTCTTATTTCAAGCTCGTAATATATATCCAGATCCTCGACTTCTTGGAGGAAGCTACCGATTATCTCCACCTCCTCGTGGCTCTCAAGAGTGTCATGGCCATAATTGCCGGCGCAGCACTGGTAGACAGAATCTATAAGCTCTCGAGCTGAACCAACATGTGCGAGCCAAGTGGCGTGCTCATTCGGAGCAGGCCGAATACGGACTTGGGGTAACTGGCGCGGAGTACCGATGTTTGCCAACCAGTCTTCATGAGCTTTCTTGATCGACCGGAGGCGTTCAGTCGTGTATTCCTCCGGCAGCTCGTCTACCAGTTTGTGGTGAGTTGCACAAAGCAGGATCAGATTGTAGCACCCGTCTATGTCATCTGGGCGCTCGCCACTTCCACGAGGCCCCAGCGGGGATTGGGCTACTATATGGCACTCTTCTCCAAGCAGAGCAGCTTCGCCTTCGCTTTCCCCTTCAATTACAAGGAAGGTCTTGCAAATGGCGCAGCGATTGCCGGATCGTGCCCACAGTAGCTTTCGAGTTCTGTCAGTAATAGCCATGGTTCTCTAACGCATAACGGGAATGCGGCTGAGCGTGCGGCGTCAGCCGTCCGCTCGAGCCGGCGGGTTCTACGCATTCTCCAGTTCCCCGGGATCTATTTCTTTCTCTTTGTCGCCAACCTTGGCCCCTTGAATCATCTGGTAGACCCTTGGATTAACTAGATGGTATTTCCCCATGAATCTGAATGTGATCAGAGACCCCGATAAGAGCAGTAGTAACCAAGTTGCAAGTGCCACCACTAAAACATAGTAGAGCCACGCTGGAAGGCGCCCGAGAGCAGTCCATAGGAACTCGAGCAAGGATTCAGAAGCCCCCTCTGATGCGAAGGCATTTAATCCCAGCGAGCACAGGAACACGAAAACCCACTTGGCTTGCACTATGTGCTCTGCAACTTCCTGTTGCTTTCGCAGATATTCTTGGTATGCTATGCTGTTGCCTTCAGCTATCGCGAAGTGCAAGAGCTCGTGATCTTTAACCCCTCCCAGAAAGTCACCTTCTTTTTTGACCAACCGATTGAGGAAAATCTCGGAGCCGATATATGAGGGAAGAAGGAGAAGTGCCTGAATCCATGGCGTTAGTAAGCCGGCAAAAAGAAGGAAGAAAAACAGCATGGCGGCTAGGCCGCCAAAGGCCAAGTTAGACTTTGCCCACTCCCAGTTCAGAGACAGGAGGTTGACTTGAAAAGTCTTTATCAGATAGAAGTCAGCGAACAACAAAAAAGAAGCTAGCTGAAGGCCTCTTTTGCCAGAAATTAGATTTTCCAGACCAGCGATCTGTTCATCAAGCGATTTTGGGAGCAAGCAAGCCTCCTACATGCTACAAGTATTACGCCCAGGGACGTAGAACGCTCAGGGCCTCAGCGGCGGAACCGCGCGCAGTTTGCGGTTCCGTCCGCTGTAGGCCTGGGTTAGGCGACTGGCCGTAGTTGTACGGAGGAGCGCCCTGTACTGGGAGCGCAGTTGGCCTGTCCAGCGTGAAGGAGTGGCTACCTGCGCTCGCAATTTGCTTTTATCCCTCGCCGCCGCTCGACAACTCCTGAGACGAAGGATCGAAGTAGGACTTGGCATCTCGGTCGTTTTGAAGCAAGCCTGCGGCGGCCGTGAATGTCGCGAGGTCCAAGGAGAGTTCATGGTCAGGACGCTGTCTGTCGTTCGACCCGCCTACGAGCCAAAGGTGAACGCGACCTGACTTGGCCCTGAGGTTCAGAACAACGGAGTACGCATTGATTTCACGTAGTGACATCTTGTTTCTCCCCTTGAGGTTGCCTAACTCTGGGATAGTACACGGTCGCCTAACGGAGTTGCTGCTCAGCGGCCGGAAAGCGGAGCTTTCTGGTCCGCTGGAGCAGCTTGGTTGGGCCGCCACCTATCACGAAGTCGCCTTTACCAATTTTTTCGTCAGCGCGTCGATCGCCTCAGCTTTTTGGCGATTTTCAGATAATAGCGCCATCCTATCTTCTTCCAAGTCCCTTTTGAGCTGATTGAGAGTTGCGATCTGACCCTTGAGTCGTCCAATTTCAGGCTTGCTCTTGTCTGCAGCTGCCTGGGCTTCAGAAGCTTTTAGCAGAGCATCGCTAAGCTGCTTCTGAAGTTCCGACTCTTCCTTCACCTCCTTCAGCTCGAGTTGACTCTTAAGTACCGTGATCTCAGCCTCTTTTTCGATAATAGCCTTATCTCGCTCTGTGACTTTGTCGGACAAGCTGTCGACGCTTGCCTGTGCAATGGTTAGGTCTGCACCTTGCTTCTCCAGAGTCCCTTTCACCGTACCAAGCTCTTTCTCTCTTACTTCGGCAAGATCCTTATAAGCAAGATAGGTATGCGTAGTAAAACCGGCGATCGCAACCAAAAGAATTGCCGCTCCACTGACGAAGTTTCCCCAAGTGAAAACCCGCAACATTAGCGGCCTCTTATCGACCTTACTCTCCTTCGGTGAAGTGAACATTCCTTTCTTGGCAAACGCGAAGAGGCCCACCGCAGCCGAGCGAGACCATTCTATAAATGCCGAGCGCTGGGAATGAAGTTCCTCTAGCAATATCTCCCGCTGCCTCTTGAGCTCGTTCGCGATCTCGTCCTGCATGAACGAAACCACGGTTGCAATTAAGTGGTTTTGATTGTCGCTAAGGGAACCATCTGCTCGGCTTCCTAGTGCCTTCACCTGTTCTGCGTCCTGGACCCGAGCCAGTGTAGTTCGCTCCGGAATTCTCTCAAGCGCCGCCAGCTTACTTTCAAACGTTACTCTCTGCAGATCATTCATGGCCCACCTTGCCTTCCAGAAATGGCCAACCTTTAGATTAACTGGGGCCCCTTTCGTCCCAGAATGCCTATCGTGGTTACCGTTTTCGGCGAGACGACTTACTCGGCTCTTTGTATGTCTCTCATTCTATGAGTCTATCTAATTCTACGCCGCTTCCTAATCGGCGTCAACGCCGCAAGATGCCCACGTAGAATTACCCAGTCCCATGGGCGACTCTCTACCTGCACCACTAGCGGTGTCCCGAGGATTATCTGTCTGAAACGACAGGCACTTCGGTGTCTCGGCCAACGTATAAGAGGCGAGGGCTGGAACGTTATACGGGCACGATAAGCATGCCCCCCAGGTAACTCAACCCGGCATCTTGCTTATACTGAATATGTTACAGCTCCTGCCGCCGATAAACCGCGCAGCTTATACGGGCGGTACCGCACGGATAAGATTCCGTGCCTCATAGACTTATCCGCGCGGGCAAGGCAGGCGATAAGACCCGGATACGTCTCGGGGCCGATACGATACGTCTGACTTAGCCGGACAAAGGAGGCGGTTGCACTCGCCTTTCCGCCCACGGACAGAACGTTGGCTCGTCGTCAACACCTCCTGCCTCTTGACCCCGTTCCCGTAGAGACGCCACAGGTCGTAACGACACCCTTCCACGGTCCACGGGGACCGCGTGGCGTCTCTTCGGAGGGCAGGCCGTTCTGGGGTGGCCATGCCGTTCTGGGGCCGAAGGAGGCTGGCTGGTATGGGTTGCGTCAGGAGGGGTTGCCGGGTGGCAGCGGCGTACGCTTCGAAGAGACGGCACGCGGTCCCCGTGAGAACCGAAGAGGTGTCGTTACGACCTGTGCCATCTCTACGGGGACGATATCGCTAAGAGGGAGGCTTCACATCCCCCAACGAATTGCTTCGCATCCCCCCACACCCTTCCGACCGGAGCGCCCCTGTGGTAAAAACTTGCAGGCTTAGTTGAGCAAGAGTTGCCGGATTTCGCAAGTGACGGTCGTCGAGCGATTCCGCGCGGCGGCGTTCTCATTCGAGGAGGTCTCATGAGGAGCAACGATTCAAGCTTCTTGCGCCTTGCCCGGAAGGTCGCCGGCTGTTTCGGGCTTACGATCCTGGTCCTCATGGTTGCGGTCCCGGCCCGGCCGGCGGGGGCTCAGGAGCCTGCCAAGCCGGCCGAGCAGGAGCCGACCCAGCCGGCTGAGCCCAAGGATGAACCCACGGAGAGAGTGACGGAAGAGATCACCGTGACGGCGACGTTGCGCGAGCAGAAGGTCCAGGACGTGCCGTTCTCCGTGGCGGCGCCGACCGAAGAGGAGCTGAGAGCAAAGGGCGTCGAGTCCATCGAGGGCATCGCGCAGAGCACTCCGGGCTTCACCGTGCAGAACCTCGGCCCCGGCCAGAGCCAGGTCGCGGTCCGCGGCGTCTCCTCGGGCCAGATCGTCCGCGATCAGCCCGGCGTCAAGGAACAGGTCGGCGTCTATCTCGACGACTCGGGCATCTCCCTGTCCTTGTTCACGCCGGACCTCGACCTCTTCGACATGTCGCGCGTCGAGCTGCTGCGCGGACCCCAGGGCACGCTGTTCGGCGCCGGCTCGGCCTCGGGCACGATGCGCTACATCACCAACCAGCCCAAGCTCGGCCAGCACGAGACCGTGGCCGAGCTGACCGCCAACAGCATGACCGACGGCGAGCCCGGCGGCAACGTCAAGGTCGCCGTCAACACCCCGCTCGGCGACAAGGCGGCGCTGCGCCTCACGGCCTTCTACAACCGCTTCGGCGGGTTCATCGACGCCGTGCAGCCCAGCTTGAGCGTCAAGGAGGACGTCAACAGCGGCGACCGCTCCGGAGCCCGGTTGGCCTTCAGGTTCCAGCCGAACGACCGGCTGACGATCACGCCGCGGGTGCTCTACCAGAAAGTGAACACGGACGGCTGGAACCGCGAGGATGCGTTCAACATCCTCGCCAATCCCTACACGACGACCCGGCCGGCGGTCGATCTGGACGAGCGGGAGCAGTTCACCCAGTTCGAGGAGCCGTTCAGCGACAAGTTCCTGCTCACCGACCTCAACATCGGTTACACCTTTGGAAATCTGTCTCTGACCTCGATCACCGCCTACACGGACCGCGACGTCCTGGTGGTCCGCGACGCGACGGCGCTGACCGCCAGCATCACCGGCGGCAGCATCGGGCTGCCGCAGAACGTCTACACGCTCGACGCGCCGCTGGACGATGCGACGACCGCGCAGGTGTTGACGCAGGAGCTGCGTCTCGCCGGCACGCGGGACCGGCTGAACTGGGTCACGGGGCTCTTCTACAGCACGATGGACCGCGACTATGGCCAGAGCCTCCTCGTTTCGGGCTTCGAAACCCTGACCGGCATCCCCACCCAGGGCCGCTTCGGCGCCCCGCGCGACGTTCTCTACTTCTCGGACCTTAGCTATTCGATGGACCAGTTCGCCCTCTTCGGCGAGGCGACCTGGGCGCTCAGCGACCGCCTCGACCTGACCGGCGGCCTGCGCTACTACGACTTCCAGGAAGACCGCGTGCAGACTTTCGACGGCATTTTCGCCGATCCCGGAACGAACCAGGGCTCGACTTCCGCCAACGGCTTTGCCCCGCGGCTCATCGCAAGCTTCGCGGTCGTCGAGGGCACGAAGCTCAACGCCCAGGTGTCGAAGGGCTTCCGGCTCGGCGGCATCAACGATCCTCTCAACGCGCCTCTCTGCACCCCCGCCGACCTGGTCACCTTCGGCGGGCGCGACGCGTGGGAAGACGAAGAGATCTGGAACTACGAGGTCGGCACCAAGTCCACCCTGAGCGGCGGCCGCGGAACGTTCAACGTCTCGGCCTATTACATGGACATCAAGAACCTCCAGGCGACGGTGACCGCCGGCTCGTGCTCCTCCCGCGTGATCTTCAACGTCCCCAAGGCCCGGAGCACCGGCCTCGAGCTGGAGTGGACCGCCGCGCCGAGCGACAGCTTCGACTTCGCCATCTCGGCCAACTACGGGAAGTCCGAGCTGCGGTCGACCCTGACCTCGACCGATGCCGCCGGCAACGTGCAGGTCGTCGCCGGCATCGAATCGGGCAACCGGCTGCCGACCGTCCCCGAATTCCAGGGCTCGGCCACGGCAACCTATCAGTGGGCGTTGCGGGAGAGCCGGCTCGGTTATTTGACCGGCACCTATCAGTATGTCGGCTCGCGTTTCACGCAGATCGGCGATCAGGCCCCGGGCTTCGGCATCGTGAACCTGAATTCGTTCGGCGCCAACACGATCGGCGGCCCGTTGACTCAAGGCACGTTCACCTTCGATCCCGAGCTGCCGGCCTACGACGTCGCGAACCTGCGCGTCGGATTGCTCAACGGCCGATGGGACATCGCGGTGTTCGTGAACAACCTGTTCGACGAGCGCGCCCTGCTCTCTCTCGACCAGGAGCGGGGCACTCGGGCGCGCGTGGGCTTCCTGGTGAACCAGCCCCGCACGTTCGGCGTCTCGACGCGGATCAATATCCGCTGATCAATGGCCGCTGATCGTAAGAATCCCCCTTAACTGGGCCTTTTCCTTTGGGGGAACCTGGCCACGATCCAGTCGCCGATCGTGGTCAGGGCTTCGGGGGCGAAGGTCTCCTCGATCGTGGCGTACTCGTCCATGCCGCCGGTGTTGGCGTGCTGGAAGAGGTGATTGAGGCCAGGGAAGGTCCGCACCTCGTGGTCTGGATTTTTGGCGGCGGCGAGGGCGGCGCGCACGGCTTCCGCGTTGACCGGGGCATCCACCTGGAAGTCCTTCTCTCCGAACAGGGCGAGGACCGGAATCTTCACGTTTCGCAGGTTCGCCGCCGGGTCCTGCCGGGTGAGCGAACGGAACCAGGCGGTCGTCGCCACTCGGATGTTCCCCTCGATCGCGTCGGCGTTGATCCCGAGCCGGGCGCGCTCCTCTTCGGTGAACTGCTGCCGGCGGGTCGCGGAGAGCGCCCGCAGCTTCTCCTGGAGCCGGTCGACCGTCAGCGAGGGATCCGCGATGAGCTCGAGGTCCTCGGCCTGGACTGCCAGCGCCCGATCGATCAGCTTCTCGTCGATCCCCTGGAGATGGTAGAGAGCCCGGGTCTGGCGCACCAGCAGAGACCGCAGCGGCTCCCCCGGCGGCGCGAGGAGGACGAGGAAGGCCAGGGATTTGTCCGCCACGGCGACCATCGGGGCGGTGAGGCCGCCCTCGCTGTGTCCGACGATGCCGATCGCTTTCCCATCCACTTCGGGGCGGGATCGCAGGAAGGCCACGGCGGCCCGGGCGTCGGCCGCGAAGTCGTCCACCGTGGAGCCCATGTGGTCGCCCGCCGAGGCGCCGGCGCCCCGGTCGTCCCAGCGGAGAGAGGCGATGCCGCGGCGGGCCAGGGCGTCCGCGATCACCAGGAACGGCTTGTGCCCCATCAGCGTCTCGTCCCGGTCCTGCGGCCCGGAGCCGGTGACCAGGGCCACGGCCGGGAACGGACCCTCTCCCGCCGGCAGGAGCAGCGTGCCCGCTAGCCGGACATTCCCCGCCTCGCTCTGGAACGCGACCTCGCGGCTCTCGTAGGGGAACGGCGCCTTCGGAAGCTGCGGGCGGTTCAGCGCGAAGGGCGCCTCCTGCCGGCGGAAGACGAGGGGCAGCTTCTTCGGCCCCTGCGACCATGTGCCCTCCAGGGCGCCCTCGGCGTTCAGCGTGCCCTCGTAAGAGGCGCCGATCGCCTTGAGGGACAGCCGTAGCGTGCCGCTCTCGAAGACGGCCGTGTCGACCGGGATCTTCGCTCCCTGATCGATACTGTCGAGAGTCGCTCCGAGGCTACCGTCGCCCGTCTTCTCGACGTGCAGGCCGAGGCGAAGCTTCGTCGGGCCCACGTCGAGAGCCCCCAGCCAGTCTCCCGCCACCTGGGCGGACAGGGAGGTCGTCGCGAGCAGCACGAACGACAGATGCAGCGCGAGCTTCGACAGATATTCTTTCATCCGATACGGATTCATCTTCATCTCCTTTGGATCGTTTGGCTAGGTCGGTCAATCAACCGGTCAGTCGTCGGCGTTCGGGGACTCCTCGGGATCGAAGACCTCCTCGATCGACTTCCCGAAGACTCGCGAGAGGCGAAAGGCGAGTGGCAAGCTGGGGTCGTACTTCCCTTTTTCGATGGCGTTGACCGTCTGGCGCGAGACCTCCAGCCGAAGGGCCAGGTCGGCCTGGGTCCAGTCGCGCTCGGCCCGCAGAACCTTCAGCCGGTTTTTCACGAGTACCTCCGGCGGCCGATCACAACGCCCACGGAATGGGTGAGCATCATCGCGGAGAAGACGGAGGCGAAGCCCCATAGGGGCAGGGCGCCGCTCACCGCCAGGAGCCAGTAGGCCAGGCCTCCGACCAGGCCGACCCCGAACGCGGGAGCGAGGGCTTCCACCTCGATCTTGCGCCGCAGCTCGTCGGTCTCCTGCAGGAACCGGCGATAAGCCCAAATGGCCGCGATGCCGAAAAGCGCGTTGACGATCACCGCCGCGAGGGTCATCTCGAAGGGCCACCAGTGCTTCTTGATCCCCAGCGTGGCGGTGATGAAGGTGAACCCCCAGACCAAAACCCAAGGCAGGACGCGCAGCTGGTTGCGTCGATCGCGCTGGGGGCTGGAACAAAAGCCGTCAAGAGAGTCGTCGGTTGTTTTCACGGGTCGTATCTCCTTGTCATCTAGTCATGTTTGCTTGACACGCAAAGAGTACGGGATGCTTTCCCTTATGTCAAGCGTGCTTGTCTAGCAAGACGGCGCGAGGCGCTGCTGGCGCGGGAGAAGGCTTCAGACGTTTGAAGGGATTGGAGGGGCGAGCGGTTCCTCACGCCTTCGACCGGTCCGTACGCCGGCTCCTCGCCGCCGCCCGATCCGGCGCTCGGAAGATACCGCGACCTTGTCCTGGCGAACGTCCCGCGACGAGAGATCTACCGCGTACCCCGAAAGATCTACCGCGTGCCCGGGTGGACATGCCGCTTACCCCCGAAGATATACCGCGTACCCCGGCTGATATGCCGCGTGCCCCGCTAGATATGCCGCTTGTCCCGACAGATATACCGCGTACCCCGGAAGATATACCGCGTGTCCGCAGAGATATACCGCGTGCCCCGACGGATATGCCGCGTATCCGGCGGGGTATGCCGCGTGTCCGAGCGGATATACCGCGAGTTGCCGAGGGTTTTTCTACCGTCCAGCCAGAGATGCCGCGAGTCCGCGTTCCCCGGCTCGTGGGTGTCGCGGGCTCAGGACTCGCCGTCTTCGCCCGGCAGCCCGATGGTGACCAGCAGCTCTTCCGGATGGACGTGGCGGCGGGCGGCCTCCTCGACGGCGTGGCGGTCGAGGGCCTGGAGCTCGTTCTTGCGCTGCTCGGGGTCGTCGAGGGGGATGCCGTACTCCCCGGCCTCGATCAGCAGGTCGGCCCATTGCCGGGCGGTCTCGCGGCGGAAGGGCTCGCGGCCGAGGAGGTAGGCGCGGGCCTCTTCCAACTCGGTGTCGAGGATGCCGTCCGCGACCAAGCGGGCGATCTCCTCGGCGACGCCGCGCTCGGCCTGCTCGACGGTGGCCGGGGAGGTTCCCACGTACGCGACCAGGCGGCCGGGGTCGAGGCCTGAGCCGGCCACCGTCTGGGCGTAGGCGGTGTAGGCGAGGCCCTCGCGCTCGCGGATGCGGGCCGGAATGCGCCCCGTCAGGCCCGCGCCCGAGCCGAGGACCACGGCCAGCACTTCCAGGGCGGCGTAGTCGGGGTGGCGGCGCGGCACGGTGAGGTGCCCGGCGTAGAGGTGGGCCTGGTCCTCGGCGTCCGTCCGGACGACGCCCCGCCGCTCGGAGCCGGCGGGCGCGGGCGGCTCGGGGTAGGGCTGGAGGTCCGGCGGCAATCCGCCGAGGAGAGACAGGAGGCGCTCGCGGACGGCGTCCTCGTCCACGGCTCCGGCCACGGAGGCGAGGACGCCATGGGCCAGAGCGCGGTGATGGAACTCGGCGCAGTCGGCGGGCGTCAGGGCGAGGAGGCTCTCCTCGCTGCCGTGGAGAGGCCGGCTGCGCGGGTGAGGCGCGTAGAGCTGCTCCATGAAGCGCCAGGCCGTCTTCACCTCCGGCTGGTCCGCCATGCTCTCCAGCTCGGCGGCGGCCTGCCTGGCGATCCAGGCGCAGCGGTCCTCGGGAAAGGCGGGCGCGAGCAGCAGCTCGGCCGCCCACTCCAGGGCCAGCTCCCAGTCCTGCGCCAGGGCGTCGATCGAGAGGCCGATGCTCTCGAAGTTGCCGCTGCTCTGCAGGATCATGCCCTTGCCTTCCGCCTCTTCGGCGATGCGCCGCCAGTCGCGCTGCCGGGTCCCCTCGGTGAGCATGCGGCCGGTGACGAGGGCCTGGCCGGGGATGGGCTCCTGCCGGCCGCCGGCCCGCAGCCAGAGGCGGATGGCGACGACCGGCGCGCCCTCGACCCGCCGCACCCGGACTTCGGGCAGCGGCGTCACTGCCGCACCTCCCGGAGGAGGACCGCGATCGCATTCACCAACTCTGCCACCTCCTCGGTCGTGTTGTAGTAGTGGGGGGAGATCCGGACGACCGGCACCGGGGAGCCGTCTTCACTGCTGGCGACGCTGGTGTTGATGCCGGCGTCGCGCAGGCGGTGGACCAGCGCCGTGGCGCCCGCCGTCGTATTCCAGCCCTTCACCTCGGCCGTGACGATGGCGCAGAGCCGTTGCCCGCGGTCGGCGAGCCGGACTCCCGGCAGGGCGCCGAGCCTCTCCCGGACGTGAGCGGCGAGCCCGAGGGCCCGGCTGCCGCCGTCCTCGATCCCCACCTCCAGGGCATACCGGGCCGCCTCGCCCATGCCGAGCAGCAGGGCGTAGGGAAACTCCCAGTTCTCGAAGCGCCGGGCGCCGTCCATCAGCGCGAAGCCGTCCTTGCCGTCCTCGCTGGCCCCTCGCATGTCGACGCCCAGCGGGTAGGCGCCGCTGTCGAGCATCCGGTCGGAGACGTAGAGGAAGCCGATGCCCCGCGGGCCGCGCAGGAACTTGCGGGCGGTCGCCCCCAGGAAGTCGCAGCGCAGGCGGCCGACGTCGATGGGGAGCTGGCCGGCGACCTGGCAGGCGTCGATCAGGTAGGGCACGCCCAGGGCTTCGCAGACCTCGCCCACGGCCTCGACGTCCTGCACCAGCCCGGAGTTGGTGGGCACCCAGGTGACGGAGACCAGCCGGCACCGCGGATCGGCCGCGAGCCGCCGCAGAGATTCGGCATCGACGCCGCCCGCGGGCAGATCCTCGGCGATCCGCACCTCGACGCCCCGGCGCTTGGCCAGGGCCCGGTACATGAGCTGGTTGGAGGGATAGTCGCTGCGGGTCGTCACCAGCACGTCGCCGGGCTCGAAGTCGAAGGCGGAGAGGGCCTGGGAGACGGCGACCGTGGCGTTCTCGACCACGGCGACGTTGCGCGGCTCGCAGGCGAGGAGGCGGCCGACGTGGCCGTAGACGTCCCGCACCCGCCCGGCCGCCTCGTCCGCCGCCTCGTAGCCGCCGATCTCCTGCTCGCGCCGGAGATGGGCCGTCACCGTGTCGATGACGGCCCGGGGCGACAGCGCGGCGCCGGCGTTGTTGAAGTGAAGCCGGCCGGCGCACCCGGGGGTGTCCCGGCGCCAGGCGATGACCTGCTCCTCAGTCACCCGCTCCTCGGATGGGATCATTTCGGCAGCGACCAGCCCATGACGGCGCCGCGCTCGGGCCGGAGATAGAGCCCGGCGACTTCGAGGAGGCGCTCCTGGCTCGTCTCCAGCAGGCGCTCCATGTGGAGGTCGAGGTGCTCCAGGTCGAAGAGCGCCACGGCCAATCCGACCGAGAGGCCCTGCTGGTGGACCTTCTCGTGTCCGAAGACCCAGTCGGCGGCGGCCATCTGGCGGCAGCGCGCCAGCTCTTCCTCGCCCGGAGGATCGCGGCGGAGTTCTTCCAGCAGCTCGAGGACGCGGGCCTCCACGCGGGCGGGCTCGACGCCGGGCACCACCTCGGCGGCGACGGTGAACATGCTGGCGTCCATGCCCTCGGAGACGTCCGCCGTCACCCACACGCAGAGCTGCTCGTCCTCGACCAGCGTGTGCTGGAGGCGGCTCGTGCGGCCGCCGCCGAGCACGGTGGCGGCGAGGCGCAGGGGCGGATGGTCGGGATGGGAGCCGTGGGGCGCGGGCAGGGCCAGGAGCATCCGCGCGACCTCCCCCTTGCGGCGCACCAGCCGCTCGATCGAGGTCGGGAGCGTCGCGGACGGCGGCGTGAACCCGCGGCGGGGATGGGCCCCGGCCGGCAGGCTCCCCATCTCCCGCTCGACGGCGGCCATCGCGTCTTCTCCGTTTTCCTTCCCAAGATCGCCCGCCACCACCAGCACGGCGTTGTCGGGCCGGTAGAAGCGCTGGTGGAAGTCGCGCAGGGCTTCCGGGCCCGTCGCCTGCAGGTCCTCGCGCGAGCCGAGCACCGGCTTGCCGTAGGCGTGGGCGCCGAAGAGGCGCTCGTGCACGGCCATCTCCAGGGCGTCCCAGGGCTCGCTCTCGTACATGGCGATCTCTTCCAGGATCACCTGCCGCTCGCTCGCCACCTGCTCGGGATCGAGGGTGAGGTTCGCCATGCGGTCGGCTTCGATGGCCAGCGCCGACGTCCAGCGGTCGGCGGCGAAGTTGAAGTAATAGGCCGTCGAGTCGTGGCTGGTGAAGGCGTTGTTGACGCCGCCCAGGGACTGGGTGAGGCGGTCGATCTCGCCCGCTCCGTAGCGGGCAGAGCCCTTGAACATCATGTGCTCGAGGAAGTGGGCGACGCCGCCGTGCCCCGCCGGCTCGTCGCGCGTGCCGGTGCGGTAGAAGAGGGCCGAGGTGACGACGGGCGCCTGGGGGTTCGCCAGCAGGCAGACGGTCAGCCCGTTGGCGAGCCGCTCCAGGCGGAGCTTGCCGGGCAGGGAGCGCAGTCTCGGCGGCGCCTCGAGGACGTTCGCGTGGGGGTCCATCATTCCTTAATCTCCTCCGGGCGGGAGGACGACGTCGATCCTCTCGCGGTCCTTCTCGGCCGTCTCGCTCACCTCGACCTGGATGTCCTGCTGGCGGTGGCCCGGCGCGACCAGCGAGATCCGGTGCTTGCCGGGCGACAGCTCGAGCCACTCCCCCTTGCCGCGCAGCAGGCCGCCGCCCGAAAAACTCTTCGCCGGGCCCATGGGCTGGCCGTCCACCAGCACCTCCACCATGGGCGGGCGGACGCGGAAGGCGATGGCCTGGCGCACCTTCACGGCCCGCAGGTCCGAGCTCTCCACTTCGGCGGCGGCCAGCGGCCGGAGACGGGCGGCGATGGGCGTCGTGCCACCCGTGGCGCCCGCCTCGACGGCGATCCGGTAGTCCTGCATGCCGGGCTTCTTGATCTTCACCGTGTAGCTGCCCGGCCCCGGAAAGGTGTAGGTCCGCGCTCCCTTGAGGCCGCTCCACTCCTGCGCCGTGCCGATCACCCGCCCCTCGACCAGCACGTGGGCGTCCTGGGGCGCGATGCGGAAGGCCACCTGGAGCCCCGTGCGGATCGTCTGGTCGGACGGCTGGGCCGAGGGAGCCGGCTCGGGCTCCGGCTCGCTCTCGCGAGGCGCGGCGGGCTCGGGCGACGGGGCCTCGGCGGCGGGCGCGCCGCCGGAGCTCGGGACGCGGGGGCGGTCCTGAGGCGTGGGTCGCGGCAGAGGCGGCGGCTCCGGGGACGAAACGGCGGGCCGTCCTGTGCTGCCCACGTTTCCCGCGATCCCCGAGCCACTGGCCGGCGTCTCCTGGTGGACGACGCTCGGGGCAGGAGCGGCGGGTGTCTGCCGGGGAGTGACGACGGGAGGTACGACGGATGGCGGCGCCTGCGTGGAGGTCGATCCCACGGCGTCCTGCCCGGGCGTAGCTTCGAGGCCCGCCTGAGCCGTCCGATCCGCCGGACCCGATGGATCCGTCTGGGCCGTCTGCTCGGGCGCTTGCGGCCGGAACCGCTGCCACAGGTACCAGGCGCCCGCGCCCACCGCGACCATCATGAACAGCAGGACGGCGGCGACGGGAATCCAGATCGACGAGCGCTTCGAGGCCGTTCCCGAGGGCGGCACCAGGGGCGCGTAGGCCACGGGGGCCTGCGCGGAGGCTTGCGGAGGCGGAGGCGGGCCCGGCACGGGCGGCCGCACGCTCGGGGCCGTCGGCGTCGACGCCGGCACGGTGCCCAGGGTCGAGCGGAGGGCCGCGGGCGGCGGCGGCGGTAAGGCACCGCTGGGGCCGGAGGGGCTGCGGGTCAGCACGCGGGTGGCGTCCATGGGACCGGTGCCCGCCGGGGCCGAGAGGGTCTCGTCCGACAGCTCCATCTCGATGGCCGCCAGCTCCCGGGCCACCTCGCCCGCCGGGAGGCGCTCGTCGCGGTCCTTGGCCAGCATGCGGCGCAGCAGCTCTTCGAGCCGCGGCGGCATGGCCCTCAGCTCGGCGATCGACGGCGGCTCCTTGTGCAGGATCTGGTAGACCAGCGTGGTGATCGTCTCGCCCTCGAAGGGCCGCTTGCCGGAGAGGATCTCGTAGAGCACCACGCCGAGAGAGAAGATGTCGCTCCTGCCGTCGAGGTCCTCGCCGCGGATCTGCTCGGGCGAGAGGTACTGGGGGCTGCCCATCACCGAGCCCACCATCGTCAGCTCTGTGCTCTGGCCGGCCATCTTGGCGATGCCGAAGTCCGCCACCTTCACCCGGCCGGCGGCGTCGAGCAGGATGTTGCTCGGCTTGATGTCGCGGTGGACGATGCCCTGGCTGTGGGCGTAGTCGAGGGCCTCGGCGGCCTGGCGCCCCATGCGCAGCACCTCGCGCAGGCTGGGGCGCCGCCCCTCTTCGAGGCGGACGGCGAGGTCGGTGCCCTCGACGAACTCGAAGGCGAGGAAGAGGAGGCCCGCCGCCTCGCCGGCGTCGAACAGCGCCACGACGTTGGGATGCATCAGCCGGCCGGCGGCGCGGGCCTCGCGCAGCAGGCGCTTCTTGCGGTCCTCGATCTCCTGCGGCCGGCCGACGAGGCGGACGGTCTTGATCGCCAGCCGGCGGTCGATCTGGGGGTCCTCGGCGAGGTAGACCTCGCCCATGGCGCCCGCCCCCAGGAACTTGACGATACGGTAGCGGCCGACGCTGGTGCCGGCCTCCAGGGCGTTCACGGCTTGGCCTGGCTCGGGTCCGGCGCGGCGAGCGCGCCCTCCTCCGGCGCATCCTCCAGGGGCGCGCCGGCCATGTCTCCCTCGTCTCCGGTCGCCACGTCCTCCCGCTGGTTGAGCAGGGCCTTGGCGTCCTCCGCCTGCTCGGCGGGCACGCGGATCCTCACCTGCGCGAGGTCGCCCAACTCGGTCGGAAACTCGCTGGCGTGCAGCGACTCCGCCTGCGACTCGATGCCGCTGCTCTGCAGGAAGCCCACCACGATGGTGGCCTCTTCCTCGCTACCCACGATCTTGACGATTTCCCAGTCTTCGGGCATGTGCTCCTCCAAGCTCAACGAAAGATCATATCGTACGGGGTTGCTCTGGGACCGCTCTGGTTACTGCGTGACCGGCTGGCTGGGGCCGGCGGGGACGGGTTCGGGCTCCTGGCTCTTCCGGCCCTTCTTGGCCGAGTCTCCCCAGGCCGCCGCCACCGCCAGCCCGTCGAGGGTATACGGATCCAGCTCCTGGCGCGGGTACCAGTGGCGGCTGTGCTCCGCGAAGCGTTCGAGGGAGTGGTGCCAGCGGTAGTGCGAGACCACCATCGACTCGCCGTCGAACTGGATCCAGTTGCAGGTGTTGCGCTCGCGCTCGCCGCCGCGGCCGCGGTTGGAGGTGGTCGTCCCCGAGTGGAGGATGACGACCGGCGGCCGGCCCTTGGGATAGAACTCCTCGGAGTTGCCGATGTAGGCCTGGTGCAGGTGCCCCGAGAGGATGAGGTCCACGCCGGCGCTGGAGAACAGGTCGATGGCCTCGTAGGCGTTGGCGAGCACCCGCTGGGTGCCGAAGTTGGGCGGCGGGATCATGTGGTGGTGGGCCACCACGACCTTGAACACCGTCTCGGGAGTGGCGCGCAGGAGCTTCTCCACCTCCAGCAGCCGCCGGAGCCGGATGCGCCCATCCTTGATCGTCCAGCCGTGGGCGGTGTTGATGCCGACCACCAGCATGTCGTCGTCGCGGTAGACCGGCTCGAGCTCTTCGCTGAAGTACTTCTTGTAGCAGCCGAAGGGATTGAAGATGCGCTCCCAGACGCGGTAGAGCGGCACGTCGTGGTTGCCCGGCACCGTGAGGGTCGGCACCTTCATGTCGATCATGCTGTCGACGAACTGGCGGGCCTGGCGGAACTGCTCCGGCCGGGCCCGCTGGGTCAGGTCTCCGGAGACGACGACCAGATCGGGCCGGTTGCGCTCGATGAGGTCCAGCACCCCCTGCGACACCCGGGGCAGGTGGGGAGGGCCGAAGTGGACGTCGGAGACGTGGAAGATGGTGCGCAGCTTACCCGATCTCCTGGCCGAGGACCTGGCTGACGTTGCGCGAGACCTCCGCCGCCGCGTAGCCGGACACGGCGGAGAGGATCTCCGTGCCGTGGCGGCGGCCAAGGAGGAACCCGCCGACGGCGGCGAGCAGAAGGGCCGGAATCGGATAGCTCACCACCAGCCGCTCCCAGTCCAATCCCTCCGGCACGATCTCGTCGAGGATCTCGTCGACGATCGACTCCCGCTCCACAATCTCCATGATGCTTTCTCCTCTGAAGCCCCGCCCGGGCATGACTGTCCGGGCGGGGTCGGATCCCGCTTCAAATCCGGCCCTGTTCCTCAGGTGGAGAGGGCCGGCAAAGTCTACTCGTCGTCGCTGCTGCCCCGGCGAGCGATCAGGCCGAGCAGGAACCCGACGCCGGCGGCGATCAGGACCGACTTGCCCGGGTTGTCGCGCACGTAGAGGCTGACCTCGCGAGAGAGGTTGCCGGCCTCGGAGCGCACCCGCGTGTAGCTCTTCTGGGCGGTCTCCGACACCTCGCCATAGGTCTCGCGAGCCCGCTCCGCCCCGCGGCGGATCTCGCTCGAGGCGCGCTCGGCGCCCCGGCGGACGTCCTCGGACACCTTCTTGTAGCGGTCCTGGACGTCCTCGGAGACCTTCTTGTAGCGGTCCTGCACCTCGCCGGACACCTTGTTGTAACGCTCCTGCACGTCGTCGCCCAGGCGCTGGAAACGCTTGCGCGCGGCATCCACGCCGTCTGAAACGGCATCTTGCGCCTTTTCGGCACTATCTTCGATGTCGGTTTTGATATCGGCCATACAGCCTCCATATCCCGAGAAGCAAAGGGAAGGAAAAGCTCCCGCCGTCCTCCGGCAGGAGAGTAGCAACGTAAGATGTAGCAGAAATCGTGCCTTCCCGGGCGCTTCATCCAGGATGAGCCGGGCGAGGCGCGGCCCGGTGCTAAGATCGGCGCCCAAGGAGACCACCTCATGCCCACCGTCACATTCCACGGCGCCTGCGGAGTCGTGACCGGGAGCTGCACCCATCTGGATTGGGGAGAGCGCCAGGTCCTGGTGGACTGCGGCATGTACCAGGGCGGCGAGGAGCTGGAGCTGCGGAACCGGCAGCCGTTTCCGTTCCGGCCCGCCGCGCTGACCGCCGTCGTGGCCACCCACGCCCACCTCGACCACACCGGCCTCCTGCCGCGCCTGGTGGCGGAAGGCTACTCGGGGCCCATCTACTGCACGGCCCCGAGCCGGGGGCTCATCTCGCTCGTCCTCCAGGACGCCGGCCAGATCCAGGAGGAGGAGGTCCGTTACGCCCGCCGGAAGGGATACAGCCAGCATCCCGACCCGAAGCCGCTGTACACCGGCGACGACGCCCGCCGGGCCGTGAAGCTCCTGGAGACGGTCCCCTTCGCCGAGGAGCGGGAGCTCTTTCCCGGCGTGCGCCTGCGCTACGTGCGCGCCGGGCACCTGCTGGGAGCGGGCAGCGTCGAGATCACCGCCAAGGGATCGGACGGCGAGCGGCGCACCTGGCTCTTCTCGGGCGACGTGGGCCGCTACGGCGTGCCGATCCTCAAGGACCCCGAGCCGCCCCTGGACGCGCCCGCCGCCCTGCTCCTGGAGTCCACCTACGGCGACCGCGGCCACTCCCGCGAGAACGCGGCGGAGGCCCTGGGCAGGATCATCCAGGAGACGTTCGCCCGCGGCGGCATGGTGATCATCCCCGCCTTCGCGCTGGGACGGACCCAGGACATCCTCTACCATCTCTCGGCCCTGGTGGACGCCGGCCGGCTCGATCCGTCCACCGTCTTCCTGGACAGCCCGATGGCCATCAACGCCACCGACATCTACGACCGCGCCGAGGCCGAGCACGACGAGGACCTGAAGGCCCTGGCCAACGATCCCCTCGGCGTCGACCGCTTCGTCCGCTGCCGCACGATCGACCAGTCGAAGGCGCTCAACACCCGGAGCGAGCCGGCCGTCGTCGTGGCCGCGAGCGGCATGGCGAACGGCGGGCGGGTCGTGCATCACCTTCTGCACCGGCTGGGAGACCCGCGGAGCTCGGTCGTCTTCGCCGGCTACCAGGCGGCCGGCACCCGCGGGCGCGCCCTGGTCGACGGCGCCGAGACGGTCGCCATCCAGGGCCAGACGGCGTGGGTGAAGGCGAAAATCCACCAGCTCCAGAGCCTCTCGGCCCATGCCGACCGCGACGAGCTGCTGCGCTGGTGCCGGGCGCTGCCCGCCCCGCCGCAACGGATCTTCCTGAACCACGGCGAGGATCCGGCGCGCAAGGCGCTCGCGGCGGCCATCGCCGAAGAGCTGGGCTGGCCGCGCCCGCAACTGCCGCTCACCGGAGAATCGGTGCCTTGGTAGGTGTCTCGGGAGACGTGGAGACGTCCGGCGACGCCACGGTCGTCGGACGGCCGCCCCGGCGCGACGATGGCGGGCCTTACTTTCCGGGCAAGCTCGCCCGCTACTTCCATCTCACCTTCCGGCAGTCCTACGACGACGCGATCCTGCTCACCGCGTCGGCGCTCGCCTTCGTCACCGTCCTGTCGCTGATCCCGCTGCTGACGGCCTTCTCCTTCGTCGGCGCCCGGGTCTTCAGCCAGTATCCGCAGCGCAGCCTGGAGGTCTTCGTCCAGATCCTCCCCTACTCCGACAAGAGCGTCACCGACAAGATCGGCGAGTTCCTGGACCAGGCCGAGACGATCCACGGCCTGGGGGTGGTGGCCTTCTTCGCCACCACGCTGCTGCTCTTCTCCACCGTCGAGGAGAGCCTCAACAAGATCTGGAACGTCACGCGGCGGCGGCCCCTGCGGGTGCGCCTCTTCTCCTTCGGCCTCCTGCTCTTCTGGGGGCCGCTGCTGATCGGCGCCACCTTCTCGAGCCTGATCGTGCTGCGGCAGAGCGCGGCTTTCCGGCGGGTGTTCCAGGAGTCGGTGCTGCTCAACGTGCTGCCGTTCGTGGCCACGGTGGTGGGGCTCACGATGCTCTACTGGGTGGTGCCCTACACCACCGTGAGGCTGCGCAACGCGCTGGCCGGCGGGCTGCTCGCCGGCATCCTGCTCGAAATGCTGCGCCAGGGCTTCGGCTCCTACGTCGAGGTGTTCCGCAACGTCAGCATCGTCTACGGCAGCTACGCCTTCGCCCTGCTGTTCATGATCTCGGTCGAGCTGACCTGGACGATCATCCTGTTCGGCAGCGAGGTGGCCTACACGGCGCAGCACTTCGCCCTGCTCGCCCGGGGCCTGCACCGGCACCCGCCCGTGCAGGCGAGCTGGGTGGGGCTCGCCGCCCTGGCCCTGATCGCCCGCCGCTTCAACCGGGGCGAGTCGGCCCTCTCCCGCGAGGCGCTGGCCGACCGGCTGAGCCTGACCCTGGGCGAGGTGGAGCGCCTCCTCCATCCGCTGACCGCCCAGGGCCTGCTCAAGCTGCACGACGACTACGGCTACGGCCTGGCGGCGGACCCGCGGGAGATCCAGGTCGAGCGGGTCCTCGCCGCCTACGACCACCGCGCGCGGCGGGGGGCGGAGCTGGTGGGAGGAGAGATCGCGGAGCGCCTGGAGGAGCTGATCGGGGCCCTGGCCTCCACGCGCTCCGGTACTGTCGGAGGGCTGACGGTGGCCGACCTCCTGGCGTCCGCGGCGACCGAAAAAAAGCCGGCCTTGCCGGAACCCGCCCCCCCGAGTACAATACCGCCCTCCCGCACTGTGGGGCAGTAGCTCAGCTGGGAGAGCACCACGTTCGCAACGTGGGGGTCGAGGGTTCGAATCCCTTCTGCTCCACCATTAATACTTCTGAAGGATCTTCATTGCCGAGTTAGCCCCGGGCCGGCGTCCATCCAACCCTGAAGACGAGGAGGAGACGTGGACCGATTTCATCCCCCTGGATTCCTCGAGGACTTCGCGCGCCGGCCCGACAGCGCGGAGGACCGCGCCAAGGCCTGGAGCGCGATCGTGTCGTCCTGGATGGACAATGCCGCCGAGGTGTACGGGACGCCGGAGGTCCCCAGTCTGTTCTTCAATCCCCTGAAGGATGAGACGCCCGGTGAGCCCGCCTCGGAGTCGATCGCCTGGGATGCCTTCCCACGATTCCTCACCCGCTGGTTCCAGGACGACGACGAGCCGGACGAGAAGCGCTGGCTGGCTGCCGAGACACTACGTCCTCTCCGTATCAACGGGCGTGCCCCGCGCCGCGTCGACGAGCAGGGCCTCCTGCGCGAGGAGCTCCGGCTGTTCTACCGCCAGCAGGACGAATACTGCGAATGGCACGCTGACCGGGACGGAGAGGGACGGATCACCCGCATCTGCTTCGCCAGCGAGGCTCCCGAGTACTGGGAGTTCCTGGCCGAGGGAACGCGGCCGTTCTTCGCGGCGGGAGACCCGCGGCGCGACCTCGTGGCAGGGGACCTGGGGCTGGTGGAGGAGCTCTACAGAGAGCACGTGAGCCCCGAGGTGTCGGCCGCCGACCTCGTCTGGCCCTTCGACGTCGCCTTCTTCGACGGCTCGACCAATCCCGCGACCGGCGAGCCGTTCGGCTGGCGTTTCTATGCCCGCAAGGGGACCTACAACCCGTTCAACAAGTGGACCACGACCGAGGGGATCATGCACCTCACCCACCCGGCGAACACTCTGCGAGGAGAGTTCCGCGTGGGCGGCGGCGCCTCGGTGCAGCGGCGGGACGGCAACGGCCAGGCGGTCGTGGACCCGGAGCGGCTGGTCTGCTGCTCGGGCTTCGGCGATCCCAAACGGTCGAGCGACCCGAACATCGGCGCCGCGGTCAACGGGCTCGCCCGCTCCGGGCTCTCGGTCTCCCTGGCGGATCCCGTGGGCCTCTACATCTCCGAGCTCGCGCTCGACGGCTTTGCCGGGCCGGCGGGAGAGGAGATGGCCGCGGCCTGGCAGGTGGACCGGGGGAGCCGGGAGGACCGCAGGATCCTGCGCGCCCGCTTCGAGGTGCCGGCAGAGCTGGGCTTCACGGTCGACCAGGTGCGGCTCGACGGCGACGGGATCCGCTTCGGCGGCCAGATCGCCGACCGCATCCAGATGGTGCTGACCGGCATCGCCAAGCAGCTCGTGGCCGAGCCGGTGGCGCTGCGCGCCTGCATCGGGCAGTGCTGCCCTCATCCCGAGAAGGGGGAGATCGAGCACGTCTTCCGGAGCGGAGCCATCTGCGCGGACTTGCGGCCGGAAGACTGGGCCGAGGTCCCTCCCGTGCTGCCGGAGGCGATGGCTGCGATAGCCGCCGCGGCTATGGATTTCGCGGAGGAAGCCCCGGATGCGATGACCGCGGGGACGGCGGAGCCGGAAGCCAAGGGCGGGCTCGGCTCACAGCTCGGTCGCTGAGCGAGGCGGCACGAGGCGGACGATGGAGCCCCCGCAGGCTTTCGATCCCGATTCGGACGTGATCACGGGCCCGGAGATCCCGGGCGCGCCGGTCGAGCCGGTGCTCGAGGTCGACGAGATCCAGGGCAACATCCTCCCCGGCTTCGGCTCCCGCCACCAGGTGCTGCTCGGGCTCAAATTCAACGAGGGCCAGACCGCCGACGCCAAGTCCTGGCTGGCCCGGCTGGTGCCGTCCATCGCGACTCTGCGCGACGTCAACACCCTGCGGAACCTGCGCCGGTCGCTCCTGCGCCGCCAGCCGGCCATGCCCTCGGCGCCCTCAGCGCCGTGGATCAACATCGCCTTTTCGATCGGCGGCCTGCGCCTTTTGACGCCGGACGCCGACACCATCCGCGACCCCTCGTTCCGGAAAGGCATGGCCCTGCTCTCCGGCAGCCTGGGAGATCCCACCCGTCCCGACCAGGAGGGGCACCCGTCGCGCTGGATCGTTGGCGGCACGCCGGAGACGACGCCGGACGTGCTGCTGATCCTGGGAGCGGCGGACGCCTGCCAGCTTCACGACCTGGCCGGAGGGCTCCGCATGTCGCTCGCGGGATTGCCTGCTTCGGGGCTGCGGGTGGTCTACGACCAGGAGGCGTTCGTCCTCGAAGGCGAGAAGGAGCATTTCGGGTTCCGCGACGGCATCTCGCAGGTGGGGCCCCGGGGGCGGCTGTCCGACCTCCCGTTCCACTTCCTCACCCGGCGCTACATCGATCCGGCGGATCCCCGCGCGCTGACCCACGGCAAGCCGGGGCAGCCGCTCGTCTGGCCGGGGCAGTTCGTCTTCGGGTATGCCACGCAGCAAGACGACGAGGGCGGCCCAGGCCCCATGGCCGACGGCGGGCCGGAGTGGATGAGGAACGGCTCGTTCCTGGTCTTCCGCCGCCTGCGGCAGGACGTGGCGGCGTTCCGCGCCTTCCTCCGCCAGCAGGTGGCGGAGCTCGTCCGGAACGAACCTTTCGCGGAGATGACGGAGGCCCGGCTGGCGGCACGGCTGGTGGGGCGGTGGCCGAGCGGCGCGCCGCTGCCGCGCAGCCCGGAGCGGGACGATCCGGCGATGGCCGACGATTCCTTCGCTCTCAACCATTTCCAGTTCAACGCTCCGGCCGACCCAGTCGCCGTGCTCGCCGAGGCCGGCGCGCCGCCCCGCATCGTCGCGGGGGCGCCGGCCGACGCCGCGGGGTACCTCTGTCCGCGGTTCGCCCACGTCCGCAAGGTCAACCCGCGCGATCTACCCACCGATCAGGGCGGAGCCTTCCACCAGACCCTCACCTTCCAGGTCCTGCGCCGCGGGATCCCCTGGGGAGACCCGTTCCCCCAGGAGGAGGAGAGCGTGGCCGATCCGGCGGACGGGCAGCGGGGGTTGCTCTTCCTCTGCTACCAGACCTCGATCCGCCGGCAGTTCGAGGTCCTGAACAACAAGTGGATGAACCGCCAGAACGGGCCTCAGGACGGCGGACACGATCTGCTCGTAGGGCAGAATCGCGCGGGTCGCGAGTGCCTGCTGCGCATCCCTGGCGGGGAGGTCTCCCTGAAGACGATGGCCGACTGGGTGATTCCCACGGGCGGCGGCTATTTCTTCGCGCCGTCGGTCAGCGCTCTGCGAAGCCTGATCGGACGTTGATAGAACGTAACCCGGTCAGCGGCTCGTCCCGGCCCGTCGAGACAGCCCGGGCGAGCCGCCGCGCCGCCGTCAGCTCAGGTCCGGCGGATCCTCGCCGAGGGCCGTGGCGAGATCGATCAGGTGCTCCTGTTCGTCCTTGAGGATCTCGCGGATGTGCTCGGCCATGGCGAACTCGCTCAAGGCCTCGCACTGCTTGACCCGCTGGCGGTAGTGGCGGATCGTCTCGGCCTCGTTTTCGAGATCGAAGCGCAGCATCTCCCGGGCCTGCTCGGAGGTCTTGACCGGCTTCGGCACCACGGCCGGCTGGCCGCCCAGATAGTCGATCTGGTTGGCGATGATCAACGCATGGGCGAGCTCCTCCGCCGCATGCGTCTCCAACTCCTTGGCGATCGTCATGTACTCCGCCCCCTTGAGCACCTGGGAGTAGACGACATAGGCGATGATGGCCTGGTACTCGCGCGCCAGGTCCTCGTTGAGGGCGTCGATCAGTGCCTGCCGCCCCTGTTTCTTGTCCGCTGCCTTGGAGCTCTTCTCTGCCATCGGTCTCCTCCGGAAAGAACGGCCTCAAGGCCGTGGACCGATCCTCTCACAACACGGGGTCGTACCAGTTCAACCCGGCCCGTCGTTCGGGAAGGTTTTCGTTCAACCCGCCTCGCTGGAAAGGATGTACACGGCGGGTGGCATGCGCTAGCCTAGTGGTTTGCGCTACGCCCACAGCTCAATCCTGCCTTGACAGAGCACTCGCCTGGGGGAACATTCGAGATGATTCAGTATTTCCAACGGCTAGGTGAACGGATCGAACAGGAATGGCTCGAACGGAGCTATGACGAGGAGGTCTTTCCCCAACTGGTTCTCGACGCGCTGCAGCAGGACCCTCCGTTCGGACAGGTCGAGGTGACCGAGATCATCGACTGGGTCTTCGGCTCCTCTTACTCCTTCCCACAGCCGAGCCGTGACAGTCTCTTCGGAGAGCCGCCGGTGTCGCTGTTCCACGCGCCACGGTTCTTCATCGAGGCACTGTTCTGGCGGTCGAGCACCACGGCCATCCATGAGCACGCTTTCACCGGCGCGTTCGCCGTGTTGGCCGGTGCGAGCGTCCACAGCCAATGGCGCTTCGAGCTCGAACGCACCGTGAACTCCCGCATGCTTTGCGGCCGGCTGGAGCGCGTGTCGACCGAATTCCTGAGCACGGGCGACATGCGGCCGATCCACGCCGGCGGCCAGCTCATCCATCAGCTCTTCCATTTAGACGTGCCTTCGGTCACCATCGTCGTTCGTACCTATGTAGATCGCAATCATCTCCCCCAATACCTGTACCTGCCGCCGGGTCTCGCGACCGATGGCGAGGGTCCCGACCCCCTGCGGGCTCGGCGCATGATCTTTCTCGATGCCATGGCCTGTGGCCAGATCAAGGGTTTGGAAGAGTACGCCGGCAGGCTGATCCGCGGCGGAGACCTGGAAACCGTGTACCACACGTTCGCGACTTTGAATCGGCATCAGGTGGACGAAGGACTGCTCAAAGAGCTGTACCGCGCCGGCCGCGAACACCACGGTGACATCGTGGACCTGTTCCGCCGGGTTTGTGGAGAGGAGAGGCGGTATGCGCGGGTGACGGGTGTCCGCGCCCAGGTCGTCGATCCCGAAGCACGCTTTTTCCTGGCGCTATTGATGTTGATGCCCGACCGCGATGCCGTCTTCGACGCGATTCGGCGCCAGTTCCCCGCCGTCGAGCCACTGCCCATGATCGAGACGTGGGTCGCAGACATGGCGAAGCTCACGGGCCTCAACTTCACGGAGGTCAACCGGACGATTTTTCTCGGTCTCGTCGAAGGCCTGGACGGCGAGGCTCTGCTGCAGCGCTACGAGCTTGAGAGCGATTCCGTCCTGTCGAATCCTGACTGGTTGCTCGGCCAGGCGAAGAAGATGGCGCGATCGGACCTCTTCTACCCCCTTTTCTCGGAATCTCCCTTCCGCGAGGGGATCTGAGGAGGAGCCTGGCAATGATGAACGTGCCGCGGGCTCAGCGACGCGTCGCGTAGCGCTGCGGCAGCAGATTCGGCCCCGGGCCGAGCAGCAGATCACCGGAGACCGTCACGTCCATGCCGTGATTGCCCGCGGACGGCACCCAGCCGGCGATCCTGCCGGTCCTGGTGTCGACCTTGAGCAGCCAGCCCGGGGACAAATTCGGCTGTTGGAGCGGTTGCGTCGCCAGCCACATGAAATCGCCGTCCGCCTTCAGCCCGAACGTCTTGCCGTAGACCCACTCATCAACGTACTTGCCCGTCTGATCGAACCGCTGCACGCGGCCGTTCTCGCGATCGGCCACGTAGACCAGCCCGGCCGGATCGATCTGGATTGAATGCGGCAGGACGAACTGGCCCGGTCCGGAGCCCGGCGTCCCCCACTCCGCCAGTTTCTTCCCATCGGCGGAGTACTCGAGGATCCGCGCGTTGGCATAGCCGTCGCTGATGAAGAGATGGCCGTTGGCGGCAAACGCGACGTCGGTCGTGCCGCAGAAGTTGTTGCGGCACGGCGAGGGCTGGCCGCCGACCTCGATGTCGAGCAGCACCTGCCCGGTGGGCGAGTACTTGGTCACGCGCGAAGTCGCCGCGTCCGTGGTCCAGACGTTGCCTTGCGGGTCGACGCGAATCGCGTGCGGCATCACGTAGCGGTTCTTGCCCCACGAACGCAGCACCTTGCCGGCGCGGTCGATGGCGATCACGGGATCGGCTTTGTCGCCACGCTGCAGCAGATAGACGGTGCCGTCCCTGGCCGACGCCACCCACGACACCATGCCGAGCTCCACACCCGGCACGGTGATGGCCGAGGCCGCGAGATCCGTGAGCTGTGGCGCCGCGGCGACGGCCTGTTCGAGCGACGGCTTCTTCTCCAGGTCGTAGCTGAGCTTCGTCCACGGCACGGTGCCCATCTGCAGCTCGGCGGTGCCGGTCATCTTCATGCCGGCCGGGCGGAAGACGAACGAGATCCTGACCCGATCCTTCCACCTGGCAGGACCGCCGCCGCCGGCCACCTGCGCGCGCGGGCTCCCGACCCTTGCGGTGGCGTGCAATTCCTCGCCGACGATCGCCGCCGCGGTGATCGTCGCGCCGTCTGCGCCGCCAAGAAAAGGTTTCATCGTCCCGGTGATCTTGCCGTCCACGACCTGCAGCTCCAGCGTCACGGGCTGATTCTGGCTGGCGCCGGGTGGCGGATCCTTGATCGCCCAGGCCTGCGTGCCGACCCACGTGCCGGCGAGGAGCGCCGGTTGCACCGCGGCCGCGGTCGCGGCCGTGGCTGTCCCTTGCTGCACGGCTGGCTGCGCGGCTGGCTGCGCGGCGGCCAAAACGATCAGGAGAAGTGCGGCGGCTCTCATCACGGACGGGAATGCTAACACCGCCGGCTTGACTCGTATCTCGAAAAGCGGTTCTATCGGCCTCTGATGGGCCGCTTGCGATTCCGCGCCGTCACGGGACTGCTGATCGTGCTGCTGGCCGCCACCGCGGCGGCACAGCGCGGTGGCGCGCCCAGCACGCCGCGGCCGCACGGCGATCACAATCCGCGGCACGGGGGCCAGTTCTTCATGGCGCCCGACAACTGGCACCATCTCGAGGGCACGTATCCGCGGGCGCGGCTCTTCCGGCTCTATGTCTACGACGACTACTCGCGGCCGCTGGCCGCCGCCGATCTGCGCCGCGTCCAAGCCCGCGTCGTCACACGCGAGACCTTCGATCCCGCGACGAAGAAGACGACGGAGCTGGCGGTGTTTCCCCTGCGGGCGTCGCGCCAAGGCGCGTATCTCGAGGCACGCGTCGATCCGCTCGCGATGCCGGCGGCATTGACGGCGAAGGTGCGTGTGAAGCCGGATGCGCCGGAGTACCGGTTCGACTTCACCTTTCCTGCCTTCACGAAAGAGCCCGCTTTCGCCAAAACGACAGCGGGCCAGCGGGTTGGACGGGCCGCGGCGGAGAGTACGATTCCCGAAATTACGATTCCCCAAATAATCGAGCAGCTCAGGACGCGCGACGAGCAGATTCGCGATCTGATCCGCGCCGGCAACTTCAGCGCGGTGTGGGTGCCGGCGTTCCAGGCCAGGGATCTGGCGATCGCGCTCGAGCCGCATGCCGGCCACCTGGCGCCACGAGCGCGCGAGTCGGCGGAGCCGGCGATTCAGAGAGTCGTCCGCTACGCCTGGCTGCTCGATGCGTTTGGCGACGCCGGCAACCGCCAGCAGATCGAGACGGCCTACGCCGCGTTCGCCGCCGCGGTGGCGGAAGTCGTGACGGCGTTCGCGGGGGCTCGGTAGCGCATGGCCAGGGTCTCTCCCGCGCTGACCGCCGCGGCCGCGATGGCCGCGATCGCGCTGGCGTCCGTGCGAAGCGACGCGCACAAACCGATCACGTCACCCTACACGTTCACCGAAGACGTCCTGCCGATCGTGCGTGAGAAGTGCGGCGCCTGCCACACGGCCGGCGGCGTCGCGCCGATGTCGCTGCTCACCCACGCCGACGCGGTGCCGTGGGGCGAGTCGATCCGCGCCGAGCTGATGGCGGGACACATGCCGCCGTGGCCGGTGGACGGCCCGTCCTCGCGGTTCCGGAACGTACGCGGCCTGACGGCCCGCGAGCTCAACGTGCTGCTCACGTGGGCGAGCGGCGGCACACCGCCCGGTGATCCCGGCCATGCCGGCGCGGCGGCGGCCTCACCCGAGGAAAAACAGCAACGATGGCCGCTCGGGGCACCCGATGCCGTGCTCTCGATGCCGTCCAGCGTCACCTTGCCCGCGACTGAGCAGGAGCGCGTCGAGGAGATCAGGCTGCGGACCTCGTTCGACCGCGCCCGCCTGCTCCGCGCGGTCGATCTTCTCCCGGGAACGCCAGCGATCGTCCGTAGCGCGACGGTCTCGGTCAGGGCCGCCGCGGGGCCGGCAAACGCGCAAGACACGCTCGCGTTGTGGGTGCCGGGCGATCCGCCGGTCCCGCTCGCCGCCGGCGCGGGCTTTCTGCTGCCGGCCGGCGCCGATCTCATCGTACGCATCCGCTATCTCAAGACGTGGCAGTACGAGCACCAGGAGATGAGCGATCGCAGCCGTGTCGGGCTGTATTTCGCCGACGAACCGGCGGAGACCGTGCGGGCCCTCGGCGTGCGGATGGGCACCACGGTGATCGGCGAGCCCGTCCGCGCGCTGGCCGTGTATCCCGACCCGGCGCTTGCGTTCGCGCAGGTGCGCGCCGTCGCCACGCGGCCGGATGGCTCACGCGAGGAGCTGATCGCGTTCCGGCCACGCCCCGGCTGGGCGCGCCGCTACTGGTTCGCCGAGCCGGTGGCGCTGCCGCGCGGCACGCGCATCGAGGTCACCGGTACGCCGGATGACGCGCTGCTCCCGCCTGGCGCGCCTCCCCAGCCGCCAGCCGACCTCTCGGCGATCCGCCTGACGCTCGACGTGGTGCCTACTTCGCCGTGAACAGTTTGCTGGCGGGAATCTGGATCGGCTCGTCGTCGTTCCGGTTCTGATCGTTGACCGCGGTCCACGTCATGTAGACCGAATGCATCTCGTCCCACACCTGCTCGCCCCAGGATACCGGGACCTTGGGATCGGGGTTCAGCGGGTTGGCCGGCGAATTGTCGTAGCTCGCGAGGTACTCCAGCACCGATCCCTTGGCCACGCGCTCCGGGCGCGACAGGATGTAGTAGTTCTGCCACGCGTCGTCCCAGTGCGGGATGTGCAGCAGCACGGTGCGACGACCGTCGGGACGGATCAGCGAGGCGGTGCCGAGCTGCGCGCGCAGGTGCATGTGCGGCCGAAGGCCGTGGATGCGCGCCTCGGCCGGAAACTGGAAGGCGCTGATCACCTCGTACTTCTGCACCATCGGCGGGATGATCAGCGAGGTATTCGCCACGATGGTCGTGTTGACCTGCGTGTGGACCGGCGCCGTCGCGAGCTTGAAGCCGATCTTGCTCTGATCGGTCGTCTCCGTCCCGATGGCGTTGTAGTGCATCTGGAGCGAGACGCGCGTCCCCTTCGGGAAAAACTTGCCGTAGCCCTCGCGCCACACCATCGCCTCGAGGCCCGGCGAATAGAGGTGCACGCTCTGCCCCCCGCCGACGCCGTTCTCGTTCGGTATCTCCGCGAAGGCCACCGCGTGATGCACGACGAGGCGGTTGCCCGGACGCACTTCGATCGCCTGCACCCACGTGTCGGCCGTAAACACGTACCCCGTGGGGACGGTCATGTACGGGATCGTGCCCGTCGCCGGAATCTTCACCGCCTCGGCCATCGTCAGCACCAGATCGGGCGTGCCGATCTGCCAGCCGTCCGGGAACCGCGGCGGCGCCGGCGTGTCCGCGGGGTCGCCTTCCTTCGCGCCGCCATCGACCCACGCGGCAATCGTCGCGATGTCCTTCTCGCTCAGCCGCCGCGGATCGCGGAACGTGCCGAAGTCAGGATGCGCATTCCAGGGCGGCATCTCCCCCGTGACGACCGCCCGCCGGATCGAGCGCGCCCACGGCCGTGCGTCCTTGTAACTGAGGAGCGAGAACGGCGCGACCTCGCCGGGACGATGGCAGTAGGCGCAGTTGGCGAAGACGATCGGCGCAATATCTCGCGCAAAAGTGACATCGCGCGCGAAAGTGACCTCGCGCGCCGACGCCTGATCCTGGCCGGCCAGGCCCGAGGGAAACGCCACGGCCGCGATGATCGCGATGGCCGCGATGAGCGTGATGAACATGAGCCCCCAGGACAGGATCAGGCGTCTCATCGTGCCTCCACGCCGGTTAGAGAGCAGGCCGGCTGAGCAACGCTTCCCGCGCTTCTCGCGCTTCCGCGGACCCGGGCGCGATCACGATAACCTTTTCCATATATTGCCGCGCCCCTTTCCCGTCCCCCTTTCTTTGGAGAACGTGGCCAGCTCTCAGGAAAGGCGCGGGCGCGCGGGGATCCGCCTGGGCGGCTTTCAGGTAGAGCTGGAGGGCGCGGTCGAGCTTGCCCTGGCTCTCCGCGATCTTGCCCAGGGCCATCCAGGCGGGGAGCCGGTCCGGGGCGAGGTCCGCCGCCTGCTGGAAGTGGTGCTCGGCGGCCGCGCCATCCCCGGCCCTGGCCTCGACCTCCGCCAGCCGCATCAGGACCGCTACGCTCTGCGTCCCGGCATCCACCGCCTGGTTGAGCAGGCGGCGGACCTCCGCCGGACGTCCCGCTTTCTGGGCCAGGTCGGCCAGCCCCAACCAGGGTGTGGCCGAGCGCGGGTTCAGCGCCAGGGCCAGCTCGTATTCTTTCCTCGCCTCCTCCGGGCGGCCCAGGCGTGCATAGGCGTCGGCCAGGTTGCGGTGAGAGTCATCGCGCCGCGGATTCTCCTGGGCGGCCCGGCGATAAGTGGCGATGGCGGCATCGCCGTCGCCGCTCGCGAGCTGTGCTGAGGCCAGAGCGGTCAGAAAAAGGAAGCTCCCCGGGTTGCGCTGTACCAGCCTCGTCAGAGTGGCCACCGCCGCCCGCGGGTTCCCTTTCTGCATCAGCTCCTGGGCTGCCGCGAGCTCGGCGAGCAGCGGGACGCCGTCCTTGGGATCGAGCGTTCCCTTGCCGCCGGCCCCGGAGCCAGAGATGTAGCCGAGGCTCTCCAGGGAGCGCGCCAGCTCCGGATCGACGGTGTCCGCGGTCTTTGCGTGGACCTTGAAGGAGCGCCGCGCCGCCGCGAGCGCTCCCTTGAGCCGGCGAGCCGGCTCCCGCTGATCGGTATTGTGATCGGTAAGGAGGTTTCTCGTCTCCCCCGGATCGGCCGCCAGGTCGTACAGCTCCGGCCGCGGGGCCACGATCAGCTTGAAACGGCCGTCGGTCATCCCCTCCAGCGGGCTCCACCCGTAGGCGGTCAGGGTATACCGGGACGCCAGGTAGACGGGCCCCACGGCTCCGCCCGGCAGGCCCGGCAATCCCTCGCCGAACGGGCCGGCGGCCTGGCCGTTCCCGGTCAGGCGCAGCAGGGTCGCGGCCAGCCGGCTCGTGGAAGCTACGGTTTCCACGGCCTTGCCGCGCGGCACTCCGGGACCGGCCAGGATCAGGGGGACGTGCACGGTGGCCTGGTAGAGGAAGAGGCCGTGGTTGCGCTCTCCGTGCTCGCCGAGGGATTCGCCGTGGTCTGCCACGGCGGCGATCAGCCAGCGCTCGGCGCCGCCGGGGAGCGCGGCCAGCAGCCGTCCGATCTCCCGGTCCATGAAGGCGACCTCGCCGGCGTAGCGCTGAGCGTCGCCGGCCTTGGGATCCACGCCCGGCGGCCGGTACGGGTCGTGCGGGTCGAAATAATGGACCCAGAGGAAAAGGGGTTTGCCCCCGGGCGGTTTGCCCCCGGGCTGTCGCTTGAGCCACTCCAGCGCGGCGTCGGTCATTTGACGCGCATTCCGCTCGTTGACCGGCTCGCCCGGGACCTTGTCGTCGTAGTGCTGGAACCCGCGGGCGAGCCCGAACCGCTGGTCGAGGATCAGGCTGGCCATGAGCCCCGCGGTCCGGTAGCCACGGGCCGTGAAGGCCTCGGCGAGGGTCGGCACGTCACGGGGGAGCACCTCCGTGAGGTTGACCTGCACCCCGTGCTCCGGTGGGACGAGACCGGTAAAGAGTGAGGAGTGGGCCGGCAGGGTCAGAGGCGTCGGGGTGATCGCCTGCGTCCAGCGCACGCCCCGGGCCGCCAGCCCGTTCAGAACCGGCGTGTGCGCCCCGAGCGCATCGGCGCGGGTGGTGTCCAGGGTCAGGAGGAGCACGTTCGGCGGGGCGGCCGCCGCGGGCGCGCTGGCGAGCGCAAGCACGAAAAAGAGGCCAAGCGCCGCCCGGTGTAGGGTGCGCTGCGCGCACCATGGCCCTCGTTTCTGGTGCGCACAGCGCACCCTACGCCAACCATCATTTCTGCTTTGATAGAGCATCAGACGTGGCAACTCTCTTTAAACCTTTCAAACAGCCAATCGTCGTCCCGCACCCGGCGCGCCGCGAAGTCCGCGCGCTTCTGCCAGACGTCGCTCTCCACGGCATGCGCCAGGGCCGCGCCGAAGCGGACGCCATTTCTCAGTGCGGAGGCCACCCGGGCCAGGCGCTGGGGGCTGAAGTGAAGCAGGGCCACCCGCAACTGGTTGTGCGTGAGCCAATGCCATTGGATACCGTAAGGGCGAGCCTTCCGGAAGTAGTGCAGCACCATGACCTCGGGCACCGTCCACACCTCGTACCCCAGCAGCCAGTAGCGCACGCAGAGCTCGAGGTCCTCCGAGCCCCACTGGCCCATGCCTTCATCGAAAGCCCCGGCCTGCTTCAGGGTTTCGTGGCGCATGGCCATGAAGCCCCCTCCCAGCGTCGGCACGGGATGGGGCTCGTCGCTTTGCCAGAGCAACCATTCCAACCGCAGGTTCGTTTCGGCGATCCGTTGCCCGTACGTCACCCGGCGCTCGAGCTTTCCCATGACGCCAATGCCGGGGCCGACCACCCCCACGTGCGGCAGGTTGAGCGTGCGGACTAGGGGTTCCCACCAGCGCTCGGGCACGTCGATGTGGGCGTCCGAGAAGACCACGAACTCGCCGCGCGCCTCGGCCAGCCCGCGATTGCGCGCGGCCGCCACCCCTAAAGGTTCGGTCGAGCGGATGAGGCGAACGTTCTCCCACGTTTCCTCCTCCAGGAAGTCGGCGCAACCGTCCGTGGAGCCGTTGTCGATGACGATGACCTCACTGTTGGGCGGCAACGTCGCCGCGAACTGCTCGACGGTGCGCCGCAGCAGCACGGACTCGTTCGTGGCCGGCAGGATGACGCTGATCCGCATCGCCGTATCGCCGCCCATCGAATGAGCGTCTCGGAACAGCCGAGCCGCCTCCTCGGCCGGCAGTGGCGGCGGCGGCGGAATGACCAGCAGAGGAGGGGGAAACGGGATCTCGTCCTTCGCCGAGGCCACGGGAGCCTTGGGCTCTCCCGAGCCCGCCGCCAGGCGCGCGAAGACGCTCTGGACGGCCGGGTCCTCGGCCATTCGCTGCAAGGCTTCTTCGTAGGACTCCAGGTCGCCGGCGAGCGGCACCACGTCGACGGTCATGTCCTCCAGGCCGGCCTTGGGATAGGGCAGGATGGTGCAGAAGGGCTCACCCGCTTCAAACCGGACGGTCTGCCCGGGGCGAATGAATTTCCAATCGATCGCGAGAGTGCCCGGGACGGCCGAGGTGTCGAGGATCGATTCCAACGGCATCAGGCCGTCTCTGAGGGTATTGACCGGGCCGCGCACCCAGAGACCGTAGTCCTCTTCGGTCTTGCATTGATATCCCGGATAGAACGTGATCCGCCCTTCGCCTCTTTGGCTCTGCACGAAATCCGCTTGCCCGGGTGCGTCTTCCGCGAGACGGATCTCGACGTCCTCTTCGCCGGGACCGCCATGCCAGATGGCTTCGAAGGCGCACGGGCAGAGGAAATCCCAGCCTTTCCCCTCGGGTGAAAGTTGCAGGGTGGCCGCGGGGTCGTAGAGAGGATAGGCGGTGATTTTCATGTCGGGTCCTCGGCTCTCCGCTCGCTGTTCTTACCCTGGCCCTCCCCCCCGGACGGAGGAAGGGCCAGGTAAGGAGACTAACCGTACTGTGGTGAGGTAGGCGACGAGGTGGGGTGCGTGGTCGTGCAGGCTTCAAAGTCGGCGCTCGCCACCACCTGGTGGCGCTTGTCGCCGTCGGCCTTGAGCATCCATTTGATGTCGTTGGTACCGGAGAACACCACCGAAAATACGTTGAGGTGCTCGCCCGGCAGGAACACGGTCGGCTGGCCGAAATCCTCCTGGCCCGGCACGAACATGTTCTTGGGCCCGACGGCCAAGTTGATGGGGGCGCCGCTGTTGTTGAGGTAACCGAAATGGGCCGTGTAGGTGCCGTCGCCGTTGTCGTCCACGCACTCCAGCAGCGGGATCAACGTGTGCCCTCCCTGGGCCTGCGCCACCTTCGCGATCATCGGCATCAGGGTCAGGGAAAGGCCCAGGGCGGCGAAGGAAGTGAGGGCCTCCCGGCGTGAGTACGTGGCCGTGGGAGGTGGCATGAGCGCGGCACCGGATTGCAGCAGGCCGGCGGTCTGTAGCTCGTCCAATGCGATCTTCAACAACTGCTCCGCCTTGCTCAGCGGCACGTTGAGGTTCTGCCGCAGAATCTCCGCCAACTGGCGCGGCGTCGTCTGCCCGTCGCAATGTTGATAGACCAGCGCCGAGGTGGCGTTGAGGACGTAGGACTGCTCCTGGTCGAACACGCCCAGGCCGTCGCCCGCCGCTGCGGTGGAGGCCGTGGGATTTTTTTGCGGATTTGTCATTCATCAGCTCCTTTATCAGCTCTTTGGGTTGGTTTCAACGTGGACGTCCTGCGGAGACCTTGTTGCGGGTGCCGGGTAGACCTGGGTGGTTACCCACCCAGGCCCCCCACAGACCCGTACGTGCGGGACTACCGCATACGGTTCTTCAGGTCACGGGTTCGCTACGCGACATTCAGGCCGCATGACAGATTCTCAGATTGGGTAGCGGGTAACGCTTCAGAAGAAGGTTGAACCGCTCCCAGGTCAAGTTGGAGGTTCGCGAGCGGCGACTGAGCCACTTGCGCCAGATCCTCATGACCCAGTGATGCACGCTGCTGAGCGACTTCGAGTTCCCGGTGATCCCGTAGTACCCGCCGTGCCCGCGCAGTTTGCTGAGAAGCTTTCTCTGCTGCCAGGCTATGGGTGCGTGCCGATTGCCTTGACACCAGTGGTTGAGTTGCCGCAGAAAACGGGTAATCCGGTCGGAAGCCGTCTTGCGTTTGACCATCCACGTGCCCCGTCGAGACCTCTCCCAAAAGTGGGTGAAGCCGAGGAAGTCAAAACTTCTCGGCTCCTCGTGCGGCTGCGCTCTCCCAGACTCCGGTTTGCGGCCAGGCTGTTCGAAACGCACCAAACGGGTCTTGTCGGGGTGGAGGCTCAACCCGTACTTGCCGAACCGTTCCGGCAGCACCTCCAGCACCCGCCGTGCATCGCTCTCCAGTTGGAAGACCAGGACGAAGTCATCGGCAAAGCGGATCAGAAAAGCCTCCCCTTTCAGCCGGGGCCTCACCACCGCCTCAAACCACGTGTCCAGCACCTCGTGAAGGTAGATGTTCGAAAGGAGCGGGGAGATGACTCCTCCCTGCGGTGTTCCTGCCACTGGATGGCTGAGATTTCCCCCCTCCATCACCCCCGCCTTCAGCCACTTGTCCAGGGAGCGGCGTATCACCCCGTCGCGTACCCTCTGGTCCAGAAAGCCCCGGAGCTGACTGCGATCTAAATTGTCGTAGAAACTCTGGATGTCGGCCTCCAGAACCCAGCCTCCCCCCATCGCCATGAGACCTTGCCACAGTTTCCTCACCGCTTGATGCGCCGAGCGTCCGGGCCGGAATCCGTACGAACAGTCCAAGAAATCCTGCTCGTACACGGCTTCCAGCACCATCGCGACCGCCCTCTGCAGGACTTTGTCCTCGAAGGTCGGTATACCGATGGGCCGCTTCTTCGACGGGTCACTCCCTTTCGGAATGTAGGCCCGGCGAACCGGCGGCGCTTGGTAGCGGCCCGACTTGAGGCGGTCCAGGAGACTCTGGAGATTCTCTTCCAGGTTCTCTTCATAGTCCGCCGCCGTCTGGCCGTCGACTCCCGGAACGCCATCTTTACGCGTCCGGCGGTAGGCTTCTCGTAGAAGATCGATGTCGATGTGGTGGGCCAAGCTCAGAAAGGCCCGCTTCGGGTCTTCCCTCGCCAGTTGCGCTATCCGTTGAAGTCTCGTTGAGACACTCTCAAGGTTCGGCGACCTTGTCATCTTTCCCTCCAACGATTCCGTGACCCGACACCTCCCTTCCCTCCACGGGGTCCCTCGGGATGGTTCCCCCGCTTCCTCGGTACTATGGAGGGCTACGACGCCCTGAGCCCGTCCCGCCGCGCTTCGTTTCCTTCGCTTGGCGGTACCGCGAGTGCGACCGACCGTTTGCTCCCCCAGCGTACGGACGCCCTTGGCTGGAGGCCTGGACTTTTGATCTCCCGGTGCCCAACCGGGATTGGATCGCGGAGATCTCAGGGTTCTCCCAGGTTCCTGGGCGGACCCGACTGTGTACATGCCCTGGGCTCACACACCCCGGGGGACCCTCGTTGCCAGGCCCTTTCGGCGCCGAGGATGTTGCCTTCCGCTGGTGCCACGACGTCGGCTCCCCGACCTGATCTCTCGAGGCTGATTACCACGGCCTGCACACTCGCTGTCTACGCTTCGAGGCGCCAGGTTACCCTGACACGACGCAAGACTCGCTTCCGGTGGGGGGCCAACCCTTGCCGGGTAGGACTCGAACCTACAGGGTCCACTACGAAGGGTTTCAGGTTCTGTCTACTGCATTTGCCTTCCTCCCTTCCCAGGCTTTGCCTGGCGCAAGGCACCTCCTTCCCGCCTTCGCCCTGCCGTTGGGCCAGGGGCCGCGATCTGCATCGAGACCCATCGCGGATCAGCCGCTCGCCAGCGGCCGGCCGCAGGTCGGACAGAAGCAGCTCGCCGGACGGCAGTTGTTCATCGGCGGCCCTTGAGGACCGTGGGCCGGTCGAGTTGATCCATGCGAGGGTTCTCCCTATTTACCGACAGGTGCGATCGGTACCGGTGTTTTGTGGTCCCTGTATGCAGGATAGCTGCGCGGAGGCGCCGTGGATATCCTCTCTAGAGACGATAGACACGGCGGCGGAAAGCTGCTATGGCCGGGACTGAAGCCGATCAGGAGCCTGTCGCTCGCGAGAGCCAGTGGATCAGAAGCCCGAGAAGGACCGCCAACCCCAGCGCGAAGAAGAGCAGAACCCCCAGCAGCAGGCCCCGGCCCCAGCGGTCCTTTCCCGAGCCGAGCAGGAGGAGGCCGCCGAAGAGCTCCGCCAGATAAACGGCCGGCACCAGCACCAGGGCCGAGCAGGAGGCCTGCCCCGTCCCGTAGCTCGAGAACAGCCCGAAGCACAGGCCGGCGAGCGCCAGGTCGAAGAGCGCCACCCCCAGGACGAGGAACCAGACCGGCTCGGCGGGCGCCGGCACCCGGCCCTGGAACACGGCGATGACCCGGTCGGCCTCGGCGGGGGCATGGCCGGCCTTCACCATCTGCGCCCGCAGCGAATCCATGGGATACCGGCCGGCATTCTCCGCCAGGTAGCCCAGGAGGGCTTCAAGGTCTCGTCGCGACATCGAGGGGAAGGATAACCGAAGGGAATGAGGGGCTCCGGGCCGTCCGAGAGGACCGGAGCCTTGAGAGGAGACGTCAGGCGGGCAGCACGTCGAAGCCGAGGGCGGCCCCGTTGTCCCGAACCCGCTGGTCCAGGCTCAGCAAAGCGAGGTCGGAGACGATCGAGCGGGCCGTGAGGGCGGAGGCCAGATGGAGGGAATCCAGCGCCTTCACCGGCTCCTGGGGAAATCGGTGCCGGGCTCGCGCAAGGACTTCGCCCTCGATTCTGAGCAGCGTCCACCGGGACGCCGTCGCTTCCAGACGCGCCCGGCGCTGGCCCGCTTCGAATCGGGAGAGCTGGCCCATCGCCTCCGCCTTGATCAGCGCGCGATCGCACTCGACCAGCGTCAGCTCCGACGCAACCACGAACTCGGCGCTCTCCAGCATCTCCTTCAGCAGAGGAGCGGGCGCTTCACTGAAAAGCCAGGCGAGCACCGCGCTCGATTCCGCATAGAGATTCATCGATCCCCCCGAACCCAATCGAGGACCTCGGCGGCGGTTCCCGGCGGCGTAACCGAGGGCAGGAGCGGATACGCATCCGGCCCATTCGGCTTGAGCGGCAGCCTCACCAGACCACGCCGAGCCATTTCCACCAGCTTTGGATACTTGCGCGCCAGCTCGCTATCGGGCTGCGGCGCTCGCAACTCCGCCACGACCTCCCCACGATCGGTCACCATCACGACCTCCCCTTCCCGGACCAGCCGGATGTATTCGCTGAGACGATTCTTGAGCTCACGGATCCCGACCTCTCTCATGGACCTCAATGTAGCCCCCAGTGGCCACATTGTCAATCCCCGAAACTTCTTCCCTGTCTACATAAAACGTAAAAAGGGTCCGCCATCGCTCCGCCGATATGCTCACTTTGTGAGCAATCCATTGCGCGCGCCAGGAAGTACAATGGTTATCGCTGAACGTCGATATTCGCCGGTCAGCTCCACCGCCCCCCCATCCCAGGAGAAAAACCATGAACCGTTCGATCTCCCGGTTGCGCGCCGGGTTTCTCGCGCCCGTCCTTCTGCTGCTCGTCCTCGCCGGCCTGGCGCAGCCCGCGGCGGCCCAAACGCCGCTCGGCGCCACCATCGTCGGCGGCAGCGTGCAATTTGCCCTCTTCTCGCAGAACGCCACCCGCGTGGAGGTCTGGATCTTCGCGACCGCTACCGCGTCGACCCCCACCGCCACCTATGCGCTCACCAAGACGGACGCCGTCAACCACATCTGGACCGTGACGGTCGCCGGCCTCGGCGCCGGCACGCTTTATGGGTACCGCGTCTGGGGCCCCAACTGGCCCTACAACGCGGGCTGGACGCCGGGCAGCAGCGTCGGCTTGATCTCCCACGCCGACGCCAACGGCAACCGGTTCAATCCCAACAAGCTGCTGACCGACCCCTACGCCAAGGCGGTGACCGGCGAGCCGCAGCGCGTGAGCGGCCACTACTCGACGGCCATCCTCGGCGGCAACAACACCTACGGCTTCGTCGACAGCGCGGGGGCCATGCCGAAGTCCATCGTCATCAACGACAGCTCCTTCAGTTGGACGGGGGACGTGAAGCCCAACGTCCCGATGAAGGATTCGGCCGTCTACGAGGTGCACCTCCGGGGCTTCACCGCCGGCGACGGCAGCCTCTCGGCCAGCGTGCGCGGCACCTACGACGGCTTCGCGGCCAAGGCCGCCTACTTCAAGACCCTGGGCGTGACCGCCGTCGAGCTGCTGCCCGTCCATGAATATCCGCAGTACGACGACCCCGTGGGCGGCGCCACCGCCGACCGGGTCAACTACTGGGGCTACATGACCACCCAGTTCTTCGCGCCCAACCGCGAGTACTCGTGCGCCGACACGACTTCCTGCTCGTATGTCGCGGGCGAGCAGGTCAACAAGTTCAAGGCGATGGTGAAGGCCCTCCACGCCCAGGGAATCGAGGTGTGGCTCGACGTGGTCTTCAACCACACCTTCGAGGGCGGCGCCTGCGGCGGCAACGCCGTGCGCTACTTCAACCTGCGCGGCATCGACAACGCCAACTACTACACCCTGGCGGACGACAAGACCTGCTACTGGGAGTCGACCGGCACCGGCAACAACCTGAACGCCAGCCGCACCGCCGCCCGCAAGCTCGTCGTCGACAGCCTCACTTACTGGGTCGACAAGATGCACGTCGACGGCTTCCGCTTCGACCTCGCCTACGAGCTGGGCCGCGAGGGGAGCGACGGCCGGGTGTTCAACAACAACGCGCAGACGCTGATCGACATCGCCCAGCTCGCCCAGAACAAGGGCATCAAGGTGGTCGCCGAGGCCTGGGACACCGGCGGCTACGGCGTCGGCCAGTTCCCCTCGGGCTGGTCGGAGTGGAACGGCTTCTACCGCGACAACCTGCGCAAGTACGCCAAGGGCGACAACTCCCAGGTGGGCAACCTCGGCGCCTCGGCGAGCGGCACCTGGACCGGCTTCCAGACGCCGCCCGAGAGCGTCAACTTCATCACCGCCCATGACGGCTTCACGCTCAACGACCTCGTTACCTACAACACCAAGCAGAACGGAGTGGGAGCCTGCAACCCCACGGGCGCGGACGCCGGGAGCGGCAGCTCCACCAACGACAGCTGGGACAGCGGCGGCGACGAAGTCCTGCGGCGGCGGCAGATCCGCAACTTCGCCACCAGCCTCCTCGTCCACCACGGCGTGCCCATGATCCTGGCCGGCGACGAGTTCCGCCAGACCCAGAACGGCAACAACAACGGCTACATGGGGGACAACGCCTGCGGCTGGCTCGACTGGACGAAGCAGACCACCAACGTGAAGACCTACGACTACTTCCGCAAGCTGCTCGCCGTCCGCAAGGCCCATCCCGGTCTGCGCCGGTCGGTGGCGGTGGGCGGCGCCGACCACGATGCCGACGGCTACAAGGACCTCGCCTGGCACGGCACCACGCCGGACGCTCCCGACTGGACCGCCACCTCCCATGCCCTGGCCTGGCTGATCGACGGCTCGAGCGCCGAGACCGGCGGCCCGGCCGACGCCCCGGACCTCTACGTGGCCTCCAACTCCTATTGGGGGAACCTGACGTTCACCATCCCCACCGCGCCCAACGGCAAGTGCTGGTGGCTCCTGGCCGACACCGGCGACTGGGCCGAGGGCACGGGCAACATCTACTACGACCCGGCGGTCGCCGCGTGGAACTCGCAGCCCCTGCCCAAGATGGGCGGCACCACCTACGGCGTCCAGGCCCGCTCGTCCCTGATCCTGGCCGCCCGGCCGTGCAACTCGTCCGAGGCGATCCGGGTGGACTTCACGGTCAATGGCTTCGCCACCTCGCCGGGGCAGGACCTCTACGTGGTGGGCAGCGTACCCGAGCTTGGCAGTTGGGACACGACGAAGGCGATCAAGCTCAACTACGTGAGCGCCAGCCAGTGGAGCGGCCCCGCCTTCTTCTTCGCCAGCAAGGGCGCGGCCATCCAGTACAAGTACATCTGGAAGCAGGGCGGCACCACGACCTACGAGGGCGGCTCGAACCGGAGCTACACCGTGCCGACCACGGGCGCGGGCACCCGGACGGATACCTGGCAGCCGTAGGATTCAGATCTGGGGCCCGGCAGTCCTAGTCGCGAGGCAGCCGGGTCCCATGCTAGGCTTCGGTGAACTCTTGAGAGCCACCGTATGAAGATCACCATCACCCTCCCAGACACGATCGCCGAGCGAGTCTCTCGCCTCCCCGATCGTGAGGGATTTGTCCTCCGGGCCGTCGAAGCCGCCCTTGCCACGGAGCCGCAGGCCGCGCCTTCGGTTGAGTCGAAGCCTTCGAAATGGGCCCAGATCGTGGAACGGATCGAGAAGCAGCCGACGCTGGGAAGCTACGCGGCCCAGCTCGACAAGGATCGGAGAGAATTCCGCCGGAGCCTTCGTTTCCCGCACGACGAGCCCTGATGCGCCATCTCCTGGATTCGGATAGCCTCTCGGACCTCTACGAGCCTGCCTCTACCGGTCATCGGAACATCACTCGCCGGGTCGCTGCCCTGGACGATTCGGATCTGGTATTCGTTTCGATCCTGGCTGTTTACGAGTTGGAATACGGGTACGCAAACGCTCCCGAAGAGAAAAAGCTGATCCTGCGGCAACGAATCTCCTCGATCCAGACGGACTTCTCCATCCTGCCGCTGACTCCAGAATCCGCTCGCCACTTCGGTAGCCTCAAAGGCAGGCTTCGATCAGTCCGCCAGCTCAGCAAAAAAGGCATCAAGTCTCACAACGTGGACCTGATGCTCGCCGCGACCGCTATCACGGAAGGCTGCATCCTGGTGAGCGCGGACACGATCTATTCGGACCTCCAGCGCTTGGATCCCACCTTGAGGATCGCAGACTGGCTCGCGGACTAGCCCGCCGCACTGAAGCCGAGGCGGAGCCGGCCCAGGCTCCGCCACTTGGTTTCACCTACTTGACCAGCAAGCTCCGCCCGTCCAGGTTCGTCGTCGGCTTGACGCCGTAGAGGTCGAGGATGGTGGGCATCACGTCGCCCATGTAGGCGCCGGCGGTGTTCATCTTGAAGTTGCTGAAGAGGATGCCCTGGACGAGCGGCGGGTAGACGGAGCAGTGGTCGCCGCTCCAGATCTCCGAGTTGGGCTCGACGATCGACTTGCCGATGCCGCCCAGGCTGTCCTGCCAGCCCACGCGGTAGCCTTCGCTGTTGGAGGGGATCAGGTCCGGGATCAGCACCGGGTCGTAGACCCCCTTGTAGGCCTCGTCGCGAGTGAAGACGTGCGCCACCGGGTGCTCGCCCGTCTCCTCGTCGACGAAGGCCTCGAGGCCCTGCTTGATCTGGGCCGCCACCTGCTGGTACTCCGCGCCCGGCTTGACGATCCCCTTCGCCTCGCGACCCGCCTGGTTGATGTAGATCTGTCCCAGGCCCAGGGCGTAGGCCTTGGTCTTCGACCAGTCGACGTTGACGAAGAAGTCGCCCTGGTCGAAGAGGTCCTCCAGGTTCATCCGCTTGGCGTCCTGGCCGTTCAAGGTCATGAAGCCGTTCTTCACCAGCCAGGTGTTGTAGTTCATGCCGCGCCGGAAGGAGGCGAAGCCGTGGTCGGAGACGACCATGATCGAGGCGTTCGGCCGCTTCGCCATCACGTCGCCCACGATGCGGTCCATGTCCTGGTAGGACTTGAGGATGGAGCCGCCCCACTTGGCCGCCCCGTCCGGCGTGTAGAGCGGATGCTTGGGATCGAAGAACCGGAACATCATGTGCTGCACCCGGTCGGTGAACTCGAAGTATTGGACGAGGACGTCCCAGTCGTCCTTGGCGAGGGCGCCGTCGAGGATCTCCTTGTCCTTGTCCACCGTCTGCTTCACGTCGTCCAGGAAGGTCTGCTCGTCGATGGTGCCGGAGGTGGGCGACCAGGTGTCGATCATCCACCCGCGAGTCTTGAACAGGCCGTGCTCCTGGGTCAGGTCCTTCACGAAGCTCGCCGGGGCGGTGACGTCGAAGCCGGGCGACAGGTTCTCGGGGTCGAAATCGATGGGCGAGAGGTAGATACGCACCTCGGGATCGATCGACAGCAGCTTGAACCGGCCGATGCCCTTGGCCTTGATCAGCGAGTTGAAGGGGAAGGTGAAGCGCGCCCACTCGCTCCACTCGCCCGGCTTGAGCGTGATGTCGTTGCCCGAGACCTGGATGCGGACGCTCTGGCGGTTCTCCGCCACCGTCAGGGTCATGGGGATCTTGATGTGCTCGAGCGCGCCGCCCTTCTTGGGGAAGAGCTTGTTGGGCACCTCAAGGATCTCGGTCTCGATGGTGCCGCGGTTGTCCACCAGCTCGACGACCTCGACCTTGAAGTCGCCGCCTCCCTTGGGCGTGAAGAACAGCTCCGAGGTGAAGTAGAAGGGCTTGCCGATGCGCCCCGACAGGTCGGGCACGCCGAGGCCCGAGAGCAGCTCCCCGTGCTCGAAGGCCTTGGGCGGGAAGGTCACCGGGATGCGCATCACCCGCACCCGCTTGCCCTGCTGCCCGAGGAGGCTCCAGAAAGTGTCGCCGTGCTGGTTGTTGATGGCGATCGGCCGCGACACGGGGAGCAGGCGGGCCGCCGCCATGCCCGTACCGATGCCGGCGGCGATCGCCAGGACCAGGGCGACGCCGGCGGCGACGGCCCAGCGCAGGCGGAACAGCTTGAGAAGAAGCAGGAGGAGGAGCGCCACGGCGGCGGCGGCGATCAGGCCCACGAGCAACCCGTTGTTCTTGCCGAAGAGGAAGGGCGCCTCGCCCGCCTCGCCCGCCGCGAAGTCGGGCCGGTAGGTCGCGGGGTTGCGCTTCAGGAAGTCGAAGATGCCGTGCCGGCCCGGGTTGAGGCCGGTCGAGAAGGTGGACCAGGAGACCGGCGTCTGCGACGGAATGGTCGGCAGCAGCGGCGAGAAGGCCCCCTGGGCGCGCAGCTTGGCGAGGTTCGGGAGCTTCCCCTCGTTCATCCACCGCTCGGTGAGCTTGGCGTCCGCGCCGTCGAAGCCGAGAATGATCAGCTTCTTGTCGGCTGACGGCTGCGCTTGCGCGGCGAGCGGCGCCGCGGCGAGGGCCAGGAACGCGAGAAGGGCGAGGGACAGGGTTCTGATCTTCGAAGTCATGGCTGACGGATTTCCAGAATCGACGTTGGCGAAAAGCTGCGCGAGCCCGGGATTCTAGCAAACCGCTCCCGGAGAAAGCCCGGCGGCGCGCAACCCCACGGGATGAGATACCGTATTCAGAACCGGTGAGAGACCGCTCCCCATCCTTCCGTCCCCTGACCGCCCTCGTGGCGGGTCTCCTGCTCTTCGTCGGCGGGATCGCCCTGGCGCGCCTGTGGCTGCCCGAGTGGCGGGAGGGTCCGTCGGACAAGGCGTTCTACGTCCAGCGCTACCGGGAGCTGGCCCAGAGGGCCGGCGTGAGGCTGGCTCCGGGTGCGCCCGCGGTCTCCCTGACCGACGAGAGTCCCGAGAGGAGCTCGTCGAGCGAGTCCGACCCCACGGCGGGACTGCGGATCCAGGTCTCCGGGACCGGCACCCTGCCGGGTGCCGAGGCCGGGAGGACGTGGCGGCTCCAGGCCGGCTTTTCGCCCAAGGGCGAGCCGCTCGTCCTGAGCTGGAAGCCCGATGGAAGGGTGGTCGATACGCCGAGCACGCGGGGAAAGGCGATGCCGCGGGAACGGCTGGAGGCCTTCGGGCGTCTGTTGCTCGCCCCCGGCGAGCGGCTGGGGGAACGCCGCGGAGGCCAAGGCGAAGCCAAGGTTTCCTATGCCCTGGAGGGAAGCCGGCCTCGCCAGTACCTGCGGATCGAGGCTGGTTCGAATGGTTCGGCCAATATCAAGCGCGAGGTGGGCGGCCTCGATGCCAAATCCGACGATGACGAGAACGACTGGCTGGCAGTCTTCCTGGTAGCCCTGCCCCGGGCGCTCGGCTGCCTGATCGTGGCCGGGCTGTTCCTCTTCCTGCTCTCGCGCCAGCGCATCGACTTCTCCACGGGTTGGCTCCTGGGCGCCCTCTGCCTGGCGGCCTCCGTCCTCTCCATCCTTCTCGCATGGTCCCAGTGGCAAGAGGATGTTTCCCTGCTCGTGGGTTCTCTCTTCCTGGGACTGTGGGTCGCGGCGGCCTGGTCCGTGGGCGAGTCGTTCCTGCGCTCGGTCCAGCCCGGCTTCACCACCAGCCTCGACGCTCTGCGGTCCAAACGCCTCGGTCCCCGTGGCGCCCGCTCCCTCCTCTATGGGGTTGCCCTGGGAGCGGCCCTGGCCGGTCTCCGCCTCGCGGCGCAGGCGATCGCCGCGGCGATCCAGAGCCCAGAGACCTCCGACCTCAGCCTGCGCATCCCGCTCTTTCAGGTGGCAAGCCCGTTCACCGATGGCATTCTGCTCGCTTCGGGCATCGCCCTCGGCCTGGCGCTGGCCCTGCGCTTCCTGCCGCCACGCTGGGCCCTCTGGATCGCGCCGGTCCTGGGCGGCCTCGTCCTCAGCACGATCGGCTTCACCCTCAGGCCCATCGCGGCGGGGCTGGTGGCCGACCTGGCGATCGCGGCCTTCCTGGTGTGGGTCCTCCGCAAGCTCGGCCTCACGGCCCTGGTCGTGACGGCCACCGTCTCTTTCCTCCTGCCGGTGGCGGTCTTCTCGGCGCTCCACCTCGGCTGGCTCCCCCTCCCCTTCGCTTTGGCGGCCGGCTCCTCCATCGCCCTCGTGGCCCTGGGCTGGATCGGCCTGCGCCGGCCCGAGCAGATCGAGATGGAGGGCCGCAAGGCCCCGGCCTTCATCCGGCGCATCGAAGAGGAACGGCGGCTGCGCCACGAGATGGACCTCCTGGCCCGCATGCAGCTCGGCCTGCTGCCCGCCCAACTCCCCGAGGTGCCGGGATGGGAGGTCGCCGTCCGCTCCCTGCTGGCCACCGAGGCCGGAGGCGACCTCTACGACTTCCTCGACGACGAGCAGGGCGACCTCTGGATCGCCGCCGGCGACGTGGCCGGCCATGGCTACTCCTGCTCCATCGCCCAGGCGATGACGGCCGCCTCGCTGTCGAGCCTCGTCGGGGCCAGCCAGACCCCCTCGGGGATCCTGCAGCGGATCGATCGCGTGCTGCGGCGCAACGGCGCCAACCGGAACTTCACCACCCTGGCCCTGCTGCGGCTCGATCCCCGGACGGGCGAGGGGCGCCTCGCCAACGCCGGCCATCCCTACCCGCTGCGCGTGGTGAACGGCGAGGCCGCGGAGATCTCCATGGCCGGTCTGCCCCTGGGCCAGGGCCCGAAACGGGAGTACCAGGAGACCGTCCTCCAGGTGCCGCCGGGCGGCGTCCTGGTCTTCTGCTCGGACGGTCTCTTCGAAGGCGTGGACTGGCAGGGAGTGCCCTACGGCTACGACCGGCCGCGGGAGATCCTCGGCGCGCTGGGCGAGCTGTCGGCGGCCGAGATCCTCGAAACCCTGCTCGCCGACTGGCGCCGCCACCTGGGCGCGCAGGATCACCAGGACGACACGACCGTCCTGGTGATCAAGCGGCTCAGATTAGCCGCAGCTCCCGCTTGATCTCGTTGACCCGGCTCTGCACGGCCCCGCGGTCCAGGGTGCGGAAGCGCTCGGGGAGGAGCTCCCGGCTGGTGGATTCGAGGACGGCGCAGAGGATCTGCATCTCGCGCTCGCGGCCGTTGACGGGCGGGATGAAGTCCGAGAACGCCTTCTGGAGGTGCTCCGCCTTGAGCTCCGACGACTCGGCGGCCTCGGCTTCCAGGGTGGCGCGCACGAGCACGGCCTCGAGGTCCGAGCCGGAGAGCCCCAGGTACTGGTCCTCCGTGGCCACTTCGGAGATGGCGGCCACCTGGGTCTTGAGACCCAGCTTCTTCACCATCACCCGGTAGATCTCGTCGTACTCCGCCGCCGTCTCGGGGTAGAAGAGCGGGATGTGCTCCTCGGCCCGCCCCTGGCGCTTGAGGTCGATGGGCAGCAGGTCGGGCCGGGCGGTGATCAGGAACCAGAGGATCTTGCCGCGGTAGCGGGTGTCGCCCATGAAGGCCGCGATCTGGGCGAAGACGCGGTTCTGGGTGCCCGAGTCCCCCTGCTGGTCGCGGTTGCCGAGGGCCGCGTCGGCCTCGTCCACCACCACGCCGACCGGGGTCAGGGAGGCCAGGATCTTCAGGATCCGCTCCAGGTTCGACTCCGTCGCGCCCACCCACATGGAGCGGAAGTTCTTCAGCTTCACGCAGGGGAAGCCGATCTCGTTGGCGAAGCACTCGACGAGGAACGTCTTGGCGCTCCCCACCGGGCCGCAGACCAGGTAGCCCATGGGCACCGCCGCCGGGTTGCCCCGGGCGATGGCGCGGGCGGCGCGGCGCAGGCGGTCCTTGACCATGGGCATACCCGCCACCATGGAGAGGTCGAACTTGGGCTCGACGTACTCCAGCAGTCCCAGGCCCTCGGTCTCGATGACCTCCTTCTTGGCAGTCCGCACCCGGTCGCGGGTGAGCTGGCCGCCGTTGGCGTCCGTGCCGTCGAGGAGCTGGCCGATCTGCACCCGGGTCATGCCGGCGGTCAGCTCGGCGAGGCGCGCCGGCGGCAGCTCCGACCTGGCCGCGTACCACTCGGGGCCGCGCACCGCCTCCAGGTAGGTCAGCCGCTCGGCCGGATCGGGACGCACGATCTCGATCTCCCGCGTGCCATGGGAGCGCACGAGCTTGGGGTCCAGCTCCGCCAGGCTCTCCGTCACCATGACGACGATGATGTTCTTGGCCAGCATCACGGGGTCCTGCGACCACTTCCGCAGGTAGACCAGGACGGCGCGGTCCTCCGGGGTGCGGTAGGCGACCTCGGCGGCCGGCACGATCGTCTCGGCGAAGGGGAGCAGCAGCACGACCGGCCGGGCCGGCTGGAGGCAGGCGCAGTGGCGGAAGTAGGAGTCGAGCAGGGCGAAGCAGTTGGCGGCGTCGCGGGGCAGCCCGTCGGCCCACTGGGTGCCGTGCACGGAGTCGTAGGCGCGCAGCCGGTCCTGGAAATGGCCGCGCGCCGCCGGATTGGCGAAGCCCAATCCCTCGGCGCGGTTGTAGGTGACGATCGACGACCAGCCGGCGAAAAGCTCCTGGCCCAGGAAGTCGTCGAGCGACAGGAAGCGCAGCCCGGAGGGGCCGCGGACGGGCACCAGGTCCGCCGGCACGCCGTGCAGGACGAAGGTGTTCGACTGCTTGGCGGTGACGGAGCGGACCAGGTCCGACGCCCACGGCGGCAGCGAATCGAGGAACACGGCCGGGGAAGTGACGGCGGCTTCGGGCATCGTCGATCCGCGCCTAGCCGGCGTCCGGCAGCTTCTGCGGCGTGGCCGCGGCGGTGGACTGGGTCGGGAACGGGGCGGCCTCGCGCACGGCGTCCGGCTTCTTCAGGCCCATCTCCACCTCGAACTCGGAGAGCACGCTCTGGGCCTGGAGCTGCCGGGCCTTGCGCTCGGTCTTGATGCGCTCGACGTCGAGCCCGCCGGTCGCCACCTCGACCGCCGCCTTGGCCTCGGCGGAGCGCTGCTTGATCTCTTCCAGATACTTGTCGTTCGTGGCGGCGGTACCGTAGGTGTCGAGCTCGGCGATGGCCGAGGCGGCGTTCCTGAGCGCCGAGGCATTCCTCGACTCGGTGATCGCCTTGCGGCTCTCCTCCATCTTCAGCCGCAGCTTCTCCTTGATGTCCTGCACGGTGATCTGGGCGTTCTCAAAGGCCTTGCTGGCGGTCGCGAGCTGATCATTGGTGGTCTGCAGCTCCTGCCGGATCTGCTGCAGGCTCGCGGCATCGTCCTCGGCGAGGCGGCGGGACTCGGGGCTCCCTTCGGTGAGGGCGGCCTTGATCGAGTTGACGAGCTGCCGCTCCTTGCGCTCCAGAGCTTCCTTACCCTGCTCCAGGCGGATGACCGTGGCCCGGGTGGTGACCAGGATCTGGTTGAGCTTCGGCAGGGTGTTCCGCATCTCCTCGATGGACTCCTGGAGCATGACCTCCGGGTCCTCCGCGAAGGAGATGAAATAGCCGATCCACGACTTGAAGACTCGGGCGATGCGCTGAAACATGGGTGTCTCCTGGGAAGGCCCGCGCCATGGCGCGGGCGACCGGCTTTAACCTTGAGTCTCCTCCGGAGCTTCCTCCGGGGCGGTGGCGGGCGGCGCCGCGGGACGGGACGCGTCCGCGGTCGAGATGGGATTCTTCTCGACGAATGGGTTGACGGCGTCGAACAGCTTGCGCTCCTCCGCGCGCTTGATCACCTGCCAGCGGGTAAGGCGGGCCTGCTCGGTTTCGAGCGCGATGCGGTTGGCCTCGATCTTCTCCCGGTTGCGGCGGGCGATCTCGTCGATCTCCGCCTGGAGCGTGGCGTTCTCCTTGTCCATCTGCTCGGCGTGCGAGGCGATCTTGCCGCGCAGGAACTCCTCGAACCGGTCGAGCGCCTGGTCGCGCCGGACGGCGTCCTGGACGATGTCGGTGACCGGCACCGGCCCCGAGGGGTTCATGTTGAGGAAGCCGCCGAGCGCCGCGGCCTTGGCGCGGGTGTCGAGGGCGGCGAAGCCCGGCATGGCGAAGATCTCCAGCACCTTGTAGGCGCTGTAGCCGTGCGCCGGATCGGCGACTCCGGCCGCCCGGTAGATGGCCGGGAAATCCGGGATGTCCTCGCTGTCGCCCGACTCGGCCTCGAGCTTCCGTTCGTCGATCGGCGGCGCCTCGGGGATCGTCCCGAGCAGCTCGCGGATGTCCGTCGGCGCTCCCGAAAGCCTGGGCGGCAAGCCCGAAGACCCGGGCGGCCTACTGCTCTCGGGCACGGGCGCCGGGGCCATCGCCGCGGGCTCGAACTCCACGATCTTCATCTTGCTGAGGACTTCCTTGAGACCCATGCCGTTTCCTCGTGTGAGTGCCTCGTCTGAGTGGGATCGCCGGTGAAAGGACGTTTCGAAGCCTATGGGCCGGGGCGGGGGGTGTCAAGAACGGCCATCCCGCGCACACGTCCTCTTGCTTTGGAGTGATGCGATTCCCCGTTTCATTTCATCGCGGGTCTAGACCTCGTAGACCGGCCGGGAGATGGACCGCGGCCACGGCAGGAGGTTGGAGACGGGCACCAGCGACTGCCACAGGGGATTCAGCTCCGCCATCTCGCGCGGGGTCAGCGGCCGGATGCTGAGGACCCGCCGCGGCACCCGCGCCGTCGCGGGATCGCAACCACGTTCGAGGAAAGCCGCCAGGAGCCAGCGGCCGAGAGTACGGCGAGCCGCGTTCACGGTGGGGATTGTAACCCTGATCGCGGGCTTCGCGGTTTACCCATTCGCGGCTCGTGGTTGCCCCTTGATCTCATGGCTTGCCTCTTAATTTCGTGGTTTTCATCTTAATAATGTAGAGACGCCCTCACGGGTACCCCGTGGGGCGTCTCCTGCGGCGGGGCCAACGTTTTCCCTGTGCGAGGATCGCCCCGCGGGAGGATTTGGGCCCTGGGAACAACATCGCCGCATCGGAGACGCCCCACGGGGTACCCGTGAGGGCGTCTCTACAAAAAGGCAGGGCCTTGCGTCTTGTACGTCACCGCTGTATCATTCACCCATGAACGATTCAGCCGCTATCGCCGCTCCGCCCGTTTCCCTGTCGTCCCGGGTGCTGGGCGCGGCTCACGGGGTGGAGGCGCGACTGGAGGGCGCTCTCGAGAGCATCGGCCTCTCCCTGGCCAAGTTCGGCGTGCTCTCGAAGCTCGCGGAGGCCGGCGAGCCGGTGTCCCTCGGGTGCCTTGCCGGGCTCTGCTCCTGCGTGCGGTCCAACATGACGCAGCTCATCGACCGGCTGGAGGCGGACAAGCTCGTCGAGCGGGTGAACGATCCCAGCGACCGCCGGTCCGTGCGGGCCCTCCTCACGGCCGCGGGCCGGGAACGCCAGATCGAGGCCGCGCGGATCGTCGAGGAGACCGAGCAAGCCGTCTTCGCGCCGCTGGGCGACGCCGACCGCGCCACGCTCTGCCGTCTCGTCTCGCTGCTCGCAATCCAGAGCCCCTGACTTTTTTTATATCCAGATTGTTCATCCCTGCACCTTCGACCCAAGAATGATTCAGTCCTGACCAAGGAGAGCACCATGAGCGATACGACGAATCCGCAGCCTCCGACCCTGCTGTCCCCCGTCCGGATGGGCCTTTACACGCTGCCCAACCGGATGGTGATGGCCCCGATGACGCGCAACCGGGCCGGCGAGGGGGAGGTCCCGACCGAAATCACGGTCACCTACTATGCCCAGCGGGCCTCGGCGGGGCTCCTCGTCACCGAGGGGAGCCAGGTCTCGGCCCAGGGAGTGGGGTATCCGAACACGCCGGGCATCCACACCGACGCCCAGGTGGCGGGCTGGCGGCGGGTGACGGACGCCGTCCACGAGCGGGGCGGGCGGATCTTCCTGCAGCTCTGGCACGTGGGCAGGATCTCGGACCCGGTGCTGCAGCCGGGCGGCGCGCTGCCGGTGGCGCCCTCCGCCATCGCGGCCGAGGGAATGTTCCGCACCGTCACCGGGTCGCAGCCCTTCGTCACGCCCCGGGCCCTGGAGACCGAGGAGGTCCCGGGCATCGTGGCGCAGTTCGAGGACGGCGCGCGGCAGGCCCTGGCGGCCGGCTTCGACGGCGTCGAGATCCATGGCGCCAACGGCTACATCCTCGACCAGTTCCTGCGCGACGGCAGCAACCAGCGGACGGACGTCTACGGCGGCCCGGTCGAGAACCGCGCGCGCCTTCTTCTGGAAGTGACCGAGGCGGTGGCGGGCGTCTGGGGTGCGGACCGCGTGGGCATGCGCTTCTCCCCCACCAGCCCCTACAACGGCATGAGCGACTCGGACCCGGCGGCGACCTTCGGCTACGCCGCGGGAGAGCTGCGCCGCTTCGGGCTCGCCTACCTCCACGTCATCGAGCCGGCGGGCACCCCGGCCGGCGTGGCGCGCCTGCTCCGGGAGCGCTTCGGCGGCCCCTTCATCCTCAACGGCGGCTACGACCTGCAGACCGGCAACGCCGTCCTGGCCGCCGGCGCCGCGGACCTCGTCTCCTTCGGCGTGCTCTTCCTGAGCAACCCCGACCTGCCGGAGCGCTTCGCCGAGGGCGCGCCCCTGAACGAGCCGGACCGCAAGACCTTCTACGGCGGCGGCGAGCGCGGCTACATCGATTACCCGACGCGGCACGCGGTGCCCGCGGCGGTCTGAGCGGTCTTAACCCGCCAGCCGCAGCCGGCGCGGGACCTCCGCGCCGGCCCGGCTCCGGCCTTCCAGGATCTCCTCGGCGACGCGAGCACCGCTCTCGCAGCCGCCTTCCATGAAGCCCTGGGCGGTCTCCGAGGTGTGCTCGCCGGCGAAGTGGAGGTTGCCCACGCGGCGGCCCTCCTCGCCGCTGAAGGCGGTCCACTGGCCGGGGCGATAGCAGCCGTAGCTCCCCCGGGTCCAGGGGAAGCTGGGCCAGGTGAAGCGGGACTGCTTTTCCGGCAGGCGCGCCTCCGCGAGCCCCGGGAAGACGCGGCCGGCCTCGCGGGCGAATGTCACGGCCTGCTCCTCGGGCGTGCCCTGCCCCAGCTCCAGGCCGTGCCGGCCGCCGGTGAAGTTGGTGAGGATGCCGGTCTCGCCCGGCTGCAGGCGGCTGGTCTCCCAGCAGAGCTGGTAGGGGAGGTCGGTGAGCGTGCTGCCGTTCGACCGGTAGGGCAGCTCGGGCTGGCGCCAGAGCCGCTTCGCGAAGCCCACCATCAGCTTCGCGTTGGTGCCGTAGCCAAGCTCGCGGATGGCGCGCTTCTGGACCTCCGGGATGCCGAGGCTGTCGTCCAGCCGGATCCACGGCCCGCCATCCTCGCGGGGCCGCAGCACGGTGAAGGGGACGCTGATCACGACGTGGTCGGCCGTCACGGTCTCGCTCGCGGCGCCCCGGCGGACGGAGAGGGCGAAGGTGCCGTCGGACCGCCGGGCGACCGATTCGACCTGGGAGCTCGTCTCGACCGCGGCGCCGAGCCTCTGGGCCAGGGCCTTCGGGATCGAGTCGTTGCCCGTCCGCACGTGGAACCGCTCGTCGCTCTCGCCGAAGACGCGGAAGGGCACGGGGTTGGGGTCCAGCAGCAGCAGGAGGTTGAGCGCCGACTGCTCGGAGGTCTCGAGGCCGTACTCGGTGGTGTAGGCGACGTCGATGAGCTTGCGGAACCAGGGCTCCGCCCCGGAGCCGTCGAGCCACTGGGCGAGGGTCGTCCGGTCGAGCTTCTCGCCGCCGTTGGGCTCGCGGTAGGAGACCCAGTCGCCGCCGAGGGTGGCGCGGTCCCAGACCATGCGCCGCGACATCGGCACGAAAGCCTCCACCAGCTCGTGCTCGGCGATCCTCCGGCCGTCGAAGAAGAGGACGTCGCGGTCGAGGTCCACGCCGTCGAGCGCGAAATCGTCGAGCGGGATCTCCAGCTCCTCGGCCAGTTGGCGGATGTGCACGTGGCCCGTATCGATCAGCTCGCCCCCCAGCTCGGCGACCTGGCCGTTGGGGAAGAAGCCGCGCTGGCTGTACATCCGGCCCCCGACCCGGTCCTGCCCCTCGAAGACGCGGACCTGCTCCCCCTGCTGGTGGAGGCGGTAGCCGGCGGTCAGCCCCGAGATGCCGGCGCCGACGATGACGATCCGGCGGCCGGTGCCGCCGCCTTCAAGGGACGGCGCCGCGAAGGGCCTGCAGCCCACCAGGGCGAGCCCGGCGGCCGCCGCCGTGCCGCCCAGGAACTGCCGGCGGGAGAGCTTCGAGGCCTCGCGCCACTCCTCGACGACGGCGTCGGCCGGCCTGCCGGTCTCGACGGAGCGCTGAGCCAGGCGGAACGAGCGGCGGAGCGTGCGGAACAAAGGGGTTCTGGACAACGATGGACCTCCCGGGAACGAGCTGAGCTGAGACGGGAGGACTTTAGCGGTCGAGGGCAGCGGGTTACAAGATCAAATCGGCGATTCCGCCAACTCCTCCGGCCGACCCAGCCGTCCCCAGGCCAGGTATTCGCGGGTCTCCGGCCGCAGGCAGGTCGAGAGGATGACGGTCACCGTCAACGCGCCGCAGACGCCGTAGACGAGGGGGATGTTCTTCCCCGTCAGATCGCCCACGAAGCCGCCCAGGGCCATGCCGAACGGGATCAGGCCGCCGGTCAGGGTGGCGACCAGGCCCATGACCCGCCCTCGCATCTCGGGCGGCGTCGAGAGCTGGGCCATGGTCAGCAGGGTCACGTTGGCGAATCCCAGGGCCGCGCCGACCCCGAAGGCGCCGGTCAGGGCCGCCGCGGGGGCGCGCAGGAAGCTGAGCGTGCCATAGAGGAGGGGCACCATCAGCATCCCCGCGATCACCGCCCAGGCGCGGGGCGGGCCCTGGAGACGGAGGACGCTCGCCAGCAGGAACCCGCAGACCGTGCCGATGCTGACCGCCGCCATCAGGAACCCGTACCAGGCCGCTCCCTTGCCCAAGTAGAGGCGGACGAAGAAGGGGAACAGCACGACGACGGGCATCAGCAGGAAGTTCATCAGCGAGGTCGCCGCCACGAAGTACCGGAAGCCCTTGAGCTTCCAGACGTAGCGGAAGCCGTCCTTCAATTCGTCCAGGAACTCGCGGAAGGCCTCCCGCGCGCTCTTCGCCGGCTTGCGCTCCTGGGTCCGCTGCGGCGGCCGGATGAACATCGCGCTCACGGCCGAGCAGAAGTAGGAGAGGCCGTCGATCAGGAACAGCACGGGCGCGCCCACGAGACGGTAGAGGACGCCCCCGGCGGCCTGCCCCACGAAGAGGGCCGCCTGGACCGAGAGCTGGTTGAGGGAGTTGGCGCCCGTCAGCTTGTCCCTGGGCACCAGGTCCGGGATGCTGGCGGTGACCGCCGGCATGAAGAAGGCCTGGATCAGCCCGAGCGACGTCGAGACCATGAAGAGGCAGCCGATGAGGAACCGCACGTTGCCGGGCACCAGCCAGACCGCCGAGGCCAGGCCGAGGAGGGAGCAGCCGGCGAGCAGGTCGCAGACGATGAGGATCCGGATCCGCGAATGGCGGTCCGCGAAGGTGCCGCCGAGGGGGCTCAGGAGCAGGGCGGGAAGGTTCGCGCACGTCAGCACCAGGCCCATCAGGCTGGCCGAGCCGGTCTTCTCCATCAGCCAGAACATCATCGCCAGGTTGTAGGCCTGGCTGCCGAGTTGGCTGATGCTCTGCCCGATCCAGAGCAGGACGAAGTTACGGTTCAGCAAAGGCCCCGAATCGCTCGGGCCGGCGGCCGTTTCGGTGCCGGCGGTTGCGGCCGAGACGTTTGGGGTTGGCGAGGGCTCCATGGGCGGCGGCTCCTTCAAGTCCCGGGGAGTTTAGCGCGGTCAGACCGCCGTCACCGGCATCATCCGGCCCGTGCCGAAGGACTTCTCGCTGACCTTGAGCACGATCCCGTGCTGCCAGCGCTTGTGCTCGGCGGCGCGCAGCAGGCGGCGCCAGCGGCCGTCCTCCTCCTCCGGCGGCGCGGAACGGCCCTGGACCAGGGCTTCCACGGCGGGCGCCACGGCCGGGTAGTCGAAGGGATCGACCTGGTCCGGCCGCAGCTCGGCGCTCGGCGGCCGGTCCAGGATGAAGGATGGGACGGGCACCCGGTTCGCCGACACCCAGCGGGCCACGGCGTAGACCTGGAGCTTGGTCAGGTCGCCGATCGGCGACAGGGTCCCCGCCAGGTCGCCGTAGAGAGTGCCGTAGCCCAGGGACAGCTCGGTCTTGTTGCTGGTGTTGAGCAGCAGCCCGCCGTAGCGGTTGACGTAGGCGGCGAGCGCCACGGCGCGGAGCCGGGCCTGGAGGTTCTCGTCCGTGGTGCCGGCGTCTCCCTCCAGGAGATGGGAAAGCGACCGCGCGGCCTCGGCATGGAGCGGGTCGAGGGGCACCACCTCGAAGGCGATGCCCAGCGCCGCCGCCAGCTCCCGGGCGGCCTCCGTGGAGCGCGGGTCCGTGTGCCGCGAGGGCAATGCCACGCCCGTCACCCGGCGCGGCTCCAGAGCCTCAGAGGCGATACACGTCACGAGAGCGGAGTCCACGCCGCCCGAGAGGCCCAGGAAGAGCCGGCGGAGACCGTTCTTGGCCGCGAAGCCCCGCACGCCCAGGACCAGGGCCGCGAACAGCTCCTCTTCTTCCGTCATCGCAGGAGCGAGAAAGCCGCCGCCGGGGAGGTCCACCACCTCGACGGCCTCCGCGAAGCGCGGCAGCCGGGCGATGACCTCGCCGCTGCCGTCCATCACGAAGCTGCCGCCGTCGAAGATCAGCTCGTCGTTTGCCCCCACGGCGTTGACGAAGGCCACCGGCGCTCCGGCCCGGCAAGCGTGGCGAAGACGCCTCTCCAGGATGCCCGAGCGGAAGGGCGAGGAGGCAATCGCGACCAGCGCCTCCGCCCCGCCGGCGAGCAGATCGCCCGGCGGGTGCATCGGATATCCCTCGTCCCACAGGTCCTCGCAGACCAGGGCCCCGATCCGCCGGCCGGCGACGTCGAGCGGCGGCGACGACGCGCCGGGCACGAACCATCGCGGCTCGTGGAAGATGTCGTAGGCCGGCAGCAGCCGCTTGGGGACGAGCGCGGCGACGCGCCCGCCGTCCAGCAGGGCCGCGGCGTTCCAGAGCCCGGGGTGCCCCGGAGCCGCCGCCCCGGACCGGGCGACGGTCCCCAGGAGGACGGGCGGCCCCCCGGCCACCTCGCGGGCGATGGCCTCCGTGGCCTCGACGGCCCGGTCGACGAACCCCGGGTCGAGCAGGAGGTCGCGCGGCGGATAGCCCGTCACCACCATCTCGGGCAGCGCCACCATCTCCGCTCCGCGCCGCCGCGCCTCCGCGACCGCCGCCACGATCCGCCGCCGGTTGCCCGCGAAGTCGCCGATCCGGGTGTCGATCTGGGCCAGGCCGAGCTTCAAACCATCTCCCCCGCCACCGCCGCCAGCAGATCGAGCGCCGCGAGCACCGACTCCCGACGCAGGCAGACCTCGTCGCCGAGGAGGAACGTGCGGTAGCCGAGGGCCATGAGGAAGGCCGCGTCGTCGATCTCCGCGCACTCCGGCACGGGATGGCGGGCGAGGGACGGGAACAGCCGGCTGGCGGCCACGGCCTCGGGATCGGCGGCGATGACCGACCGCAGGGCGCCGACGATCCGGTGCGGCTTGCCGACTTCCACGTAGAGGTCGCCGCGGGCCGCCACCAGGTGCCCGTGGGCGGCGCCATGGGTGGCGGCGAAGGCGAGGCCCCGCCGCGATTCGATCTTCAGCATCAGCTCCGCCCCCGGCAGCAGCCCGCGCACCTCCGCCGCGTCCTCCGGCCGCTCGGTGTAGGAGAGCATGACGCGCGGGACAATCTTCGCTTCCCGTACAGCTTCGAGGTAGGCGCGGTCGGTCTCCGTCAGCGTCCCTTCTATCTCCAGATCGGGATGGACGATGTTGACCGACTCGCCCGGCCCCACGACCCGGCGGGGTCCGTCCTCCAGGATCAGGCGGTCGCCGTCCACCGCCAGCACCCGGGCGTGCTCCCGGCCGTCGTGGAAGAAGGCGTCGGCCGGCACCGGCACGCGGATGCGGTGGCTCAGACGCACCTCGGTGAAGGGCGGGACGGCGGCGGCCGTCACCCGGAGCTGCCGGCCCTTGAGGTCCACCCAGAGAGGAGGGCCGAGCCGGGACAGGCGCTCCAGCACGGCGGCCGGGGGATCGGCCAGCGGCATCACCGTGTTGAGACGCAGGCCGCACACCAGGGGGTGCGCGGCCAGCTCCTTCAGGAACGGCGCGTAGGGCGGCGCGGTGACGATCGCCCGGACTCGCACCGGGGCCTACAGCTCCAGGGTCGAGTGGCAGTAGGTGCAGACGTAGCGGCCGGCCGAGGCCTCGGCGGGGATGCGCGCCCCGCAGCTCGGGCACTGGAGGACCCGCGGCCCCTCGCGGCGGAGCTTCTCGGCCACGGCCTTGACCTTGTGCTCGTCCTGGCGGGCCCGCAGGTTGGTCTGGAAGTCCTCGAAGTGCCCCCAGCTCCGGGCGACGAGCCCCATGGCGTAGTCCACGGCCCGCTGCTCGTCGTCGATGTGGAAGACGTGATCGGCGCCCAGGGCCTCGGCCCACTGGCGGTCCACGTCGTCCCCCTTGCGGCCGGTGGGCCGACGCAGGAACCAGGTGTTCCATTTCGTCGCCACCCGGCGCCAGCAGTCCCGGGAGTCGAAGCTGCCGCCGGCCGGGGCGTTGCCGAAGATCCGGTCCAACAGGCCCTGGCCCTCCGGACGGTCGCCCAGGAGCGCCTCGACCTGCTGACGGGGGATCGTCGGGTGCATGGGCGCGTCGCCGAAGACGATGAGGAAGGGATGGTCGGCCCTGGGCGTGCTGACGTGGTTCTCCACCCACCAGGAGAAGAGGCCATAGCTCTCCGGCGCGTCGCCGCCTCCACCCTCGCCGTAGAGGGCGTTGAGCTGCTGCTCCAGGTCGTAGCCGTGGGCGAACTCGGTCACCTGCAGGGGCCAGCGGTCCACGCCCGCGTCGCCGATGGCGGCAAAGCAGATCTCGACGTCGTCCTTGTACTGGGAGAGCGTGTTGTAGAGGAGGGGCAGGCGGTCGAAGATCTCGAACGGCCAGTTCGCCATGGAGCCGGTCACGTCCACCGCCACGATGATCGGGTGAGCGGATTGCGTGGCGATCCGCTTGTGCGGATCGATCATCGCCGGGTTGGGGGCCGTTCTGTGACCGTAGGTGCGGGGCCCGGTGGACGCTTCCTTCAGCGCCGCCGCCGCCCGCGCGGCACTGTCGCCGCCCTCATAGCTGTAGCTGCCGCTGCCATACCAGTCCGAGGTGTCTTCACTCCACGAGTACATGCGCTCTCCTAAGGAAGTCGAGGTGCCGAGTCTATCGGCTGGGGCGCGTCGAGCGCCAGGGTCGCGAGCCCGAACTCGCGCCGGAACCGCTGGACCAGCCCCTCGCCTTCCAGGTACGCGGCCACCTCGGGAGGCACCATGTCCCGCCAGGCCTCGCCCCGCGCCATGGCCTTGCGCACCCGCGTGCCGTCCAGGGGAATCCGCCGCTCGGGCGCCAGCAGGCTCACGGGATGGACGACCGGGTAGACCTCCCGCATCAGGTCGCGCACGTAGGCGTTGCCGGTGACGAAGAGGTCGAGCGGGCCCATCAGATCCGCCACCATGGCCCGCCACCGGGGGCCATGCCCCAGGTCCGGCACCTCGACGAGGGCGTAGTCCCGCCGGTCCCCGAGGACGAGGCGGATCATCTCCGCCGACTCCGCGGCCGTGAAGGGGTTCTGGAGCCCGTGCCGGTTCGAGCTGCCGATGCCGATCGAGACGTGCTCCCCCTGTTCGAGCAGCGCCTCCAGCACGGCCGCGTGCCCGAGATGGACCGGCTTCCACCGGGCGACCATGCCGATGCGGGCGACGCGGGTGGGGATGGAGAGGGATTCGGGTCCCATGGAGGACCGATGGTAGCCCAGCGGGCTATACTTCTGCGGAAGGGCCAGTCCATTCAAGCCTTATGGCAAGTAAATCCAAGCACCTGTCGATCGAAGAGGCTTCCGAGTACTGGGACCGTCACAGCGTGGCCGACCATCCGTCTCGCGTCGTGGAGATCGAGTACGCCCCCGAGGAGCGCTCCACCTTGGTGGCCATCGAAAGCGACCTTCTTTCAAGACTCTCGAAAAGTGCGAAGCAGCAAGGAGTGTCCGTGGAGACTCTGGTGAATCTCTGGCTCCACGAGAAGCTCACGGCCTGATCCTCCCAGGCGGCCCCAGCCGCTCGTTCACGTATACCGCCACCGGCGAGCCCGGCCGCAGCACGTACTCCCGGCGCCGGTACCGTTGCCGCAGCAGGGGCCTCAGCCGGGCCTCCCATTCCCCTTCCACGATCAGGATGTCGCCGTCTGGATTCGGTGGGACCTCCTTGCTGTACCCCAGATCGATCAGATCCCGGAAATACCAGGGCAGCGGCCAGGCGTAGCGGCCGAGGATGTAGATCTCGGGCTTGCGCCCGGGGGGGATCCGCCCGACCGCAGCGCGCACATCGGCGACCAGGGCGTCCACGTCCCGGTGGGTCGGCACGTAGACCAGGGCCAGGCGGGGATCGTCGAAGCGCAGGAAGGAGACGTCCACGGCGCGCCAGCCTTCCCAGGCGAGCCCCAACGCGAGGGCCGCGACGAGGCCGGCCCGCGCGAAGGCCGGCGCGCGTCCGGCGAAGGCCTCCCGGAAGAGCACGCCCGCCGCGAGCGCCGCGGGCAGGACGATGTTGAGCGCCAGCCAGGGGGTCTTGTAGCTCAGCAGGGAGTAGGCGGCGAGCTCGCCGGCGGCCCAGAGAGCACAGAAGGTGCCGAAGGCGTCCCGCCGCCGCAGGGCGAGCCATCCCCCCGCCAGGGCGCAGACCACGGCCGCGGCCTCGAAGGAGAGCAGGAGGCGCGGGAAGTAATCCCACGGCTTGGCGTGCCGCCCTCCCTCGACTCCCCTGCCGGTCCAATAGAGGTAAGTTCGGAAGGAGTCGATCACCCCTTGCAGATGAGTGAGGAACGAGGAGTAGAGAAGAACGTAGGGGATCGCGAACGCGGCCAGGGCGCGCCGGGCCGTCCCCGGGCTGGGGCGGCCCCACAGCTCGCGAAGCCTGGGACCGCCGCACACCCAGACCCGGGCCAGGACGGCCGCGATCGCCAGCACGGCCACGGTTGCCACGTACGTCTCTTTAACCGTGGCGAGGAGGCCCAGGCAGACGGCCGCGACGTAGAGCCACCCCTCGCGGCGGCTTTCGAGCCACAGCGAGGCCGCCACCACCAGTGCCAGGGTGATGGCGGCCAGAAAGGTCTCGTGGATGAGGTCCCGGCCGTAGGACACGAACGCCGGGGAGAGCGCCAGCAGCCAGGCCGCCGCCGTGACCCCCGCCACCCCCAGCCGCCGCCGCAGAGGCAGCAGCATCGGCACCATCAGGGCGGAGACGAGGGCCACCGGCAGCCGCAGGGCGAAGACGTTCTCCCCGAACAGCCAGACGAACGGCAGGACGAAGAAGTAGAGAAACGGGCCGTGGAACTTCGCGGGGTCGTAGCCGTACTGGTACCCCTTCAGAAGACTGGAGAGGAAGTGGGCATTCACCCCTTCGTCATGATGGAGCGGCCGGGCATCCAGCAGGACGAGCCGGATTACCAGGGCGGCGGCGAAGGCGGCCCAAAAGGGCAGCCAGCGGGCCCCCTCCCCCCCATCCCTTCTCCGTTCCGCCAGCCCCGCCCGGGCATCAATGCCCGGGCTAGTCAAAATCGCCTCCTGAAGGAGGCGTCGGGTTCACCCGGCGCGGTTCCATAGCCCTGGCATTTATGCCCGGGCGGGGCCGCGGCGGGCAAGGCCCTTTCGAGATCCGCGGCCCGTTCGAGATCAGAGCCTTTTCCGGATCAGATGTGGCAGCTCGCCAGCCCGCGCTTCTCCAAGTATTGCTGATGGTACTCCTCCGCCCGCCAGAACTCGGAAGCGGGCTCGATCTGCGTCACGACCTGCCGCTTGTAGCGTCCGCTCTTCTCCAGCCGCTCCTTGGAAGCCCGTGCCGCGGCCTCCTGCTCGGGCATGTGGAAGAAGACGGCCGAGCGGTACTGCGAGCCGACGTCCGGCCCCTGACGGTTGAGGGTCGTCGGATCGTGATTCTCCCAGAAAACGTTCAGCAGATCGTCATACGCGACGGTGGCGGGATCGTACTCCACCTGAACGACTTCGGCGTGCCCGGTCGTGCCGGAGCACACGTCCCGGTAGCTGGGGTTCTTCAGGTGCCCGCCCGCGTATCCGACGGCCGTCCCCGTGACGCCCTTCATCCGGCGGAACTCCGCCTCCACACCCCAGAAGCAGCCGGCTCCAAACGTGGCGATCGCCATGGTGCTCTCCTCTCTTTCGCGATGGATCGAGGAGCGGTGAACGCTCCGTCCGTCCCCCTATAACAGGGCTTCGGGAGGGGAAGTTCCAGGAAGATGGGGAGGTGCGTCAGGCCCCCCCTACTTCGGCGGAACGGTGCTCTTCATCTTCCGGCGGGGCGGCGGGCCGGGCCGGTTCACCAGGAGCCGGGCGAGGCCCGATCCGCTCTTGCCGAGACTCCCGGCCAGACCCGTGGGCAGCGGCGGGCGCGGCGGCGGCTTGCGACCTCCAGAGGGTGGGGGCATTGGGCGCATTCTAGCGCTTTCCCCCTTCGCCGCGAGGCTTTCCCCTCCCATCGCGCGACTCTCCCCCGCCGAGGGCGGGTTTGCCCCCTTGAACCTGGCGTTCTCCACCCTGGACGCGCGGCGTCCCCCTGCCGTCGTGGGGTTCTCCCCCCTGGACTCGCGGTTCTCCCCTCCCGCCGTGCGGCTTGCCCCTTTCGAGATCCGGTTTTCCCCTTCGGATTTACGGTTCTCCCCTCCAGGGGGGAAATCTCCGCGTTTGAGGGGGAGAACCGCGCGTCGAAAGGGGAAAGCCTAGCGGCGGCTCACGCGCACCAGGCAGCGCTCCCGCTCCTCCCGCTCCACGTCGATGCGGACGCCGAGGAAGCGGGGGATGAGCTCGATCTGGGTCGTGGCGTGCCGGGAGAGCGGCAGGGACACGAACGCGCCGGAGCCGGCAAGGGCGAGCGGCAGCAGGAACTGGTCGGCCAGGTGCTCGCCCATCGGCACGTCGGCCGCGAGGTAGTGCCTCATCTCCTGGACGGCCCGGTCGGCCACCGTCTCGGCCCGGACGCCGACCTCGCCGAAGCCGGTGAAGATCTCGGTCACGGCGTCGCTCTCCAACTCCAGGAGCACGACGTTGCCCGGACCGAAGGAGTCGACCTCCCGGATCTCGAAAGCGGAGGGATCCCAGCCGGTCTCCTGCGCCAGGTGCTGGACCTCGCGTTCGGCGATCCCGCGCGGCAGGCGGGCGAGGATCACCGTCCCCCGGCGATGGCGGATCTCCCCCCTCTCCAGCAGCTCGAGGCCGGCGAGCGATCCCGATGGCGAGGGCTCGACGGTCACCGAGAAGCGGCCGCCGCCGGCCGGGTAGAAGCCCGGACGCTCCAGGCGCGCCTCGACGCGCGGGCCCATCCGGCCGACGAGCGGCAGGAACACCCGGTCGAGGAACTCGAAGGGCGGCGCGAGCGGGTTGTGGGTGCCCCCTTCGAGCGTCAACGTGGATGGCCCCGAGGCGGTGAGCAGCGCCGGCAGCACCGTCTGGAGCACCAGGGTGACGCTGCCCGCCGTGCCGACGGCGAAGCGGTGCTCACCGGGCGCGACCGGGCCGGGGGTGAAGACGAGGGCCGTGGAGCCGACCTCCGCGCCTTCGACCTTGGCCTGGCTCACCCTGGCCGCCGCCAGAACGGCCGTCAGGTGCTGGCGCATCAGACCCGGCTTGGCCCGCCGGGCGCGGATGTTGTCGATCCGCACCGGCGTGCCGGTCACCATGGAAAGCGCGAGGGAGGTGCGGAGGATCTGCCCTCCGCCCTCCCCCTCGGAGCCGTCGATCTTGAGCGTATTCATCCGATCCTCCCTGTCCCCATCCCCCTAGTGCCACGGAGGTTTCCCTGGGAGCGCCGGCGTCTCGCCGGCCTTGACGAACTGCCGGCGGGACGCCGGCGCTCCCAGGAGGTCTCCTATCAATCCCACGGTGACAGGCCACCAGTCGTCCGCCGCCGGCCTTCTTCACCGAGTCGAGCACGGCGTCGAATCCTTGTAGGCCGCCGGGGCCTCGTCGCGCGGATAGGCCCGGCAGTTGGAAGCCGGCCGCACCCTCTTCGCCGCCTCCCGCCAGAGGAAGAAGGTCGCGAACGACGCCGACCGCATCCGCAATACCTGGCGAGCCACGGGCTCTCCTGGGCGGAGGTGTGCGGGCAGGGGTGAGCATGATCGCCCTGCAAGGGCGGAATTTGACCAGCCTGGGGTGTCAACCCCAGGAACCGATCCCCTCCGAAGCCCAAAGCCCTGAAGGGCCGGCATCCCCTTCCAACGGCGGGATGCCGGCCCTTCAGGACTTCATGAATCCTGGTTCACCGTACCCGGGGCTGACGCCCCGGGCTGTTCAAATCCCGCCCTTGCAGGGCGAACCGCGGCCGATTCGTCCTCGCCTACGGCAGGAAACCGGTGCGGTCGTACAGGCCCGGCAGGTCGTCGAGGCCCGGCCAGGCGCCCGGCAGGGCGTAGTACTTGACGCTGCTTGTGGCGAGCTGCTCGATCCAGACCTCGACCGTGGAGGTGGTGAACTTCACCACGTTGGGCCACAGGTAGCCGTTGGGACGCGGGCCGACGATGCGCACGAAGACCTCCGAGCGGCCGGGGACGGCGCCGCTCACGCAGAGCGTCTCGCCCAGGCAGTCCGATTCCTGCACGCCGGTGGTGGTGCCGGCGATCCGCACCTTGAAGCGGAAGCCCGGGAGCTCGCCGGTGGTCAGCCAGGCGCCGCCCGGCGGGGCGGGAGCGCCGAAGCCCACGGCGCCCACGGGAGAGCCGTTGTAGACGGCCACGGCGTCACGGCCGTTGCCGTTGAACGACCAGACCGCCAGCAGGCCCTGCACCGGGCCGGTGATCGGCCCCGCCAGGTCCGCCTGGATCTGCGCCTGGGTGCGGACCACGTTCCACAGGTTCACCTCGTCGATGGCACCCGCCGGGCTGTGCACCCACGACACGTCGCTGCCGATGCGCAGGGGGCTCGTGCTGGTCGTGGGCGCTCCACTTTCTGCGGCGCTCCCCGTGAGGGCCACTTCCACGCCGTTGATGTAGTGCCGGCGCGTCACGCCGTCCGTGGTGACGGCGATGTGCGTCCAGATGCCCCGCGGGATGATGCCGCCGTTCTTGCTGGAGCCGCCACCCCGAAGATACGAGCGCAACGTGGGATTGCCGCCGACGTTACAGACTCCGACCCACCAGGCGGCCGTGAAGCTCTTGCCCGCGATGCTGCGGCAATCCTCGCCCGTGACGTTGTTCGAGACCGAGACCCAGGCCTCGAACGTGAAGGCGTTGGTGGGATTGAGCACCGGGTTGGCGGGCACCTCGATCCAGCCCTGGGACGGCTCGCCGGTCAGGGTGAGCCAGCCTCCGAAGGGTTGAGCCTGGGCCGCCGGAGCGGCGAGCGCGATCCCCAAAAAGAGAATTCCCAGGAAATATCTCGGCTTCATGCGGTCCTCCTTTGTTTTCGCGGTTGGTTCAGACGAAGCTCGCCTGGAATCTATCGCATAACGTCTATTTGGGCGGCGGACGGCGGGAAAACGTTACGCCCGGGAGGAAGCCGCCGCGCCCTTCGAGAAGATCGCCAGGTAGGCGTCCAGGGCTTCGAGGGCGAGGCGGTCGGCGGGGGTGTTGACGACGCGGATGCCGCCATGGCGCAGGTGGCGGGCGAGCCGGCGGTTGGCGAGCTGGATCTCCAGGGTGGCCACCTGGGCGAAGGCCTGCGCCGGGGTCGCGGGCTCGGCGGCGGCGAGGGCGCGCAGCTCGGGGTCTTCCAGGTTCAGCAGCAGCGCCCGGTGGCGGCGGCCGAGGCGCAACAGGGACTCGCGCAGCAGCTCCGCGGCCGCCAGGTCGACCACCGAGGTGAAGAGCACGGCCGTGGCGCTGCGCGACTCGACGCCGAAGACGGCCTCGGCCGCGAGGTCGTAGGCCGGCTCGGTGAGCTCGGCCTCGAGGTCGTAGAGGGCCGAGTAGGCGAGCGCCGACCCGCGGCCGCCGGAGCGCACCCGGACGGAGCGCAGCACGCGGTCGGAGAAGGCGAGGATGGTCACCTGGTCGCCGCGCGCCGCCGCCACCCGGGTGAGGGCGAGCGTCGCCGCCACGGCGTAGTCGAGCTTGCTGCGGCGGCCGTCCATGGAGGCCATGGCGCGGGCGCAGTCGAGGAGGATGACCAGCCGGGCGCTCCGCTCCCAGGTGTCCTCGCGGCTCACCGGCCGGCCGTGGCGGGCCGTGGCCTTCCAGTGGATCTTGCCGATGGGATCGCCCGGCAGGTACTCGCGCAGGGCGTAGGGCTCGGTGCCGACGCCGTGCATCCTCAGGGGGATCTGCCCCATGCGGCGGCGCTGGGCGAGGGCGAGGAGCTGGCCGACGCGCCCCTCCCAGCGCACCTGGGGAAAGACGCGCACGGCCTGACCCGGCAGCAGGTCGCGCTGGGCCCAGGCGAGCTTCCAGGGCCCGAGGACGCGGGCGGAGAGCGGCGCCGTCCGGTGCTCGCCGCGGCGCCAAGGCGTCAGGCTCCACGTCCAGGCGACCGTGCCCGGACCCCGGATCGCCACCTGGCGGCGCAGCGGCGCGTCGGCGAGGCCGGGGTGCAGCCCTTCCCTGAGGAGCACGGTTATGGTCCCGGGGGTCGCCGCCGACAGCGTCACCGCCACCTCCGCCGGAGCGCCCTGCACGAGGATCGGCGGCCAGCGCCGCGAGGCCTCCAGGGGGACGCGGGCGGCGCGCCGGAAGTCCACGAGGGTCGCGACCGCCAGGACGGCGTCCAGGGAGACGGCGGCCCAGGCCAGCCTCGGCGCGAGGAAGGACACGACCAGCAGGAGCGTGATCAGGCCGAGGAGCTGGAAGCAGCGGAGGGCGGGCATGGGTCGATTCAGGGCAAGGCGTCGTCAGTGCGGCACGGGCACGGCCGCGGCGACCCCTTCCAGGATGCGCCGGGCGTTGAACCCCTCCAGCTCGGCCTCGGGGGTGAGGAGGATGCGGTGCGCCCAGGCCGGCACGAGCAGGCGCTTCAAGTCGTCGGGGATCAGGAAGTCCCGCCCTTCGAGCAGGGCGCCGGCGCGGCCGGCCTCGAGCAGCGCCAGGGCGGCGCGGGGGGAGACCGGCAGGTCCACCTGGGGCGAGCGGCGCACGCCGTCCGCGAGCTGGGCCAGGTAGCCGAGCAGCTCGTCGGCCACGTGGACGCGCCGCGAGGCGTGGCGCAGGGCGAGGGCCTCGCCGGGGCGCAGCACCTGAGCGGGCAGCGAGCCGCCGAAGTCGACCAGCTCGCCGGCCACCGCCTTGCGGTAGAGGTCGAGCTCCGCCTCGGGCGCCGGGAGCCCCATCTCGATGCGCACCAGGAAGCGGTCGAGCTGGGCCTCCGGCAGGGGATAGACACCCTCGAACTCGATGGGGTTCTGGGTGGCGATGACGAAGAAGCCCGGCTCCAGGGCGAGCGGCGTGCCGTCGATCGTCACCTGGCGCTCCTGCATGGCCTCCAGCAGCGCCGACTGGGTCTTGGGCGGCGTGCGGTTGATCTCGTCGGCCATCAGGATCTCGGTGAACACCGGCCCGCGCATCAGCCGGAAGGAGCCGGTGGAGCCGTCGAAGATGTTGGTGCCGACGACGTCGGCCGGCATCAGGTCGGGCGTGAACTGCACGCGGCTGAAGCGCACGCCCAGGCACGAGGAGAAGGCGCGGGCGAGCAGCGTCTTGCCGAGCCCCGGCACGCCTTCGAGCAGGGCGTGGCCGCCGGCCATGAAGGCCACGATCAGGGTCTCGATGGCGGCGTGCTGGCCGAGGACGGCGCCGTCCAGGGCGGTGGCGAGCCCCTGGGCCGCCTCGATCAGGCGCTCGTTCGAGAAATCGGACGGCTCGGTCTGGGTCATGCGGCGGTTTTCCTTTCGGTTTGCCCTTCGATTTCCCCTCTAACGGGGATCTGGATCGTTCGTGAGTCCACGGGCCGGCCGGCCCGCAGGCGCGCCACTTCCCGCGCCAGCTCGACCAGCTCGCGGGGGCCGGCGCCGGCGGCGCGGCGGTCGAGGTCCGCGGGCAGGACGAGGTTGCGGTCGAGCTCCCGCGCCCGTTCGAGCAGCCGGGCGGCCGCCCCGGCGTGGTGCCCCAGGCGGTTGTGGAGCGCCCCGAGGCCGAGCAGGAAGGAGCCCGCCGAGCCGGTCACCACCGGCGGCTCGCTCCACGCCGGCCCGAACCGGCGGGAGAGGGTCAGCAGCGCCACCACGTAGAGCACGGCGAGGTGCAGGAGGATCAGGTCGAGCGTCCGGCCGAGCGCCGCCGACTCCACGGGCCGCGGGCTGGCCAGGCCGTGATGGTACTCGTCGAACGTCCAGTCGTCTCCCAGCCGGCGGCGCAGGGTCTCCAGGAAGTCGGCGTTGCCCGGGTTCGCCAGCCGCGAGTTGGCCAGGGCGTCGGCCGGCACGAGCCAGAGGCGGCCCTCGTAGCGCTTGAGGACGGCGCCGGCCGGCCCCCCTTTCGGCGAGCGGAGGATCACCCGCTCCTCGTTCGGCATCGCCGGCGTCCAGCGCGGGGCCCAGACGCGGACGGATTCGCCGCCCGCCAGATCGCCCGCCGGCCGGAGGTCCCACTCCTCGCGGGCGAATTGCCGCCAGCGCAGCGGATTGAGCACGGCCCTGCGGGTCTCCCCGAGCCGCAGCCCCAGCCCTTCGAACGCCACCATCTCCCCCCCGTTGCCCAGTTCGCCGGAGTAGGCCAGGAGAACGTTGCCGCCGCGCCGCAGATGCGCCTCGATCTGCTCGCCGGCTTCAGCCGTGACCCCGGTCTGCCAGGGGAAGGAGGAGACCAGCACGCCGCGCCCCTTGAAGCCGTCCAGCGGCTCGTCGAGCAGCTTCACCCTGGCGCCCCGGGCCTCCAGGTACTTGCGGGCGGCGAGCCAGCCGTTCGGCCCGCGGGAGAGGACGCTGCCCCGCGCCTCCCCCGGGCGCGAGAGGAAGATCGTCAGGCCAATGCAGACGAGGACGAAGAGGGCGCTGCCGATCACCAGCCGGTTGAGCAGCGGATTGCGGGCCGGGCTCTTCGTCAGGCCCGTCACGAGAGGGCCTCCTCCAGCCGGCCGACCAGCCGCCGCAGGTCGTCGACGCCGGGCTGCCGGGGGCCGTAGGTGAAGGCGTCGAGCCGGCGGACGATGTCGCGTAGATCCTGGCGGCGGTCCTGGCGGGCCTGCGCCACCAGGTCGCGGCTCGTCCAGTCGGGCTCGGCGCGGTCGCCGGCCAGCGAGCGGGCCAGCCACCACCAGAGCGCCTCCAGCGCCTCGGCGATCCGGCCGTCCGCCAGCCGGCGCTCCAGCTCGGCCCGCCAGGCGGCGGCGTCCCGCGCGGCGGCCGGGATTCCCAGATCGGCGAGAGCGCCCCCGCCGTCCTCCCGGCCGGTCTTCTCACGGCGGCGGAGGCGGAGGACGACCACCCGCAGCACCAGCAGGACCGCGACGGCCGCCAGCGTCCAGGCGATGCCTTCGAGCACCCGCGGCGGCACGTTCAGCATCTTGCCGCCGCGCAGGATCGCATCCAGCAGGGCCTGCTGCGCGGACCGCAAGAGCTCTCCCAGGTAGGAGGTCTCGGGCGGCACCGGCACGCTCTCGACGCGGGTCTCCGCCAGGACGCGTTCCATCAGCGCCCGGTCGGCGACGGCGTTCAGAGCGGCAGCTCCGGGGGCGGGCCGCCGAACACCATGTCGATCTCCGAGCGGAGGTCGGTGCCCTCCCGGCGCCCGCGGGTGTCGAAGTAGAGCAGCCCGACGCCGAAGCTCGTGTAGACGTAGACGGCGGTGCTGACCAGGGTGTTCAGGAACTGCCCAGGCACCTGCAGCCAGACCCAGCGCGGCACCGCCTGCGAGATGTCCTCGCCCTTCGCGAGCCCGCGGAACATGTCGATCCACATAGGAAGCTGGAACGGCAGGGCGACCAGCAGGCCCAGCAGGTAGGAGATGAGCAGGCCCACGAACATGAACAGGAGCATCTTGACCAGAGGCCGCTCGAAGAACCCCTGGCCCGAGTCGTAGAGGGCCAGCTCGGAGCTGCGGGAGATGGCGTTGAACCCGAACCGCTCCTCCTCGATCATCACCGGCGAAACGAAAGAGAGGAGGGGGATGACGAACAGCGCCGGAAAGCAGCAGCAGAACACGGAGGCGAGGCTCGCCAGGAAGCAGAGGACGAGGGTGCCCAGGACGCGTCCCCGCACGGCGAAGCGCCAGGCCCGCTTCATGTCGACGGGCCGCCCCATCAAGGAGTCCATCGCTCCCACCTGCAGGGCCATGACGGCGACGATCAGGGCGCCGAGCGTGGCGAACGCCAGCAGCAGGACGTCCGGGCTGCCGAACGGCGAGCCCGCCCTGGCGGGGTTCGCCGAGGCGCGGGAGACCCACAGGGCCTGGGTCACGGCCAGCAGCGTGGTGATCACCGTGAGCGGGATCGCCACCGGCGCATAGAGGACGCGGAAGTGCCGGCGGGCCTGCCGCAACGCCTCGTCGAGCAGCAGGCGGAAGGGCATGGGCCCGGGGCGCTGGAAGGCGGGATCGTTCATGGGACCGGCTCCTCCGAGGGTTCCTTGACGGCGGCTGCCACCGGACGGAAGGCCGTGGCGAGGAAGAGGCTCTCGAGAGCGAGCCCCACGAGAATCTTGAAGAGCAGGGGCAGCGCCGGCTGGGGGGAGACCAGGACCTCCACCAGGGCCAGCACCACGAACCAGGGCACGCAGCCGAGCAGGACGGCGAGGGCGTCCCGGCTGGCGTCGCGCACGGCGAGGGCGCGGGGCCGGTCGCCGGCGGCGATCAGGGCGCGCCCGATCGACAGGCCCGCCGCCGCCGCCACCAGGATCAGGGTCAGCTCGAGCGGGCCGTGGGCCGCGATGAACTCCAGCAGGTCCCCGGCCATGGAGTAGTGCAGGGTGACCCCGACCAGCGCGCCCAGCAGCAGCCCGTTGAACAGGACGATGTAGAGCGGGACGGCGCCGGCCAGCACGCCGCCCGCCCAGGCCGTCAGCGCCACCCCGATGTTGTTGGTGGCGATGCCGGACGACGAGACGCTCGGCGGCACCGTGGTGACCAGCGACTCGGTCCACAGCCGCCCCTGCTCCAGCCCCAGGATGGCCTTCGGGCCGAGGAGGGTCATGCCGAGCGACGGCCGGAGGACCCCCAGGGCCAGGCCCCAGAGGGCGGCCACCAGGAACAGGGCCACTGCGACGCTGGTGGCGCCGAGCTGGCGCCGGAAGGCGCGGGGGAAGGTGTCGCGGAAGAAATGGCCCGGGCCGCGCGCCCCGCCCTCGCCGGTCAGCCGGCGCGTGCCCTCGAGCACCAGCGTCTGCAGCCGCCGGGCGGCGGCGGTGCCGGGGAAGCGCGAGCCGGCGAGGGCGTGGTCGTGCAGCACCTGCCGGTAGCGCAGGGCCATGTCCTCGAGGTCGCCGTAGCCGAGGTCCTTGAAACGGCGGCGCGAGGTGTCGAGCCGGCTCTCGAAGGCGTCCCACACCGGCCGGCGCAGGCGCACGAAGCGGGCGTAGTCCATCAGCCCTCCTCCACCTGGAGCGCCTGGCGGAGGGCCGTCACGGGATCGGCCCGCGTGTCGATGCCGGCCAGCAGCTCGGGAGCGTCGCGCCGGATGCGCTGGAGGATGCGGTCCGCCATCTCCCAGGTGGCGGCCGTGTCCTGCTGGGTCAGGGTCAGCGCGCGGGTGAGGAAGCCCTCGACCGCCGCCAGCTCGCGGGGGCCCCAGCCGGGCGGCACGCGGCCCAGCACGGGCCCCGATTCCCGCCCGCGGTCGTGCACGACGAGGGTGCCGGCCAGCCGGTCCCCCAGCCGCCGGGCGAGCGGGTCGAGGGCCATCAGCGGCACGCCGAAGAGGATGTCCACGGTGCGCACGAGGTTGCGGATCAGGAGCGAGCCGGGGCCCGGCGTGCCGCCCTCCGCCGTCACCACCCGCAGCCGCAGGGCCATCTTGCCCAGGGTACGGCCGCCGGTCGCGGTCTCGAAGCCCGCGAAGTAGCCCCAGTCGAGCAGGAACATCCCGACGACGAGGAAGACGGGAGCCCAGGTCGGCAGGACCAGGCGCAGGAGGATGCCGCTGAGCAGCAGCCAGAGGAGCATCAGGACTCCCAGGACGACGTAATCGAGGAACGCCGCGAGCGTGCGGCTTCCGACGCTCGCCACGGGAAGGTCGAGACGGATGTTGTCCAGTCCCAGGATGCTTTCATGCCGTGTCTCGCCCAACCGAGCTCCTGTCGTTCGAAGATCCAAGCGTATGGCGACGCCGGAGCGGCGTCAAACGGCGGGCTGGAAGGGCGGGAGGGCTACTTGCGCTCCGCCTCGCCCGTCATGGGGACGAAGCGGACGGGCAGGACGTTCTCGCGGTCGAAGCCGCCGTCCTTGCGCTTGGTCAGGACGATGAGGTCCTGGTAGGTCTCGCCCACGGGGATGACCAGCTTGCCGCCGGTCTTGAGCTGCCGGAGCAGCGGATCGGGGATGCGGGCGGGCGCGGCGGTGACGACGATGCCGTCGAAGGGCGCGGCGTCGGGCCATCCCTCGTAGCCGTCGCCGATGCGGATACGGACGTTGCGGTAGCCCAGCTCGGCCAGGGTGCGGCGCGCCCGCTCGCCCAGCGGCTTCAGGATCTCGATCGAGTAGACCTCGGCCGCCAGGCGCGAGAGGACCGCCGCCTGATAGCCCGAGCCGGTGCCCACCTCCAGGATGCGGTCGCCGGGCCGCACGCCGAGCAGCGACGTCATCAGGGCCACGATGTAGGGCTGGGAGATCGTCTGGCCGGCGCCGATGGGCAGCGGCCGGTCCTCGTAGGCGCCGCGCCGCTCGCTCTCGGGGACGAAGAGGTGCCGGGGCACGGCCTCGACGGCGGCGAGCACGGCGGGGTCGGTGATGCCGCGGACGCGGATCTGCTCCGCCACCATCCGCTGGCGGGCGACGGCGAGCTCGTCCTCCTGGGGCGCCGCCGCCATGCAGGCCACGGCGACGGCCAGGATCAGCAGCAGCGACAGGATCTTCCGGCTTGTGCCCAATTTATTTGCCGCCATTTTGCACCATCGGTTGCAGACGGACGGGGATGATCGTCTTCTTCTCGATGCCGTCCGCCGTCTTGGTGATCACCAGGAGGTCCTGGAAGAAACCGCCGCCCACGGGCAACACCATCTTGCCGCCCACCCGGAGCTGCTTCAGGAGCGCCTTCGGGATCTCCGGCGGCGCCACGGAGAGCAGGATGGCGTCGAACGGCGCCTTGCTGGGCCACCCCTTGTAGCCGTCGCCCCCCCACACCTCGACGTTGTGATAGCCCAGCACCGAGAGCCGCTGCCGCGCCTGGTTGGCGATCGGCTCGACGATCTCGATCGAGAAGACGTCGCGGGCGATGCGGGAGAGCACGGCCGCGTGGTAGCCGGTGCCGGTGCCGATCTCCAGCACCTTGCTGCCCGGCTTGAGGTCGAGCAGCGAGGTCATGAGCGCCACCACGTAGGGCGTGTAGAGGGTGCGCCCCTGCCCCAGCACCAGCACCTGGTCGCTGTAGGCCTTGTCGCGCAGGGACTCCGGCACGAAGAGGTGCCGCGGCACGTGATCCATGGCGGCCAGCACGTCCGGCTTGGTGACGCCCCGCTGCTTGACCTGCTGCTCCACCATGGCGTGGCGCAGGGACTCGTAGCCGTCCGCCGCCAGGGCCGGCACCGGCGACAACGCGGCCGCGAGCGCCAGGGCCACGGCGAGGCCCAACGCGAGCCCCCGGCAGGCGGGGGACGAGCGGCCCCGAAGGGCGCGGCCTGTCACCGCCCGCGCCCCCTCTCGTAGACCACCTGGCCGTCGACCAGGGTGTAGTCGATCTCCGCGCGGGGGATCTCCGCCTCGGGGACCGTCATGGGATCGCGGGCGAAGACCACCAGGTCGGCCCGCTTGCCGACCTCCAGCGATCCCACCTCTTTCTCCAGGAACACCGACCAGGCGGCGTCGAGGGTGAAGCCGCGCAGGGCCTCCTCGCGCGTCAGCCGCTCGCCCGGCAGCCAGCCGCCCGCCGGTTTGCCCTGGAGGTCCTGGCGGGTCACGGCGGCGTAGAGGCCGAGCCGGGGGTCCGCCGACTCCACGGGGAAGTCGCTGCCCAGGGCCAGCCGGCCCCCGGCGTCGAGGACCTTGCGCCAGGCGTAGGCGCCGGCGAGCCGCTTCTCGCCCACCCGGTCGCCCGCCCACGGCATGTCGGAGGTGGCATGGGTCGGCTGCATGGAGGCGATCACCCCCAGCCGGGCCATGCGCGGGATGTCCTCGACGCGCAGCACCTGCGCGTGCTCCAGCCGGAAGCGGGCCTCGGGACGCGGGCCGCCGAAGGCGCGCTCCATGGCGTCGAGCGCCACCAGGCCGCCGCGGTCGCCGATGGCGTGGATGCCGACCTGGAAGCCCTTGGCGAGGGCGCGGCGGGAGACGTCCTCCAGGTGGTCGCCGGTCGAGACCAGCAGCCCGAGGTTGCCGGCGTCGTCGCTGTAGGGCTCGATCAGGGCGGCGCCGCGGCTGCCGAGGGCGCCGTCGATGTAGAGCTTGACGCCGCGCACCAGCACCCGGGCCTGGGGGTCGATCTCCGGCCCGCGCTCGAACCAGTGGGCGAGCAGCGGCGCGTCGTCGGTGAGGAACAGGGCGGCCCGCAGCGGCAGCTCCCCCGCCTGGCGCAGCGCGGAGTAGGCGCGGTAGTCGGCGTCGCCGATGCCCATGTCCGTCACCGTCGTCAGGCCCAGCTCCACGCAGTGGCGGGTGGCCAGGCGCAGGGAGCGCTGGCGGTCCTCGACCGAGGCGGCGGGCAGCCGGCCCTCCACGGCGCCCATGGCGTTGTCCACCAGCACGCCCGTGGGCTTGCCTCCCTCGCCGCGCAGGAACCGGCCGCCGGAAGGGTCCTTGATGGCGGCGTCGATGCCCAGGATCTCCATGGCCCGGGCGTTGACCAGGGCCGCGTGGCCGTCCACCCGGGTCAGCCAGACGGGATGGTCCGGCACCGCCGCCGAGAGCGCCTCGTGGGTGGGGAACTTCTTGTCCCGCCAGTCGTTCTGGTCCCAGCCGCGGCCGCCGACCCAGGTGCCCGCCGGCAGCTTGCCGGCCGCCTCGCGCACCTTGCGCACGACCTCCTCGTACGACGCGGTGCCGGTCAGGTCGACCTGCTGCAGGGCGTCGCCCAGGCCCACGAGATGGGAGTGGGCGTCGATCAGCCCGGGAGTGACGGCGCGGCCGGCGAGGTCGATGACCCGCGTCTTCGGCCCGCGCAGGGCGTCGGCCCCGGCGTCCGGCCCGAGGTAGACGATGCGCCCGCCGCGCACGGCGAGGCTGCCCTCCACCCGGCCCGCGGGTTGCACGGGGTAGAAGACGCCGTGCCTCAACAGGAGGTCGGCACCGTCCTCTGCATAGGAAGGCCGGGCGGGCCCCATGGCCGCCCCGATGGCTCCGGTCATCAGCACGGCCCACACCATAGACGTAACTTTCGGCAACATATCGACTTTCCCCCAGGCACGCTGCACCCAGGACCGTACCTGGGGGCTGCAAAGTCCAAGCCACGTGAAACCCGCATGAACGCTACATTTTTACAAGGCTCGATGTACACTCCCGCGCATGTTCCCCGAAGGTCCGGTGACGCTCGACGAGATCGTTTCACGCCTGGAGCACGTGCTCGCCCTCTCCCCGGCCGAGGCCACGGAGATCTCCTGGCTGGAGGTGCGCCGCGGCCAGGAGAGCAACGGCAAGCGGCGGCGCGACACCTACGAGCAGCATGAGCGGACGATCCTGGTGCGGGTCCGCGAATCCGGCCGCACCGGCGTGCACCGCACCAGCGCCGCCGGCCGCTCGGACCTCGAGAACGCCCTGCGCGACGCCATGGCCGGCGCCCGCCTCGCGGACCCCTCGCCCGCTCCCCTGGCGCCGCCGGGCCACGACGAGCCCGTCGAGACGGCCGGGTTCTGGGACCGCGACCTGGCGCGGATGACGCCGGACCGGGCGCGCGAGGTGCTCCAGCGCCTGGCCGCCAAGGGCGAGACGGCCCGGCTCGGCTGGAGCGAGGGGCGCATCGCGGTCGCCAGCAGCCGCGGCCTGCGGCGGGCCGCCGAGGTGACCTCCGGCTGGATCGAGGTGGTCTGCGGCCGCCAGCCGGGCGCCGGGCGCGCCGCCGCGGCCTCGCGCTCGCTCGCCGGGCTCGACCCGGCGGCCGTCTTCGAGCGCGCGCGGCGGCGCCAGGGTCCGCCCGATGTCGTGCCGCCCCCCGAGGGCCCGATGCCCCTGGTGCTCTCCCAGGAAGCTACCGCCGGGCTCCTCGAGCTGCTCAACCGGCACGCCCTCACCTCCGAATCGTTCCATTCCGGCGTCTCCTTCCTCCGCGAGCGGCTGGGGCAGCCCGTCTTCCATGCCGCGGTGAACCTCCGCGACGACCCCACCGACCCGCGCGGCCTGCCTTTTCCCTTCGACCTCCTGGGCGCCGCCGCCCGGCCGGTCGACCTGATCGCGGGCGGCACCGCCCTCACCCCGGCCGTCGACGACCGCCTTTCCCGCGAGCTCGGCGTCGCGCCCACGCCGCACCGGGTGGGCCCCGACGCGGCCATCCTCTCCCATCTCTTCCTCCTGCCGGGCGGCGCCTCCGAAAGCGAGCTGCTGCGCGCCGCCGAGGGCGGCCTCTGGGCCGGCGCCCTGGAGCCCCTGGAGGTCTACGACGCGCACGCGCTGCGCTTCCGGGCGGTGATCCGCGGCGCCCGCCAGGTCACGGGCGGGGCGCTCGGCCGCTCCCTCCCCGACCTGATCTGGGAAGACGACCTGCCGCGCATCCTCTCCCGGGTGCTGGCCGTCGGCTCCGACCTGGTGCCCATCGCCACCGCCGCCGGGCTCTTCCGCGCCACCACCGCCCCGATGCTGGCGGTCGACGGCGTGTCCGGCCTGCGGTTCGCCCGCGACTGAGGCGACCGAAGCTACTCCCAGATCTTGACCTCGAACCGGCCCGCGGAGTCCGCCGCGCCGCGGTACATGCCCTCGGAGTTGAAGACCAGCGCGATCGCGCCGTCCCGGCCGACGGCGATCACCCCGCCATCCTCCGGCTTGAGCTTCTGGTGGATCACCCGGTCCGCCGCCTGCTGCAGCGACAGGCCGGCGTACTCGACGAGGGCCGAGATGTCGTGCGCCACCGTGTGCTTGATGAACTCCTCGCCGACGCCCGTGGCGCTGATGGCGCACGTCTTGTTGTTGGCGTAGGTGCCGGCGCCGATCACCGGCACGTCCCCCAGCCGGCCGAACCGCTTGTTCGTCAGGCCGCCCGTCGAGGTCGCCGCCGCCAGGTTGCCGTGGACGTCGAGCGCCACCGCTCCCACCGTGTCGCGGTCCTTCTCTTCCTTCTCCTTCTTGAGCGCCTCCTGCCACTGCGCGTAGCGCTTCGGCGTGTCGAAGTACGAGTTGGGCACCCGCTCCACCTTCATCTCATCGGCGAACTTTTCGGCGCCCTCGCCCACCATGAACACGTGGGGGGACTTCTCCTTCACCAGCCGCGCCAGGGTGATCGGGCTCTTGACCGTCTTGAGCGCCGCCACCGAGCCGCACGAGAGGTCGCGCCCGTCCATGATGGCGGCGTCCAGCTCGTGGGTCCCTTCATGGGTGTAGACGGCGCCCTTGCCGGCGTTGAACAGCGGGTCCTCCTCGAGGAAGCGGACCACCTTCTCCACCGCGTCGAGGCTGGTGCCGCCCTGCCGGAGGACATCCTGGCCGACCTTGAGCGCCGCGGCGAGCGACTTGAGGTACTGCTGCTTCTCGGCCTCGGGCAGGGTCTTGGGGATCGTCCCGGCGCCGCCATGGATGGCGATCGCCCACTTGGGAGCGGGCGGCGCGGGCGCCTGGCCCGTCGAGACCAGGGGGATCATCAGAAGAGACAACAGGAACAGGCAGATTTTACGGTTCATGGAGGGGATTGTAGCTCCCCGCTCGTCAACCGTCGCGCCGCAGCAGCACCAGGGTCTGGTCGTCCCCCTGGGGGAGGCCCTGGGAGTGCTCGCCCACGGCCTCGGGGATCAACGCCGCCAGCTCGGCCAGCGGCAGGTCCCGGCTCCGGCGCAGGAGATCGGTCAGCCGCGCCATGCCGAACTCCTCCTCCAGGGGGGACTCGGCCTCGGTGATGCCGTCGCTGTAGATGCACAGCAGGTCGCCCCGGCCCAGGGTGATGGCGCGCGACTGGAAGCGCGCCTCGGACATCAGGCCGAGCGGCAGGCCGCCCGCCCCGAGGTGCTCGACCGAGCCATCCCCGCGCAGCAGGATGGCCGGGTTGTGCCCCGCGTTCATGTAGTGGAGCACGCCCGAGAGGGGATCGAGCTCCGCCAGGAGCATGGTGATGAACTTGTTGGCGGCGCTCGACTCGGCGATGTGACGGTTCAACCGCTCGAGGAGCACCGGGCCGAAGACGGCCTGGTCCAGCAGCAGCCGCAGGGCCGAGTGCAGCGTCGACACCATGAGCGCCGCCGGCATGCCCTTGCCCGAGACGTCCCCCAGCACCAGGCCGAGACGGCCGTCGCGCAGGGGGAAGAGGTCGTAGTAGTCGCCGCCGATCTGCCGCGCCGGGCGGTACCAGCCGGTCACCTGGAAGCCGGGGACCAGCGGCGAACCCTTGGGCAGGATCTGGCGCTGGATCTCGGCCGCCAGGTGCATCTCCCGCTCCAGCCGCTCCTTCTCCAGCGCCTGGAGGTGGAGCCGGGCGTTCTCCAGCGCCAGGGCGGCCTGGTTGGCGAACAGCGAGAGCGTGCGGCGGTCGGGCGGGAAGAACGGGCCGACGCCGCGCCGGCTCTCCTTGTCGGCCACCGCGATCAGCCCCCGCGCGCCGCTCTCGACCTCGATCGGCACGCCCAGCAGGTAGCGGGTGTCCGGCAGCAGGTGGGCGGGCGCCGGGCCGCCGCCGGTCAGGAAGGCGCGCAGCTCCGGGTCCTTGCCGTCGAACCAGGGCGCCGCCGCGCCGCCGAAGGTGCCGGCCAGCCGGTAGCGGCCTTCTTCCAGCCGTCCTTCGTCGAGGATGTAGAGGGCGCCGCGCCGGGCGTCGAGCAGCGAGACGGCGCGCAGCAGGATCTCCTCCGAGAGCCGGTCGAGATCGAGGGTCGAGGCCACGGCGAGCCCCACGTCGTAGAGGGCCTCCAGCTCCACGACCCGGTAGTTCACCTGGAACTGCTGCTCCTTGAGGTCCTGTTTCAGACGGCAATTCTTGAGGGCAGAGGCGAGGAGGAGGGTGAGCGGGTCGCTCGTCACGAGCCCGGCCTCGTCCGGGGAGACCTCCAGGCGGGCCCGGCGGGGCGCGAAGAGGAGCCGGCCGCCGGGGAAACGCAGGCTGCCGATGTCATCCATGGCGGCGTCGCCTTCGAGGAATTCCGGCAGGCCGGCGCCCACCACGGCCTGCCGCTCCAGCGCCTCGCCGTTCTCCAGGTAGAGGCCGGCGGCGGTGGCGCCGTGGTCCTGGCGCCAGAGGTCGAGGAGCCGCTCCAGGAGCTGGCGCTCGCCCGCCTCGTCGCGCGAGAGGGCCAGCAGCTCGTCCCAGGCCTGCACGGCTCTGCCGGCCGGTGCGGAACCCTCCATGATGTCTCCCTTGAGCTTCAGGCCCGCATCTCGGCGGCCGCCGCCTCTTCGTTGGGGAAGATCGGCGCGTACTGAGCGAGGCCCATGATGTGGAAGGTCTTCTCGATCGTCGGCGTCAGGCAGCAGAAGCCGAGCTTGCCGTCGATCTCGAGCATCTTCTCGATGATCTCGATGAGGATGGAAATGCCGATCGAGTTCACGATCTTCGTGCCCGCCAGGTTGAGGAGCAGCGCCTTGTAGCCCTCGTCGAGGAGCTTGTAGGCCTCCTTGGCGATCTCCTCGCCACCCTGGTTGTTGATATATCCCTCCGTGTAAATCACCGCCAGGCCTTCGCGGCGATCCACGGTCACGTTGAGGCTCTCGGTCATCGGCTCGCCCCCGCTTTCATCGCATCTTACTCATCACGACAGTCGTTCCCTCGGCGCCGGAGCGGATCTCGACCTCGTCCATCAGCCCCTGGATGATCTTGAGCCCCCAGCCGCGCTTGCGCACCGCCTTGAGCTTACCCGCCATCGTGGGCTCCTCCCGCCCTTCGGGGGAAAAGCCCACGCCGTTGTCGTGAACCAGGATCCGCAGCTTCTCCGGATCGATGTCGCCCAGGACCTGAAAGGTCACGAAGACCTCGCGGTCGGGGGCCTGACTGTGCTCCAGGGCATTGATGCAAGCTTCCACCACCGCCATCCTCACCTCGTCAATTCTATCCGGACTCATCCGGATCGACTCGGCAATGGCGGTCGCCGTCTTGCTCGCCTCCAGCTCCATCTGGGGAGCCATCGGAAGCGCCAGCGTGACCTCCCTGAGAACGCCTTCAGACATGTCCGTGCCGCCCAGGCAAAAGATCAGAAAGACAGGTAGAGCTGCAAGGCGTAGATCACGATGGGATGGACCAGGTCGTGAGACAGCAGCCAGCCGAAGCTGGCCAGGGAACCCACGGACAGCAGCACCTTGACCGATCCAGACTTGACCGGTACATACGAGACGGCTACGTGCTTCCGAACGGAGTCTAGCATGGCGTTCCTCCTCATCCGCCTCTCCCCTATCGCAAGGCCGTTGCCAGACTGCCACGCCAGCGTCATCGATCCCCTAAGTCTTTCATTTCCGGATAGTTATTGGAAGGAGCCGGAGAACCCGCCCAAAATGCCCCGGATCCCAGCGCGACATTTTGCCCCGCCGCCGGGCGTCCTGCCCCGGGCGCCCGTCGCGAAATGCCCATCTTGCCGCAGTTCAGAGCCATTTGGGGCAAAAAGTCGCGGCCGGGGAAATTTGTCGCGGCGCCTCAGAAGCCCTTGCGCTGCAACGTCTTGCGGTCCAATCCGAGGATCTTGGCGGCCTCGCTCTTGTTGCCGCCGGTCAGCTTGAGCACGCGCGAGATGTGCCGCTTCTCCAGGCTGACGAGGTCGAGGGGCTCGGGGGATTGCTGGGAGGGCGTCCCCAGCAGCGAGCGGATCAGGCCGGCGTCGATGTCGCGTTCGGCGAGCGAGACGGCGCCCTCGATCAGGTTCTGCAGCTCGCGCACGTTGCCCGGGAAGTCGTAGGCGAGCAGGAGGGCGAGGGCCTCCGAGCGCAGGGCCGGCACGGGGATCCCCTCCCGGCCGCAGAACTCCTCGAGGAAGGCGCGCACCAGGTGGGGGATGTCCTGCTTGCGGTCGCGCAGGGGGGGCAGCTCGATCTCCACCCCCTTCAGACGGTAGTAGAGGTCCTCGCGGAACCGCCCCTCGCTCACCAGGGTCTCGAGGTCCTGGTGCGTGGCGGCCACCAGGCGCACGTCGACCGGAATGGGCCGGCGCCCGCCCACCCGCGTCACCTCCCTCTCCTGGAGGGCGCGCAGCAGCCGCACCTGGAGGCTGGTCTGCATGTCGCCGATCTCGTCGAGGAACAGCGTGCCGCCGTTCGCCAGCTCGAACTTGCCGGGCCGCGCCTGGACGCCCGTCGCCACTCCGCCCTCGATGCCGAACAGCTCGCTCTCGAGGAGCGACTCCGGCAGCGCGGCGCAGTTGAGGGCGATCAGCGCGCCCTCGCGGCCCGAGAGGTGGTGCAGCAGCTTCGCCACCAGCTCCTTGCCCGTGCCGCTCTCGCCCCGCACCAGGACGTTGACGCCGCGCGGCGCCACGCGCTCCACCACGTCCAGCACCCGGCGCATGGGCGGCGCGTGGGCGACGATCTTGCGGCCGGCGACCTCCTGGGCGAGCCGGCCCTTGAGGGCCTTGTTCTCTTCCTCCAGCCGCTCGCGCTGGGTCTCCAGGCGCTCCACCTGCCGGGCGGCGTCGAGCGCGGCGCCGGCCAGGGAGGCCACCGAGTCCAGGAACCGCCGGTCGTCCGCCGTAAAGGAGTGGTCCAGGTCGCCCCGCACCTCCTTGTCGAGCAGGGCGACGTAGCCCAGGAAGACGCCGCGGTAGGCGAGGGGGGCGGCGAGGAGCTGCTCGTAGGGCCGGCCGGCCAGCTCGCCGTTCGAGCGCGCCAGGGTGTGACCCTCGGTCAGCAGCTCCCGCCAGACCGGGGCGGCCAGGAGCGCGTCGCCGGAAGGCAGCTCGTCCAGCCAGCCGACGCTCGCGCAGCCGCGGGCGCCGCCATAGGCGTCGCGGGTCACCGCCACGGCGGCCCCCGGGTCGAGCACGGCGCAGACCCGCTGCAGCAGCTCGTCGACCAGCTCCTGCTCCGGGCGCTGCGCATGGAGCGCGATCGCCAGGTCGTAGAGCGTCTCGAGCTGGAGGTTCCGCCGCTTCTCGGCGATCAGGGCGTCATGGCGCGCCATGGCTCTCATTGTACAGACACCTCCACGAGATGAGAGAGGATGACCGCCCGCGGGAACGGCTCGGGCAACCGGCCAGGCATGGATACGTCGCCCGGCCGGTCGATGTTTCTCGATCTACTCGTACCAGCAGCCGCTACGGCTGACCGTGTTCCAGGAGCCGCAGAAGGCCGTCTGGCCGGGCTTGTCGGTCCACGTAGGACATCCGCAGGTCGCGGACAAGGGCTTGCCCGCGCAGTAGGTGGCGCTGCAATAGCCGACGGCTTCGGCCTGGGGAGCCCAGGAAGCGATGGCCGCGATGCCGAGCGCGGCCGTGAGAGCGATGAGCTTCTTCTTCATTCCGTTCTCCTTTCGTCTATTCGTACCAGCAGGCGCCGACGCTGTTCCACGAGCTGCAGGTGACGATCCGGTAGGGCCGGTCCGTCCACTTGGGGCACATGCAGGTGGCGCCTGGAGTCACGGTCGGGCAGTAGGTGTCGCAGGGCGGATACCCGATCGCTTCCGAAGGGGCCGCCTGCAAGGCGAGACTGAGGGCGAGCAGGGCCATGAGGAGGAGCAGCTTTCCTTTCCTGTTCATGATCTTCTCCTTTCGGGACGTTTGCCGCCGGGTGTGCAGCCGTCAAATCAGTAGCAAACGCTGAACCAAGCGCTGCAGTCGCTCAGCACACCGGGATGGAAGGTGTTGGGTCCGCACTGGCAGACGTACGGGGCGGTCGTCATGCACGTTTCACAGGCGATGTACATCGGCGGCAACGGCGGGCGGGCCTCCGCCGAGACGACGAACGACAGGCTCAGGACGGCGGCGAGGAGAAGCAGCTTCCTTTTCATGATCCCTCTCTTCCAAGAAAACGAGGACGAACCCTCACTTCTCCCGGTGCGAGAGGGGCCAGGAAACGGGACGGTCCCCATCGACTGCCAATCGACTGCCAACTAGCGCCGGGCCCGGCCCCCCGCCGCCCGCTTGCGGGGCACGGGCACCGGCAGCACCTGCTTGAGGTACCGCCCCGTGTAGCTATCCGGCACGGCCGCCACCTCCTCCGGCGTGCCGACCGCCAGGAGCTGGCCGCCGCCGGCCCCGCCCTCGGGCCCGAGGTCGATCACCCAGTCCGCCGTCTTGATGACGTCCAGGTTGTGCTCGATCACCACCACCGTGTTGCCCAGGTCCACCAGTCGGTGCAGCAGCTTGAGGAGCTTGCCCACGTCGTCGAAGTGGAGGCCCGTCGTCGGCTCGTCCAGGAGATAGAGGGTGCGCCCCGTCTGGCGCTTGCACAGCTCGCGGGCCAGCTTCACCCGCTGCGCCTCGCCGCCCGACAGCGTCGTCGCCGGCTGGCCGAGCCGGATGTAGCCGAGCCCCACCTCGCAGAGCGTCTCCAGGATCCGCGCGATCGAAGGCAGGTTGCGGAACAGCTCGTAGCCCTGCTCCACCGGCAGCTCCAGGATCTCGGCGATGTTCAGCCCCTTGTACTTCACGGCCAGCGTCTCGCGGTCGTAGCGCTTGCCGCCGCAGATCTCGCAGGTGACGTAGATGTCGGGCAGGAAGTGCATCTCGATCTTGATCTGCCCGTCGCCCTTGCACGCCTCGCAGCGCCCGCCCGGCACGTTGAAGCTGAACCGCCCCGGCCCGTAGCCCCGCATCCGCGCTTCCGGCGTCATCGCCATCAGGTTCCGGATGGGATTGAAGACGTTCGTGTAGGTCGCCGGGTTCGACCGCGGCGTCCGGCCGATGGGGCTCTGGTCGATGGCGATCACCTTGTCGAGCTGGTCCAGGCCCAGGATGCGCCGGTGCTCCCCCGGCCTGTCCGACGCCCGGTAGAAGTGCCGCGCCAGGGCCTTGTGGAGGATGTCGTTGACCAGCGTGCTCTTGCCCGACCCCGAGACCCCCGTCACCACCGTGAAGGCGCCGATGGGGAACGCCACCGCCAGGTTCTTGAGGTTGTTCTGCCGCGCGCCCTGGATGACGAGCTCGCCCCGGCCCTCGCGCCGCTTCTCGGGCACCGGCACCTCCATGGCGCCCGTCAGGTACTTGCCCGTGAGCGACTCGGGGGCCTGGGTGATCTGCTCCACCGTGCCCTGGGCCACGATCTCGCCGCCGTGCACCCCGGCGCCCGGCCCGAGGTCGATCACCCAGTCCGCGGCGCGGATCGTCTCCTCGTCGTGCTCCACCACCAGCACCGAGTTGCCGAGGTCGCGCATGCCCTGGAGGGTGGCGAGCAGCCGGGCGTTGTCGCGCTGGTGGAGGCCGATCGACGGCTCGTCCAGCACGTAGAGCACGCCCATGAGCTTGCTGCCGATCTGGGTCGCCAGGCGGATCCGCTGGCTCTCGCCGCCCGAGAGCGTCGCGGACGAGCGGTCGAGCGTCAGGTAGCCCACCCCGACGTCGTCCAGGAAGCTCAGCCGGTCCTGGATCTCCGTCACCACCTTCTCGGCGATGGCCCGCTCCCGCTTGTCGAGCGGCAGGGTGCCCATCCAGCTCCGCAGGTCCGACACCGCCTGGCGCGACAGATCGTCGATCGGCTTGCCGTGCACCGTCACCGCCAGCGCCTCCGGCCGCAGCCGCCGGCCCTCGCACGTCGGGCAGAGGTGGACCGACATGTACTTCTCGATCTCGCCGCGGATCGCCGGCGAGTCCGTCTCCTTGTACCGGCGGTCGAGCATGGGGACGACGCCCTCGAACTTGCCCGTCCACGAGTAGCTCGACTTCTTCCCCGAGAGGTTGAACGAGAGCTCCTCGTCGCCGCTGCCGTCGAGGATCACCCGCCGCGCCTCCTCCGGCAGCTTCTTCCACGGCGTCGAGAGGGAGAACCCCATGGCCTTGGAGAGCGTGTCCACCATCTTGAGGCGCCACGACTTCGACCCCTCCGGCCAGGGCGCCACGGCGCCGGCCAGGATCGAGCGGTCCGGGTCCGGCACCACCTTGTCGCGGTCGACGCCCATCAGCGTGCCCAGCCCCGAGCAGGTCGGGCAGGCGCCGTAGGGGCTGTTGAACGAGAACAGCCGGGGCGTGATCTCCGTCAGGCTGGTACCGCATTCCGAGCACGAGTAGTTCTGGGAGAGCGTCTCCTCGGCCGCGCCCTCGGCGGCCAGGACCACCAGGCCGCCGGAGACCTTGAGGGCCGTCTCGATCGAATCCGACAGGCGCTTCTCGATGCCCGGCTTGACCACGATGCGGTCGATGACGATGTCGATCGAGTGCTTCTTCTGCTTGTCGAGCGCCGGCGGCTCGCCCGCGAGCTCCACCATCTGGCCGTCGATGCGGGCGCGCATGAAGCCCTCGCGGGCCATCTGCTGGAGCTGTTTCTTGTACTCGCCCTTCTTGCCGCGCACGTAGGGGGCGTAGAGGACGAGCTTGGTGCCCTCGGGCAGCTCCATGGCGCGGTCCACCATCTGCTGCACCGTCTGGGGCCGAATGGTCTGGCCGCAGCTCGGGCAGTGGGGGATGCCGACGGAGGCGTACAGCAGCCGCAGGTAGTCGTGGATCTCGGTCACCGTGCCCACCGTCGAGCGGGGGTTCTTGGAGACCGACTTCTGCTCGATGGAGATGGCCGGGGAGAGCCCCTCGATCGAGTCCACGTCCGGCTTCTCCATCTGCTGGAGGAACTGCCGGGCGTAGGAGGACAGCGACTCGACGTACCGCCGCTGCCCCTCGGCGAACAGGGTGTCGAAGGCCAGGGACGACTTGCCGGAACCCGAGACCCCGGTGATGACCACCAGCTTGTTCCGGGGGATCTCGAGACTGACGTTCTTCAGATTGTGCTCGCGCGCACCGCGGACGGAGATGCTATCCATAAGGACCGGAAATCCTAGCAGAGGGGAGGGGCCTGAGTTGGTCCCGGAGGACGAAACAGGGGCGCCCTTGGAAGGAATTCCCAAGAGGCCCCTATGAGAGGCATCGGGGGGATCAAGGGCTCAGTTGCCGCATCCCGTGGCGACGACCATGGCCCGGCATACGGCTGCCATCTTCTCCCGGCTCAGACTTCCAACGTAGAAGCCCAGCTGGCGCTGCTCCACCGTTTGGACATGATCGAGGTTGACGGCCGATTCGGCCTTGAGGCCTTCGGCAACCCCGACCACGACCTCGCTCGGCGCACCCCGGATCGACGAGGTGATCGGTGCCACCATCACGGTCGTCAGCAGACCAATGACTTCCTGGCGGGTCAGGATCAGTACGGGACGTCGCTTATCGGGAGGTTTGAAGGTGTACAGCCAGATCTCGCCGCGGTTCATTTGCCGGGCCACGAACCCTGGTCCTCCCACCCCTCGAGCTCCGGCCCCAGACCCGATTCGTTCTCGTAGGCCTTCCGGTATCGGGCGGCGATCGTCTCGGCGGCCTCGCAAGCCTCGCAATGGCGCCCCAGATACTCCGCCGCGGCCCGCTGCAGAACCTCGGACCGTCCGCGCCGCTGGACCTCCTCGCTCGCATCGAGGCGGTTCAGAAGATCTTCGTCGAACCTTACCTGGATAGACCTCATGGGAAAACTCTAGCCGGCATCTCAGGAGGAGTCAACCGTCGCCTCCATGCGTAATCAGATGGGAATCCAGCTCCGCCGGGGCGGCCCTGTGTGCCCGCCCCTGTACGGGTCAGCGCTTCCCTACGGCCCCGCCGGCTCCTCTTCCCCCGGGAACTCGTACAGCGCCGTCGAGAGGTACCGCTCGCCGTGGCTCGCCAGGACGACCACGATCAGCTTGCCCTTGTTCTCCGGCCGCTTGGCGACCTCGAAGGCGGCGTGGGCCACGCCGCCGGAGGAGATGCCCACCATCAGGCCGTCCTCGCGGCAGAGGCGCCGCCCCATCTCCATGGCCTCGTCGTTCGAAATGGTGACGATCTCGTCCACGACGTCCATGTCCAGGACCTCAGGGATGAAACCGCCGCCGATGCCCTGGATCTTGTGCGGCCCGGGCACCAGCTCCTGGCCGGCCCGCTTCTGCGTCATCACGGGCGAGTGGATCGGTTCCACGGCCACCACCTTGAAGCCCGGCTTCTTCGCCTTGATCACCTCGCCGACACCCGTGATCGTGCCGCCCGTGCCCACCCCCGCCACCAGGATGTCGACCTTGCCGTCCGTGTCGTCCCAGATCTCCACCGCCGTCGTCTTGCGGTGGATCTCCGGGTTCGCCGGGTTGGAGAACTGGCCGATGATGATGGAATTCGGAGTCTCCTTCTGGATCTCATCGGCCTTGGCCATCGCCCCCTTCATGCCTTTCGGCCCCTCGGTCAGCACCAGCTTCGCGCCCAGGGCCTTCAGGATCTTCCGCCGCTCGAGCGACATGGTGTCGGGCATGGTCAGGATCAGCGGGATCCGCTTCGCCGCGCAGACGAAGGCGAGGCCGATCCCCGTGTTGCCCGAGGTCGGCTCGATGACCGTCGTGCCCTCCTTGATCACGCCCTTGGCGAGCGCGTCCTCGATCATCGCGTAGCCGATACGGTCCTTGACGCTGGCCATCGGGTTGAACGATTCCAGCTTGAACACCACGTCGGCCCCGTTTCCATCAGTAATGCCGAGCGCCTTGGTCACGTTCGGCGCGCGCACCAGCGGCGTCCGTCCGATCGTGTCTGTGATGCTGTCGTAAATGCGGCCCATGTCCGTTCTCCTTTTCAATGACGGCTAAATCCCATCCCCGAACTCCCCGAACCCATAGGCCCGTTCCAGGATCTCCCTCTGCCGGGCCGGGGTCGTGCGGGCGAAGAGCACCTTCTCGCCCGGCGGCACCGACTCCACGACCCACGTGTTGCCGCCGATGACCGCCCCTTCACCAATTACGGTGTCGCCCCCCAGGATCGTCGCGCCCGCGTACACCACGACGTTGTCGCCCAGCGTGGGATGGCGCTTGTAGTCCCGCAGGAGCTGCCCGAGCGCGTCCTTGGCGAACGACAGCGCGCCGAGCGTGACTCCTTGATAGATCTTGACGTTCTTTCCGAGGACGGCGGTCTCGCCGATGACGACCCCCGTTCCGTGGTCGATGAAGAAAGACTCCCCGATCCGCGCCCCGGGGTGGATGTCGATGCCCGTCCGCGAGTGGGCGTGCTCGGTCATGATCCGTGGCAGGAGGGGCACCTGGAGGTCCCACAGCTCGTGGGCGATCCGCTGCGTGGTGATGGCCTCGAAACCCGGGTAGGACAGGATGATCTCGGCATAGCTCCGGGCCGCCGGATCGCCCTCCATGGCCGCCTTGACGTCCAGCACCAGGAGGCGCCGCAGCTCCGGAAGCCGGATCAGGAAGCTCTCGACCGCCCTCTCCGCCCGCCCCCCGAAGCCGTCCTCTCCGCCGCCGTGCTCGAGCTGGAAGGCGAGGACGGCCTGCTGGTAGAGATCCGCCGCGATGTCGTCGAGCAGCGCCCCCACGTGGTACTCGACGTTCTCGCGCGACAGGTGCTGGACGCCGTAGAACCCCGGGTAGAGCACCGCGACGAGGTTCTCCAGGACCCGCACGACCGCCGTCCGCGACGGCAGCCGGCGCTCCGGGTCCAGTTGATGGGCCGGATCCCCCGAAGCCCCATAGGTCGCGACGACCTCCTGCGTGATCCCCCCCAGCCGGTCCGAGAGCGGGTGGCGTTTCATCGACGTCCGAGCCTCCTCCCCATCTCCAAGCGGGTAATTGTAACCTTCTTGGTCACGAGTTGCTGCCTGGCCTCTTCTCCGGCGTCGCCTCCAGGTCTCCCGTCTATAATGGGAGGCAGGAGGCGACCATGGCCAGGCTTGCCGAGGTTCTTGCAGACATCCACGCCCTTGAAGAAGATCTCCTCGATTTTGAACGCAAGTACGGCTTGCGCTCGGAGACTTTCTACCCAGCGTATGCCAGCGGTGAAGAGCCTGAGGACGACTCCTGGGTCCTCGACTTCAGCGAATGGGCCAGCGTCTACCGGACCTGGCTCGCCCGCCAGGCTGACTACCGGAACCTGGTTCAGCAGCACCAGGGGCGAACTCCGAGCCTGAAGGGATTGATCCGGGCGGTGGCATGACCGACCCATTGCGGTTTCCCGAAGACTACGAGCTTTACCTCTACACCCTCAGCGAACAATTTCCCTCCATCCGGCGCTCCACCATCACCTTCGTCCGGAGAGGCCACTCTCTGGCCAGGGTTGCGGGAGAGATCTTCTTCGACCATGGCATCCGGCTTGTCGTAAGCGAACGCCTCGTCTTCGATCGTTTGCCGGTGCTCATCGAAGGTTACGGCTATGAAGTCTGGAGAGGGGATGAAAAGCTCTACTGGTACGATCCGCAGCCGCATCCCAATGAGCCCAGCCTCCAGAGCACTCATCCTCACCATAAGCACGTCCCACCGGACATCAAGCACAACCGGATTCCGGCTCCTGGACTGAGCTTCTCGAAACCCAATCTTCCCCACCTGATCCAGGAAATCGAGGAGCTACTGAAGCCTCTGTAGACGGTGGTGCTACCTCCGCTCGCCGCGGCGGGCAGAACAGGAGACCTCCCCATGTCCGAAATGTCCGACACGAAACGGCCCTTCGTCATCGCCATCCCCATCTACCAGGGCGTGGACCTGCTGGACGTGGCCCCGCCGTATGAAGTCTTCGGCTGGATGGGGGAGAAGTGGAGCCGGCGGCAGGTGGAGGTCTATCTGGCGGCCGAGCGGAAGGACAAGGCCATCTTCACGCGCGACCGCTTTCAGCTCACCCCGCACAAGACTTTCGACGAGCTTCCGCAGGTCGATCTCCTCTGGGTTCCCGGGGGAAATACGCCGGATCTGGCGCGGGAGATGGCGAATCCGGCCTATCTCGGCTTCCTCCAGCATTGCGCCAAGAAGGCGGACTGGGTCACCGCGGTCTGCGTGGGCTCTCTCCTTCTGGCGCAAGCCGGCCTGCTGGACGGGCACGAGGCCACCAGCCACTGGGCCTTCCTGCGCTGCTTCGAGAGGTACCCGGAGATCCGGGTCGCCGAGGGCCACCCCAGGTATGTCCAGAGCGGCAACCGGGTGACCGGCGGCGGCATCTCCTCCAGCTTCGACGAGGCCCTGCGCCTGGTCATCCTCGTGGCGGGTAAGGACGTGGCGAAGGAGGTCCAGCTCACGACTCAATACTTCCCCGATCCACCCGTTACCGGAGCCATCCCTGAGGCGGGGGTCTGTCCCCTGCCTCTCTGAATTGCCAGAAGTTCCGGAAAGGCATAAATTTGCCCGATCTGGGGACACATCTCTATAATAGAGACCTATGGGCGAGCCCGCGAGGAAGTTACCGAGCCTTGAGGAGTCTTCCGACGACCCGTTCCGCCTCGGCTGGCGGCTTCGGAGCGTGCGTCTGCCCGACGGGCGCGCCGATCTGGTGGAAGAGCCTCTTACGGCGGAGGACCTTCTCGATCCTCAGTTGGGGGATCACTTGGTCCAGAACAGTTGGCACGTCGCGACGGTCTATCGGCTGTTCGACATCCTGTCACGCCGGTACAAGGCCCATCCTGACGTGTTCGTTTCCTGCGGCCTCAAGATGATCTGGGGGATTCCAGGGCTCCAAGAGCCCGCCCCGGACATTGCCGTGATTCCCCGAGTCCGCGACAAGGTCCGGATGCGCAGGAGCTTCCATGTCCTCAAGGAAGGAACGCGCCCGGCCCTCGCCATTGAGATCGTCTCCGAGGAGCCGGAGCAGCGGAGCGCGGATCATGAGGGGAAGGTCGGGATCTATGAGCGGGCGCAGGTGCCCGAGTACTTCATCCTCGATCCCCCTTCTCCGTCGGAGGACCGGTGCCGTCTGACCGGGTACAGGCTGAATGCGGTGGGCCGCTATGAGGCCATCGTCCCAGATGCCGAGGGTCGTCTCCTCTCCAAGAGCACCAATTTGTGGTTCGCCCCTGCTCACAGGTCCGTCCACCTCGTCGATGCCGCGACGGGCGAGCAGATCTTGACCGGGGACGAGGAGGCGGACCGGCTTCGTGCCGAGTTGGACCGCCTGAAGAATCCCCTCCGGGTTTGACCAGCCCATCTACGGTCCGTCCCGCAGAAAACGTATAATTGGCTGGCGCTTCCTGGAGCGAAGCCAATCTTTGATACGGTCTCGTCGGCCTCGGGCCAATTCCCTGGATGCGGGACGAATCCCCGAATCCCAGCGGCGTCCGCCCGGGCGTGAATGGCGGGCGCCCCGACGCGGGTGACGTTTCCCCGGATCGCCGGAGGCTTTCCCCGAACCGGTGAAGCCGCCGCCCAAGCGTGTGGAACGTTTCCCCAAAGTGCAGAAGCGTTTCCCCCAACTTCGCGATCCTCTCCCCCAAAACGCTGGACGATCCCCCGAAGGGCCGGGAGGATTGCCCCAGGGACCCGGACGTTCGCCCTCGCGCGGCGGACCGTCCGCCAGGCGTCGAGGACGAGCCCGGAAGCCTTGGCGCCATGGCCGGAGGGTCTCGGCGCGGACTTGAGATGTCCCGGGCCGCTCTCGAATCCTTTCCGGAAAGGCTCGATGGGATTCGCGACGACCGCGGGAGGCTTCCGGTTGCTTCCCTAAGCTCCCGAGACATTCGAGGCCGGTTTCGAGGCGGTGGCGGGAGCTCTCCGGGCCTTCCGCCGACGCCGGCGGCGGATCTGGATTCCAAACTGGGAAAGCCGTCGATCCTTCGTGCCGAGCGCGAGAACGACATAGGCGCGCAGCTCGCGGGCGGCGAGCTCCCCTCGACGGATCAAGGACATGAGCTCTTCGGTCTTTGCCATGCTGGCCGCACGGTAGGCCTGCTGCTCGAGCTTGATCTCCTTGAGCGCGGCGATATGCCCCTCGAGCTCGTCGGCCACGGCGAGCGCGAGGGGCGGCAAGACCTGAGCGTTCGATCTTACCCGGGCCATCTCGCCCTCCAGCCGGGCGATTTCCTGCGCAAAGGACAGCTTGGGCATGATCCTCTCCTCCTTTGGAGGAGTTCTACGGATGGGCCCGGGTCCGCATCGGCCTGCTCGTGGAGTCCACCACCCGCCGCCTCGCCCCGTTACCGCCCTAAAAATCGCGCATTGGGCAGAACGTCGCAAGATTGGAGACACTTTTTACGTCTTATATGGGTATGGAAACCCGTAACGGGGAGCGTAAAGGCGGAACCTCGGAGCACGACCGAGGCTATAAGAGGCTCTTCTCCCACCCCACCGCGGTCGAAGAGCTGCTCCGCGGATTCCTCCGGGAAGACTGGGCCGAGGATCTCGACTTCTCCACCCTGGAGAGGGTCGGCAACAGCTTCGTCTCGGAGGACTTCCGCGAGCGCCACGGCGACCTGCTCTGGAGACTGCGGCTCAAGGGGAAGGACGGCTGGTTCTATCTCTACCTGCTCCTGGAATTCCAGTCCACTTCCGATCCCTTCATGGCCGTGCGGCTGCTCACCTACGTGAGCCTCCTGCTCGAACAGATCATCCGCAAGGGAGGCTTGAAGCCAGGCGACCGGCTTCCCGCCGTGCTGCCGCTGGTGCTCCACAATGGCAAGCGCCCCTGGCGTGCGCCTCGCGACCTGGAGAGCCTGTTCGTCGAAGTCCCGGAGGGACTGCGGCGATACCTGCCCCGGCTCACCTACCTTCTCCTCGACGAAGGCCGTCTGGACCTGGACCGCCCCGGGCTCGAGCGCAACCGGATCGCTGCTTTGTTCCGGATCGAGACTTCGAAGAGCCTGGAGGATTTCCGCCGCCTGACGCGGGAGCTGGCCGAGCTGATCGCCGGCGGCGGAGACCCCGAGCTTCGGCGCACCCTAGATGCTTGGGTCCTTTCGCTCTTCCGCCGGACCTTTCCAGGCGCTATAATTTCCGATACGACGGACCTTGAGGAGATTGTGATGTTGGAAGAAACCGCAGTCGAATGGAGAAGGCAGTGGAAGAGGGAAGCGCGCAGGGAGGGCCTTCAAGAAGGTCTTAAGGAAGGCTTGGCCGCGATGCGCAAGCTCCTCCTCCAACAGATGACCCAACGCTTCGGCCGCCTGCCCGTCCAGGTGCGCCGGCGTGTGGGGGAGGTCTCCTCTATCGCGGAGCTGAGCAAACTAGGTAAAAAGCTGCTCTCGGCGCAATCTCTTCGGGATCTGGGTCTCTCCTAACCACGGAAGAGGGAAGTTCCCCGCGGGCCGGAGGGCCGGCCCGCGGCTCACCAATTCAACCCCGATCAGGGATGCCCGCTGCAGTTGCCCTGGGCGATCAGGTCCGAGATGTAGTAGTGATGCCTGGAGGTGGTCGCGTACTGGGTCAGCTTCTCGCGCAGCACGTCGACGCAGTTGTTGGTGGTGGTCATGCCGGGACGGAACTCGCCGTTGGGGCCCAACGACCAGGGCGTGCCCCCGGTCGGGTCCGGCAGGGTGAAGGCGTAGAACAGGCTGCCCACGTAGTCGCCGTGGTGGATCTCGTACGCCCGAAACTCGACGCTCACGGAGATGTCAGCCGAGAAGACGCCGCCGCCAGCGCTGGTGCGGCGAAGGGTCATGGTGGTGACCGCCTGGGGGCCGGAAAGCCCGACTCTCCAGTACAGCGTGCCGCAGGGGGTCACCGTCGTCGTCATCGATTGCATTTCCAGGAGGCTGACCTGGATCCGGGTCGTGGCGATCCCCGACGAGTTGAACACGGCGTTATCGAGGCGGGCTACTAGGGTGTCGTAGCCCAGGCCGGTCGGCGAGCCCTCGAGAGCGACCTGGTGGTTCCAGGAGCTCGACGCCGAAGCGCCGCAGAGCGACTCGACTTCGCCGTCCGGGAATGTGAAGACGGTCTGGCCGCTGCTCGGGGTCACCCAGGTGTCCTTGCCATACGGGATGTAGGATTTCTGGGCCAGGACCGGGAGGGCCGTCAGGCCCACGAGGATGCCGCAGAGGGCGGTGCGATGAAGGATCTTGGTCATGTTGAGTCTCCTGAGAAATGGCAACATGGTCCAGGACACGATGGCGGGCCGGGTCCGCCGGCCCGCCGAGCGGGGGTCACTGTTCCGTGCACCTGCCCTGGGAAATCATGTTGGAGATGTAGTAGTAGTGCCTGGAGGTGGTTGCGTACTGGGTCAGCTTCTGGCGCAGCACGTTGATGCAGTTGTCGGTCTCGGTCATGCCGGCGCGGAACTGATCGTTGAGGCTGAAGGACCACGGCGTACCCGCGCCCGTGCCCGAGCTCGGATCCGGCAGGGTGAAGGAGTAGAAGAGGCTGCCGATGGAAGCGCCGGAATTCGCGTCGGTGCCCACGAACTCCACGCTCACCGACAGATCGGCGTTGAAGATGCCGCCCCGGGGGCTGGTGCGGCGAATCACCATCTTGGTGATCCCTTGAGGACCGGACAGCTTGACGGTCCAGTCGATCGGACCGCAAGGAGTATTCGAGGTGGAGAGGCTACGGAAGGCCAGGGCCGCGACCTGGACCCGCGTAACGGCGACTCCGGAGGCGTTGAACACGGCATCGTCGAGCCGCTTGACCACCGTGTCGTAGTCGGCGCCCGCCGTCGGGATGCCCGTCAGGGCAACCTGATGGTTCCAGGCGGCCTGGGGCGGAGCGCCGCAGAGCGCCTCGACGTCGCCATCGGGGAAGGTGAAGACGGTCTGGCCGTTGGCCGGGGTGACCCAGGGGTCGGCGCCGGCCGGGATGACGGGAGGCTGGGCCAGGACCGGCAGAGCGGCAAGACCCAGGAGGAGGATACCGGAGAGGACGGAGCGCAGTAGTAGCTTAGACATGATGATCTCCTGAAGTTCGTTTTTCCAGATCGGACTCTTCCGATGGTGTTTTCACGATGCTGTTTCACAGAGCCGTTTCACGGTGCTGCCTTCACGGCGCCGGACGGAGCGGCGGGCCGCGGGAAGAGAGAGCTCTCACCGGGACTCCTCGGCCGCCGCCGGCCCGGTCTCCAGGCGTGCGGTTTCCCTGGACGCCCGGCGCCGCTTCAGGCCGGGCAGCTCGAGCACGCCGCCCGCTCCCGCCAGGGTGAGCAGGCAGGAGCTCGACAGGGCGATGGCGACGAGCAGCCCGAGCCAGCGGTTGGTGGGCACGCGCGAGAAAGCCAGCAGCCCGAAGCCGAGCGCGATGGCCAGGGTGTCGATGAGGATGGCCGGGCCCGCCTCGGCCGCGGCGACACGGTTGGGCCGGGCGGCTCCGGCGGCCTCGGCCGCCCGGAAGCGCTCGAGGTAGTGGATGCCGTAGTCGACGCCGATGCCCAGCGTCACGGCGCAAAACATCGACGTCGCGACCCCCAGGGGCATCCCCAGCCATCCCATGAGGCCGAAGGTCCAGGCCACGGCCACGGCCGTCGGGGCGACGCAGGCGAGCCCGTAGCGCAGCGAGCGGAACAGCAGGGCCACGATCGCCAGGTTGGCGGCGAGCGCCAGGAGCAGCGAGCCCATCTGGGTGCGCACGATCGCCGGGATCATGGCCTGGGAGACGGCCACGTCGCCGGCCAGCTCGACCCGCGCGTGGGCCGGGGCGAGCTCGGTGCGCTCCAGCCGCCGGATCTCCTCGACCAGAGAGGCCGTCTCGCGGTAGTTGGCCCCCTTGAGCAGCAGGGTCACGACCGTGCTCCGGAAGCCGTCGTCCACCAGCTCGCGCCGGCGCGCCTCGCCCCGGACGTTGCCGATGCGGCGCGCGTGCAGGTAGATCCAGGAGGGGTTGTCGACGATGCGGCGGTACATCTCCTCGCGCCCGCCCCAGAGGAAGGCGGTGGTCGAGAGATGGCTCGCGAGGCCGAAGACGCCGCCGACCTCGGGCCGCGCCCGCAGGGCGGCCTCGAAACGGCCGACCGCCGCCACGGCCGAGCCCGCGAGCAGGGGGCCGCGGGCCGCGGGGATGACGGGGATCTGGTCCGCCGGCGGGTTGAACGTCACGACCGCCAGCAGCACGTGGGTGCCCGCGAAGAGCCGGTCGGCCCGCTCGGAAGCCTGGCGCAGGGCGCTCCCCGCCGCGAAGTTGTCGATCCACCCGTCCTGGACGGCGAGGCGCGGGATGCCGAGCACCAGCGCCGCGGTGACCAGAGCGAGGGCGGGCAGGGCGAGCCGCGGCCGGGAGCCCAGGCCGAGGGCCAGCCGGGAGAGCCGCGGCGAGCCGCCCGCCGGGATTACTGCTGGAGTAACTGCCGGGACTACGGCCGGGATGGCCCCGGGCCGCAGGGCGATCAGCGCCGGTGTCGCGGTGAGCGCCCAGAGCAGGCAGAACAGCACCCCCGCTCCCGTGAACAGCCCGAAGCTCCAGACCGGCCGGATCGACGAGGTGAGGAAGGAGAGGAACCCGAAGGCGGTGGTCAGCGAGGTGAGGGCGATGGGCCTCGCGAGCTCCTCGAGGCACCTGTGGAGCGCCGCGGCCGGGGGCTCGCCGGGCGGGCGGTGGCGGTAGCGCCAGAGCAGGTGGACCTCGTCGGACAGTCCGACGGTGATCAGGAGCACGGGGATGACGGCGGTGGTCAGGTACACCGGCTCACCCGACCAGCCGATCAGGCCGAGCGTGAAGACCTGGGCGGCGCCGACCTTGGCGAGGCCGACGAACACTCCCCAGGCCCGTCCGCAGGCCATCCACAGGACGGCCGCGATGGCCGCCAGGGCGAGCGGCACCAGCAGGGCGAGATCGGCGAGGACGTGCTCGCCCAGCAGCGCCTCGGCCGCCGGCGCCCCGACCACGGAGACGCGGTCGGTGGCGGTCTCATGGCGCCGGGCGGCGGCCGCGACCCGGTGGTAGAGCGCGGCACGGTCCTCCCCCGCCGACGCATCGTCCGGCCCCGGAACCCCGACCAGGATGGCCGCGGCCCGGTGGTCGAAGGAGACCAGGGTGCCCCGCAGGATGTCGATCGACGCGACGTCGGCGCGGACCTCGGCGAGCCGCTCCGGCGTGCGCGGCGGTGGATCGAGCAGGGGCCGGAACTTGTAGCTCCCCGGATAGAAGCGCGGGCTGCGCTCGCTGGCCAGGCTCTGCACGTGCTCGGCCCCGACGCCCGGCAGCGCCGCGAGGTCCCGGGTCAGCCGCTCCAGCCTGCCGAGAGTGCCGGCGTTGAAGATCCCGTCGGGATGGCGGGTCTCGAGGACGACCATCAGCGGATCCCGCAGGCCGAAGTGCTGGCGGGCCGCGCCGTCGATGGCGGTCGCGGGGTCGTCCGGCGGCACCAGGGAGTGGCCGTCGGTCCTGAGCTGCAGGCGCCACAGCCCCGGCGCCATCGCCATCACCACCGCCAGCAGAACCGCGATCGCCGTCCGGGGCCGATCCGCCGAGAGCTGCCCCAGGCGTATACAGAAACGTGAAAAGTCAAACTTCGCAAACACGATATCAATGGTGTCAGCGACAGGGAAAAGCGAGACAAGGAATTTTTCAGGGTCTTCAATGCGGTCAGAGCGCGGCGCCCCGTTCGTTCAGCGCAGCCCCGCCAACGCCTCCCGGCACACCACGGTATGGGGGTGCTCCTCACCCAGCGCGCTCTCGAACACGGCCAGCGCCCGGCCATAGAGGGCTGCCGCCTCGGCGGTCCGGCCGGCGCCGGCCAGCAGGGTGGCGAGGTTGTGCACGGTGATCGCCGTGTCCGGGTGGTCCGTCCCCAGGAACTTCTCCTTGATCGCCAGGGCGCGCCGGTAGAAGTCTTCCGCCTGGCCGGCTTCGCCCTGCGCCTGGCGGATCGCGGCGAGGTTGTTGAGGTTGACCGCCACCTCGTAGTGCTCCGGACCGTAGAACTTCTCGAAGACCGCCAGCGCCTCGCCGTACAGCGCCTCCGCCTCCGCGAACCGGCCCTGGGCGTCGAGGATCGCCGCCAGGGCGGCCTTGTCGGCGGCCACGTCCGGATGATCGGGGCCGAGGGCCCGCTCGCGCAGCTCGACGGAGCGCCGCGCCCAGGGCTCTCCGGCGGCGGCGCGCCCCCGGGCGTGCTCGAGCCCGCCGAGGTTGTGGTAGAGCGTCGCGAGGTCCGGATGACCGGGATCGAGCGACGCCTCGGCGATGGCGAGGGCGTGACGGTAGACGGGCTCAGCGTCGTCGTAGCGGCCCTGGTACTTGTGGAGCACGCCGAGCCCGTTCAGGAGAGCCGCGATGTCGAGGTCGCCGGGCGCGAACGCCGCCTTGGCCATGGCCAGGGCGCGGCGGTAGAGGCTCTCGGCCTCGGCGTAGCGCCCTTCGGTCTGGCGGACGTTCGCGAGCCCTCCCAGCTCCTGGATTTCGAGCCGGAGAGCGTTTTCCTCGGCGGTGGTCATTGGAGCTCTCCTCGTTGTCGATTCGTTCCGTTCCAGCGGCCCGGGCTTCAGGCCGCGGGGCGGAAAACGACCGCCGGCAACGATTTCCCTCATCCACCGGGCGTCTTGACAGAAGGCAGGCAGGCCCCTAAGGTGATTTCAGCAACTGTTGGGGGGGTAGGGGGAGGGGGTCCGGTTCATTTCAGGAAGGAGAGAGCTCATGCATGGCAACCCGCTTCGTGCAGGCATCTGTGTCGCTGTGGCGCTCCTTGGATTCCTTGTCGCGGGCTGCGACAGAAACTACCGGCAGATCGTCGTCGTCAGCGAGGACAAGGCCGAGTTCGTCACCTGGGGCAAGGCGCCCAGGAGACAGCCCAAGGAGATCTGGGCTCCCGGCCGGACCCTGGTCTTCCGGACGAGCTCGAAAGTGCCGGGCACCACTCATGAGGCGGCCGGGAAGGCCGGGCACGTCTACCGGATCAACGACGATCTCGAGATGGAGGAGGTCGGCGAGTTCCAGCTCAGCATGCCCAACGACACGCTGGCGTACCAGTTCGGTAAATAAAGCGGCTCAGGGCTTGACGGCCGCCGCGACCGCCCTCACCGCCGTGCTGGGCTTCTGCTCGTCGATGAAGAAGACGGCGTCGAAGAGGCGCGGCACGTTCGTGGTCTGGGGCTCGTAGAAGTAGAGCCCCGTCGAGAGCGGGCCGCGCAGCCAGTGGTCCGCCGGCAGGCTTCTCAGGTCGAGGAGCAGCCAGGGCTTGCCGGCGGCGTGGAAGAGCCCTTCCAGGGAGCCCGGCTCCACGGCCGGCAGATCGGCCGGCGCCTCCCCCGCGTAGCCGTAACGGCCGTGGTGGGCGAGGAAACCGATCACGTAGAGGTCGCGGCCCAGCACCCGCGAGAGGTGCAGTCCCATGGGACCGCTCTGGGTCTTTCCCTTCTTCTCCAGGAAAGCCGAGCTGCCTTCGGGCGCGGCGTCCCGCTGCACGTGGTAGTTGTGCGCCCAGACGATCACCTTGTGCCCGGCGAGCGGGCCGTCGAGGAGCCAGCGGAGGTTCTCGGCCATGGCGGCGTCGCGGGTGTAGCCGTCCTCGCCTTGGCCCTTGGCGGCCTGGCCGCCCAGGGCGCGGTCCATGTTCATCAGGCTCACCAGCGACTGGCGCACGTAATCGATCTCCCGCGGGCTCGAGCGCACCAGCAGATCCGCCCGCCGCCGGTCGATTACGGCAACCAGGCGGCGCGGCAGCTCGCGGTTGTAGACCCGCTCGCCGGGGTGGTCGTAATAGTCCTGCGGCAGCAGACCGATGGACATCTTCGTGAGATCCGCCCGCTCCTGCTTCGAGATCAGGGCGGGGTCCAGCCGGTCGAAGAACTCGAAGATCATGGCGGGAAAGAGCTCGGCGCGCGACACGTCCTGGGAGACCCGGCTGTCGAACCCCACCGTCTGGATCGGGCGGCGGGTGCTCTGGGTCGAGCGCACGTAGGCGAGGACGGGCCGCACCTCGGCGCTGTTCCACCAGATGCGATACAGCCCCAGGGCCGCCGCATCCTCCAGCGGCATGTCCGAGCGCAAAGCCGCGTCCACCCGGGGGACGTCGAAGAAGCCCGCCTCCCAGGCGAGGACGTCGAACCCCATCACTTCATGGAGGAAGCGCACCAGCCGCGCCTTGGCCTGGAACGCCGCGCCGTCGCCGTGCGTCACCTCGCCCAGGGCGACCACGCGGGAGTCGCCTATCCACTTCACAAGGGGCATCAGGTCCGAGACGTCCTCGTCGGCCGGCGAGATGGAGCGCACGGGCGCGGCGTGCTCCGCGAGCCAGCGCACGCGGTCGTCGGGTTTCCCGGCCTCTTCGGCGGATGCCGAGGCGGCGAGCAGAGCCAGGAGAAGAGCTGCCGCGAAAGCTTTGGGCTTTGGCATTTATGACCTCGCGGCGCTCAGCGCCGCCGTGGCCACGTCGTGCACCGGCGTCTCGACGCCCGCTTCCCGGCCGAGCCGGGAGACGGCGCCGCTCAGATCGTCGATCTCCGTCCGCCCGCCGGCCTCGAGATCCAGCAGGAAGCTGGGCTTCAGCGGATCCGGCAAGCCGAAGGCGAAGCCGAGGATCTTCTCTTCGTCCTCCGGCGTCACCGCCACGCCGCGGGCCCGGGCCACGGCGCCGACCTCGCGCACGGCCCGCTCGATGAGCAGACGTCCCAGGGGAGCAGCCCGTATAGGACCAACCGGAGCGCGGGCCAGGCCGCAGGCCGCCGCCATGGAGGAGATGAAGGCGAACTTGCGCCACAGGTCGGCGGTGATGTCGGCGGAGGCTCGGGCTTCCGCCCCGGCCTCACGGAAGAGAGCCGCGATGCGCTCGGCGCGCTCGGAGAGCCCGCCGGCCCGCTCGCCCACGACGATCCGCTGGAACGAGCTGCGCCGCTCGACGACGCTGGGGCCGACGCGGGCGGCGCTGATCTCCGTGAGCCCGCCGAGCACCTGAGCCTCCGGGACGCCGCCGGCGACCAGCCGATCGGCCGCGTCCACTCCGTTGAGCAGGGGCAGGACGAGAGCGCCCCGCCCGGCGAGGAGCCGCGCCGCCGGGACGATCTCCGCCAGCGAATAAGTCTTCACGGCCACGACGGCAAGCTCGGGCTCGCCCAGCTTCTCGGGATCGTCCGTGGCCTCGACGGCCACGTTGAACGTCTCCTCCGGCGTCCGCACCTCGAGCCCGAGCGCCCGCAGAATGCGGGGACGCTGCCCGCGGGCCAGGATCGAGACCTCGTTGCCAGCTCGGGCGAGAAGTCCGCCGAAGTAGCCGCCGACGCCGCCCGCTCCCAGGATCGCGATCCTCATGTATCGATCCTCATGGGTGCAGTTGCCTTGCGGTATCCTCGTCCGGAATCGGAGTCGTCCTCATGGAAGCATCCTGATGTTCGTCAATGGGGGTGTCAAGATGATCCGCCGCCGCATCGCGTCCTGCCTCGCCCTGACCCTTGCCCTCGCCACCGCCCTCGTTACCGCGGCCGGCGCGGCCTCGGTGCCGCCGGAGTCCTTCTCGGCCCTGAAGTGGCGCCTCGTCGGTCCCTTGCGGGCGGGCTGGGCGACCGCCGCCTCTGGCGTCCCGGGGGAGCCGGAGACGTTCTACTTCGGCGCGGCCGACGGCGGCGTGTGGAAGACGACCGACGCCGGACGCACCTGGAGCCCGCTGTTCCAGGACGCGGACTCGGCGTCCATCGGCGACCTGGCGATCTCGCGCAGCGATCCCAAGGTCCTCTACGTGGGCACCGGCCAGGTCACCACGCGCTGGGACATCGTCTCGGGCACGGGCGTCTACCGCTCGGGCGACGGCGGCAAGACCTGGGAGGCGCGGGGGCTCAAAGAGACCCGGCACATCGGCCGCCTGTGGGTCGACCCCCGCAATCCCGACGTGATCCTGGTGGCCGCGCTGGGGCACATCTTCGGCCCCAATCCGGAGCGCGGCGTGTTCCGCAGCTCCGACGGCGGCAAGACGTGGCAGAAGGTTCTCTTCGTCGATCCGGACACGGGCGCCGTGGACCTCGCGGCGGACCCGGGCGCGCCGGACACGATCTTCGCCTCGACCTGGCAGGTCCGCCACTACCCGTGGCAAGCCTACTTCACCCCGGGCGTCGGGCCGGGGAGCGGCATCCACAAATCGACGGACGGCGGCAAGACCTGGACGCGATTATTCGGCAAGTCCGGCCAAGGCCTGCCCGCCGGTCCCCTGGGCCGCATCGGCCTCGCCGTCGCGCCCGGCAGCCGGGGGGCGCGGGTCTACGCCACGATCGACGCCGGAGCCGACAGCGGGGTCTACCGCTCGGACGACGGCGGCGCCCGCTGGCAGCGGGTCAACGCCACGCCCGGCCTCGCCGGCGCGTACTTCGCGAGCCTCACGGTCCATCCGAAGGACCCGGACACGGTGTACGTCATGGGGCAGTCGATCCGGGTCTCGACGGACGGCGGGAAGACGTTCTCGTTCTTCCGCGGCGCGCCGGGCGGCGACGACTACCATTTCCTGTGGATCGATCCCGATACTCCCAGGAATAAGCCCGAACGGATGATCACGGCCGCCGATCAGGGCGCCGTCGTGACCGTCAACGGCGGCGAGAGCTGGAGCTCCTGGTACAACCAGCCGACCGGGCAGTTCTACCACGTGGCAACCGACAACCGTTTCCCCTACTGGATCTACAGCGGCCAGCAGGACAGCGGCACGGTGAGGGTCGCCAGCCGCAGCGACTACGGCCAGCTCACCTTCCGCGACTGGCATCCGGTGGGCGGCGACGAGCGGGACTACGACATCCCCTTCCCCGGCGATCCGGACGTCGTCTACGGCAGCGGACTCGGCGGCAAGGTCTCGCGCTGGGACGCCCGGACCGGGCAGGTGCAGAACGTCGCGCCCTGGCCGGTCTCCAGCTACGGCCAGCGGCCGACGACGGTGCTCTACCGGACCACCTGGATCACGCCGATGGCGATCTCCAAGGTGGCGCCGCATGCCATCTATCTCGGCATGCAGGTGCTCTTCCGCTCGACGGACGGCGGCAAGACCTGGGAGACGGTCAGCCCGGACCTGACGGGCGCGGTGCCCGGCAAGGCCTCGGCGCCGGAGTGCGGCGGCAACGTGGCGGTCGAGCAGGCGCGGGCGTGCGGCTACGGCGCCATCTCCACCATCGCGCCGTCGCCGCTCGAGAAGGACACGGTCTGGGTGGGCACCGACGACGGGCTGATCCAGCTCACCCGCGACGGCGGCAAGACCTGGCAGGACGTCACCCCACGCGAGATCTCCGACTGGAGCCGGCTGGCGCAGATCGACGCCTCCGCCGTCTCGGCGGGCACGGCCTACGCCGCCGTGGACCGCCACCGGCGGGACGATCTGCGGCCCTACGCCTACGTCACCCACGACTACGGCAAGACCTGGCGCGCCATCGGCTCCGGCCTGCCCGAGGACTCCTACGTCGGCGTCGTCCGCCAGGATCCGGCGCGGCCGGACCTCCTGTTCGCCGGCACGCGGCGGGGCGTCTTCGCCTCCTTCGACGACGGCGCGAGCTGGCAGCCGCTGCAGCTCAACCTGCCGACCTCGGGCGTCAACGACCTGACGATCCACGGCAACGACCTGATCGCCGCCACCGAGGGGCGGTCCCTCTGGGTGCTGGACGACTACACGCCGCTCCGCCATCTGAAGAGCGAGGCGCTGGCCGCGGGCACCGTCCTGATCCCGCCCGCCACGGCCTACCGCCTGGGCGCCAACCAGAACCGCGACACGCCGCTGCCGCTCGACGAGCCGCGGGCGGCCAATCCTCCCACCGGCGCCGTCATCGACTACGAGCTGCCGGCAGGCGTGAGCGGTCCCGTCACCCTGGAGATCGTCGACGGCAAAGGGCGGGTGGTGCGCCGTTTCAGCAGCGAGGAGACGCCGAAGCGGGCCGGAGCGAATCAATATTTCGACGACGACTGGCTCCAGCCGCTCACCGCCCTGCCGGCCCGCGCCGGGCACAACCGCTTCGTCTGGAACCTCCGCACGCCCCGGCCCAAGGCTCTGGACTACGACTACTCCATCGCCGCCGTGCCCGGAGCGGACACCCCCGAGGTGCCCCAGGGACTTTTCATCCAGCCGGGAAAATACGACGTCCGGCTGACGGTGGGCGGCCGCGCCTCGAGCCAGCCCCTGACGGTCGCGATGGACCCGCGGGTCCAGACGCCGGCGGCCGATCTCGCGGCGCAGCGCGACTTCTACGACGCGGTCGCGAAGGCGCTGGAAGAGGCCACCGAGACCCAGGAGAAAATCCTCGCCGCCGCCGACCGTCTGAAGGGCCTAGACGGCGAGCTCGCGAAGCGCGTGGCGGCCGAGGTCGAGCGCTTCCGGAGCGGGCCGCCGCGGGACGGCATCGCCGCCGCCGCTGGCGTCCTCTCCGCCCTCGCCACGGACGTAGAGGGGTGCGACTGCGCCCCCACGGCCCCGCAGCGGGCGGTCCTCGACCTCTATGGCAAGCGGCTGGAGGCGCTCTTCAAGCAGTGGCAAGCGATCGAGGACGGCCCGTTGCGGGAGCTGGGTCCGGAGGTGCGCGGGGCCGGCGCGGCGCCGGTTATGCCCTGAGGTGGGGTACCGCGGCCCCAAGGTATTCGCAGTCGTAACGCCAAGGCTGTTCGATCGCCTATGCCAGCATGAGCACCCTTGGCAACCTTTTCAAGGCGCGCCGGCTCTGGCTGATCGGGCTGGCCTGCCTGGCTCTCGGCGGGTGCAATCCCCGCCCCCGCGTCGCCCGCCAGTTCGCGGCGTCCTGTGGCGCCGGTCAGGTCCGCGTCTGCCTGGGCAGGTGCGCGACGCCCGCCACCCGTGGCGAGGCCTGCACGCCAGGCCCCGACGAGTGCGCGGCCAGGTTCCGGCCCTGCCCGGAAGGCCTGGTCTGCCGGCCGCTGGCGAGCGATCCGGCCATGGGCCGCTGCGAGCTTGCGGCGACCCCCTTCTGCGATCCGGCCCTGCCCGGGGGCAACGGGGCGAACCTCTGCCCCGCCGGCTCCTTCTGTGCCAGGACGGGCGTGCCGGGAGAGGTCAGCGCCGGCCTCGCCTGCCTGACGCCGCCCCGGTTGAATCCACCGGTGACAACCCGCGGCGTGTGCCAGCGGGCGCTCCTCGAAGGCGAACGGTGCGACTCCGACTGGACCACGGCCCAGCAGGCGCGCGCCACGGGGGTACGGGCCTTCTGCCGGGCGTGTGCGCCGGGGCTGGTGTGCTGGAATCAGGTCTGCCGGCGCACCTGCCGCCCTGGCGAGGGAGGGATCGGCAACTGCGTTCCGGACGAGCAGACGGCAAATTTCAATACGCTGTGGAGTTGCGAGGAGCAGACGGGCAGGTTCTTCCCTTCCGAACGGTCGGCCCTCGAGCCGCTCTGCACCGTCTGCACGCCCCACAGGACGACCTGCGAGATCCCGCCTGAGTTCGCCGCGCAATCGAGCAACCCGGCGCGGAACGTCTGCTGTGATCCGCTCGACGTCTGCGTCCCTCCCCTCGACGTAAACGGAAGAAGGCAGGACCGTGCGGCCGAATGCTGCCGGCCGGCGACCTTCCAAGGCACCAATGGCGGCGTATGCACACGGGACGAGGATTGCTGCGGGGTCTTCGCCCTGGGCCTCCGGTTCAGTCGCTGCTGCACTTCGCCCGACCAGCAAGGGTGCCGGCCCGAGAACGTCGGGCGTTGCGGGGGGTGCGGACCGGGCACTGGAGTCTCCTGCTGCTCGCCCGACGGGCGCGGCTGCCGGGCGAACGAGGCCTGCGTCGGCCGGGGAGACGAAGCCCGTTGTGTCCCTTGCGGCGCTGACCGGCAACCCTGCTGCCAGGGGAGCAACGGGAAGACGTGCGACGGCGGGCTCACTTGCTTCGACCACCCGGAGCTGCCGGCTGGGCACCGCTGCGAACGTTGCGGCGAGGCTGGCGAGCAGTGCTGCCCGGGAAACCTTTGTGCCGGCGGACATGCCTGCGTGGGTGGCTTCTGCCAGCCGTGCGGGGAAAGCAACGAGATCTGCTGCGAAGGCCGGCGATGTGCGACTCGATTCCACCGCTGCCAGGGGCCAGGGACGGGGACCTGCGCGCAGATCTGCGGCGCGATCGGGCAGGACTGCTGTGGCGAGCGAGGCGGGTCCTTCACCGGACCGCGCCGGCCGCTCTGCCTCGACGACCGCGCGGAGTGCGACGGCTCTTTCGTCTGCCGCCACTGCGGTGCCAACGGCGAGTTGGGCTGTGGAGGATCCCCGGTGTGCGACGCGGGGCTCGGCTTCTCACCAACCGCCGGAACCTGCGGTCCCTGCGGGCGGCGAGACCAGCCCTGCTGCGCAGCCGAGCCCAGGTGCTTCGAGGACGGGGAAGGCACGTCTTGCGCCGGGGATGGATTCTGTCGCAGGCCTCCCGGGTAACCCGGGCGGAGGGGATAGAATCGGCTGGTTCCCTGGAAGGAGCCATCCGATGAACCCCGCGCCCGACTACCCCGCCATGCTCGCCGTCGCCCTCGAAGAAGCCCGCCAGGGACTGGCCGAAGGGGGCATCCCCATCGGCGCGGCCCTGTTCGACAATCAGGGCCGGCTCCTCGGCCGGGGCCACAACCGCCGGGTACAGGAAGGCGACCCGTCCGTCCACGGCGAGACGGACGCCTTCCGCAAGGCCGGCCGGCAGCGCACCTACCGCGACAAGATCATGGTTACCACGCTCGCCCCCTGCTGGTACTGCAGCGGCCTCGTGCGCCAGTTCCAGATCGGCACCGTAGTGGTGGGAGAATCGGTCAACTTTCCCGGCGGCCTCGACTGGCTGCGGGAGAACGGCGTCGAGGTGATCGACCTCCATTCCCAGGAGTGCATCGACCTCCTCGCCGGCTACATCGCCGCCCATCCGGAAGTCTGGAACGAGGATATTGGGGAGGATATCGGGGAGGAGTAGCGAGCGCCGTCCCGCATCTCCGGTATAGTCTGTGCCCGGAATGCGGAACGGGACATCTCTCTCAGATACGAAGCCGGAAAACCCGGAGTTGGAAAACGCCGAGGCGGACTCCCGGGGCTGGGACGGGCTCGCGGAGTGGACCGGCGGCCTCCCTCCCGAGCAGATCGAGTCGCTCGCCACTGTCCGCGAGCTCGAACCGGTCTATCCCCTTCTCCACGCCCTGGTCGGCCGCTCGCCTCGCGAGTTCTTCGTGCGCGCTGCGGTCATGGAAGCGCTGGTGGAGAGCGCGCGGCCGGCCTTCTCCCAGCGCGACCTCGACGAGATCCTCTACTGGCTGGACGAGGGGGCGCGCACGGCGGCCCTGCGGGCCTTGCGGCAAAGCGGCTGGCTGGAGTTCGATCCGGCGGCGGGCCATGCGCTCACCGACGCCGGCCGCTGGGTTTCGGACGTGCTGTCGTTCCTCCATCACCGGCTGCGCGAGAGCGAGCTGCTGCCCACGGTGGAGGGGGTCCGCTACGCGCTCGACATCGGGCTCGATCCCCTGCGCCATCTCCAGTCGATGCGCTCGCGGCTGGCGGCCATGCGGCAGGAGATCGACGAGGCCCTGGCTTCCCATTCCGAGGTCGTGCTCCGCCGCACGGCCGAGAAGCTTCAGGAGGTGCTGCGCCTCTCGGAACGGATCCGTGCCGTGCTCGACGCCGTGCGGCTCGACCAGGTGGCGGCGCGGCGGGTGGCGCGCGAGATCCACGACCTGCTCTCGCGCCTCCATGGCGCCAGCTCCACCCTGCACGCGGCCGTCACCGAGGTCGGCCGCCAGTACCTGCGGCTCACCGCTGGGCTGACCACGGAGCAGATCGTCCGGGCGCTCATGGCGAAGAGTCAGGGCGAGTTGGCCGCTGCGGCCCGGGAGGCGCTGCTCCCCGTCGTGCCGGCGCCGCCGCTGCTGACCACCGACGCCGTGGCCTACGCCGCCGAGCTTCAGGCGGCGCGCGAGCGGGCGGAGGCCGAGCCGGTCGTGTGGAGCGAGCCGGCCGAGGCTCCACGGGCCGCCAACGCCGTCGACGTGCCGCCGGAGGTCGAGCGGCTGCTCGCCGACCTCGGCGCCATCGTCCGCGGCGGCGAGCCCGTCGCGCTCTCGCGGGTCGTCCCGGGGATCGACGCCGGAGAGTCGTTCCTGCGTGCCAGCCTGCTGGCCCTCGCCGGACAGCAGTTCGCTGGCGAAGGCGTCGCCGGCCGTCTCGGGTCTCTGCCCTTGACCGTCGAGCCGGAGGGAGACGGCTGGCCCGAGGCCATCGAGGGTTCTGCCCTGGCGCGCCTGACTCCCGGGGCCATCCATCCGCGAGGCGAGGCCTGAATGGACGCCGCTACCCTCATCTGCGCCCGCCTCCTCCGCACGGCGGCCGTGCCGCGCGCCGAGCTTCCCGATCTCGATTTCCCGGAGGTGCGGCGGGACGTCGAACGCCGGCTGGAGGCCGTGGGCCTCGTGCTCGCGACGAGTGCCTACTCAGAGCACGTCGGCATTCGCCTCTCCTCCGAGATGACCGCCGACTCGGCTTTCGACGCCGCCTCGAACCTCGGACTGCGCGCCGACGCCTGCGCCCTGCTCGTCATCCTCTGGGCGCGTCTGGTGCTCCAGAAGCGGACGGCCACCGATACCCGCGAGTTGCCGGGCCAGGGAGCGCTCTTCACCGGCGAGCGGGCTGCCGCCGCGCGGAGCTTCCGCCCCAGCGTCCGGCTGGAAGCGCTGGTGCGGGAGTTCCGCTCCGTGCTGGGAGGCCGCAGCCGCATCCAGAGCCTGGTCACCCAGCTCCGGCGCCTCCAGTTCCTTGCCGGCCACGGCGAGGTCATCGAGGCCGGGCCGCTCCTCGAGTTGGGGATCGATGGCGAGCGCATGATCGGCTTCATCCGCCGCGAGGTGCTGGCCAAGCTCCTCGCGGAGAGGACGGCAACCGGAGAAGAAGAGACGGGGGTGATCGACGGCCCAGCGGCCCGCATCCTCGAAGCCTTCGAGCGGCTCGGCCCTTCCGCGGGCATCCGCGAGATCGAACGCGAGACCGGCATGAAGAGGGAGCGGCTCCGTCCCGTCCTCAAGGAGCTGATCGACGCCGGACATCTGAGCCGGAGCGGCGAGCGGAAGGCCGTGCGCTACCACCGGCACCCGCCGGAGGCGGAGGGCTGATGTTCCGCTTCACCGAGCTCTCCTTCCACGGCTGGGACCTCTGGCCGGCCGTCCGCATTCCCCTGGACCGCGACGTGGTGCTGGTGACCGGCCCCAACGGCTCGGGCAAGACGACGCTGCTCGACGGCATCCGCCAGCTCCTCAACGCGCCGCGCCTCTCCTCGCGGCGCCGCCTCCAGAACTATCTGCGCCGGCCGGAAGCCCCAGCGCTGATTCGCGCCGTGGTCTCCAATCTTCCTGGCGGTGGGCCCGGCGGCGGCGCACCCTTCCGCCGAGAGCGGATCACGACCCCCGAGGCGACGCTCGCCTGCGCCCTGGTGCCCGTGGGCGGCGGCGCGCCCGAGAAGCGCTTCGCCGTGCTGCCGGGGCGGCCGCCGATCGAGGAGATCCGCCGCCTGCTGCTCGAATCGCGCGACTGGTACGGCCCGGAGCGCTACGGCCGGGTGCTCGAAGGGGCGGGGGTCACGCGCAGCCTGATGAGCGTGCTCGCCATCGAGCAGGGGCGGACGAACGCGCTGTTCGAGCTCAAACCGCGCGAGCTCTTCCGCCGCGTGCTGGAGATGATGGGCGATCAGGACGTCCTCGAACGCTACGGCGAGGCGCGCCGGCGTTACGTCGAGAGCGAGCAGGAGGTCGGCCGGCAGACCTATCAGGTTCAGGGACTGCAGATGGACCTGCAGCGGGCCGAGCGCGAGGTGGCGCGGCTCGACGACTGGGAGCGCCACCGCGACCGCGTGGCGGACCTCGAAGCCCGCCTCCCCGCCGCCGAGCTGCAGGTCGAGCTGCGGCGGCGGGCCGAGGCGGGCGCCAAGCTCCCCGAGCTGCGCACCAAGGTCCGGCGCGGCGAGGCCGAGCGCTCGGAGCTGGAAGCCGAGTCGGTGCGCGCCCGCGAGGCCGACGCGCGAGCCCTCGCCGCGCTGGATTCGGCACAGGGCGCGGCGGCCCGGGCGCGGTTGGCCTGGGAGGAGGCGCACGCCCGCCAGATCCGCGCCGCGGACCGGCTGTCCAACCTGGAGGAACGCCGCCGCGAAGCCGAGGCCCTGCCCGAAGGGGATCTCGACGCGCTCGCCGCCACGGCCGAGGAGGCCAGCCGCGCCTTCTTCGCGGCCGAGAGCACCGCGACTTTAGCCAGAACCCGCGAGGCGGCGGCGCGAGAGAGGGCGGAGCGCCTGCGCGCCGGGCTTCCCGTCTATCCAGAGGAAGTGGAGCGCACGCTGGCCGGCCTGGAGGAGCAGGGGATCGGCTGCGCTCTGCTCGCGTCGACGGTCGAGGTGGCCGATCCGTCCCTCGGCGAAGCGGTCGAAGCCGCCCTGGGCGAGGCCCGGTTCTCGCTGCTTGTTGACGGTCCTGCTCAGGAAACGGCGCTCGAGGTAGCGAGGCGCCACGGCTTCCCCGGACCCGTCTACTCCGGCCCGCGGGTGGAGGACGGAGAGCGGACGGGCCCGGTCGATCTCGCGCCCGGAGCGCCCGTCTGGCTGAAGAGCTGGACCGCCTCCGTGGAGCTTGCCGTGGACGGCTCCTGGCGCGACTCGCGCGGTACCTGGGTGGCCCCGCCGCGCGGCCGGGTGCTCGGCGCCGCGGGCCGCGAGGCCGCCCTCGAAGCCGCCGAGCGGGAGCTGGAGGAGGCCGGACGGGAAGCCCGCGACTCCGCGGGAGCCGTGTTCCGGACGCAACGGCGGCGTGCCGAGGCCGAAACCGCCCTGGCACGGGAGCGGCGCCGGCGGGAGCTGCTCGCCGAAGCCGCCGGCCTGCCCGAGGCCGGAGCGCGCGCCGCGGAAGCGGCCGGAATCCTGCGGCAGGCGACCGAAGAGCGGGACCAGGCCGCCGCCGCGCGGGAAGAGGCCCACCGGACTCGCGAAGCCGCGCTCGCCGAGCGGACCCAGATGGAGGAGCGCGCCCGGCAGGCGGCGGTCCGGCTCCAAGGAGAGAAGGAGGCCCTGGAGCGCTCGGAGGTCGAGCTGACGGCCGCCGAGGCCCGGGTCGGCGAGCTGGCGGCCCGGGTGCCGGCCGCTCTCCGCGCCCTCGCCGAGCGGGAGGTGCTGGACGGCCCCGACACCGTGCGCAACGACCTCGACCGGGCGCGCCGCCAGTGGATGGCCCTGGGCGAGCCGCCGGCCCCCGAGGTGCGCGAGGAGGCCCTGCACCTGCGCGCCAACATCGAGGAGGCCGAGCGCCACCTGGGCTCGCGCCGGCGCGAGGCGGCCGATGCGCAGACCGAGCTGACGGAGTGCCGGCGGCGCTACCTGGAGGTCGTCAGCGGCTCGCTCCACGACTACCGCCGCCGAGCCTCGGAGCTGGCCGGCGGCGCCGAGGTCGTGGTGGAAATGGAGCTTCCCCGCCTCTCCGACGACGACCGGGTGCTCGACGAGGCCACTATCGAGGTGCGCTTCGGCTTCGACGGCAAGGAGCCGCTCCCCCTGGGCGATCCCTCGTTCAGCGGCGGCCAGCAGGTGATCGCCGGGCTCATCCTCCTCATGGGCATGGCCGAGACGGACGGCCGCGGCTTCTTCCTGCTCGACGAGCCCTTCGCCCATCTGTCGCTCGACCGGGTGGACCAGGTGGGCCGGTTCCTGCGCGCCTCGCGCTCGCAGTTCCTCCTCACCGCCCCGACCACCCTCGACCGCGCCCAGCTCGATCCCGCCTCGCTGGTGATCGTCCTCCAGAAGAAGCGTCCCCACGAGCCGCACGCGCCGGCGCCGATCGTGGCGGAGGCATGAAGACAGACGAAGAGCTTCAACATGTCTGCCGCTATGCCGAGCGGGTGGTCTGGTCCGGTTGGGGCCGTTCCAGCTCGATGCCTGAGAGACTGGAGCGGCTGGCGCGGCGGATCCCGCTCTGCGACATCTGCGGACGCGAGCGGCCGGCCCGCCGGCCCCGCCTACCCGTCCTGCGCGAGGTCCGGGCCGCGGCCCCGGAAGCGCCCCCGCTCGCCGACCTCACCGGACGCAGGATCGCCCAGGCCCTCGTCCGGCTCGGCAGGGGCCGCGAGGGGCTACTGCCCGTTCGCGGCTTCCTCTCGGCTCTGGCCCACGGAGGCATCCCGGCCAGCCTCGCCGAGCAGTGGATCGAGACCTTCCTCCGCGCCGGATGGCTGACCGCGGTCTGGTCCACCGGCAGCCCGCCCCTTCTCACCGCCGTCACTCTCCGGCAAACGCCGGCCCTGCGCGAGCTGGCCAAGCCGGGAGAGGACGTGCGTCACCGGAGCGCGCTCCAGGAGGCCAGGGCCCGGCTGGCGCCCCTCGTCCATCCCAAGGCCGTCGAGATCGCCGCCCTGCTCGAAAGCCCCGAGGCCGCGGGCCTACCCTCTATGCTGATCCAGGCCCTGGCCGCCGTGGCCGTCCACGCTGAGGCGGGCGACGTGCTCGCCGAGCGGGTCTTCTCCACCCGCCACCTCGGCGGCTCCAAGGAGCTTGCCAGGGTCCAGGGGCGGCTGGAAAGGCTGGTCGGACCCCTGGCCGAGATCGGCATCCGCGAAGGCGTCAGCGTCACCCTTCTGGGCGGCGAGGGGCTCCTGCGCGGGCTCGACCTGCGAGCCTTCGCCCCCTTCGTGGGCTTGGCACGGGAGGCCGTCGAGAGGCTGGAGGAGATTGCGTTCCCGGAGGGCGGACTCTTCGTGGTCGAGAACCTCACGGTCTTCGAAGCCTGCTGCCGCGGCGAGGTGGCGGCGGCGCGAGGCTCCCTGATCGCCTGGTCTGGGGGATATCCGGGCCGTGCCATCCGGCATCTGGTCGAGCTGGCCGGCGCCGCGGGCGCGCCGCTGACGGTCTGGGCCGACCTCGACCTCGACGGCGTGCGCATCGCCCGCCTCACCAACTCGTGGTTGTCATCCCGAGCGGCTTTCTTCCGCATGTCGCCCGGGGACCTGGAGGCCGCCCTCTGCCGCCAGCCCCTCTCGCCACATAGCGCCGCCGCGATCCGCCGCGACCTGGAGGAGCGCCCGGAGGCGCCCCTCGCCGACACCTTACGGGCGCTGCTCGCCTCCGGCTCCTGGGTGGAGCAGGAGGCGTTCCTGGCGCCTCGTCGGGACTAGCCGCCCGACGCCGGTTCGGCCGCCAGATCCTCCCCCTGGTGGGTTTCCCGGGGGCGCGACCGCCGGGTGGTCCTCGACAGCCAGCCCTGCAATCCATCCATGTAGACGTAGAAGACAGGGGTCACGAAGAGCGTCAGGAGCTGCGAGAAGAGCAGGCCGCCGACCACCGCGAGGCCCAGCGGGCGGCGCGCCTCGGCCCCCGCCCCGACGCCCATGGCGATGGGGAGCGTGCCCATCAGGGCCGCCATGGTGGTCATCATGATCGGCCGGAAACGCACGACCGACGCCTTGTAGATCGCCTCGGCCGGCGTCAGGTGCTGATCGCGCTGCACCTCGATGGCGAAGTCCACCATCATGATGCCGTTCTTCTTGACCAGGCCCACCAGCAGGATGATGCCGACGAAGGCATACATCGACAGCTCCGTGTGGAACAGCAGCAGCGTCAGCAGGGCGCCGAAGCCGGCGAACGGCAGGGCCGAAAGAATGGTCAGCGGGTGGATGAAGCTCTCGTACAGGATGCCGAGCACCAGATAGATCACCAGGATGGCCATGGCGAGCAGCAGCCCGAGCCCCTGGAGCGACGACTGGAACGCCTGGGCCGTGCCCTGGAAGCTGGTGGTGATCGTCGCCGGCAGCAGCTCGCGCGCCGCCCGGTCCACCGTCGCGACGCCCTGCGACAGCGACGTCCCGGGCGTGGTGTTGAAGGAGATCGTCACCGCCGGGAGCTGGCCCGCGTGGTTGACCGACAGCGGCCCCACGCCGGCCGTCAGGCGGGCGAGGGCGGAGAGCGGCACCAGCGCTCCCGACTCCGAGCGGACGTAGAGGATGCCGAGCGCCGCTGGGTCGCGCTGGTAGCGCGGATCGAGCTCCAGGATCACCTGGTACTGGTTGTTGGGCGCGTAGATCGTGGAGACCTGCCGCGAGCCGTAGGCGTAGTAGAGCGTCTCCTCGATCGAGCGCATGCTGACCCCGAGGGACGCCGCCTTGTCGCGGTCGATGTCCACCTCCACCTGCGGATTGGTGATCTGGAGGTCGCTCGTCACGTCGGCGAGGCCGGGGAGCGTGCGCATCTTGGCCTCCAGGAGCGGCGCGTAGCGGTAGAGCTCGCCGATGTCCGTCCCCTGGAGCGTGTACTGGTACTGGCTCTTGGTGAGCCGGCCGCCGATGCGGATGGTCGGCGGCACCTGGAGGAACACCCGCATGCCGGGCACCTGCGCCAGCTTCGGCCGCAACTCGTCGATCACCTCGGTCACCGGCGGCCGCTCGGAGCGCGGCTTCAGGCGCATGAACAGCAGCCCGGAGTTGGCCCCCGTGCTCCGGCCGCTCGCGCCCGCCGTGGACATGAAGGCCGCGACGTTCGGGTCCTTTGCCACGATGGCGGCCACCTGCTGCTGGTGGACGGCCAGCGACTCGTAGGAGATGCCCTGGATGCCCTCGGTGAAGGCGACCACCTGGCCCGTGTCCTCGTCGGGGATGAAGCCCTTGGGGATCAGCGTGAACAGCCAGCCGGTGGCGACGAGCACCACGAGCGAGCTCACGGCCAGCAGCGCCCGATGACGTAGCGACCAGCGCAGCCCCACCTCGTAGACCCCGAGCATCCGCTCGAAGAAGCGCTCCGAGGCCTGGTAGAAACGGCCGTGCCGCTGCTCGTGGGGCGGGCGCAGGAAGCGGCTGCACAGCATGGGCGTGAGCGTCAGCGAGACGAAGCCCGACACCAGCACGGAGGCGCCGATCGTGACGGCGAACTCGCGGAACAGCCGCCCCAGGATGCCGCCCATGAACAGCAGGGGGATGAAGACGGCGGCGAGCGAGATCGTCATCGAGAGGATGGTGAAGCCGATCTCCCGGCTGCCCTTGAGCGCCGCCTCCCACGGCGACTCCCCCATCTCCATGTGGCGCACGATGTTCTCCAGCATGACGATGGCGTCGTCCACCACGAAGCCCACCGACAGGGTGATGGCGAGCAGCGACAGGTTGTCGAGGCTGTAATTCATCAGGTACATCACGGCGAAGGTGCCGACGATGGACATCGGCAGCGCGAGGCTGGGGATCACCGTCGCCGAGAGGTTGCGCAGGAAGAGGAAGATCACCGTGATGACCAGGCAGAGGGTCAGGATGAGGGTGAACTTCACGTCGTCCACCGAGGCGCGGATCGACTCGGAGCGGTCGAACAGGACCTCCAGCTCCACCGCCGCCGGGAGCTGCTGGCGGAAGCTCGGCAGGAGCTTCTTGATGGCGTCGGTCACCTCCACCGTGTTGGTGCCCGGCTGGCGCTGCACGGCCAGGATGACCCCGCGGTTGGTGCCGAACCAGGCCGCCGTCTTGTCGTTCTCGACGCTGTCGATCACCTTCCCCAACTCTTCGAGACGGGCCGGCGAGCCGTTCTTGTAGCTGACGACGAGCGGCCGGTAGGCGTCGGCATCGGTGAGCTGCCCGTTGGTCTGGACGGTGAACGCCTGGTGCGCGCCGTAGAGCGTGCCCGTGGGCAGGTCGACGTTGGCTCCCTGGATGGCCCCCGCCACCTGCTCCAGGCCGATGCCCGAGGAGGCCAGCGACTGCGGATCGACCTGCACGCGCACGGCGTACTTCTGCGAGCCGTAGACCTGCACCTGGGCGACGCCGGAGACGGTGGAGATGCGCTGCGCCATCATCGTCTCGCCGTACTCGTTGATCGTCGACAGCGGCAGCGTCGCCGAGGTCAGGGCCAGGTAGAGCACGGGCTGGGCGGCCGGGTTGACCTTGTTGTACGACGGCGGCGTCGGCATGTTGGGCGGCAGCTGGCGGCCGGCGGCGGCGATGGCCGACTGCACGTCCTGGGCGGCCGAGTCGAGGCTGCGGCTGAGGCTGAACTGCAGGGTGATCTGGGTGTTCCCCTGCGTGTTGGTCGAGGTCATCGAGTCGAGGCCCGCGATGGTGGTGAACTGCCGCTCGAGCGGCGTCGCCACCGCCGCCGCCATGGTCTCCGGGCTCGCCCCCGGCAGCGACGCCGCGACCTGGACGGTCGGGAAATCCACGTTCGGCAGGTCCGAGACCGGCAGCAGCCGGTAGGCCATGATGCCGAACAGCAGGATGCCGGACATGACGAGCGTCGTCATGACCGGGCGGCGGATGAAGATCTCGGAGATGTTCATGACTTCGCCTCCTCGGCGGCAGCCTGCCCGTCCCGCGCTTTTTCCTTGTCGACCACCTTGACGCCCGGGGCCAGCCGGAGCTGGCCGTCGGTGACCACTTTCTCCCCCGGCGCCAGCCCGGAGGTCACCACCGCGTCGCCTTCCACCGTGCGCGCCACCTGGACGGGGCGGGACTCCACCGTCTGGTCGCCCAGCACGACGAACACGTACTGCCCCTGCTGGCCCGTCTGCACCGCCTGCGCGGGCACCACCACCGCCTCCTGGCGCGACAGCACCAGCCGCACCTTGGCGAACTGGCCCGGCCACAGCGACCGCCCGGCGTTGGGGAAGGAGGCCTTGAGCAGGATCGTGCCCGTGTTCGGATCGATCTGGTTGTCGACGAACGCCAGGTCGCCCTGCTGCGCCGCGACGCCGCCTTCGCCGGCGAGCGCCTCGACGTTCAGGCGGCCCTCGGCGCGGTAGCGCGAGATCTCCGGCAGGTTGCCCTGAGGCACGGCGAAGGTGACGTAGATCGGCTGGATCTGGTTGATCACCACCATCGGCTGGGTGTCGTTGGCCTTCACCAGGTTGCCCGCGTGCACCAGCAGGCTGCCGGTGCGGCCGGAGAGAGGCGCGTGGATCTGGCAGTAGCCTAGCTGCAGCCGGGCCGCGTCGACGTTGGCCTGGTCGGCCTGCACCGTGGCGTTGAGCGACGCCGAGTTGGCGGCGATCTGGTCGTATTGCTCGCGGGTGACGTATTCCTTCTGCACCAGGTCGCCGTAGCGGCGCAGATCGGCGGCCGAGTTGGCGGCCTGGGCCTTGTCGCGGGCCAGCGCGGCCTGGGCCTGCGCCAGGGAGGCCTGATAGGGGCGCGGATCGATGGTGAACAGGAGCTGGCCCTTGCGCACCTCCTGCCCCTCGGTGAAGTGGACGCCCGTGAGCTGCCCGCCCACGCGGGCGAGCACTTCCACGGTGGACAGGGGCTCCACCTTCCCCACCGCCTCGATCTGCACCGGCACCGTCTTCTTCACCACCGTGCCGGTCGTCACGGGAACGGGCGGCGCCGCCGCCTTCTGCTGCGCGGCCGTAGGCTCCGCCTTGCCCTTGGAGCAGCCGGCCAGCAGGAAAGGAATCGACATCAGGACAAGGATCGAACGCTTCATGGCTGACCTCGGCCGGCCGCGGGAGCCGGTATGCCGGAAGAATTGGAAGAAGAGGATGGAGAGGTTGAGGCAGCGGCCGGAGCCGGCCCCAGGGCGCCCGTGTCGTGCGCCAGTTGAGCGAGGGAAAGGAGCCAGTCCGCCCGCGCCTGCACCTCCTGGGCGCGGGCGGCGGCGAGGGTGCTCTGGGCCGTCAGCAGGTCGAGGGAGCTGCCGACGCCGGCGCGGTAGCGCTCGCTGGCCGCCCGCTCCGACTCCTCGGCGCTCGCGAGCAGCGTCCGGCTGGTCTCGATGCGCTGGGCGGCCGTCCGCACGGCGGCGTAGTCGGTCCACACCTGGGTGATCGCCGCCTGCTCGAGGCCCTCGGCGCGCGACCGCGCCGTCTCGCGGTCCGCCTCGGCCTGCCGCACCCGCGCCCGGCGGCCGCCGCCGTCGAACAGCGGATAGCTGAGCGTCAGGGTTCCCGAGTAGAGGTTGTTCGCCGAGCCGACGGAGCTGCCGAAAGCCTGCCGGCTCACCGTCCCCTGGAGGAACAGCCTCGGCAGGAGATCGGCCCGCAGGCTCGCGACGTCGCTCGCCGCGGCCTGGACGTCGGCCCGCGCGGCGAGAAGATCGGGACGCTCGCCCAGGGCGCGGGCGATCAGCTCCTCGACGGCCTCGCCCGTCTGCCGGGGCTGGATCTCCGCCGGCAGCGGCCCGACGTCGTAGGGCAGGTTGGCCGGCAAACCCATGGCCGCGGCGAGGCTGCCGCGCACGGCCAAGAGCTGCCCTTCCAGGGACTCGATGTTGAGCTGCGCCTGGGCCACGGCCGTGCGCGACTGGAGCACGTCCGTGACGGTGGCGACTCCCGCCCGGCGGCGCTCGTCCGCGGCCTGGAGGTTGGTCTGCACGTCGCGCAGGTTCGCCCGCTCGGCTTCCAGCAGGGCCTTGGTGCCCTGGTACTGGTAATAGGCGCGCTCCACGCTCAGCACCACGTCCTGGATCGCCTGGTTGTGGGCGAAGCCGGCGGCGTAGAGGGACTGCCGGGCTGACTCGACGTCCGCCTGCCGGCCGCCGAAGTCGAACAGCAGGTAGTTGATGGTGGCCGCCGGCCCCCAGGTCGTCTGCTGGAAGACCGTCTCGCCTCCCTGCCCCGCCTGCCGGGTGCGCCGCAGATCCGCCTCGACGTCGATCTCGGGCGCGAGCGTGGCGTGCCGGATGGCGACCTCGGCCGCCGCCGCCCGTGCCCGCCACCAGGCCTCGCGGGTGAACGGGCTGTTGCGCAGGGCCACGTCCACCACCTGGGTGAGCGTCAGCTCCGAGGCATGGGCCCGCAGCTCCTCGGGGATCTCCGCCGTCTTCGGAGGCGACGCCGGCTGCGCGGCCCCCGGCGGCGGAATCCAGGGCACCTCCGCCGAGGGCGACGTCGCCGGCTCCGGCCAGGACGGCGCGAGCGACGAGCAGCCCGCCAGCCCGAGGGCCGCAACTGCGATCAGAAGAAATCTCATTCCTACCCTCTCTCCCTATGCCGTGCCGGTCTCCCGGGCCGCCAGGGCGCGGATCCCCGCCGCCGAGAAGCGGACCACGTGCTCGACCACCTCCGGCATGGGCAGCCTGCCGGCGTCCTCCTCCGGCGTGCCATCGAAATAGCGCTCGAGGCGCATGAAATGAACCAACTGGCCGACGAGCGAGTACGTGCACCGGCGCGCCGTCTCCAGGTCGAGGCCCGGGCAGGCGGGGATCAGCGCCGCCGCCAGCTCCTCGTGGACGGGCGTGATGACCTCCGCCGCGAACATGCCCTGCCGCAGGTGCGACTCGATCATTTCGCGCCACATCAGCCGCCGCCACATCAGCCCATCGGGAGCCTCCATGAACGGCTCGAGAAATCCCGTGGCGAAGGCTCGCAGCAGCGCCTCCAGGGAGATCCCTTCCGCGAGAGCGCTCCGGATGATCGCCAGCCGCTGCTCGCGGATCGCCTTCAGCCGGAGGTGGAAGATCTCCTCGTAGAGCTGGTCCTTGCCGCCGAAGTGGTAGTTGACCGCCGCGAGGTTGCACCCCGCCTCCGCCGTGATGGCGCGCACCGACGTCCCCTCGAATCCCTTCTCGGCGAACAGCCGCACGGCCGTTTCGAGCAGGCGCGTCCGCGTCGGGCCGCACCCCTCGGCCGCTCCGGCCGTCTCGTCATGGGGACTGATACGTTCCATACGAAACAGAGTTTCAAACGGCGTTTGATTTTTGTCAAGAAGCCCGCCTCGGCGGGGAAACCGAGATCCTCAACAAAGTCTTCCTGACCGGCTCGCTTTTGACGATAGCGGACACCAGGGATAGATAGAGCCGATATGAATAGCCAACACCGCCGACCGCCATTCGCTTCTCTTGGACTGGTCCTGGCGCTTGTTCTTTGTCGTCGCAAGTCCGCTTGAGACTACATCCGACGTTCTGCGGTTCCGCTGCATGAGGTGGTGGAGCTGTTGTGTGTAGCGTGTCCCCATCGTGGGATGGGGACGCAAAGGTCAACCTTTTTTGACATTGGGTTGGAGGCAAGGATCATGAGCAGGAAATCGGTCTTTATTGCGGCAAGTTTGCTCGTCCTCGGGTTTGCGTCGCACGCCGCGGAGGCGAAGCGGTGGGGTTGCTGGATTCAGACGGACCGGAACGTGCGGATCCGCAATACCGCCAGCAATGCGAGCGCGGCGGTCAGCGATTGGAACAACTTGACCATCCTCAATCTCTCCTCCGTCAGCTCGGGCGAGGAGACCTATGTCTTCAACGCCAACTCCGGCAACACCGGTTGGGGCGGCCTCGCCAGCATCACCAACTACAGTGGCTGCACCATCCTCCGGGCGACCGCCCAGCTCAACACCTACTACTCCTGGACCTCGAACGCCGCCCGCGGCGTCCACTGCCAGGAAGTCGGCCACACTTTCGGCCTCGATCACTCCAATGACGGCGGCTGCATGGGCGGTGGCTACTGGTACGACATCGGCACCCACTACACGATCGTGCAGGGCAACATCAACGAAATCGGCTCGATGTATGCCAACAAGCATGGCGACAACCCCGACCACCCGGTCGTCGGCCCCGAGGCGGGCGCGCCCCGCTTCCACGCTTTCTGGGTCAACACCCCCCACTCTTTCGGTGAGGCCACCCGCATGTCGTCCCACGTCGTCGTCGCGACGGCGAACTACGTGACCGAGGGCGAGACCATCAAGAGCGCCGATCCCGGCGGCGTCAACATCCCCACGGAGCGCGTGCACTTCACCGTCAACCGCAGCCAGAAGGGCTCCCTGGGCGCCGGCGAGTCCTTCGTCCTCTTCCAGAACGGCAACCAGGAGAACCGCTTCGACGAGGACCCGAACTACAAGATGGGTCGCCGCTACCTGCTGTTCCTGACCGAGCGCGAGGATGGCACCTTCATGGTGATCGCCCCGGAAGGCCGCTACCTGGTGACCCGCGACGGACTGGTTCCGGCCGTCCACAACGATAAGAAGAGCTTCGCCGCCGACCTCCAGGGCGTCACCCTGCAGGACGTGCTCACCGACGTCCAGCGGACCGTCGCCGAGTTCCCCGAGCAGTAGTAGTCTTCCGCTCGAATCCAGCGTGCGCCGGCGGGGCAATGAAGTCCCGCCGGCGCACCTGGGCCCCCCCTTTTCGATGACCGACAATCGCCTGCTGGACCGCCTGGTCCCTCCCTTCCTCTGCCTGCTGGCGGCGATCGTGGCCACCTGGCCCCTCCTGCCGTCCATCGCCAGCGCTCTGCCGCTGGGGACCGAGCACGAGGCGACCGTTCCGCTGTTCAATCTGTGGACCTTGTGGTGGGACGCGGACCGCGTGCCGCACGGCCTTCTCGGGCTCTGGAACGCTCCCATCTTCCATCCGCTCGAAGGGACCTTCACCTTCTCGGAGCCGCTGCTCCTGCAAGGGATCGCCCTCTCGCCTCTCTGGTGGATGGGGGTTCCGCCGGCCGCGATCTACAACCTGGCGATTCTGGGGACCCTGATCTGCAACGGTCTCGCCACCGGAAGCCTGGCGCGGGCGCTCGGCGCGCCCCGGAACGCGGCCCTCCTCGCGGCGCTCGCCGGCGTCACCCTTCCCTATACCGCCAAGGTCCTGGGAGTGCTCCCCGTTCTCCCCCTCTTCGGCACGATCTGGGCGCTCGCGGCCCTGATTCGCTTTGGGGAGAAGGGCGGGTGGCGTCCCGCCGCGCTGGCGGTCCTGTCGTTCGCCGCGCAGTTCCTCGCGGGGGAGCAGATGGCGCTCCTAAGCCTGCCCTTTCTTCTCCTGGCAGGGATCGTGGCGCTGGCGGAGCAGAAGTTCCGCGCCCGGCCGGTCGCGACCCTCGGTGCCCTGGCGATCCTCGGGGCCCTGGTGCTCTCGCCCATCGCCGGCACGGTCAGCTCCTTCCATGAGAAGTACGGGCTCACGCGATCCGAGGAGGTCGTGGCGGCCCTCTCGGCCCAGGCCCGGGACTTCACGACCCGCCCCAGCTCCGCCCGCCTCGCGTTTCCGCCCCGCGAGGACTCCTTCGCGGGGGATACGGGGGGACTCTTCCCCGGCTTTCTCCTTCTCGGTCTGGGGGTGGCGGGCGCCTGGCTGGGTTGGCGCCAGGGGGAGCGGCGGCTCTGGATCGTCTGCCTTCTCGTCTGCGCCGTGGTGGGCGGGCTTCTCGCGCTCGGCCTCAACCTGCGGATCGGCGATTGGCGGCCCTTCGCCAGCCTGCGGGAGGTGATACCCGGCCTCCGCACGCTGCGCAGCCCTTTCCGCGCTGTGGCGATCTCCCAGGCGGTGCTCGCGGCTCTGGCCGCGCTGGCCCTGGCGCGTCTCGCCTCCTGGCGCGGCAGTACTGGCGACGGCAATACGGGTCGGATTCTCGCTCTATCCCTGGGGGTCCTGGCGGCAACCGAGAACCTCGCGTCTCCCGGCGTCCTGGCGCCGACCCCCGCGACCCCGCGCACCGCCTGGACGAGCTGGCTGCGCCAGCAGCCGGGGAAGCTGATCGTGGCGCACGTCCCGTTTCCGCGTGGGCTGCACGTCTCCGACTACGAGATGGAAACGTGGCGGATGTTCGCCCAGATCGACCACCACCGGCCGCTGCTCAACGGCTACTCGGGCTACTTTCCCTCGGGGTACGGGACGTTCCAGGTGGACATGGACCAGAACTTCCCTTCCGATCGCCTCCTCTGCATGATGGCGTTCGGCATGGGTGTCAACACCCTGGTTCTGGACCGCCCCTACCTGGAGGAGCGGCGCTCCCTGTTCGAGAGCGACTCCTTGCGGGGCTTCTTCGGCCCCGGATACAACGGCGACCCCGGAGTGGTGATCGTGCGCCTGAACCCGCCTCCCGAGGCCTGCGGCGCCGCCCCGCCCTCGTAGCCGCGGTGGCCGATACCTACGCCATCGCCGAGCAGTCTCCCCTCTCTCCCGTCGGGAAGGGAGGGAGGCAGGGAGAGAGGGGCCGGGGGAGTGAGGGCACGACGGCGCGGACACCGTACGAGCCAAGAGATCGTGGGCATCGGCGCGGACGCTTCCTGCCTTTACCGATGCGTAAGCTTCCTTCCCGATGCGTAGGATCTGCCCGGCCTCCGGCGGCGTCCGTGCCGTCGAGGCCCTCATCACCCCGGCCCTCTTCTCCCAGCCTCCCCCCCGACCGCCGGGAGAAGAGGGAGAAGTTTGTCTGAGTTTGTTTAAAGAAGTTGTCTGGAGGAAAGCTGTCTCAGAGGCCTTCCCGAGCCTCGTTCACCCGGCGCCGTTCCCGCAGCGAGGCCCAGATCATCCAGATGCCCGCCAGTACCAGCGCGAAGGGCCAGAGATCGAGCATCCAGTCCAGCCGGATTCTGAGGTACTGGTCGCAGATGGCGATGATGCCGATCACCGTGAGGATGCCTCCCGCCAGCACGCCGCCCTGGCTCGCCCGCGGACGCAGGGGCACGTCGATCAGCCCGAGATCCTGGGCGTAGCCGTAGTTGATCAAGGTCGCCTGGCGGTAGGCGTCGATCACGTTGAAGAGCCAGAAGAAGGCGATCGCGAACCCGAACAGCTCGTGCACCGAATCGGCCAGGACGCCCAGGCTGATCACGATCACGAAGAAGGTGATGCCCCGCACGTACAAGCCGTTGTAGATGTTCCCCACCCCGGGAAAGAGGGAGAGGAGCGCGGCCAGGTTGGGGTTCTTGCGGCCCACCGCGGCCGGAAAGGCCAGGGGCGGAGCGGCCAGGGCCGGAGTCGACATTGCCGGAGCGGCCGGCGGAGCCACGGGCTCGGCGGCGGTGTGCCAGTTCTCTGCGGGGTTCATTGCGGTCTCCTTGAAGACTCGGCGGGCTCGTCGTCCCCCGGGTCCGGGTTCGTGGATTCTTCGGACGTGAATTCTTCGGGAATGATGTCCAACAGACGGCCGGACAGGCCGTGAAACGATTCGGCGGACCGGGTGAAGGAGCGCCGGGCCGCGTTGTAGGCCGCCACGGCGCCCGAGCGGACCTTCTCGATCTCCGCGCGCCCCTCCTCGCCGGTCCGGCTCAGGATGGGCCGGACCTCCTCGCGGACGGCGCCCAGGGCTTCGAGGCCACGGTCCGCGCCGCGGACGAAGAACGGCCCCAGCAGCAGCGCCAGCAGGGCGCTCGCGGCCACGGCGTAACGCGGATTGAGCACCCACTCCGGAGGCGCCGGGCGGCCCGTCTCGGCCAGCGCGCTCAGACGGCCGGCGAGAGCGGCCGGCACGGCCAGCCGGGGCACGGGAAACGGCAGCACGGTGCCCTCGGCGGAAGCGGCGGGCTTCGCGATCTTGCCCAGGCTCTTCCTGAGACCGGCGGGCAGCGGCAGCCGCACCCCGGCGGCCCGCTCGACCGCGGCGGCGAAGGCGTCGCAATCCCGGCAGACATGCCGGTGCGGATGGGCGGACCCCGGAGCCGATCCCGGAGCGAATCGGGCGCGGAAGCGCCGGCAGGTCCAGGTCAGCATGTCTCCACCTCCATTGCCGGCGCCAGGGCAGGCACCCCGCGCGGTCCCAGCCTGGCGGTGACGCGGCCGGCGAGCTCGAGGCGGGCGCGGTGAAGCCGCGACTTGACCGTTCCCAAGGGCACGTCCAGGCAGGCGGCGGTCTCCTCCAGGCTCCATCCCTGGAGATCGCGCAGCACCACCACCTCGGCCAACTCCTCGGACATCTCTTCGAGCCCGCGGTAGACCGCCCGGAGCTGCTGCCGCTTCTGGGCCTCGGCCTGGGGATCGTCGCCGGCGGGCAACTGCGCCAACACCTCATCGGAAAGAGCTTCGCCCCGGCGCTCCCGCCGGGCTCGGCGGTAGTGATCGATACAAAGATTGCGCGACAGGCGCATCGCCCACCCGGCGAGCGGCACGTCGCCGCGATAGAGGCGAAGGTTCTGGTAGAGGCGCAGGAAGACCTCCTGCGTGAGGTCCTCCGCATCCTGGGCCGAGCCCGCGAAGTGGAAGGCCAGGTTGTACACCCGCTCCCCGTAGAGCGCCAGCAGCTCCTCCCAGGCCTCCGCCCGCCCACCGGCGGCCCGGCGGGCAAGAAGGAGGTCGGGAGAAGTGGACAGGGCGGTCATAGGCTTGGCTCTCAATTGACTCTCAATTGGCTCTCATCTATCCAAGACGAAATCGGGAGGAAAAAGGTTCACTTGGGGATGGATTGGTAGGATCTGTCCTGTCCACGCAGTACCTGCCCAAGATGGAAGCGCCCCAGAGGGGCCTAGGCATAAAGCCTGGGACTTCAGTCCCAGGAAAACGCAGCCACCCCCTCTCCACCAAGCCCCAGGGGGGCGCAGGCACGCCGCATCCCAGGCCATAACCTCCTACGCCCCTTCGAGACTGGGTGAACGAGGAGGGTCCCTCTCTAACCTCACGCTGAGTGTCAGGCTTCGTGCCTCTTGCCCTCTCGGGACGCCTGTATGAGAAAGGCCAGCCGAACCGCGTTGCCTCATCCTGCCGCAAGGCGTAAACTGGGCGTCGATGGAATCTGGAACGTAGAAGTACGGGGTTCGGCCACTTGGGGAGGTAAATTTGGGATCAGCTTTTATTTCGTACTCTTGGGAAGATGAAGAGCATAGACAATGGGTTCTGGATTTGGCAACTCGCCTTCGCGCTGATGGCGTTGAGACAATCGTGGATCAATGGCATCTCATTCCCGGGGATCAGCTACCGGCATTCATGGAAAAGGCCGTTCGCGAGTCGGACCACGTTTTAATCATCTGCACTCCTCGTTACCAAAATCGATCGAACCGGCGTGAGGGAGGTGTCGGTTACGAGGGCGACATTATCACTGGTGAGGTATTCACTACTAGAAACGAGCGAAAGTTCATCCCAATCCTAAGGCGTGGTGAGTGGACCGATTCAGCTCCCACTTGGCTCACGGGAAAGTACTACATTGACCTCAGAGGTACACCCTACAATGAGAACCACTATCGGGACCTGCTGACCACCCTCCTCGGCACTCGCCCCATAGCTCCGCCCGTTGGAGTCAGAAGTGGTGTCGCTGATGCGAGCGTGCCCGTGGTGAGTCATTCCAATGTTGACTCACACTTCACTGCACCCGCAGAGTTTGAACCCATCCAGATTGATGGAGTTGTCGTGGATGAGATAGGAACTCCGCGAGGTGATGGAACACCTGGAAGCGCTCTCTACTCAATCCCTTTCCGCCTCAGCCGGCGCCCACCGAAGGACTGGGCCGAACTTTTTGTCCACGCGTGGGATCATCCTTCGAGCTACACATCGATGCATAGGCGGGGCATCGCGAAGATCTATGGAGACAAGGCCATCCTGGAGGGGACTACCGTCGACGAGGTCGAGAAGTATCACAGGAACACCCTCTTGCTGGCCGCGGAGAAAGCCAATACAGGATACGCAGAATTGGAAATGCGTCGCAGAGCCCATGAGGAGCGAGAACGTACGAGGCTCGAAGACCATAGGAGAAGCGTCGAGGACGCTGCGAAGCGACTCAAGTTCTAGTCTTGTTGCGGCACTTCGCCCAGCGTCTAGCCTCAACCTGACGGCACTGCTACGCAGGGCCGTGCGGTTAGGCCCAGAGCGTTGGATTCCCTTGGAAGATCAGGATCGATATGACCGAAACCGACCGCCAGCCCTGTCGTGAATGTGGGCGCCCCACACTGCCTGCAACCCTCCAAGCAACAGGTGGATTCTGTCGCAAGTGCCGACCGGGCCAGCCTGTCCGAACGGCATCGACAACCGATCAGCCCACCGATGAAAGTCCGATGGGAGGTGCGTACGCCGACCTGGCCCGTTCCGCTACAGACGAGCTCGTACCAGTTTTTATGCCACAACTCGGCGCGATTCTCGCGCATTCCGAGCGGCAGAAGGGCTCACCGTTAACTCAAGAGGAAGTTTACTTGCTTCGTGACCAAGCTGTCGCGATCTTGATCGACAGGCATGTCGCCGAGAACCTCTTCGAATCACGGGGCCGTGATATCGATCCGGAGAACTGCTGGGCTGAGTGGCAGGTGCTCCGTCACGAATTCCAGGAGTAGCATTTACGCCCAGTCGACGTTCTCATCCACCGCCGGCCAGTCTCCTCAGATAAGCGTCCCGCATCCGTTCGTACGCGGGACGGTCCGTCTCCAATTGCGTGATCGCATGGGAGAGCCAGCGCCCAGCCGCTCCCGGCCGGCCTTGATGAATGATGACGTGGTCCCGAGCGATGGCATTGAGGAGAGGGAAGCCCGCGCGGGCGAGATCGACCACATCCACCTCCCGGTGGACAGCAAGGCTCAGGTCGCGGTAGAGGGCGAGGACGTCCAGATTCTCTCCTTGAACGGCCACGTCCACGTCCGAATCCGGCCGCGCCTTCCCCCGTGCCTGGGAGCCGAAGAGCAGGGCTAGATGCACGTCTTCGCGGTCCCTGAGAACCTCCCGCATGGCGGCCACGAGCCTTGCCGTCTCTTCGGTCATGAAACTCAGTCTAGCAGCCGACGCACACCGGGCATCGGCCGCTCACTCCAGGATGGCGCCGGCCAGGTCGTCGAGCACGTCCCGCAGCCGGCGGGCGAAGAGGGCGTTGTCGCTGGAATTGACCTGTACGGCCACGGCCAGACCGTGATCGGGGTAGCACCGGGCCCAGGAGAGATAGCCGGGGAAGTAGCCGCCATGGCCGTACGCGGTGCCCCAGCGGGTCTCGTGGATCTGGATGCCGAGCCCATACCTGAAACCCTCCCCCAGAGAGGACGCGTCGACTCCGAGGAAGACCTCGCCGAGCAGCGAGCGGCTGAAGGCACGCCCCTGACAGAACGCGGCGATCCAGCGCGCCAGGTCCCCGGCCGTTGCGGCAAAGCCGCCGCCTCCCCCTTCGAACTGCGGGTTCAGCGTCAGCCGGCCCTCCTTCATCATGGCGTCGCCCCACGGGTTCGCCTTCCCCGCGTACCCCGGCACCAGGCCCGGGATCCGCGGCTGGACGGAAGGGATGACGTTCCCCAGCTTCAACGGCTTCAGCAGGCGCCGCTCGATCTCCTCGTAAGCGGGCCGGCCGGTGACCTCCTCGCAGACCAGGGCCAGGAGGATGTAGTTGAGATCGCTGTACGCGAACCGCCCGCCCGCGGGGAACAGCGGCTCGCGGCCGAGGACGGACTCGAGCAGCTCCGGGGGCGTGCGCTCCCGGTCCGGCTCCTTGACGAGCTCGGCCTCGACCTCCGGGCTGTAATCGCCCACCCCGCTCGTGTGGTTCATCAACATCCGGACCGTGAGCCGGTCGCCGTTCGGCAGCCGGGAGAACCAGGGCGCGGCGCCGAGATACTTTTTGACCGGATCGTCCAAGCCCAGCCGGCCCTTGGCCACGAGTTGGAGCGCGAGGGCCGCGAAGAAGGTCTTGCCCACACTGCCGGCCAGCATCCGGGAGCCCGTCTCCATGGGAGTCTTGAGATCCCGGTCGGCCACGCCGACGGCGACGTCGACCGAGGTGCCATCGAAAAGATAGACGGAAGCGACGGCGCCGGGGAACCCGCTCTTCGTCCGGTACTCGTCGAGAACGGCACGGAGCCGCTCACGGCGTTGCGGCTGCATGGAATCGGGCATGGGATCGGGCGCCGCCGCCGGCGCCGATCCAGGGCTGAAAGCGTGCCGGGCCGAGCAGGCCATCGTGGCGGCGAGCAGGAGGATCGAGGCGGCGCGAGCCCGCCGCGGTGCCCTGAAATCGAGTGCCATATTGTCTCCCGACTGATGATATAGCTCCGCTCCATGAGCAAGGCCGCTTTCTCCACCTCCTGCGTCGAGCGCTTCCTGCGCTACGTGACCTTCGACACCCAGGCGAGCGAGGGCTCGGGGACCTATCCCAGCACCGCTAAGCAGCTCGTCCTCCTGCGCCATCTCGTGGAGGAGCTCCGGGCCATCGGCCTCGCCGACGCCGTCCTCGACCAGCACGGCTACGTGATGGCCACGATCCCGGCCACCACCGCCAAGCGGGACGTGCCCGTCATCGGCCTCATCGCCCACGTCGACACCTCGCCCGAGATGAGCGGCGCCGGGGTCAAGCCCATCGTCCACCGCGACTACCAGGGCCAGGACCTCGTGCTGCCGGACGACCCCACGGCCGTGCTCCGCCCCGCCGACATCCCCTATCTCCGCGAGCGGATCGGCGACGACATCATCACCGCCTCGGGCACCACCCTTCTCGGCGCCGACAACAAGGCCGGCGTCGCTGAGATCGTGGCCGCGGCCGAGTACCTGATGGCCCATCCCGAGATCCCCCACGGGCCCATCCGCATCGCCTTCACGCCCGACGAGGAGGTCGGCGAGGGCACGAAGTTCTTCGACGTCGCGAAGTTCGGCGCGAAGTACGCCTACACGATCGACGGCGGAGCGCGCGGCGAGATCGAAATGGAAAGCTTTTCCGCCGACTCGATGACGATCACCTTCGTCGGCTTCAACACCCATCCGGGCTACGGCAAGGGGATTCTGATCAATTCGATCAAGATCGCCGCCGGCTTCCTCGCCCGCCTGCCCAAGGACGGGCTGTCGCCGGAGACGACGGACGGCTACGAGGGCTACGTCCATCCCTACGTGATCCACGCGAGCGTCGAGCGCACCGCGGTCAAGCTCCTGATCCGCGACTTCCGCACGGCGGGTCTCGAGGAGAAGGAAACCTTTCTCGAACAGCTCGCCCGGGAAACGATCGCGGAGTGGCCCGGCGCCGCGCTCGACATCAAGATCGAGGAGAGCTACCGCAACATGCGCGAGATCCTCGATCAATTCCCCGGCGTGGTCGAGAACGCCCGCGAGGCCATCCGCCGCGCCGGCATCGAGATCCGCGAGACGCCCATCCGCGGCGGCACCGACGGCTCCAAGCTCAGCTTCATGGGCCTCCCCACCCCCAACCTCTTCGCGGGAGAGCAGAACTTCCACTCCCGCCTCGAATGGGTCTCGGCGCAGGACATGGAGAAGGCGGTCGAGGTGATCGTGCAACTGTGCCGGGTGTGGGAGGAGCGGGCGATTGGGTAGCGCCTCCTCGCGAGTTGCTCCAGTTGTACGCGGAGGCGTAAACTAGGCGTCCGCTTCGCGTAAGCACCGCTCAATGGTGATTACAATAGACGGGCAGGAGACTAAATGAAAATAAAGGCAATCATCCACAAAGCAGACGAAGGCGGCTACTGGGCCGAAATTCCGGCCATCCCAGGCTGTGCAACGCAAGGCGAGTCCTTCCAAGAGCTGCTTGCCAACATCTACGAAGCCATCGAAGCATGCCTTTCCGTTGAGGCGGCTGATCTGTCATAAGGACCTCCCTGCCCGGATGCTCCCCCGCTTCGTCCTGACCTCCTCACTCTCACGGCGGCACCGACAGCTCCAAGCTCAGCTTCATGGGCTCCCCCACCCCCAACCACTTCGCCTCTGCCAGGCGCGGGAGGAGCGGGCCGCGGGGGTAGGACCTCTTCGCCCCGCGACCCTTCCCTGCACTGCCTAGTCGGCCTGCGCCCCCGTCGAGATCGTGCAGCCGCCTCCGCAGGAAACAAGATAGCAACTGTTAACACACGAAGGATCTACGACAGTGGTGCTTGAACCCTGGGCATCCAGACGCGACAGGGTTTCCCTACTCAGCCGAAGCTTCCGGGGTGTCCTCATGATTTTCCCTCCCTTGAGTGAGACCGGAGTATCGCACGCTCGACAAGAAAAGCGGTCTGCGAGATAGTCCCCCGCATGAATTCCTCTCCCATGCACCCCCGCACCGCAAAGCTCTTCGAGCACCTCGACCAGAAACGGGCCGCCCTCCGCGCGGCCGTCGACGAAATTCCGCCGGAGCTGCGGCATCGCCGGCCGGCCCCCGAGCGGTGGTCGACGATCGAGATCCTCGAGCACCTGGCTCGCGTGGAACGCCGGTTGATGTACATGTTCAACCAGTGGCTGGCCGAAGCCCGAGAGAAGGGGCTGCCCACTGAAGACCCCGCGGATCCCAGCCCTGCGGTGAACCTCGAGATCGTGCTCAACCGCGGCTATAAGGTCACTGCCAGCGAGGCGGTCCAGCCCAAGGGAGAGCTCGACGAGGCGGCGGCGTGGGACGATCTGGAGGAGGCGCGGCGCGATCTCAAGGCGCTGATCCAGGAGACCGAGGGACTGCCGCTGGGTGGAATCGTCCGCCCGCACCCCAATCCCGTAATCGGGACGCTCAACCTCTACCAGTGGTTCGAGTTCGTGGGCTGGCACGAGGCGCGGCACACCGACCAGATCCGCGAGGACGGGGCTCGACTCCAGTCCTGAGGGTCCCCGGAAGCCTCGTGTAACACTACGGAACGTTTCAGCAACACTAAGGAGCGTTCGACAAGCCAGGACGAGCGTTCCGCGGCCCAAGTCGAACGTTCCGGGGACGAGGATGAACGTTCCGCGGCGGTTTTTGAACGTTCCCCAATGTTGCGGGAACGTTCCCCAATGTTGCTCGGACGTTCGTTAGTGTTGCGCGAATGTTCGCCAATGTTACGGGAACGCTCGCAAGCGCTTTTCGAACGTTCGCCAACGGTTTTCCAACGTTCGCCAATGTTGCGGGAACGTTCATTAGTGTTGCGCGAACGCTCGTCAATGTTGCGCGGACGCTCCGTAGCGTTGCCTAAGCGCTCCGCTTTGCCGCTGCAGCCTTCCGGTTTGTTACGCAACATGCTTCTTGTGTTGCGCAAACCCACAGGGCGGCAGTAAGCCGGTATACTTAGGCCCGGATGGCCCCACGCTTCGACCCCGACCGCCTTACGCTCGACCTTTCCGTCGCCGATCTCCTGGAAGGTTCCATGATGCGGAGCCTCGGCTTTTCGAGCCGGGGCGGGTACGAGCGGATGTGGCTGGGTCAGGCGATCCATGGGCGCTACCAGGAGCAGGCGCTCGAGGGGGATCCCACGTACCGGCGGGAGGTGGTGATCTCCCATAGCTTCGAGCACCGCGGGTGGAAGGTGACCGTCCAGGGCCGGGCCGACGGCATCCGCAGGGAACCGGACGGCACGCTGGTGGTCGAGGAGATCAAGTCCGTGCGGCGCGGCGGGCAACTGCCGCCGCCCGTGCGCGAGAGCTATCAACGCCAGGCCCTCCTCTACGCCTGGATGCTCGCCCAGACCGAAACGGCCCCCGTGCGCGCCGAGCTGGTGCTGATCGCCATCGGCAGCGACGACACCGAGCGCGAAGCCCTGCAGCCCGACTTCCGGATGCTGGACGCCTCCGTCCGGCGCCGGGTCAACGGCATTCTCCACGTCTGGGAGACCGAGCGGCAGCGGGCCTCCCAGCGGCACGAGGCGGCGGAGCGGCTCGCCTTCCCCTTCGGCGGCACGCGCCCCGGCCAGGAGCTGATCCTGGCCGCCGTCGAGACCGCGGTCGCCAACCGCGAGCACCTCCTGCTCCAGGCCGCCACCGGCATCGGCAAGACCGTCGCGGCCCTCTTCCCCGCCCTGAAATACGCCCTGGCCAACGACAAGCGCCTGTTCATCCTCACCGCCAAGAACACCCAGCAGCAGATGGCGACCGCCGTGCTCGGCCTGCTCAACCAGGAGGGGGCCTTCCGCTCGCTCCGCCTGCGGGCCAAGGCGAAGATGTGCGCCAACGACCAGATCATCTGCCACGAAGAGTACTGCCGCTTCGCCAAGGACTACGGCCTCAAGCTCTCCACCACTGGCGTGCTCGGCAAGATCTACGCGGACCATCCCGCCATCGAGCCGGACGACGTCTTCCGCGCTTCCCAGGAGGCCGAGGTCTGCCCGTTCGAGGTCAGCCTGGAGCTGTCGAGCCGGGTGCAGGTCACGGTCTGCGACTACAACTACGTCTTCGATCCCTACGTCTCCCTCTCCGGTTTCGCCGCGGACGAGGACATCTCGGACGTCGTCCTGGTCATCGACGAGATCCACAACCTGGTGGATCGCGGACGCGGCTACTACAGCCCGGAGCTCTCTTCCACCAAGGCCCGCCGGGCGGCCGAGCTCATCGGGCGCTGGGGCGAGCCGATCCACACGCGGATCGAGACGCTCTGCCTCCACGTCGCCGCCCTGATCGACTCGGCGGTCGCGGACGCCCTCGAGGAGGGCCCGCCGGGCGACCGGGCCGTCGAGTGGCCGCTGCCGGAGGACCGCTTCTGGCGCCTGCGCCCGGAGCTCGACGCCGCCTTCATCGACTACCTGGAGCACCAGCGCGAGACGCGTACCTACCGTCCCGAGGACCCGTTCGTCGAGCTGTACTTCGACTTCCTCCGCTTCCTCAACGGGCTCGCCGTCTCCGACGCGGCCTTCAGCCACTACGTCGAGTACAAGAAGGGGGATGGCCGGCTCAAGATCTTGTGCAAGGATCCCAGTCGCTTCCTGGGCGGGGTCATCAACCGCTCGCACGCGACGATCGGCCTCTCGGCGACCCTGTCGCCGCCGGAGTTCTACACCGGCCTGCTCGGCTTCGAGGGGGGCCGAACGGCGTTCGTGGAGATTACGAACCCCTTCCCCGTGGAAAACCGCCGCGTGGTGATCGATCCGTCGGTGGCCACCACCTGGCGCGAGCGCCCGGCCAATTACGAGCGCCTCGCCGAGCGCCTCGCCAACTTCGCGGAAGCGGTGCCGGGCAACTGCCTCGTCCTCTTTCCGAGCTACGCCTTCCTCGCGGAGGTGACCGGGCGGATGCGCCTGCGCAGCAAGCGCGTGCTCATCCAGCGCCAGGCGGACAACGAGCAGGAGCGCGACCTCCTGCTCCAGGCCCTGCGCTCGGCGATCTTCGGGGACGTCCTGCTGGTGGCGGTGGCGGGCGGCGTCTTCGCCGAGGGCGTGGACTATCCGGGCGAGGTGCTGAAGGCCGTGGCCGTGGTCGGCCCCTGCCTGCCGGCGGTGACGCTGGAGCAGCAGCTCCTCAAGGATTATTACCAGGACCGTTTCGAAAAAGGCTTCGAATACGCCTTCGTCGTCCCCGGCATGACCCGCGTCGTCCAGGCCGCCGGCCGCCTGATCCGCTCGCCAGAAGACACCGGCGTCATCGCCCTCTTCGACCAGCGCTTCCTCCACTCTCCCTACCGGGATTACCTCCCGGGAGACTGGCTGACCGAGGAAGGCACCGGAGCCCTGGTGGGAAATCCCGCCAAGGTGGCGGAGGCGTTCTTCAAGGCGCTGAGCACGCGGAACATCAGGCGATAGGATTGGCCATGGAGGTCCGGAGCGAAATTCTCCAAGGAGCCTACCGTCTCCCTTCTACCGGAGCCTCTTCATGGAGCTTCGACTCGATCCGCCGATCCGGGATGAACCAGATGAGTGCGACCAGGACGTAGAGCCCACCGGCGATCCCTTGATGGACGAAGGCCAAGGGGATGGCCAGGGCGTACAGCGTCAGGGAGATCAGACCCTTTCGATCCTTGCCCACCGCCGCCGCGAGCTTCGAGCTCTTGCCGTTCTCCGCGACGATCAGGTTTTGCAGGATGGTGTAAGAGAGGGCCGCCATGATCAGCGCCCCACCATAGACGGCCGTCGGCAACGGAGCGAAATGGTTCTCTCCCATCCAACTCGTGACGAACGGGATGAGCGAGAGCCAGAACAGCAGGTGCTGATTGGCCCAGAGGATCTTGCCGTTGATCCGATCGGTGGCGTGAAGCATGTGGTGGTGATTGTTCCAGTAGATGCCGATGTAGACGAAGCTGAGCACGTAGCTCAGGAACACCGGCAGCAGGGGACGCAAGGCTTGCAAATCCACTCCGTGGGGAACCTTCAGCTCGAGGACCATGATGGTGATCAGAATCGCGATCACGCCGTCGCTGAAGGCTTCGAGACGCCCTTTGCTCATGACTGACTTCGCCTCCATGCGCCAACTCGCAGGGCGCCTCCCGGTTCGCTTTTCCCCTTCGGCGATCTTATGACGTCGGGCGCTCGTCATCAACGATCCGGCATACACGGTAGAAGACGGACAAGCCTTGACATCCTAGGCATCGCCGGCCTAGCATTGCCATGACGCTCTAGGTATCACTTTCCAGGAGGAGCATCTCGTGAAACGAGTCTTTGTCATGGCTATCCTGTTCATGGCTGTCAGGGCAACGGCGGCACAGCCGCCGACTGCCGGCCCGCAGCAACGAAGCGCGTCCTTGTTCCCGCTGGCCGATCACCATGCGCACCTGCTGAGCCCGGCCTCCGCGAAGCTGGCCAACGATCCGCCGTTCCCGACCATCGAGCTGCCGGAAGACCTCGCTCGCCTGCTCCGTGACAGAGAGAAAGGCTGGAACGACAAGGCCGCGCTCGCCCGTCTCTTTACGGAAGACAGCCTGGTCCTCGATAGCCGTGAGTCCAGTTGGCTTCGCGGCCGCGACGAGGTCACCGAGTTCCTGGCTGGAAACTTCGCCAAGCCCCACCGCGTGACCCCGTTCGCCTACTCGGTGGAGGGCTCCGCCGGCTATATCGCCGGTTATTTCACTCGCATTCGCGACGACGGCTCCACCCGGTATTTCGGACACGTTCTGCTTTCGTTGAAGAAGGGAACGGACGGCGTGTGGCGGATCGCGGCCGAGACCCCCATCTTTCCGGGGCCCAAGATCCGGGATCCGATCACGGCCGAGCAGCTCATCGCGCAGTTGGATGACGCCGGTATCCAGCGCGCGGCGGTGCTTTCAGTCGCCTATTGGTACGGAAACCCGCACAGGCCAAAAGCAGAGGGCGACGACGAGTATGCGAAGGTGCGGGCGGAGAATGACTGGGTCGTCCAGGAAGTGGCGCGGTTCCCCGACCGTCTGGCCGCCTTCTGCAGCTTCAATCCGCTGAAGGATTATGCCCTCCAGGAGATCGACCGCTGCGCGAAGCTTCCTCATGTCAAAGGCTTGAAGCTGCACCTCGGCAACTCACGGGTGGACGTGCTGAACCCGGAACATGTGGAAAAGCTCCGCCGGGTCTTCGCCGCCGCGAACGAGCGCCGGCTGGCGATCGTCGCTCACTTGTGGACGGATGAGACCTATGGGCGCGAGCACGCCGAGGTCTTCCTGAACCGGCTCCTTCCGGCGGCGCCCGACATCCCGGTCCAGATCGCGCACTTCGCCGGCGGCGGGCCGGGCTACACCGACGAGGCCCTGGCGGTCTACGCGGACGCCATTTCCGCCGGCGACCCGCGAACGAAGAACCTCTATTTCGATTTCGCGACCGTGGCCGACGAACAATCGAAAGAAGTCCTGCAAACGTTCGCCAAGCGCATCCGGCAGGTCGGGCTTTCCCGCGTCCTGTACGGAACCGACATGGGGCCCCCGGCGGCGCGCCAATCCTGGTTGACGTTCCGCACGACGGTGCCGCTGGCGGAGGATGAGCTCAGAACGATCGCGGGGAATGTGGCGCCGTACTTCCGTTGAGCTCCGGGGCGGCCACGAAAAGGATTCGTCCATTCACGGAAATTCGATAGGTTCGGGGCAACTCGGGCGACCCGAGGAAGATACGAGATCCTCTTGGACCCGCAGGATTTCCCGGGGCTGGCGGTTTCAACGGCAGACAGGCCTCAATCACCGAATGGAGGATCCATGAAACGAATATTCGCGCTCTTTCTCCTCGTCGTCTCCGTCCTGCCCATTGCCGATACGGCTGAAGCCGCCCGGGCCCGCGTCGTGCGCCGGGGTCCGCGGGCCACGGTCGTGGTTCGTCCGGGCTTCCCCCTGCACCGCAGGCTGCCGCCCGTCTACGTCCGCGCCCCGCGGGTCGCCTTCCGCGTCGCGCCGCGGGTCTACCTGCCGCACGTCGCGTTCGCGGCGGTGGCCGTCTCGGTGCCCGCCGCCAGCGCCGGGGCGTGGCGGGACAGCGAGGATCTCGACCGCGAGGACGGTTGGACCGAATTCACGCTGAACGTCGACCGCCGGGGCAGCGGGCTCATCCTGGGCATCGACAAGGGAGCCGCGCAGATCAGCTTCGCGGAGGTCGTCTTCGAGAACGGGGAAGCGCAGGTCGTCGACTTCTCCGACAAGGTTCGCACCACCGGCGCCTACTCGCTGCTCGACTTCAAGGACGGACGGAAGGTCGACCACGTCCGGATCGTCGCGAAGGCCGACACCAGATCGACCGAGATCTCGCTCCACCTGCTCGCCTGACGTGAAGGGCTCCGCTGGGAGCTTGTGCTACTTTAGCTCCCAGCCGAAGCCGATCTCCGCGCCAGCGGAGCAGTCTTTACGTCCGATCCGGCCTTTCTTGGAGACCTTATGGTCCTCAGGCGTTCCCTACCGTGCTATGCCGTGCTCCTCGGGCTCCTCGCGCCCAGCCTCGCCGCCGGGGAGAGCGCGGCGGAGAGGGCGCGGTGGATCTCGCTCAACTCCGTGGCGATCGACACCCAGGCGCCCGCCGCGGTGCCGGAGGAGCTGAGCTTCCGGCTGCAGCCCGGGGACGAGAGCGAGGTCGTCCTGGTCAAGTTCCCGGGACCGGTCACGGCGGCGCAGCGCCAGGCTCTCGAGACCGCGGCGCTGCGGGTCTACACCTATCTGCCGCACGACACGTTCCTCGTCCGGCTGCCCGCCGGGCGGTCGGCCGAGCCGTCGTTCCGGACGGCCCTCGGAGCGAGCGCGGCGTGGCCCTATCATCCGCTCTACAAGATCTCCCGCTGGGTGGAGGCGGTCGAGCCCGAAGCCGCGCCAACGAAAGCGCTTACGACGGCGATTACGGAAAATGATCGCCGCTCGCTCCTGGTCCAGGTCTACCCGGACGCGGACCTGGAGAAGACGGTGGGCGAGATCCGCCGCCTCGGGATCGAGACCGTCGCCGGCTGGCGGGAGAACGCTTTCTTCTCGCGGGTCCGGCTGCTGCTCACGGACGCCGAGATCGCCAAGTTCCGCGAAGCCCTGGCCCGGCTTCCGGAAGTTTTCTGGATCGATCTCGAGCCGCGCCGCGAGCTGCTCAACGACACCACCGTCTGGGTCGGCCAGTCCGGCCTCTCCGCCGGCCAGACGACGCCCGTCTTCTCGCACGGCCTGTTCGGCGAGGGGCAGACGATCGCCGTGCTCGACACCGGCATCGACGCCGACATGTGCTACTTCCGCGATACCGTGCCTGGCCTGCCGCCCGTGAACGCCTGCAACGGCGGCACCGTGACCGACCCGGCGCGGCGCAAGGTGATCGCCGTCGATTTCCTCTGGTCGACCGAGTGCGGCAGCGGCATCGCTACCACCGAGTGGGACACCCAGGACCATGGCACCCACGTGGCCGGCACGGCGGCGGGCGACAACTTCGCGAGCCTTCTCCTCCACGACACGGCGGACGGCATGGCGCCCGGGGCGAAGCTCGTCATTCAGGACGGCGGCTACCAGGTGGACAACTGCGGCGACCTGCCGGGCATCGGCTGCCCGGTCGTGGACCTCAATCCCCTCTTCCAGCAGGCCTACGACCAGGGGGCGCGCCTCCACACCAATTCCTGGGGCGACAACGAGAACGCCGCCGTGCAGAACAACTACTCGGCCGGCAGCCAGGACGTCGACGAGTTCATGTGGAATCACAAGGATTTCCTGATCTTCTTCGCCGCCGGCAACTCCGGCCCGGGCACCGCCACCGTCTCGACCCCTTCGACGGCGAAGAGCGCCATCTCCGTCGGCTCCACCCAGCGGAGCACGAACGCCAACGCCATGTCCGGGTTCAGCAGTTGCGGCCCGACGGACGACGGGCGGATCAAGCCGGAGATCACGGTGCCGGGCTCGTCGATCGTCTCGGCGAACTCCGACAACAACGTGGCCTCGAACAACTGCAATACGCAGAGCTTGTCCGGCACCAGCATGGCGACGCCGGGGGCGGCCGGCCTCACCGCCTTGATCCGGCAGTACTACACCGACGGCTGGTACCCTTCCGGCATCGAGAACGCCGTCGACGGCTTCACGCCCTCCGCCGCCCTGCTGCGGGCAACGCTCGTCAATTCGGCCCAGAACATGACCGGCACGACCGCCATCCCCGCGAACTGCCAGGGCTGGGGCCGGGTGCTGCTCGAGAACGCGCTCTTCTTCGCGCCCGAGGCGCGGAAGCTCTTCGCCCGGGAAGACGCGGGCTTCGCCACCGGCTCGACGAACGAGGACCGCACCTTCTCCGTCGCCATCAGCAGCAACGCCCAGCCGCTCAAGGTGACGCTCGCCTGGACCGACTTCCCCTCGACGCCGGCCGCGAACCCGCACCTCAACAACGACCTCGACCTGATCGTCTCCGGCCCGGCGGGCACGTTCCTGGGCAACGTCTTCACCGCCGGCGCCTCGGCGGCGGGCGGCAGCGCAGACCGCCGGAATACGCTCGAGCAGGTGCTCCTCGCCTCGCCGACCCCCGGCACCTACACGATCACCGTGCGCTCGTTCAACGTGCCGAACGGGCCGCAGCCGTTCGCGCTCGTCGCGGCCGGCGCTCTCAACCAGCCGCCTCTCGCGAACGCCGGTCCGGACCAGATCGTCGCCGCTCACGCGTTCGTGACCCTGAACGGCAGCGGCTCCTCGGACGCGGACGGCGGACCCTCGCCGCTCACCTATCTCTGGACGCAGATCGGCGGCCCATCGGTAAAGATCGGCAACGCCGACAAGGCCCAGGCCACGTTCCAACCGGATCTCCCCGACACCTACGTCTTCCAGCTCCAGGTGAGCGACGGCGCGTCGACGGTGACCGACCAGGTCACTTTCGAAGCACGGCGCCCCAAGCCGCGGTAACGGCGGACGGAGTATCCTAGGCCGACGGGGACCCAGGAGCGGTCCACGAGCGACTTTCCCGGAATCGGCATCAGGAGATAGAATCCGTCATGGCCCGACGACACGCGATCATCGACGAAGAGAACCTCCGGATCCCCGAGGACGCCTTCACCCTGGAAGGATTCCAGCGGTGGGCAGTGTCCGAAGGGTTCCCGGAAAACGGGCGCATCGACTACCTGAGCGGAGAGATCGAAGTCGATATGAGCCCGGAAGACCTCTATACCCATAGCGCCGTGAAAACCGCGATCTCGGCCCAGCTTCACTCTCTGGTGATCCCAAGCGGTCTGGGAGATGTCTTCATCGATCGCGCTCGGGTGACGTCACGATTCGCCAGCCTCTCCGTCGAGCCTGACATTGTCGTCATCCTCAGGGAATCCTTGAAAAAAGGCCAGGTCCGGCTCACCCCGTCCCGCAAGGGGCCAGACCGGTTTTCTGGCCTGGAAGGAGCCGTGGATCTCGTCGTGGAGATCGTGAGCGACAGCTCCGTGAACAAGGATCTGAAGCGACTCCCGCCTCTCTACGCCCGCGCTGGCGTCCGCGAGCTTTGGATCGCCGATGCCCGAGGAAGCGCACTCCGGTTCCGAATCCACTCCCTTCAAGACGGCGCCTACACCACGATCGCGCCCGACTCCGAAGGCTGGACCCGCTCGTCCCTGCTCGGCCGGGGCTTTCGCCTCGTCCGCCGCCGCGACGATCCGTTCCCCTGGCGCTACACGCTGGAGCAGCGGAACCTCTCCTAGAGAGTCCTGAAACCTTCCACCCTCCATTGCGTATCTGCCATCAGAGTGATATCACTCTGGTATCCAAGAAAGGGAGATACGCCACCATGATCCGCGAGAAAGAGTTCAACGGCAGCCCCGGCCTCGGAATGCTGCTGCTGTTCCTGGTCCTGTTCCTTGCCTCCTGCTTCGGGCTGATCATGTCCGCGCGGCTGGGGGCGGGGCTCGGGGTGCTCGCCTCCGTGCTGCTGATGCTCGTGTCGATCCTCGGCTTCATTGGGCTGTTCATCGTCAACCCCAACCAGGCCAAGGTGTTGCAGTTCTTCGGCGACTACGTCGGAACGGCTCACAGGCCGGGCTTGCGCTGGGCCAACCCGTTCTACAGCAAGAAGTCGATCTCGGTGCGGACCCGCAACTTCGAGACCGGCAAGCTCAAGGTCAACGACAAGGCCGGCAATCCGATCGAGATCGCCGCCGTCGTGGTGTGGAAGGTGATCGACACGGCCGAGGCCCTGTTCAACGTCGACGACTACATCAACTTCGTCCACGTCCAGAGCGAATCGGCCCTGAGAAACCTTGCCACCCATTTCGGCTACGTGGCCGACCTGGAGGGTGAGATCTCTCTCTCCAGCCACACGGCGGAGATGTCCGTGGGCCTCGCGAGAGAGATCCAGGAGCGGCTGGAGCAGGCGGGGCTCTCGGTGCTGGAGGCGCGCATCAGCCATCTTGCCTACGCGCCCGAGATCGCGGCCGCGATGCTGCAGCGCCAGCAGGCGAGCGCCGTCGTGGCGGCGCGGGCGAAGATCGTCGAGGGCGCCGTGGGCATGGTGGAGCACGCGCTCGAAATGCTCTCCGTGAGGAAGATCGTGGAGCTCGACGACGAACGTAAGGCCGCCATGGTGGGCAACCTGCTGGTGGTGCTCTGCGGCGACCGCCATACCCAGCCGGTGATCAACGCCGGCAGCCTTTACCACTAGGGGGCGGCGCTCTTGGCGGAACGGAAGAACTTCCCGCTGCGGCTCGACCCGGAGGTCTACGAGGCCCTCCGGGTCTGGGCCGAGGACGAGCTGCGCAGCGTCAACGCGCAGATCGAGTTCCTCCTGGCGCGCGCCGTACGCGATGCCGGGCGCGGGAAGAAGGTCCGGAAGGACTGAGAGCTCCAGCCCGGGCGGTGTAACTCTTCCTCTACAACCAGCCTTTCTGGCGGGCGATACGGGCGGCCTCGACCCGGTTCTCCGCGCCGACCTTGCTGATCGCTTCGGAGAGGTAGTTCCGGACGGTACCTTCGGAGAGGTGGATCTCGGAGGCGATGCGGGCGCTCGAATGCCCCTCGGCGGCGAGGCGGAGCACTTGGCGCTCGCGGTCGGTGAGCGGATCGGCCTCGTCCCAGGCCGCGGCGGCCAGCTCGGGATCGACCGAGCGGAGCCCCGAGTGGACCCGGCGGATGGCCTCGGCGAGCCGCTCGGAGGGGGAGTCTTTCAGGAGATAACCGGCGGCCCCGGCATCCAGCGCCCGGCGCAGGTAGCCGCTCCGGGCGAAGGTGGTGAGGATGACGACGCGGGCCGGGCTGCCCCGCCGCTTCAGCTCGGCCGCCAGCTCGAGGCCGGTCCGGCGCGGCATCTCGATGTCCGTGAGCACCACGTCCGGCCGGGTCTTCTCGACTAGATCGAGGGCCTCCTCCCCGTCGCGCGCCCGGCCGACGACCTCGATGTCGGGTTCCAGCTCGAGCAGCGCCGCGAGGGCGCCCAGGACCATGGACTGGTCCTCAGCGATCAGGACTCGGATCATGCGACCGCTCCCGCGGCGCTGTCGGCGGCGGTCTCCGTCTCCGGAACCCGCAACGGCAGGACAACAACGAGCGCCGTTCCGCCGTCCGTGCGGCGCTCCAGCCGGCCGCCCAGGCCCTCGACGCGCTCCCGCATCGAGGAGAGGCCGATCCCTTCAGGGGTGGCGCCGCCCTGGCCGTCGTCCCGCACCTCCAGGCGGACCTCGCCGCCGGCCATCTCCAACGAGATCCGGCAGGTGCCCGCCCGGGCGTGGCGAACCACGTTGGTCACCGCTTCCCGTAAAGCCAGCGCGAGAACAGTCTCGCGCCCGGACTCCAGCTCCAGAGGCTGGGTGAAGTACTCGACATGTAGGCCCGAGGACTCCAGCGCCAGCCGCGCCCGGGCCAGTTCCGCCTGGAGCCCTTCCGAGCGGTAGCCGGCGATCGCCGACCGCACTTCACGCAGGGCCTCGCGGGAGATCCGCTCCACCTCCCGGATCTCCCGGCCGGCCCGCTCCGGGTCGCGCTGAACCAGCTTGCCCGCCAGCTCCGACTTCAAGGTGATGACCGAGAGGGTGTGGCCCAGCACGTCGTGCAGGTCGCGGGCGATCCGCTCCCGCTCAGCCGTCTGGGCCAGCCGCTCCACTTCCTCCTGGGCCATGCGCAGCTTGGCGTTGGCCGCCCTCACCTCGGCGTCGTGGATGCTGATCCCCCCGATGAGCAGGGAGAACACGGCCCCGGGAATCCAGACGTAGGGCGTCAGCGGCACGAGCCAGGTTTCCAGCAGGAGGAGAGCGAGCACAACGCCGAGCAGCCGCCAAGCGAAGCGCGGGGGACCCGACTGGGCGACGAAAGCCGCGGCATAGACGAAGAACGAGCTCGCCCCCGCGTTGAAGGGCGAGAAGAGCATGCCGAGGAGCAGGATGCCGCCGGCGGTCCAGAGGATCCGCCGGCCTGGCAACCAGTAACCCCAGAAGTACAGGACAAGGAAGACGGCGGCGCCCGCGAAGGTCGCCGCCCACTCCAACGAGGACGCGTGCCGCGCGGCGGGATAGAGCAGGAACGGGATGAGATAGACCAGCCAGGCATAGGGCGTCCAGCCGATCTCGGGGTCCTTGGGGAGCAGGCGCATCTTCTCTATACCTTACCCGAAGGTCTTCCCTTCGTCCCGCCGATAACCCACCCAAGCCAGCAGCAGCGAAGCGAGGGTGAAAACCGCCAGGGCCGTGACGTGGCCCGAGGCCGGCTTGCCGCTGTCCAGCCCGAGCCTCCCGAGGGCGAGCTGGGCATAGTGGTATTGAGGCAGGAAGAGGGCCACCTTGCGCACGGCTCCCGGCAGCATCTGGATGGGGATCCACATCCCGGAGCCGAACGAGGCCGGCAGGGAGATCAGGTTCAGGACGGCGACAGCCGAGTTGGGGCCCGCCCAGTAGCCGACGGCCAGGCCGAACGCGGCGAACGGCAGCGCGCCGGTGATCTGGATGCCGGCGAGCGACAGCCACGTTTCCGCCGGCAGGCGCACCCCGCCCAGGGTTGCGCCGAGAAGGAACAAGCTCCCCACCATGATGGCGCTGAACAGCAGGCTCATCGCCAGCTTGCCGGCGAAGTGAGCGAGAGGGGGCATGGGGGTCGCCCGCTTGAACAGCATCCACCCCTGCCCGCGCTCGACGGCCACGCCCACTCCGAAGCCGAACAGGGCGGCGTTCATCACTCCGAACGCACCGTAGGTGGCGACCAGGTAGGTCGGCATGTCGATCGTCATCGGCCCCCGCTTCAGGGCGACGCCGAACAGGACGTAGAAGACCAGCGGGAAGCTGAGCGTCGGCACGAGGTAGGCCGGCATGCGCAACGCCTTCAGGAACTCGTACTTGGCCTCCAGGCCGTAGATCCGCCAGAGGTTCCTGCCCGCGGGGAGTGTCTGGGTGCTCAGGGTCTGGGCGCTCATGCCGCCACCTCCTCGTGAATATCGGAATTCGTCAGGGTCAGGAAGGCTTCCTCGAGGTCGGCGCCGCGCACTTCCAGCGCCGAGAGCCGGGGATCTCGCCGCAGCAGCTCGGCGACGACGCGCTCGGCCTCGGCCGCGAACAGCTCGGTCAGCTCGCCGTCCCGCCGGGCGCTCTTCACACCGGGCAGGGCCGCGGCCTCCTCCAGGGGCAGGCTCGTCCGGCAGCGCACCTTGCGGCCCGCGGCCCGCGCCTTGATCTCGGCGGGGGTGCCCTCGGCGACGATGCGGCCGCCGTTGATCACCACGATCCGATCGGCCAGGGCGTCGGCCTCTTCCAGATAGTGGGTGGTGAGCAGCACCGAGCGGCCCTGGCCGGCCTTCTCCTCGATGACCGACCAGAACGTGCGGCGGGATTCGACGTCCAGCCCCACCGTGGGCTCGTCGAGGAACAGCAGGTCGGGATCGCCGCACAGGGCGAGGGCGAAGAGCACGCGCTGCTTCTGGCCGCCGGAGAGCTTGCCGAAGAGGCGGTTCTCCAGGCCATCGAGACCGGCTGCCGCCATCACCTCCCGCCGCGGAAGGGGGTGGGGATAGTAGCTGGAGATCAGCTCCACGTGCTCCTTCACCTTGAGCGTCTCGGGAACCTTGGAGATCTGAAGCATGGCGCCGGTGCGCATCCGCGCCTCCGGCTTCCTGGGATCGAGGCCGAACAGCCGCGCCTCCCCCTCGCTCGCCCGGATGAGGCCGAGCAGGAGCTGGACGGCCGTCGTCTTCCCCGCGCCATTGGGGCCGAGCAGGGCCACCACCTCGCCGGGCCGGACCTCGAAGTCGATGCCGCCCAGGGCCGTGATGGCCCCGTACCGCTTGACGGCCCGCCGCAGCTCCGCGACGGGCTGGCCGTCCTCGAATTGTCTTTGCGTTTTCATGGGATCCTCCGTTTGAACCTTCCAAGGACATTCTGGAAGGTTCGCCGGGAGGAACCCAGGGAGGGATGTCAGGAGTTTGGGGTGACAGTTGTCAGGATCCCAGCTCCCCCATCTCCGTCTCGATCTTCTCCCACTGCGCCATCAGCTCCTCGATCTTGCCCGAGAGGGTCTTCTGCTCGGCCTCGAGCTTCTTGACCTGCTCGCGGGAAGTGCGGTCGAAGAAGGTGGGATCGCAGAACAGCTCGTTGATGGCGTTGACCCGGGACTCGGCCTGCTCGACGCCGGCGGTGACCTGCTCGAGCTTCTTGGCGAGCTCCTTCTGGCGCTGCTGGCGGCGGCGCGCCTCGGCCGGATCGGTCTCCACGGGCGCGGCGGCCGCGAGGGCGGCCTTCTTCTTCTGCTCGCGCTTCATCCGCAGCACGGCCTCGGCGTCCAGGTGGTCGTCGCCCAGGCGCTCCAGGTACTCGTCGAAGGTGCCACGGAAGTCGTTGATCCCCTTGGGGGAGATCTCGAAGATGCGGTTGGCGAGCTGGGAGACGAACCAGCGGTCGTGGGAGACGAAGATCAGGGTGCCGTCGTAGCCCTTGATCCCCTCGACCAGGGCCTCGATGGCTTCGAGGTCGAGATGGTTCGTGGGCTCGTCGAGGATCAGGACGTTGGGCTTGGTCACCGACAGCTTGCAGAAGACGAGGCGCGCCGCCTCGCCGCCCGAGAGGCTGCCGATCGGCTTCTTCACGTCGTCGCCCGAGAAGAGGACCATGCCGAGGTTGCCGCGCACGAAGCCGATGGGCTCGCCGGGGACGAACTCCCACAGCCAGGCCTCGACGCTCTGCTTACTGCCCTTCGCGACCTCGTTGTGGTCCTGCGAGAAGTAGCCGGGGTGGGTCTCGTAGCCCCACTCGATGCGGCCGGCGTCCGGCTCGACCTGCCCCATGGCGATCTTGAGCAGGGTCGACTTGCCAATGCCGTTGGGGCCGATGATGGCGATGCGGTCGCCGCGCTCGACCTTGAGCGAAACGTCCTTCAGCACCTGCTTGTCGCCGTAGGACTTCGAGATCCCCTCGACCTCCAGCGCCTGCCGGCCGCTCGGGCGGACCTGCTTGAACTTGAAGGTCGGGTACCGCCGCGAGCTCTGGGGCAGGCGGTCGATGACGATCTTCTCGATCATCTTGATCTTGCTCTGCGCCTGGCGGGCCTTGGTCGCCTTGGCCCGGAAGCGGTCCACGAACTCCTTGTGGCGGGCGATCTCTGCCTCGCGCTTCCCGATCTCGGCCTCTTTGCGGTCGCGGTTCTCGACCTTGGCGTTCATGAACGCCGTGTAGTTGCCGGGATAGAGGATCATGGTCTCGTAATCCACGTCCACGATGTGGGTGCAGATGTTGTCGAGGAAGCGGTGGTCGTGGGAGATGACGAGGGCCGTGCCCTTGTAGGCGTCGACGAGGAACTTCTCGAGCCAGCGGATCGAGAGGATGTCGAGGTGGTTCGTGGGCTCGTCGAGGAGCAGCACGTCGGGATCGGCGGCCAGCACCTGGGCGAGCAGCACGCGCAGCTTGAAGCCGCCCGAGAGGGTCGAGAGCGGCTGGCGGTGGATCTCGGTCTGGATGCCGAGCCCCTCCAGCACCTCGCCGGCCCGGGATTCGAGCGTGTAGCCGTCGTTCCTGAGGATCAGGTCCTCGACGTCGGCATAGCGGTCGGCGTCGAACTCCTGGTCGGCGTTGGCGAGGATGCGTTCCTTCTCGACCATGGCCTCCCAGACGTCGTGATTGCCCATCATGGCCACTTCGAGGATGGGCATGTGCTCGTAACGGAAATGGTCCTGCTTCAGGACGCCCAGCTTGAGGCGCTTGGGCATGGCGACGGTGCCCTCGCTGGGGATGTCGTCGCCGGCGAGGATCTTGAGGAACGTCGACTTGCCCGAGCCGTTGGCCCCAACGAGGCCATAGCGGTTACCGGGATTGAACTGAATCGAGACCCCCTCGAACAGGGACTGAGGGCCGAAGGCTTTACCAAGGTCGGATACGGCGATCATAGGGCCGGTAATGATAGCAGGAATGGCGGGAGCGGTATTCTGGCAAGGGGATCTCCTGTGGTACCTTTAGAGGAGACCGCAGTCGCTTACGGAGGAAACCCATGGCTATCTTGCGGCGGGAAGAAACCCAGGAAGAGCGACGGCGAAGGATCATTGGAGAAGCGCAGGAGTTCCGGCGGCGGCACCCGGTGCCGGACCCCAGGGAGGTCCTCGCGGAGATGCGGCGCATCCGCGAGTCTCTTCCCAAAGATCTCAAGCTGCCTGACAGTACGACGCTCCTCCGCGAGGATCGGGAGCGTTGAAGCAAGACTGGGTTGTCGATGCCAGCGTTGGAGTCAAGCCTTACCTCACCGAAGAGCTGAGCGAAGTCGCAGAAAGCCTTTTCCGGAAGGCACAGATCGGAGGGAGCTCTCTCTTTGTCCCCGATCTCTTCTTCAACGAGTGCGCCAATATCTTCTGGAAGCATGTCCGCCGACTGAACATTGAACCCGTTCACGCTCGAAGGAGCTTGAGGAATCTGACGTCCCTCATACTCTTTCCCATCTCCAGCACAGATCTTCTACTGGATGCCCTCGACTTGGCGCTCGAATACAACATAACGGCCTATGATGCTTCCTATGCCGCCTTATCCCAAGAGCTTAAGCTTCCTCTGATCACGGCCGACGAGAAGCTCATCGGCAAACTCGCGGGCACCGGCATCGAGGTCCGCTGGTTGGGCGACCTCGATCCCTGGTAGCAGTTCGTTCTTCCCCTCCCCAACCCTGCTAATCTTCCCCTGGGAAGTTCCCCGCCATCGGCGAACGTTCTCTGGAACGGGTCCTGAGACCCGAAAACTGAAGCTACACCGGAAATGCCCGTCGTCCGCCGCTCAAAGCCCGCCCCGCCGAAGCCGAAGCGCCGGCGATGGCGCATCGTCCTGCTCGCCGCCGCGGTCGTCCTCGGAATCGTGGCGGCCTTCGTCATTAGGCCGTTCTGGCGGCTGTCGTCCCAGTTCGACGAGATCACGTTCCGCCAGCCCTCGCGCCTGTATGCCCGGGCGACGCGGCTCACCGAGGGGCGGAACTATCCCCGGGATCTGCTGATCGCCAACCTCAGCGGCGAGGGCTACCGCGAGGACACCGACTCCCCGGAGCTGCCGGCCGGCCGCTACCGCACGCTGAAGCGGGGGTTCGCGGTCCACCTGCGGAGCTTCCCGCTCCCCGACGGCAGCCGGGGCGGCGGGCTGGTGGTGATCTCCTACCAGGGCAACCGGATCGCCGGCCTGAGCCGCGACGGACAGTTGGTGGACGCGGTGATCATCGATCCGCCGCTCCTCGCCTCCTACTACGGCCCGGACTTCCAGGAGCGCCGGCCGGTGACCCTCGACGAGGTCTCCAAGGACCTCGTCGCCGCCGTCATCGCCGCCGAGGACGACAACTTCTACCGGCACGCCGGCTTTTCCCTGTCGGGGATCGCCCGCGCCTTCTGGGTCAACCTGCGCGGCGGCGAGGTCCGCCAGGGCGGCAGCACCCTGACCCAGCAGCTCGTCAAGAACCTCTACCTCACCCACGAGCGGACCCTGACCCGGAAGAGCCAGGAGATCCTGCTCGCCGTGCTCCTCGAGATCCGCTACGGCAAGAAGCAGATCCTCGAGGCCTATCTCAACGAAATCTACCTGGGCGGCAGCGGCGGCGTCTCCCTGCTGGGGATGGGCGCGGCCTCCCGCGCCTACTTCGGCAAGGACGCGGGCCAGCTCGACCTCTCCGAAGCGGCGACGCTGGCGGGGGTCATCCGCTCACCGGCCAACTATTCGCCGCTCACCCATCCCGACCGGGCCCGGACGCGCCGCGACTGGGTGCTCGGGCGCATGGCCGAGCTCAAGCTCGTCACCCCCGAGCAACTGGCGGCGGCGCTCCAGGCGCCGATGACCGTGGCTCCCGAGCCGGTCGTGCGCCGGCGGGCCCCGTACTTCGCCGACTCGGCGGCTCTCGAAGCTTCCCGACGTTTCGGGATCGAGGATCTGCAGGATGGTGGCTACGCCCTCTTCTCCACTCTCGACTGGTCGAGCCAGAAGGCCGCCCAGGACGCGGTGGACTGGGGATTGAAGGCCGTCGAGAAGGGATATCAGAAGGGGCACAAGGGCGAGGGACCGCTGCAGGCCGCCCTGGTCTCCCTGGATCCCGAGACGGGCGGCATCCTGACCTATCTCGGCGGCCGGGGCTACGAGGCGAGCCAGTTCGACCGCGTGGGCCGGGCCCAACGGCAGCCGGGCAGCGCCTTCAAGCCGATCGTCTACGCCGCTGCCTTCGAGGCCGGCCTGGCCTCGCCCGCCTCCTTCCTGGAGGACGAGCCGCTGACGGTGCAGACGGCCGGCCAGTCCTGGAGCCCCAAGAACGACGACGGCGGCTATCACGGCTGGGTGAGCGTGCGGACGGCCCTCGAGAAGAGCTACAACCCGGCGACCACCCGCTTGGCCCTCCAGGTCGGGCTGCGGCGGGTCGTCAAGCTGGCCGGCGACATGGGGATCACCACTCCCATGGAGCCCTTCCCCTCGATGGCCCTGGGAGCGGGCGCCATCACCCCGCTCGAGCTGGCCACGGTCTATGCCACGCTCGCCAACGGCGGCTCCCGTCCCTCCATTCACGAGGTGGCGGCCATCCTCGACCGCTACGGCAAGCCCGTGCAGGGTGCTCCCCTGCCGAAGCCGGTGCGGGTGATCTCGGCGCAGACGGCTTACCTGGTGACCTCTCTGCTCGAAGGCGTGCTCCAGCGCGGCACCGCCGCCGGGGCCGCCGCCGGCTTCTCCGGCGACGTGGCCGGCAAGACCGGCACCACGAACAAGCAGCGGGACAGTTGGTTCGCCGGCTACACCCCCGACCGGACCACGGTCGTCTGGGTGGGCTACGACGACAACTCGCGGACCCGGCTCTCCGGCGCCCGCGCCGCCCTGCCGATCTGGATCCGCTTCATGTCGCGGGTCACCCCGCCGGGCGGCTACTCCACGTTCCCCCAGCCGGCGGGCGTCACCACGGTGACGATCGATCCCTCCACCGGCCAGCTCGCCACCGAATACTGCCCCGGCACCTTGACGGAGGTCTTCCGCGAGGGCGAGGCCCCCACCGAGCTCTGCAACCGCCACCAGAGCTGGGCCGAAACCCAGGTCGCCGAAGTCTCCGAGTCCCAGGAGGACGAGGGAGAAACTGCCGCCCAAGCCGGGGAAGCCGAGCGCACGGACGACCGCCGCGAGAAGCGCCACCCCTTCCGGCGCTGGCTGCGGAAAGTCTTTGGCGCGGACGACAAGAAGGACCGGAATCCGGAGGAGCGGCGCGAGGGTGCGCCGCCGCCTTGAGGAACCAAGCTCGGCTCCAAGCCGACTAAGGAAGGTCAGTCAGCGACTCGTCCAGAAGCCGGAGGGACTCCGAGCTTGCGTTCCATCTCCTCTTCACGCTCGCGCTCTTTCCTGCGCTCGGTCAGCAGATCTTCGGTTGTTGGCCCCCTCCCCTTTAACATTCCGCGAGCTGCCCGGACCGGATCAGTCGATTGCATAAAGTCTCCAAGCTCAGCCGTGACACTAGGAGATTCTGCCGCTTGACCTGCAATTCAGCAATATCCTAGGGCGGGAATGCGCGAAAACCCCCTGCGTTATGATGAGCGGCTTCGCGCCTCATGGGCGGGGCCGGAACCCACTGATGCCCAACAAGATTTTATCCATCCAGGTCGAGCGCGCCCGTACCCATAACCTGAAGGGGATCGACTGCCGGGTGCCGCATCAGGCGGTGACGGTGGTGACCGGCCCCTCGGGAGCGGGCAAGTCCTCGCTCGCTTTCGACACCATCTTCGCCGAAGGGCAGCGCCGCTTCGTCGAGTCGATGTCCACCTACGCGCGGCAGTTCCTCGACCAGATGGAGCGCCCGCCGGTGGACGCCATCCACAACATCCTGCCGGCGGTGGCCCTCGAGGCCAAGAACGCCGTGCGCAACGCCCGCTCCACCGTGGGCACGATCACCGAGACCCTGGACGTGATGCGCCTCCTCTTCACCCATCTGGGAGATGTCGGCTGCCCCCGCGGCCACGGCCCGGCCCGCAGCTACACCCCGGAGGAGGCGGCCGAGGAGCTGGTGGCCGGCGCCGCGGGCGACTCGTTCACCCTGGTGGTCCGCCTGCCGCGGCCGAAGCGCGGGTCCGAGGATGCCCTGGGCGAGCTGATCCGCCAGGGTTTCCAGCGCCGGCTCCAGAAGGACGAGGTGGTGCGCATGGAGCCCGGCGAGAAGTGGCCGGCCAAGCTCGATCCCCTGCCGCTCGTACTCGGCCGCTTCCCCGCCAAGCCGGAATCGGCGACGCGCATCCTCGACACCCTGGAGCAGGGATACCGCATGAACGGCGGCCGGGTGGAGGCGCGCGGGACCGCGGCCGTCCGCCTCTACAGCCGCGAGCTTTCGTGCGCCGTTTGCGGCGAGGCCGTGCGGCGTCCCACCCCGGCCCTGTTCTCGTTCAACTCGCCCCTCGGCGCCTGCCCGACCTGCCAGGGTTTCGGCCGGGTGATCGGCGTCGACCGCGCGCGGGTCATCCCCGATCCCCGGCGCACGCTCTCCGAGCGGCCGATCGCCCCGTGGAACACACCGGCCTACGAGGAGCTGTACGGCGAGCTCCTCGCCGCCTGCAGGAAAAAGAAGATCCCCCTCGACGTGCCGTGGCAGGATCTCGCCGAAAACGATCGGGAGTGGATCTGGAGCGGCTCGGGGAGCTTCACCAACCTGGAAGAGTTCTTTCACTGGCTGGAGCAGCGCACCTACAAGGTCCACGTGCGCGTGCTGCTCGCCCGGTACCGCTCCTACAACCCCTGCCCGGACTGCGGCGGCACCCGGCTCCAGCCGGAAGCCCTGGCCGTGAAGCTCGAGGGCCGGACGCTGCCGGAGCTTTCGGCCCTGAGCGTCGAGCAGCTCCGCTCCTGGCTGCGCGAGCGGCAGTGGACGCCCCGGCAACGCGAGGTCGCCGGCTATCTGCTCGACGAGCTGGCGGAGCGCGTCGAGGTGCTCCACCGGGTGGGGCTCGACTATCTGACCCTGGACCGGCAGGCCCGCACGCTCTCGGGAGGCGAGACGCAGCGCATTCACCTCGCCGCCGCCCTGGGCTCCGGCCTCACCAGCACCCTCTACGTGCTGGACGAGCCGACGATCGGCCTGCACCCCCAGGACAGCGAGCGTCTGCTCTCCCTGCTGCGCGACCTCGCGGCCCGGGGCAACACCGTGCTGGTGGTGGAGCACGACCGCACCCTGATCCGCGGCGCCGATCACGTGATCGACCTCGGCCCCGCCGCCGGCGAGCACGGCGGCCGCGTGGTGGTGGAAGGGACGATCGACGAGATCCTTGCCAGCGAAGAATCCCTCACCGGCCGCTACCTCCGGGAGCGCCCGCCCACCCAGGCCCGCCGGCACATGGCCCGGTTCCGCCGCGAGCAGGGCTGGGACACTCTTTCCGACGAGCTCTCGTCCCTGCCCCGGATCTCGATTCGCGGCGCCCGCGCCCACAATCTCAAGAACGTGGACGTGGACTTTCCCCTGGGCGCCCTGGTGGCCGTTACCGGCGTCTCCGGCTCAGGCAAGTCGACGCTGGTCGAGAACGTGCTCTACGGCACCTACCAGCGCTCGCGGGGAGTGGTGGACGTCGATCCCGGGGAGTGCGACCGCCTGGAAGGACTGGAAGGCCTGGTCGACGTGACGCTGGTGGATCAGCGTCCCCTCGGCCGCTCCAGCCGGTCGAACCCGATCACCTACGTCAAGGCCTACGACGAGATCCGCAACCTCTTCGCCGCCACCTCCGACGCCAAGGCGCGGCGCATCACTTCCGCCCACTTCTCGTTCAACGTCGAGCGCGGGCGCTGCCCCACCTGCCAGGGGACGGGGATCACCGAGGTGGACATGCAGTTCATGGCCCCCGTGACGGTGGTCTGCGAGACCTGCCAGGGGCACCGCTTCCGGCCGGAGGTGCTGGCCGTTCGGTATCACGGAAAGAGCGACGAAAAGGGCGACGGGAAAAGCGGCGCCAAGAACATCTCCGAGGTGCTGGACATGACAGTCGACACCGCCCTGGAGTTCTTCGCCGACCAGAAACGGCTCTGCAAGCGGCTGCGGGTGCTGCTGGACGTGGGTCTCGGCTACCTCCGACTGGGACAGCCGACCTCGACGCTCTCGGGCGGCGAGGCGCAGCGCCTCAAGCTCGCCAGCTTCCTCGACCGCCCGGCCGCCGAGGGCCGGCGCCTCTTCATCTTCGACGAGCCGACGACCGGCCTCCACCTGGCGGACATCGACCTCCTCTACCACACCATCCGCCGGCTGGTGCAGCGGGGCGACGGCGTGGTGGTGGTGGAGCACAGCCCGGACCTGATCGCCCGCGCCGACTGGCTCATCGACCTGGGGCCCGGCGGCGGCGTCCACGGCGGCGAGATCCTCTACTCCGGCCCCCTGGAAGGCTTCCTGGACGGCAGCGCCGGCCCGACGGCCGAGGAGCTGCGGCGGCACCTGCGTTGGGGCGAAGGCGAGGCGGCCTGAAGGTTGGATTTTTTGGGAGGGGAGACGTGTTTTCGGGAAGAGCTCACGTTGCGGCGACCGGTAGGGACCGCTAGGATGATGAATGGAACCATGGAAGCGACGCAGACAGCTTCATCCATGACCCGGCCGGAGACGGCGCCGAGGGCGCCTTCGCGCGCCCTCTGGTGGGTGGGGACGTTCGCCGGCGCCTTCCTGGGCTGCGTGCTCCTCTTCGCCGTCTGGGCCAAGGCGCTCGATCCGGCGGCCTTCGCGGACCAGATCCGGCTCGAGAAGCTGGACTTCCTCTTCTCGGCTCAAGCCGTCGCGCTGATCGCGCTCGCCCTGGAGACGGGGCTGGGCCTCGCGCTGCTCCTGGGAGTGCGGCGGAAGTGGGTGCTCGTTCCTTCGATCCTGCTCGTCGCCTTCTTCCTCTTTCTGACCGGCCGGGCCTGGTGGCTCACGGCTCACGGCCTGCGGAGCGAGGCCGACTCCTGCGGCTGCTTCGGCAACTTGGTCCAGCGCACGCCGGCCCAGGCGTTCTGGCAGGACCTGTTCCTGCTCGTGCCGCCGCTGCTGCTGGCCTTCCTGGGCCGCGAGCGGCGCGCGCCGCTCTTCCCGCCCCTCCGCACGGCGGTGGCCGTGATCGGCGCCCTGGCGGTGATGGGGTTCGCCTGGAAGGCGCCGGAGCTGCCGCTGGACAACCTGGCGACCCGGCTGCGGCCGGGGGTGCAGGTCGCGGGGATCTGCGCCGGCCCCGAAGGCGAGCGGGTCTGCCTCGACTCGATCGTGCCCGAGCTGCGGGAAGGCGAGCACATGGTCGTCATGGCCAAGCTCGACGACCCGGAGCTGGCCAAAGCCGTGGACGCCCTGAACGCCTACGCCGGCAAGGCCGGCAACCCGACCCTCTGGGTGCTCGCCGCCACCACTCCCGAGGAGCTGCGGGCCTTCTTCTGGAAATGGGGGCCGTCTTTCGAGATCCGGGAGACGCCGCCCGAGTTGCTGCGCCCGCTCTACCGGCGGCTGCCCCGCGCCTTCGTGGTGAAGGACGGCCGGGTGATCCGTACTTTCACAGGGATGCCGCCTCTCGCGGCGAAATCCTAAAGACTCTTTCGAGAGGTCCCTCGACATGATGCACAAGAGATCCGTCGTCCTGGCCGCGCTGGCGCTCGCCCTGCTGGCCCTGCCGTCCGCCTCCCGCGCCCAAGGCGTCCCCTCCGACAGCCTGCTCCAGGACTTCCAACCCATCGGGGAGTACGTCCTGATCGTCAACGGCAAGCCGGTGGGCGCCGAGATCTACCAGAACGAGAAGATCCCGGCCATCCTGGTGATGAGCTCGTCCCTGCCGTCGCCCGTGCTCCTGACGCCGCGGGCCGGCCGCGTGGAGACCGTGCACATCATGAAGATCGCCAAGCAGAAGGACGGCTCGGTGGACCTGCTGGCGGACGCCGTGCTGGCGCCCATCGGCCAGTTCCAGATGAACGGCGAGAACGTGGCCTTCACCTACGACGGCCGGAAGGTGAGCCTGAACCCCAAGCCGCCGCTGGTCGGCCTCCACAAGAGCACTGAGCTCAAGCAGCACAACCCCATGTACGTCCGCACCGCCAGCACCTACACGCCCAATGGCGCGGCCATCGCGTCCCTGAAGAAGGGCAAGCCGGTGACCGTACGGGTCTTCTTCGGCTCGTGGTGCCCCCACTGCCGCCAGCACGTCCCCCTGATCCTGAAGGTCGAGGACCAGCTCCAGGGCTCGCCGGTCAAGTTCGAGTATTTCGGCCTCAAGCGTCCGCCCGAAGGCTGGCAGGACCCCGAGATCAAGCGGCTGAAGGTCAACGGCGTGCCGACGGGGATCGTCTACCAGGGCGGCAAGGAGATCGGCCGCATCACCGGCGAGGGCTGGAATGCTCCCGAGATCCAGCTCAACAAGATCGTCAACGGCGCGGCGACGCAGGCCGCCAAGGGGAAGTAAGCGCCTCCAGCGGATTGATCCCCCCGTTGTGCCACGTGGCGTCCGGCGACTGCAGCTCGCCGGGCGCGGCACAACGGGAAACCCCGAGAGCCGCCAGCCCGGGCTCCAGCCGCCAGGCATCCTCTCCCGCCAGCGCCACTCCCTGCAGCCGGCCCCGCCAAGGCTCCAGCAGCCCCGGAAGACGCGCGAGATCCTCCAGGGGATGGACCCGCACCGTCCGAAGCCCCGGCGACGGCCGGAGCTCCGGTTTGGGATCGACGATCACCGTCCCGTCACGAAGCGGTAAAGAGGACTGCCAGAGGCCGCGCATCTCGGCTTCCAGGCGCTGGTGCTGGACCGCCGCCATCATCGGCCGGGCGGCGGGGCCGGACGGCCAGCGCCGGGCGTAGTCCAGGAGCGCGGCGCCGAGCCGTTCCCCGAGCGCCGCCGCGTCTCCCGCCGTGTAGACGGCCGCCACCGAGAGGCATCCCCGCTGATCGAACAGGGCGATATCGCGGGCCAGTCCCTCGGCCGCCTCCCGGGGGTCCACCTCCGCCCCGATCACCGCCAGGCTGGTCTTGGCGCCATAGCCGATCACCTTGCCCGGTGCCCGCCGTTCGAGGTCCTCCAGGGCTTTATCCTCGCCGTACGCGAGCACCGTCCCCACCTCGGCCAGGACGGGGGCCTCGAGCTTCGCGTCTCCCCCCGGCCAGGTCGCCGCGGCCACGGCGCCGGCCAGACGGGGCTCCCGCCGTGCCAGCGCGGTCAGGAAGGCGGGCGCGAAGAGTGGCTCGGCGGAAGAGGACTTGAGCAGCACCGGCCGCCGCAGGATCAGGGCCGGCAGCAGGGGTTGGACCGCCAGCGCCGGGAGATTCGAGGCGAGGACGACCAGCACCGGTCCGGCCTCTTCCGGCGCCGCCCGGCCGGCCTGGGCGAAGAGCGCCGCCGCCGGCTCCCGGCGCACCCCGCCCAGCACCGCGTCGAGGCCGGCCGTCATGCCGTCCTTGGAGAGCCCGGAGAGCCGCACGAGAGACGGATCGAGGGCCCGGCGCTCCAGCGACGTGGAACGCAGGAAGAGCGTGACCGTGTCCCCCCAGGCGGCGAGCAGATCCTCGGCGGGGATCTCCCGCAAGGCCGCCGCTCCCTCGCGGAGAGCCGTCACCAGCTTCCCCAGTGTCTCCGGCGTCCACCGCGCCGAAAGGTAGTGCGCGGGCTTCTCCCTCGCCCGGAAGTGCGGCTGCTCGCGGGAGTGCTCCGGCAAGGGAGGAAGGAAGGCGTCGCGCAGCATGACGAGCGGATTATGATGCGAAAGAGGCGAGAGACCCCGGAAGGAACCGCTTGCGAGCCACCGTCAGCCATTTCGAGATCCCCGCCCACGATCCGGAGCGGGCCGCCCGCTTCTACCGCGAGGTCTTCGGCTGGAGCGTCGAGCCGCTACCCTGGGAGGGGCATCCCTACTACAAGGTCCGCGGCTCGGCCGGCCAGGGAACCAGGGAAGGGATCGACGGCGGCCTGCTGCCGGCGGACTGCACGCTGGACCACCCCCTGCTCGTCCTCCACGTCACCGGCGCCGATCTGGCGGATTGCTTGGCGAAGATCGTCGAGGCTGGTGGCCGGATCGACCGGCCGGCGGCCGACATCGGCGGCATGGGCCGCTTCGCCCGCTTCCGCGATCCCGAGGGGAACCTGCTGGGGCTGTGGCAGGCGTCCTGACTAACCCCGCAGCTCCTCCACCACCAGCGAGCACCCCCGCAGCTCCGCCCCCGCGGCCCGGCCGAGGAGCCGGAAACCATCCCCCTCCGCGACTCCGAGATCCTCCGTCAGCAGGTGAACGGCCGACCCGAGGTTGGCGAGGTCGAAAACGGTGATCAGGCCGGGGGTGCCGGCGGGGACCTCTTCCAGGGTCTCGGGATCGAGCAGCCGGACCCGCACCCAGTGGGGCGCCACGAAGAGGTCGGGATCGCCGTCGAGCAGGGATCGCGTGTAGCACTGGCTGGTCAGCTCGGTCATGCCGTACTCCCGGACCACGAATTCGGAGGGCACGCCCAGCCAGTCCTGGACCCGGGCGAGGAGATCCCCGCGGGTCAGCTCCGTCGTCTTCCCCTTGAAGCCCCCGGTCTCGAAGATCGTGGAGCCCGGCGGCAGACGGAACTTGAGGCCCAGCCGCTCCAGCGCGTCCAGCCACTGGGCCAGGGCGAAGGCGGTCGCGAGCACCAGCACGGGCCGCCCCTCGCGCTGCCGGGCTCCCGCCCACGAGCGGGCCTTCGCCGCCTCCACGCCGCGCGGTCCGAAGAGCGTCGCGCTCTCCGGGCTGCCGTACTGGCCAAGGATGTGATCGGCCATGAAGGAGAGGCTGGAGTCCGGAACCTGCTCCCGCGAGGGGATCAGGGAGAGAATCGGCAGCCGTCCGTGGGTAAACGGCAGGCAGAATCGAGGGAACGAAGCGTCGATGACCCGGCGGTAAAGATCCGGGAAAGGCTGGTGATGGACGCTCCGCTGCTCCCCGGTCGTGTCCGTGGTGCCGCTGCTGCGAAAGATCTCCACGGCCGGCGCGGCGGCAATGGTCAAGGTCTTGAATGCGGCGGCGGGCACGGGCGGCACCTGGCGCCAATCGCGCACCGTCGCGGGGGTGGCGCTCCGCCGCTCGCACATCCGACGGTAGGGCTCGACCCGCTCGAGCTGCCAGGCGAAGGCGGCGAGGGCCAGGTCTTCAAAGGAGTCCGCCTCGGGGGCGGTGAGGAATCGGGTAATACGGTTGAGGGTACTGGGGTCGGGGGTAGTGCGGTCGAGGCTCACGGGGGGATTTTGTCACGGGTCCGCCCTCTTTCTGGTTTCTCCCCCGTCTGGTAGAGTACCCGCGCCGTCAGGCACAAAATCCTGGAGCTCTATCACCATGGCTGAAGCTTTCCCCTACCAGAAGAAGATCGAAGTCGACAAGCCGCCGCGCGCCAAGGCGCCGAAGCAGGTCGCCGTCATCGACCAGACCGGCTGCACGGGCTGCGAGGCCTGCATCTCCTTCTGCCCGGTGGACTGCATCGAGATCGTCCCAGGACCCGAGTTCCGGGACTTCATGAAGCTCGTGGAAGTGGACCTCGAGCGCTGCATCGGCTGCCAGCTCTGCGCCCGCTACTGCCCCTGGGAGACGATCGACATGTGGGGCTACGAAGAGGGGCTCGCCCTCGCCCCCGAGAAGACGGTGCGCTCGCTGATCTACTCCTACGATCCGGAGACGATGCACGAAGCCGCCGAGTCCCGCCCCCGTGCCTGACCTGGCGCCCCGGCCGGCCGACGCTGACCCTGGCGAGCCGGCCACGGCCCTGATCGCCGCCCTGGCGATCGAAATCGATTCGATCCTCTCCCACTTCCGAATGAGCGACCAGGAAGCCGAGGATCTCCTGCGGGAGACCCTCCTTCTGGCGGTCTACCGCTGGGATGCCATCGACAGCCGCGAGATCTGGCTGCTCGCCACCCTGCGCAGGGCCTGCCTGCGCAGTCTCCGGTGGCGCAGGGCTCCCGCGGCTCTTCCTTCCTGATCCTCCCGTAGGATTTCCCTCCCTGGCGGGTTCCAGGAAACGGTGACGACCGATACCTTGACGGCGGCCGTCGATCCGGGCTGGGAAGCGCTCTCGCGAGTGGCTGCCGGCGACGCGGAGGCGTTCGCGTCGCTGGTCGAAAGCCACCAGGAGCGGCTGCTCCGGCTCTGCGAGCGCCTGCTGGGCGACGCGGAGGAGGCCCGCGACGCCACCCAGGAAGTCTTTCTCAAGGCCTACCGCAAGGCGGGGGACGTCCGGCCCCAGGGCCAGGTCTACACCTGGCTCTACCGCATCGCGGTCAATCACTGCCTGAACAAGCTCCGGCGGCGCCGGCTGGTGCGGTTCCTCCGCTGGGAGGATCCGGGGGATCGGGAGGTTGCGGCGTTCGATCCGCCCGACAAGGCCGCCGATCCCGCCGCTGCCCTGGAGGCCCGCCGCCGCTGGCAGGCGACCCGGCGCGTCATCGAGCGGCTGCCGGAGAATCAGCGGATGGTGCTGGTGCTGGTCCGTTTCGAAGGACTCTCCTACAAGCAGACGGCCGCGGTGCTCGGGATCACCGAGGGCGCGGTCGAGAGCCGTCTCGTGCGGGCCATGCGCCGGCTCGAAGCGGCGCAGGAATCCGGGACTCCGGGGGTTTCACCCAAAGAGAGGACATGATGAAACGCGGTATGGACAACGATCTGATGCGGCTCCTCCACGGCGAGTTGGGGCCGGACGAAGAGCGCGAGCTGAGGGGCCGGATCCGTAGAGAGCCCGACCTGGCCGAGGCTTGGCGGCGGCTGGAGCCGGCCTGGCGAGATCTCGAGCCCCCGCCCGCTTCGCCCGTCCCACCCGGCTTCACGGGGCGGGTCATGGCGCACGTGCGGGGCCAGGAGAAGCCGGGATCGCTCTCCTGGTCGGCGGCGCCCGGCTGGGTACGGGCGGCCGCGACCGCAGCGCTGGTGGCGGGCGCCGCGCTCGGCATCGGCGTGGGCCGCAGCCTGCCGGCTTCGGAGGCCAGCCCGGCTGCGACTTCGGCCGCCGTTTCGGTGTCCAGCCTGGCGGAAGAGGATGACAGCCTGGCCGGGAGCTACTGGAGCGTGGTGGAGGATGCCACCGGCTCGGACACGGAAGAGGCGATGCCATGAAGCGCTGGTGGCTGGTCATCGCCCTGCTCCTCTCGGTGGGCCTCAACCTCGGCATCCTGGCCGCCATCGCGGCGCGGCGCGCGCATCCCGGACCGCGGGATCCGCGGGAGATGGCGAATCCCCTCAACAATTCCCTCAACAATCCCCTCAATAATCCCAATCCTCTCCCCCGTCTGCCCCGGCTCGCCGACCGGCTGGGGCTCGAAGGGAAGGAGCGGCGGAAGTTCCTCGACATCCAGTGGAACCTCTTCCAGGAGACCAGCCGTCTACGGCTACGGATGGGGGAGGTCCACCGCGATCTGAAACGCGAGCTGACGAGCCGCGAGCCAGACCGCCAGCGGGTCGACGCCCTGCTCGCCGAGTCGGCTCGGGTCCATGGCGCCTTGGAGCGGGCCCTGGTGAGCAATGTCCTCGCGACGCGGGAGCTGCTCGGCCCCGAGAGGGAGCGGGAGTACCTGGCCATGGTCGGCAAGCTCCGCGTGCCCGGTGCGGGAGGTGGGCTCGGCCCCGGGATGGGAGGCCCTGGCGGCCAGCGCCGGCCGCCCGAAGGCGGCGATCCCCGCGATCCCCGATTCGTGGGCCCTCGGGAGAGGCGGCGGGAGCGGCTGCAGCAAAGACGGATGGAAGGACGGCTGAAAGAAGATCGGCAAGAAGATAACGGACCGCCGGAGGAATAGGCGTTTTCTGACCGCTGGGCCCCGCCCGGGCATAAATGCCAGGGCTATGTAAAAGCGCCGGGTAAACCCGGCGCCTTGCTCAGATCGATTCAGCCGGCTTTAGCCGGCTGTTTTGGGTAGCCCTGGCATTTATGCCCGGGCGAGGCCGGATCGGCTCTCAAGGCGCGCGCCTACTTCGCCGGCGTCACCGGCTTCGCCGTCCGCACCTCTCCGAGCTTCTTCTGCACCTGCGACAGCGTATCCGCCGGCAGCAGGAGCACGGTCTGCCGGCCGCTCACCCGGGCCGGCACACCTTCCGGCAGAGGCGGATAGAGGATCAGCGTCTCTTCCCCCATCGTCTTGGTGCGCAAGGTGAAGGTGAGCAGCGGCTTGGCGACGCCGGCTTGCAGGGCCTGGGCTTCCCTTGGCATCAGGAGGCGGTCGGCCCGGGCGCCCGTCATGAGGAAGAGGAGGTCGCTCACCGGCAGATAGGAGATGAGCGTGTCGCCCCGCTTCCAGTCTGTGCCGGAGCGGGTGAGCTGCAGCGGCGCGCGGTCGTCCCGTACCGTGGCCGACTCGACGTCGTGGACCTCCAGGGAGGAGAGCTGGAGCGCCCGCCAGTCGGCCGGGGGAAGCCGCGCCGACTCGGTCAGCCGCGTGCGGACCTCGAAGACGGCGTCCCCTACCCGGGCCCAGGTCAGCTCGCCGGCGGTCTGCCCCTCCGGGGCAGCCTCGCCGGTCACCGGCGATCCCAGCTCGATACGCACCGGCGGTGTGTCTCCCTGAAACGCCACCTCCACGACTTCGCTCGGCGGCTGGAGCCCCAGTTCCGGGAGCGGCCGGGAGCCGTCCGAGAAGCGCTCCGCCGTCAGCCCGGAGAGATCGGAGAGGAGGCCCTCCACCAGGTCATGGTCCGCCCGGTCGGCGAAGGGCCTTTCCATCCAGAAGCCCGCCGGCCGCTTGACGAGCACGACCGGCCCTCCCGCGGCTCCTTTCAAGGTGATCCGCTGGATGGCCCCCTGCTCGCCCCGGAACATCTGGCGGTCCCGCCAATCCCCGGGCTCCTTCTCGACCTCGGAGAGGATGGTGTCGCTCACCACGTAGCCACCCTTCTCCCCCTCCAGGCCGGCGATCAGCGAGCCGCCCGTGGGGACGGCGGCGCCGAGCTGGAGCACCTCCTCGCCGTCCGCCGTCTTCAGACGCACGGTGGCGCGCGGCTTGTCGAGCCCTACGTCCTTCGCGTTCACGTCCTCCAGGGTGCGCGTCCTCTCCAGCGCGATGACCGCGTCGAGCAGACGGTCCACGGCGAAGGTGTCGGCCCGGGTGGCGACGGGCTCGAGCATCCGCCACTCTGCGGACACCGTTGCCGCCTCATCCCCCTCTTTGTCCGGCTTCGCCGCCTTGGGCGCCGGGACCCGCTCCAGGCGGACCCGGCCCTTGGACGACTCGACCGTCACCGCCGTGACGTCGTCCTTCTCGACCTTGAGGATCTTCTTCTGGAGCTCCACCCGCTCCTCGCTGGACGGCAGCTTCCGCTCGTAGAACCAGATGAAGGCGCCCAGACCCAGGACGACGACGAGCAGGACGAGCAGCGTGCGCGGCTTCATGCCAGCCTCCGCCGCCGGCGGAAGAACACCAGGCCGCCCATGACGACCGCCAGGATGGGCAGGGCCGCCGCCAGCAGGTAGACCATGCGGATCTCGTCGCGGGTCAGCGTCAGCTTCACCTGCTCCGTCTTCTTCGGCGGGATGCCGAGCAGGGCCTCGCGCTCCACCAGCCAGTTGAGGGCGTTCGCCAGCAGCACCCCGTTGGCGGCGTTGGCCTGCAGGAGCTGGTTGGCGGCGAAGTCCGAATCGCCGAAGACCAGCAGCCGCATCGGCCGCTTGCCGGGAGCGGTCGAGCCGCTCTCGGCCACGGCTCCCAGGGCCACGGGTCCGGCCACGTCCTGGGGGTCCCGCCCGACCTTGTCGAGGTTCACGAGGTCCGTTTCACCCCAACCCTCGGGAGACGTGCGGAGCAGCTCGGTGACCTTGATGCCGGGGGCGCTCCCCGGCGCGATCGAGCGGACGACGCTCATCAGCACGGAGAGGCTCCCCTCGGCCAGCGCCCGGGTGATGGGATGATCGCCGTAGTCCTTGGAGAAGATCGTCTCCGGCCCGAAGAACGGCAGCGGGTTCGACGGGTCCACCACGATGTCCTGCCCGGCCTTGATGCCGTAGCGGGCGAGCCACCCTTCGAGCCCCGTGCTCACCAGGCCCACCGGCCCCGGTTTGGGGTCGAGCAGCACGAGCATCCGGCCGCCGTTGTTGAGATAGGCCGAAAAGGCGTCCAGCTCCGGCTGGACGAAGCTGCCCGTCGGGCCGGCGACGACCAGCAGGTCGGTCCCCGGCGGCACGCCGGGCTTGCCGAGCGAGCCCCACTCCGTGAGCTCGAAGTTGTCGCGCCCGAGGATCTGCTGGGCGCCGGCGAAGCCGCGCTCCCCCTGGTCGTCCAGGGAGCGTTCGCCGTGCCCGGTGGTGAAGAGGATCCTGGGCTTGCGCCCCTCGGAGAGCTGCAGGATGGCGCTGGTAAAGAGCTGCTCGCCCTTGTAGCCCGTCATCTGCGGCGTCCCCGTCGTCTGCACGCTCCGGAAGTCGAGCTCCGCGAGGTCGTTGCTGTCAATTACGCGCTTGTCGGCGCCGCTCGCGACGACGACGCCGGTGGTCGTGACGCCGTACCTCTGGACGAGCTGCTGGGCCTCGACCGGGTTCTTCTCGGCGTCCACGATCCGCACGTGGACCCGCGGGCTGGCGGCGCCGTAGCGGGCCAGCACCTCGCTCGTGGGCTTGTAGAGCTCGGCCTGCTGGTCGGGCGAGAGGAAGACGACGAAGTCGACGTCCTTCTTCAGCCCCTTCAGGACGTTCAGGGTCTTCTCCGACAGGCTGTAGAGCTGGTTGCTGGTCCAGTCGAAGCGCTTGTAGTACTTCCAGCCGAAGTAGTTGACGATCAGGAGCAGGGCGGCCAGCAGCAGCACGCCGGCCGACAGCGTCCCCGTCTTCACGAGCTGGCGGCGGTTCACTTGGGCCATCGCGTCATCTCCACTTCTTGTCTTCGAGCGCCCGGCTGGCCAGGAACAGGAAGAACAGGGTGCCCGAGAGGTAGAAGACCAGCCGGCGGGTATCCACGATGCCGCTCGCGAACTCGTCGATGTGGTTCCAGATGCTGACGTGGCCCAGGGCCTTCTTCGCCGCGTCGTTGTTCACCAGCTCCTCGAACACGCCGAGCAGGAAGAGCAGGAAGAGCATGGCGGCCGTCATCATCGCGGCCAGGAGCTGGCTGCGGGTCATGGCCGAGGAGAAGATGCCGATGGCGAGGAACAGCGAGCCGATCAGCAGGAGTCCCAGGTAGCCGGCGGCGATCGGGCCCCAGTCCACCGGCTCGTAGGCGGCGATCACGGCGCCGTAGGCCAGCGTCGGCAGCCAGAGGAAGCCGTAGAAGGCGAGCGCCGCCAGGAACTTGCCGCCGATCACCTGCCCCTCGGTCACGGGCGCCGTCATCAGCACCTCGATCGATCCCGAGCGCAGCTCCTCGGAGACCAGGCGCATGGTCAGCACCGGCCCGAGCAGCAGCAGCATCAGCCAGCTCGCCCGGAAGAAGTAGCCGAGCGGCGGCCCGCCCGCCGAGCGGGGATCGTTCAACTGCCCCACCAGGTAGACGAAGATGATGCCGTTGACGGCCAGAAAGAAGAACAGCACCACGTAGGCGAGCGGCGAGAAGAAATACGCCCGCAGCTCGCGGCGGAAGGTTGCCAGGATTCCGTTCACGAAACCACCTCCTGCGATTCCTGCAATTCCTGAGGCGGCGCAGGGGCGGCCTCGGCCGCGCCCTCCTGGGCCGCGTCGTGCGTCGTCAGGCGCACGAAGATGTCCTCCAGGGTCGCGCCGCGCTCCCGGCCGAGCTCCAGCAGCACCCAGCCCCGCTTGACGGCGGCATGGAACACGTCCTCCCGGGCATCGCTGCCGCGCTCGCACTCCAGCGTCCAAGCTCCAGGACCGCCGGGCTTCACCCCGACCACCCCCGGGATCCGCGCCAGCACCTCGCCGGCCTCCTCGGGGGCGTCCTTGAGGGTGAGCCGGATGCCGGGATTGCCCGTCCAGCTCTCGCGGAGGCTCTGCGGCGTGCCCTCGGCGATGATGCGCCCCCGGTCGATGATGACGACGCGGTCGCAGAGCAGCTCGACCTCGGGGAGGATGTGGGTGGAGAGGAGCAGCGTGTGCTCCCGACCGAGCTGCCGGATCAGCTCGCGGATGGAGATGATCTGCTTGGGGTCGAGGCCCACCGTCGGCTCGTCGAGCACGAGCACCTTGGGGTTGTGCAGGATGGCGGTGGCGAGACCCACGCGCTGGCGGTAGCCCTTGGAGAGGGTGCCGATGACCTGGTGCCGCACGTCGGTCAGCAGGCAGCGCTCGAGCGACAGAGGGATGGCCTGGCGCAGCTCGAGGCGGGAGAGGCCCTCCAGGCGCGCGCGGTAGGCCAAGTACTCGTCCACCCGCATCTCGGAGTAGAGGGCCACGTTCTCCGGCAGATAGCCCACCTGCCGCCGCGCCTCGCGGGGGGATTCGAACAGGTCCTTGCCGGCCACCGTCACATTGCCGCTGGTGGGCGGCAGGAAGCCGGTGATCATGCGGATCGTGGTCGTCTTGCCCGCGCCGTTCGGACCCAGCATGCCCAGGATCTCGCCCTCCTTGACGGAGAAGGAGATGCCGTCGACGGCCGTGAAGTCGCCGTAACGGCGGCTCAAGTTCTGCGCTTCGATCATGGATCCTCCTGAAGACGGACGTGCTCAGCCGCGGGATTTAGCAAAACGGGTGCCGTCGGAAAAGAAAAGGTTCTCGCCCGCAAACGTCGAGAAATCCACGAGATGCGCGGCGTTCCGGCGTCCGGAACGATTCCCTGGCGTGCCACTTTGGCGCGGTACCCGGCCCGATGCTATCCTGTTCCGCATGGCAGAGAAAGACAGGGCCTCGGGAATGAAGTCGGCGTACGAGCTGGCGCTGGAGCGCATGGAGAAGCAGGGCATCGAGCGGCCCCGCGAGGAGACCTTCGGCGACGAGCTGCGGGCGAAAATCGCGGAGGAGCGGAGCAAGGCGGAAGCGCGCATCGCGGAGCTCGAGATCCTCCACCAGAACCGCCTCAAATCGATGATGGACCCCGCCAAGCGGCAGGAAGAGGAAGAGGAGTACCGCCGCGACCGCCGCCGGATCGAGGACGATCGGGAGCGGAAGGTCGAGGAGCTGCGGACGAAAGGGTAGCGGAAGGGGAGGATACCGCCCTACCCCGCCCGCCCCGCCATCTCCACCAACAGCCCGGTCACGCTCTCGTGGTCCGGCACCAGGATCGGCTTGACGTTGGCCATGGTCAGCAGGTCCCGGTTCGCGGGCGCCAGGCGGAACCACTCCTCCTGGGTGAGGATGGCCCGGCTGGCGTAGAGGTCCCGGCGGTCCGGGATGGGCAGGCTCGCCAGCCAGTCGAGCAGGCGCGGGTCCCGCATCGAGCAGCCGACGAAGATCACGGGCCGGGTGCGCAGGTTGCGGTCGAGATGGTGCACCAGCCGAGGATAGGACGCCTCGAACGCCCGCAGGCTCGCCACCGCGCGGACGGCGGCCCGCCAGTCCCCCGGATCGCAGTGCAGCCGGATGATCTGGATGCCACCCCCGCCTTCGAGCACGTAGTCGTCCTCCAGGCAGTGCACCCCGAACGTGACCCCGGCTTCGTCGCAGGCGGCCTCGACCGTCTGGTCGTGGTTGGTCGTGAACAGGAGAGGGCAGATGCCCGCGCTGGCGAGGCGCGCCATGGCGGTGTGGATCGGCGCGAAGGGCCTCGGCTCGGCCACGCTCTCGTCGAGAACCCTGGCGAGCTCGGCCGCGCCCAGCTCGGCGACGAAGTCGGCGATCAGCGTAAAGCCGGCCTCCCGGGAATCGGGCAGCCTCGGCCGGAGGAGGGCCTCGATCATCGCCATCGTGGGGTAACCGGCCGCCGCGCTCGCTCCGGCGCCGATCCAGAGAATGGGATGGAGCCCTCCGTCCCGGTTCTGCTCCAGGAAACCGGCGAGAGCGTCGATCGGCTGCGGCAAGGCCTGTCCTCCCCTATCAGCTTTTCCCGTATCCAGCTTTTTCCAGTACCAGCTTGTCCTAAGCCGCATTGTAGGCCAATCGAACCCTCTAATCCCGGCCGAAGACCTCCCGGAACCGCCGCATCGCGTTGCCGCTGCCGCAAATGTAGACGGAGTCCTGGGGCTGAAAGCGGAAGCCGGGCTCGAACTCCACGATCACGTCGTCTCCGCGCTCGACGGCTACCACCGAGCAGCCGGTCCGCTCGCGGATGCCCAGCTCGGCTGGGTTGCGGCCGGCGAGCCCATCGGGAGCGACCTTCAGGACCTTGAGCTGCGGATCGACCGCCACCGACTCCTGCCCGAGCAGCTTCTTGGCCAGCATCTGGCCCGAGACCTGGCTGATCGACAGGGCGAAGTCGGCGCCGGCGCGATGGATGCGCTCTACGTTCTCCGCCTGGTTGACCCGGGCGATCACTGGCACCTCGGGCGCCAGGTCCTTCAGGATCACGGTGGCGAACAGGGTCGAGCTGTCCGTGTCGAGGGCCATGATCACGGCCTGGGCGTTCTTGACTCCGGCCGCCTCCAGGGTCTTGACGTCGAGCATGTCCCCCACCTGGTCCACCTCCGGACCGGGATTGCGATCGATCAGCCGGACCTCCTCGCCCACCACGCGCAGCAGCTCGGCGACCTTGCGCCCGACTTCACCGCCGCCACCGACCACGAACGGGCCCTCGCGGCGCAGGGCCACGGCGCCGCCGGCCAGATCGTGGAGACGGTCGATGCTGCCATGGCTCCCCACGACGACCAGGATGCCGTCCGGCGCCAGGCGCAGGCCGGAGCCGTCCGAGACCTCCAGCTCGCCGCCGACCCACTGGCCGATGACCGTGGCGCCCGTGTGCGCGCCGATGGCCGACTCGTCCAGCGTGCGCCCGGCGAGCGGGCTGTGGGGATGGACCCGGACCTCGGCCACCTCCAGGTTGCGGCCGAGCTGCTGGACGCCGCCCACCCGCGGGTTGATGCGGGCCGAGGCGCGGGCGGCGAGAGCGGCGCCCAGGATGTGGCGGGGCGTGAAGACGGACGTGGCGCCGGCGAGCATCATGGGGCGGCGGTGGAACGGCTCCTCGACCAGCGCCAGAATGGGCCCCCGGTAACCGAGCTGCCGGGCCGACAGGCTGAGCGCGGCGTTCTCGTCGTCGCTGCCGTTGGCGATGATCGCCCGGGCGCTGAGCAGCCGGGACGTCTCCAGCGCCCCGTTGCCCAGGCCGCGATGGATGACCTTGACGCCGCTCTCGACGAGGCGCCGGGCCTGCGGTTCGTCCTCCTCCAGCACCAGCGTCGGCACCTTGGCCTCGGCCAGCTCCTGGAGGAGCGTTTCGACCCCCGGCCCATAGCGGTAGATCACCGCGTGGCCTTCGAGCGTCTTGTCCGCCTCCTGGGGCAGGCGGGTTTCGAACCGCTCCTCGAGGAAGGGGATGAGATAGATCGGAAAGATCAGGAACACCAGGAAGACGCCAAGGAACTGGACGACCACCACCAGCAGCACCATGGCCGGATGGCCCCACCTGGCGTCGGCGCCGTAGCCGGTGGTGCTGAGCGTCTCGGCGGCCCACTCCAGGCTCTGCCAGAACGTGCGCGGCTTTCCCTCCAGGAGCGCCATGCCCCACATGTAGAGGAAGGCCGAGGCCAGGACCGTGAGGAGCAGGCCGAGGATCAGGACGGCAAGACGCCGCCGGGAACGCCGCATGGGGGGATTGTATGGCGAGGACGAACTTTAATGATCCCTAATAGGGCATGTCGTCTTCATCCAGGCCGAAGTGGTGTCCCAGCTCGTGAACCACCGTGTCCCGGACCTCGCGGATGACCTGCCGGCGGTTGTCGCAGCCGCGCAGGATGGGCCCGCGGTAGATGATCACCCGGTCGGGCATGGCGGCCTGGTAGAAGGTGTCGCGGTCCGCCAGCGGCACGCCCTGGTAGAGGCCGAAGAGCTCCTCGTCGGGCTCGATCCCCAGGGCTTCGAGGTCCTCCGGGTCCGGCTCGTCCTCCACCATCACGGCCACGTTCTCCAGCAGATCGGCGAACTCCTCGGGCAGGCCTGCCAGGGCCTGCTCGACCAGGGCTTCGAACTCTTCGGGAGGGATGCGCATGAGGCCTCCAGCCTATCAATCCTGAGAGCGCCCGAGAGCGACTCGCGTTAGACTGCGGACATGACCGTGCGGCTCGACAAATGGCTCCATGTAGCCCGCGTTCAAGACCCGTGTACCCAGGCGACCCACGCGGTCGACCTCAACCGCGTGCGGGTCAACGGCCAGACCGCCAAACCCCACCGCAGCCTCGTTCCCGGCGACCGGCTCGACGTGCAGATCGGGGACTGGAACCGCATCCTCATCGTCAAGGAGCTGCGCGACAAGCCCGTGTCCAAGGAAGAGGCGCGCACCCTCTACGAGGACCAGAGCCCGCCCCGCCCCACGGCGGACCCCCTCCAGCGCCTCCTCCGCCGTCCGCCGGTGCTCCGCGAGGCAGGGGCCGGCCGCCCCACCAAGAAAGAGCGGCGGGACATGGAGCGCTGGGAAGAGGGCGACGACCCTCTGGACCTCTGATCCTCCAGATCCTCCGTCGGACAAAAAAGGGCGCGGGTCGGAGAGCTACCCCAAGCCCTGCGCCAATCAGAGGAAGTTACCCGACAAGGATGATCCTCTTCGGATGTTTTGTCAATATTTTGTCTATATTAAGGACCGGCAACATCCTTGACACTGCTTAGACCGCGCTGCTACTCTCGCTGACGATGCCGATCAACCGTTCGAGCTCCAATCCTCCTCGCCACCCCATCGGCGTCGTGGCCCGGCGTACAGGCTTGAAGCCGGATCTCATCCGTGCCTGGGAGAGGCGCTACGGCGCCGTCGAGCCCGGGCGGACGGACACGCGGCGGCGCTCCTATTCGGACGCGGACATCGAGCGCCTCCTCCTCCTGCGCCGGGTGGTGGGCACGGGCCATGGGATCAGCCAGGTGGCCGGGCTCTCGAACGAGGAGCTGGAAGGCATGATCGCGGCCGAGCCCGCTCCCCCCGCGGCACGGCAGCCGGCACCGGTGTCCGCCGACGGCACCGACCTCGAAGAGCTGGCCGAGGGCTTCCTGGGCCGCTGCCTGACGGCGGCGCAGCGCCTGGACGTGCGGGAGATGGAGATCCAGCTCGACCGAGCCTCGGTCGCGTTCAGCCGTACCCACCTGCTCGAGCAGCTGCTCGTGCCGCTGATGCACCGCATCGGCGACCTCTGGCATCAGGGGGCCCTGCGGCCCATCCACGAGCACATGGCCTCCTCGGTGGTGCGCTCCTTCCTCGGCGGCATGCACGGCGCCTACCGGGCCGAGCTCTCGGCGCCCCACGTGGTGGTCACCACGCCGGCGCGGCAGCACCACGAGCTCGGCGCCCTGCTGGCCGCGGCCACCGCCGCCGGCGAGGGCTGGCAGGTCACCTACCTGGGCCCGGAGCTGCCGCCGGAGGAGATCGCCGCCGCCGCTCTCCAGAAGGGCGCCCGGGCCGTGGCGCTCAGCATCACCTATCCGCCGGACGATCCGCTGCTGATGGACGAGCTCCGGCGGCTGCGCCGCCTCCTGGACAGCCGCACCGCCCTGCTCGTCGGCGGCCGTTCCGCATCCGCGTACGCCCAGGTGCTCCAGGAGATCGGCGCCCACCGCGTCGACGACCTCGCCTGTCTGCGGCGGGAGCTGGAAAACCTGCGCTCCATGCCCGACAGCCGCACGCCCTGACCTCATCACGGGGCCATGCCGCCCATAGATGTGGCACGCCTTATGGTGCGCACAGCGCACCCTACGGGACGGAGAGCGCCTCTTACCTGAACATAAATATGGACAACATATTGACAGCCGAGATCTACTCCCCTAAGCTCACTTCCTCGTGAACGAACGCCGAACTCTCCTTTCCGGTTCCCTGGAGCAACTCTCGGTCCCCGATCTGCTGCAGACGGCGGAGGCGAACCGCCGCAGCGGTGTCGTCCAGCTCACGGGCCCGTCCGGCACCGGCACGATCTGGCTGCGGGATGGCCGGGTGGTGGACGGCGAGACCGCGAGCGGCCGCCGCGCCGCGGACGCCATCTACGAGATGGCGTTCTGGGAAGAGGGGGACTTCGAGGCGGACTTCACTTCCGTCGCCGTGGAGGAGAAGATCTTCCAGCCCACCTCCGGCCTGCTCCTGGAGGCCATGCGGCGCAAGGACGAGGCGTTGCGCAACGCAGCGCCGCCCCATGCCGCGATGCCCGATCCGCCGCCCTCTCCTCCCCGGCCGCTGCTGGCCGTGCATCGCGGCCTGACCCTGGTCAACGTGGCCGCCTCGTACGCCTCCGAGCACCTCGAGCCCGCGCTCCTCGCCAACCGGCTGGAGGAGACGCGGCGGGCGCTCCTGGTGGAACATCCGCTCCTGGAGGCCTACCGGGTGAACCCCGGCGGCGCGGTCTCCGCCGGTCCCGAAGCGGCGCGGGAGGAGACGGAGGCGACCGTGCGGGCCGTTTCGCGCTGGCTGGCGCGGTTCTTCGCCACCCTGGAGGGCGCCATGCCCGGCCGCTTTCCCCTCGGCAAGCTCCGCCAGATCACGGAGGCGGTGCAGGTAGACCTGGAATCCCTCGGTTTCAATCGCGAGCTCGGCTTCGAAGCCGGGCGTGGGGAGTAAGCGCCATGCAAGACGACCTCTCGGCCCTGTCGGCCGCCGAAATAGACGCCCTGCCCTTCGGCTACATCGCCCTGGCGGCCGACGGCACCATCCGCAAGTACAACCGCTACGAGGCGGACCTGGCGCGCAAGGACCCGCAGGAGGTGCTCGGGCGCAACTTCTTCCGCGAGGTGGCGCCCTGCACGCAGGTCCAGGAGTTCGAGGGACGCTTCCGCGAGCTGGTGGCGGGCGGCGGCAGCGAGGCGGCCCTGACCTTCGACTTCGAGTTCGGCTTCCGCCATGGCCGCCAGGGCGTGCGCATCGGCTTCGTGCGCTCGCCGCTCGGCAACGAGGTCATCGTCACCATCAACCGCCGGCGGCAACTGGACCTCGCCCTGTCGCCCGCGCTGACGCCCGACGCCACCCGGGGGACGCTGGCCGACGCCGTTGGGCTGCCGGTCACCGCGCTCAACGAGGACTTCTGGCGCTCGCTCTACACCCTCTGGGAGCATGCCCCGGTGGAGCGGCGCCGCGAGTCGCTGCACCGCCTGGGGCACGAGTGGGGGCTCCGGCACGCGCGCCGCGTCGAGCGGCTCATCCAGCGCCAGCATGGAGTGACCCTGCGGGAAGCCGAGCTCCAGATGGCGCTCGAGTGCCTTTCCGGCTCGCTCGCCCTCCTCGGGCTCGGACGCTTCGACGTCGACTTCGGTCTGCGCCAGAAGGGGCTGCTCCCGATCGACCATCACCACAGTCCGTTCGCCCGCATGCTCGCCGACCGGGAGGAGCCCTGCTGCGATCCCATCGCGGGCCTCCACGCCGGTTTCCTCTCCCACCTCTCGGGCCGCCCGCTCGCCGCCGTCGAGGTCCACTGCGGGCGTGCCCCGGGCGAGCCCTGCCGTTTCGTGGTCGGCACCGAGAGCCGGCTGGAGCGGCTCCTCCATCCGGCGGAGGGATCGGCCGACGCCTCCCTGCTCGTCGAGCTCCAGGGATTGCCTGCGGCGGAGGCGGCACGGTGAAACAGTCCGAAGCCGGCGAGACCCGCCCAACCCTGGGCGAAATCGTGAACGAGGTCCGCTGGGACTATGACCCGGCCCAGCGGCTGCTCTCGCCGCTGGTGCCGGCGGCGAAGTATTTCGAGGAGTTCCCCTGGAACGGCGAGCCCGAGGACGAGCCCGCGGCTCCGGGCGGTCCCCCTCCCGTCCGCCGCGATCAATCCTGAGCTCTCCCCTCCGCCCCTCTGGACGCGCGGTTCTCCCCCCTCGACAGCCGTGTCTCCCCCCGGAACCTGGGGTTCTCCCCCTTTGACGTGGGGTTCTCCCCCCTCGAAGTGGGGTTTCCCCCTCTCGACGCGCGGCTCTCCCCCCGGGACTTGCGGTTCCCCCCTCCACGCGCGGGGTTCTCCCCCCTGAGCTTTTGCTTCTCCCCTCGCGGGGGGAAAAGCCGGCGGCCAAGGGGGGGACTCTCCCCTTTGAAGGGGAGGACTCCTCGGCGGGAGGGGATTAGTTGCCGAGAAACTCGCCGATCGGCGCGAGCGGCTCGCTGTGGTCGCAGAAGATCTTGAAGACCACCATGATCGGCACCGCGAGAACGGCGCCCGCGATTCCCCACAGCCAGCCCCAGAAAGTCAGCCCGAGGAAGATCACCACCGGGTTCAGCGTCAGCCGACGCCCGAGGATCATGGGGGTGAGCAGGTAGCTCTCCAGGATGTTCAGGATGACGAAGGCGCCGGGAGCCATGAGGGCGTGGGGCAGATCGTCGAAGGTGAGGAAGCCGACCATCGCCAGCACGGCGATCATGACGATGGCTCCCAGGTAGGGAATGTAGTTGGTGACCGCCGCCAGCACGCCCCAGAGGAGCGGGTTGGGAACGCCGATCAGCGACAGGATGCCCCACACGGCGAGCCCCAGGATGGCGTTGATGACGGTGATGGTGGCGAGATAGGCCGAGACCTCCGTCTCGATCTCGCGCGCGATGTCCACCGCCCGCTTCTTGTCCGCGAGCCTGGGCAGGACCTTGATCAGCTTGCGCAGGAACATGTCCCCCGCGGCGAGCAGAAAATACAGCAGGATGAACATCACCACGCCGTTGGCGATGAGGTCGGTCGTGCGGCTGAACATCCGCTCGCCCAGGGTCTCCGTGGTGACGGCGACCTTCGCCGGCTCCTTCGTCCCCCCCACCTTGGCCATCTTCTCCATCTGCGCGGTCGCCTTGCTCACGGTCTGCACGGGCTTCTTGAGGTCGCGGAGCTTGCTCTCCATCTTGCGCAGGCTCCGGGGCGCCTGCTGCACCCACTGATAGGCGGGAGTAGCCAGCTGATAGATGCCCAGGCCAAGGGCGCCCAGCAGGCCGAAGACCAGCAGAGCGGCGCTCAGAGCTTCCGGGACGTGCAGCTTTTTCAGCCAGCGCACCGGCGGGCTGAGCAGAAAGCTGAGCAGGAAGGCCAGGACGATGGGGAGGAAGAAGGCCCGGGCCAGGTAAAGCGTGTAAAAGGCGGCCAGAATGAACAGCCCGCTGAGGGCGAGGGGTCCGGCGCCGGCGTCGCGGAGCCGTTTGATGTCGGGGCTGGGGCGCTCCTCCTCGGGAGGCTCGTTGCGGATGGCTTCCAGCATGGCGCACCTCGCGCAGGCCCGGCCATCACCCGAGCCTGGGATCCAGGCGCGCCGGGCACGGGCGACGAGAGGATTCTATGGCGGGCGGGCGCTTCAGGCGCGCCGGACCAGCCCCATGACCAGCGAGATCACGAAGACCACCAGGAACAGCACGAAGAGGATCTTGGCGATTCCCGCCGCGCCGGTAGCGATGCCGCCGAATCCGAAGACGGCCGCGATCAGCGCGACGATCAGGAAAATCAGTGCCCATCGCAACATAGAGGTGCTCCTCCTATACGAGACCGGGCCTTTCCCGGCAGGGATGTAAAGAAAGGGCCAGAGGCACACATGGCAAGCGTTTACAGGGATGTCACCGCCTCTGGCTGCTCATAGGTATTTGCAACTCACGTGCCAGAAGCTCGAATCAGCCGCTGGATCCCCTCCAGCGTGTCCGCCTGATCGGGCCGCTTGTCGGTGCGCCAGCGGGCGATGCGGGGAAAGCGCACGGCGATGCCGGACTTGTGGCGGGGCGACAGCGCGATGCCTTCGAAGGCCAGCTCGAAGACCTGCTCGGGCTCGACGGAGCGCACGGGTCCGAACTTCTGCAGGGTGTGGCGACGGATCCAGCCGTCCAGGCTCAGGATCTCCTGGTCCGAGAGCCCCGAGTAGGCCTTGGCGATGGGCACCAGCTCGCCGCCGTTCCACACGGCGAAGGTGTAGTCGGTGAACAGGTTGGCCCGCCGGCCGTGCCCGGGCTGGGCGTAGATCAGCACGGCGTCGACGGTGAAGGGCTCGATCTTCCACTTCCACCAGTCGCCGCGCCGGCGCCCCGTGCGGTAGGGGGAGGCCAGCCGCTTCAGCATCAGCCCCTCGACGCCGCGCCCCCGGGCCTCCTCCCGCGCCTGGGCGAGATCTTCCCAGGTGGCGGCGTCGACGCGCGGCGAGGTCAGGAAGAATGGGCGTCCGCGCTCCAGCAGACGCTCCAGGTCCCCCCGCCGCTCGGCCAGGGGCCGTTCCCGGGCGTCCTCTCCTCCGATCTCCAGGAGGTCGAACGCCAGGAAGACGGCCGGGGCCTCGGCCAGCACCTTCTCCGTCAGCTTCTTGCGGCCGATGCGCCGCTGCAGCACGGCGAACGGCAGCGGCTGGCCGTCGCGCCAGGCCAGGATCTCGCCGTCGAGCACCGTGCCGTCCGGCAGCAGCGACGCCGCCGCGCGGGTCAGCTCGGGGAAGCGCTCCGTGATCAGCTCCTCGCCGCGCGACCAGAGATGGAGGACGCCACCCCGCCGGATGAGCTGCGAGCGGATGCCGTCCCATTTCCATTCCGCGAGCCACTCCGCCGGCTCGCCCAGGGAATCGACCGGCTGCTCCAGGGGCGAGGCCAGGTAGAAGGGATAGGGGCGCGAGCCGTCCTCCTCCCCCTCGGCGCCGGGCGACAGCAGCCCCAGGTAGAACGCGGCCGTGGGCTCCCAGGTGCCCATCAGGCGATGGGCGAGGGTGGGCTGGGGCACGCCGGCCACCTGGGCGAGCGCCCGCTCGACGAGCGTCTGCGAGACGCCGACCCGCAGCTCGCCCGTCAGCAGCTTGTTGAGCACGAACGTCTCCCAGCGCGGCAGCCCCCGCCACCAGCCGGTCACCCGCTCGCGCTGCTCCTCGACCGGCAGGGCGCGCAGGGGCAGGAGCCGCTCCGTCATCCAGCGCGAGAGCGGCAGCTCGGGGGCGGGCTCGGTCTCGCCCCGGCCGTCCAGCACCAGGGAAATCGTCTCCGCGAGATCCCCCACGCTGGAGTACGAATCCTCGAACAGCCAGTCGGGAACGCAGGCCTCCTCCATGGCCCAGGCCGCCAGGAGGCGCCCCTGAAGGAAGCGCTTGAGCCGCCGGCCGGTGAGGAACCACACGGCCCAGGCGGAGTCCTCGGGAGGGGCGGACGAGAAGTAGGACGCGAGGGCCGCGACCTTCTCGTTGGTGGAGGTCGTGCGGTCCAACGCTTCGTACAAAGCGGCGAACCTCTTCAATCTTCCGTCTCCCCCTCGAAAGGCGTCGAAAGCGGCGCGGCCGGCCGGCCCTTCTCACGGAGGTAGCGCGCCAGCGGCTCGGCGTAGCCGTGGGTGGTCAGCACCCGCTCGGCCCCGGTCTCCTCGATGGTCCGCAGGAGGTCCGGCCAGTCGGCGTGGTCGGACACCACGAAGCCGCGGTCGAAGCCGCGCCGCCGGCGGGTGCCGCGCACGCGCATCCATCCCGAGGCGAAGGCCGTGCTGGCGGGGCCGAAGCGGCGCATCCAGGTCGAGCCGCCGGCCGCCGGCGGGGCCAGCACCAGCTCGCCGGCGAAGGACTGCCCGCGCGCCGTCTCGGCAACGGGCCGGGTGGGGAGCATCTCCACCCCCGCCGACCGGTAGCACTCGTTGAGCGCCTCGATGGAGCCGTGGACGAACACCGTGCGGTCGGTGAGCCGGGCCAGCTCGCCGAGGATGCGCTGGGCCTTGCCGAGGGCGTAGCAGAAGAGCACGGAGGCGCGGCCGGCCTCGCGGTTGGCATCCCACCAGTCGAGGATCTCGCGGGCCACGGCGCCGGTGTCGTCCCAGCGATAGATCGGCAGCGCGAACGTGGCTTCCGTGATGAACGTATGGCAGGCGACCGGCTCGAAGGCCTCGCACGTGGGGTCCGCCCGGCGCTTATAGTCTCCCGAGAACACCCAAACCTCGCCGCCCCGCTCCACCCGCACCTGCGCCGAGCCCAGGATGTGCCCGGCGGGATGAAAGGACACCGCCGTCTCCCCCACCCGCACCGTCTCGCCGAACGGCACCCCCTCGATCCGCGCATCCGCGCCGATCCGCCGCCGCAGGACGGGCACGGAAGCCGCCGCCGCCAAGTAGGATCCGCTCCCACCCCGGGCATGGTCGCCATGAGCGTGCGAGATCACGGCCCGCTCGACCGGCTGCCAGGGATCGACGTGAAATCCCCCGGCCTCACAGAACAGGCCGCGGTCGTCGGTACGCAGCAGGGGCGGGGCGGTCATCGCATCCCAGGTCCTGCATGTTGCCTGCCGTTTGCCAATCATCCACGGCGTGGATGATAATCATCCACGGCATGGATAATTTACAGGTTCTGCCGCGACTGCTGCACAAGCCTCTGGAGCTGGCCCTCCGGACGTTTCCCGTGGCCGTGGTGACCGGGTCTCGCCAGACGGGCAAGAGCACGCTCGTACGATCCCTGCCCAAGGAACCGCAACGCTCGTACCTGACGCTCGACAACCTGGAGGTGCTGGACCGGGCGCGGCGGGAGCCTGAGGCGCTGGTCAGGAGCGCCGAACGGCTGACGCTGGACGAGGTGCAGCGCTCGCCGGATCTCCTGCTGGCCGTCAAGCGCGCCGTCGACGAGGAGAAGGCGCCGGGGAAGTTCCTGCTGACGGGCTCGGCCAACCTCCTGCTGATGCAGCGGATCTCCGAGTCCCTCGCTGGCCGGGCCGCCTATCTCACCCTCTGGCCGATGACCCGCCGCGAGCAGCTCGGAGCGGGAGCGGCCGGAGCCTGGAGCCGCCTGTTCGACTCCGAGGACCGCGCCTGGGGAGACCTCCTGGCCGCCGAGAGCACCGAGCCAGAAGACTGGCGCGCCCTGGCTCGCCGAGGCGGCTATCCGATCCCGTCCCACGAGTTGGAGGACGCGGAGACGCGCGCACTCTGGTTCGACGGCTACACCCGGACCTATCTGGAGCGCGACCTCCAGGAGCTGTCGACCGTAACCTCGCTGGTGGATTTCCGGCGGCTGATGCGCGCGGCCTGCCTCCGGCTGGGCAACCTGGTCCAGCAGACCGAGATGGGCCGCGACGTGGGCCTGCCCCAGTCCACGGTCCACCGCCACCTGGCGCTCCTGGAGACCTCGTACCAGCTCGTGCGGGTGCCGGCCTACGCGGTCAACCGCACCAAGCGCCTGCTCAAGACGCCCAAGCTCTACTGGTGCGACACGGGTCTCGCCCTCCATCTGGCCGGCGAGACCGAGCCGCGCGGCGCGCACCTCGAAAACCTCATCCTCGCCGACCTGCTGGCGTGGCGGGACTCCCTGGTCCCCCATCCGGAGATCCTCTACTGGCGGACCGTCGGCGGCGAAGAGGTGGACTTCGTCATCGAATGGAAGGGAAGGGTCTTGCCGATCGAGGTCAAGGCCACCTCCCAGCCGCGCCTCGCCGACGCCCGGGGGCTCCTCGCCTTCCGCGCGGAGTACCCCGACCTCTCCCGCGCCGGCCTCCTCCTCCACACCGGCACCGAGACGGGCTGGATCGCCGACGGCGTGCTCGCCGCTCCCTGGTGGCGGGTGATCTGAAGCCGGCTACTCCATCTCCCGCAGGAACTGGAGGAACTTCTCGATCTGAGCCCGGTAGAGCGGCCTGAGCTCCAGCGTTTTGCGCAGGACGACCCGGAGCCTGAGAGGGTCCAGATCCAGACCGTACATCGTGCGGAAGACGTGGCGGAAGCGGAGCATCTCGTCAAGCCGGTCGTACGCCTCGGCGTCGATCACCGCCGGGCGGAGAGGCGTCAGGTCCAGTCGCATGCGCTGCAGGAGCTGCCGATGCCAGCCGGCCTTGTCTAGTTGGTTCTCGAACGAGGCCGCGATGTTCCGGAAGATGTTCTCGAACGCGGTGTAGAGGCTGTGCAGCCGGTAGGCAGCGACGATCAGCGCCTCCTGGGGCTCATCCTCCTTCAGCTCAGGAGAGCCGAGGGCCTCGTAAAGGCTGGCGATGGCTTCCAGGTCATTCTGGATGTTGCGTTCCAGGACCAGGAACTTCTCGTTCATAGCAGAGCTCCCCAGAGGCTTCTACCGCCCGCGCGACCGCGCCCACCCGGGGCCGGAGATCGACGTTCCTCTCGAGCGCCTCCTCCAGGGTCCGCCAGAACGGAGTCTCCACTTCAATATCGTCGCAGTCGATTGCCACGTCAACGTCGGAATCCGGCCGGAAGCGGTCCGGCTGAAGGAGGGACCCGAAGAGGTGGACGGCCCGGATCGCCGGGAAAGCGGGAGCCGACTGGCGGATGGCTCCTCTCGCCTGCTCCAGCACCCGGAGTCGCAGCCCCTCCCGCTCCTGCCGGACCGTCCTGTCCCGGCGGGCGTGGTATTCGCGGTAGGGCAGGAGCGCGGCTTCGTCCATCACGTGACAGTGTATCCCGCTACGCGAACAGCCAGAGCTGCTCGATGCGCTCCCGCACCAGGTTCGAGGCGGTGACGCCGAGCAGGCGCACGGGCCGGTTCGGGGCCTCGGTGCGGCGCAGCAGATCCTTGGCGCAGCCGGCGATGGTGGCGCCGTCGTAGACCGGCACGGCGAAGGTCCGCGACCGGGTGAGGGTGGTGAAATCGGAGTAGCGCAGCTTCAGGGTCACCGTGCAGCCGGCGAGCCCGCGATGGGTCAGGGACTTGGCCAGCTCCTCGGCCATGCGGTCCACCTCCTGCTCCATCTCGGCGAAATCGGTCAGGTCCTCGGCGTAGGTGTTCTCCGTCCCCAGGCTTTTCCTCTCCTGATGGGTCTCCACCGGCCGGTCGTCGATCCCCCGGGAGAACTCGAAGAGGATGCGGCCGTGCTTGCCGAAGCGGTCGGTGAGGACCTCCGGCGGCAGGCCGCGCAGGTCGGCTACCGTCCGCGCTCCCAGGTCGTTCAGGGCCTTCTCGGTCGCGGGCCCCACGCCGTGCAGCCGGCGCACGGGCAGCGGATCGAGGAACGCCTGCACCTTGCCGGGCGGCACCACCGTCAGGCCGTCCGGCTTGTCGAAGTCGGACGCGATCTTGGCGATCAGCCGGTTGGGCCCCACCCCGACGCTCACCGTCAGCCCCCGCTCCTCGCGCACCCGCCGCCGAATCTCCTTCGCCACCGCCGTGGCGGTGCCGGCCTCGCCCAGGTGGTCGGTGACGTCCAGGTACGCCTCGTCGATCGACACCGCCTGCACCAGCGGCGTGAGCTCGTGGTAGATGGCGAAGATCTTCTCGGACTCCCGGGAGTAGCGGCGAAAGTCGGGGGGGATGAAAATCGCGTCCGGGCAGAGCCGCCGGGCGCGCGAGGAGGGCATGGCCGAGTGGACGCCGAAGCGACGCACCTCATAGCTCGCGGCCGCCACCACTCCCCGGCTCTCCGGCCGGCCGCCGATCACGACCGGCTTCCCCTGCAGAGACGGATCGTCCCGCATGTGCACGGCGGCATAGAAGCAGTCCATGTCGCAGTGCAGGATACGACGGCTCCGTTCCGGCTCGCTCTCGGCTTGCTCGGGTCGCACGAGCGTAGCTTAGCGCGAAACCCGCCGCATTTGCGCCCCTAATCGGGCTCCGTGAAGCGTCCGTAAGCTAACTCTTGTGGTGTGTCCAGGGCTCAAGACGGTAAAATGGATGGGAATTCACCAACTTGCCGGATGCCGCAGCGGGAAAGCCGGCATGGGAGGAAGGGTCGGAGCGAGCGTCGAGAGCCGCCCAGATTGAAACCAGGATGAGCCCTTCCCCCGATTCAGGCCGCTCGACGCCGCGCCCTCGCCGAGGTGTGTCCAGAGCCTTTCCAGCCATTCTCGCGGTTCTCCTCTGTGGGGCCGGGACGCCTCCCATGGCCCGTCCGTCCCTCGTGGACGGTCTGGCCCTGAAGGGGGAGATCCGCGGCGGGGAGGTTCACGACTACCCGGTCGAGCTTCAGGCGGGGCAGTTCCTGCGGGTTTTCGTTCAGGAAGACGGGATCGATCTCGCTCTGCGCCTACTGGATCCGCAGGGGACCGCCGTCGTCGTTACGGACAGCTTGGGCCGTGGCCGTGCCGAGGCGAAGGAAGACCTCGCTGCTCTCGTGGACCGGACCGGCACCTATCGTCTCCAGGTGATCGCCGGGGGCCACGACGACGGCCGATATCTCCTGACAGTCGAGGGACCCAGGACGCCCACGGAAGAAGACGGCGTCCGGGCGGAAGCGGTGAAGTGGACCCGTACAGGGATGGTCGAGCCGGAGGCGAACAAGGAGGAGCGGCTCCGGTCTCTCGACCGCGCCCTCGCGCTCTGGCAAAGCCTCCACGAAGACAGGAAGTCGGCCGAGATCCTCTTAGCCCGGGGCACTCAGCGGTTGGCGCTCTCGCAATACGACCTGGCCCTCGCGGACCTCCAGCAGTCCGCGGAGCTCTGGGCTCGGCAACCCGGCAGGGTGGCCAGAATCTACCGCGTCTCGTCGCTGACCAACGTGGGACGTTGCCTGCAAAATACCGAACGCTCCGACGAGGCGCGAAAAGCGCACGAGCAGGCCCTGACGCTCGCGAGCGACTTGGACGCTCCGGATCTCCAGGCGGAGAATCTCAACCTGCTCGGCTCTCTCGACTTGGAGGAGGGCGAGCTTCGGAGAGGGCTCGGGCGTCATATCGAGGCCCTCGAGCTCGTTCGGCAGACCGAAGACCGTGCGTTCGAATCCCGCATCCTTAACAATATCGCCGATGCCTACGAGCAGCTCGGCGAAGCGCAAAAGGCTCTCCAATATCTTCAGGAAGCCTTGTGGCTCGCCCGCGGTCTCTCGAACCAGAAGGACGAAGTGGTCTCTTCGAACAACCTCGGCGATATCTACAGGGTGCTCGGCGATTGGGAAAAAGCCTTCGAGCTTTACCAGTATGCCGCGAAGCTGAGCCAATCCTCCGGAAAAGACCGTGAGCTCGAAGCCAAAGTCCTGATCAACCTGGCGGCCGCTTACCGCCGGCATCTGGGACAGATCGAGCAGGCCCGAAAAACCCTGGAGCAGGCGCTCGCCATCGGGCGCGGGCTGAAGAGTCCGGAGGTCCAGACCTTCGCGCTGGTGAACCTGGCGGCTCTCGAGCTGGAGGCGAAGCGCCCCGCCGAAGCCGTGAAGCACGCCCGCGAGGCCGTCACCCTGGGAAAATCGCTCGAACAACAGAGCTGGTCCCACTACGCGCTGGGCCGGGCTCTCCGGGAGCTGGGCGACGCGGCGACGGCGCGGACGGAGCTGGAGAAGGCGCTCGACCTCTCGCACCGGCGGGGAGACCGGGGCACCGAAGCCGAGATCGGCCTGGCCCTGGCCGGAGTCGAGAGAGACCGGGGCGATTTCTCCGCCGCGCTCTCGCGCATCCGGTCTTCGATCGAGTTGATCGAGTCGCGGCGCGCGGGAGTCGTCAGCCCGGAGCTGCGGACCTCCTTCCTGGCTTCGAAGCAGGACCATTACGAGCTCCAGATCGACACCCTGATGGCCCTCCACTCGGCCAAGGGAGCCGAAAAGCAGCTCATGGCGGAGGCCCTGCGTGCCAGCGAGCAGGCCCGGGCCCGGGGGCTCCTGGAAATCCTGAACGAGTCCAGCGCGGAAATCCGGACGGGCGCCGATCCCGTCCTCATCGAGCGGGAGCGGGCGGCCCGGGAAGAATTGAACGCCCGCGACTGGTACCGCCGGGAGCTTCTCTCCGTCGAGAAGCCCGACCGCACGAAGCTCGCCGAGGCCGATCAGAGACTCGAAGAGGCGCTCGACGAGTATCAGAAGGTACAGGTCAAGCTGAGGGAGGGCAGCCCGCGCTACGCCGCCTTGACCCAGCCCCAGCCCCTGGACGTCACGGAGATCCAGCGCCAGGTCCTCGACGGGAAAGCCCTGCTGCTCGAATACGCGCTGGGAGCGAAGCGGAGCTACGTCTGGGCCGTCGGGCCCAATTCCCTCGAGAGCGTCGAGCTGCCCGAGCGCGAGCGGATCGAAAAGACGGCCCGCCGTTACTACGAGCTGCTCACCGTGCGGAACAACCGCCTTCCCGGCGAGGCCCTGCCGGCCTGGAAGAAGCGAATCCTGCAGGCCGACGCCGAGGCCGACAAGGTCGCCCGCGAGCTTTCCCTGCTGATCCTCCAGCCGGTCGAGAAGCTATTGGGCGACCGGCCGCTGCTGATCGTGGCCGACGGAGCGCTCCAGTACATCCCGTTCGCCGCCCTGCCGGTTCCGTCGACTGGAGAGCCCCTCATGGTCCGGCATGACGTCGTGAACCTGCCGTCGGCTTCGGCGCTGGCCGTTCTGCGCCGGGAGCTGCGGGGCCGCGTCCCGGCTCCCCTGACCCTCGCCGTCTTCGCGGACCCGGTGTTCGATCTGAAGGACAAGCGGTTCCTGCCCGGCCTCGACAAGGCGGACCGGATGAAGCTGACCCAGAAGACCTCCACCCAGAGAGGGGGGGACGACCTCGACCTCTCCGCTCTTCGCAGGCTCCCCTTCTCGCAGAGAGAGGCGGACACCATCTCGGACTTCGTCGCGCCGGGCAAGGTGTTCAAGGCCGTCGGTTTCGCCGCCTCCCGGGCCACCGTCGCGGCCGGAGGGCTGGAGGCCTATCGGAACGTGCACTTCGCCACGCATGGAGTCATCGACAGCCGCCATCCCGAGCTCTCCGGGCTCGTGCTCTCCCTGTACAACAAGGAAGGCGAGCGCCAGGACGGCTTCCTGCGCCTCAACGACATCTACAATCTCCACCTCGACGCCGATCTCGTCGTGCTCTCGGCCTGCCGGACGGCTCTCGGCAAGGAGATCCGCGGCGAGGGCCTGGTCGGGCTGACGCGCGGCTTCATGTACGCTGGCGCCTCCCGCGTGCTGGCGAGTCTCTGGAGCGTCGAGGACCGAGCCACCGCGGAGCTGATGGGGAGTCTGTACCGTGGCATGCTCCGCGAGGGGCTGTCCCCCGCCGCGGCCCTGCGCAAGGCCCAGCTCGAAATGGCGAAGAACCCGAGTCACAAGTCTCCTTATTACTGGGCCGGCTTCTCCCTCCAGGGAGAGTGGAAGTGACCCGGAGCAAGGAAGACAGCGGCGAGACCAGGACGGCGAAACCCCAGGGGCTGACGCGCGAAGGCTTCGACGCCCTGCTTGCCCAGCTCGATCCCGACCGGGAGAAAGCCGGAGAGCGCTACGAGACCATCCGCCGCAAGCTGGTCCGCCTCTTCGAATGGCGGGGGTGCGACGGCGCGGCGGACCTGGCGGACGAGACGATCAACCGGGTCGCCCGCCGCATGGCGGAAGGGATCGAGCTGAAATCGGCCGATCCCTACGGCTACTTCTGCGGCGTCGCCCACCTGCTCTACAAGGAGGTCCTGCGGCGGTCCTCCCGGGAGTTCCGGGCGCTCGAGAGCGGCGAGTGGCCGCCGCCCATCTTCGTCCCCGACGAAGAGGAGGAGCCCGCGGACCGCCGGCTCGAATGCCTCCGCCACTGCCTCGGCAAGATCCCCCGGGACCAGCGCGACCTGCTGCTTCGGTACCACCAGGGCGAAGGCAACATCCGCAACCGCAAGGCCCTCTCCAGCGAGCTGAACATCCCGCTGAACGCGCTCCGCATCCGGGTCCACCGCGTGCGCCGCAAGCTCGAGGACTGCGTCCACGGCTGCCTCAACTCCTGACCGGGCCCCTCCGACGAAACGTTTTCCCCAGGCCGGTCACCCCTCATTGAGAATGAACGAGGAGGCATGGACCTTATGAGACAAAATTCAAGCGACGACGAGCTGCTCCGCAGCTATCTTCTGGGAAACCTCCCGGAGCCCGAGGCCGACAGCCTCGAAGAGCGGCTGCTGGCCGACGACGAGCTCTTCGACCTCGTGGAGGCCCTGGAGGCCGAGCTCCTCGCCGCTTGCAGCCGCGGTGAGCTCGCCCCTGCGGAGAGGGAACGGGTCCTGCGGCGGCTCGCCTCCTCTCCCCAGGGACGGGAGCGCCTCGCCCTCGCCCATACTCTCAACAAGGTCGCGGATGGCCTTCCCCGGCAGACCGTGGTGGTGCCCTTCCGGAACCACGCCACCACCTCGAAGCCGGTCTTCCAGTGGGCCGCCATGGCGGCGGGCCTGTTCCTGGTGGCCGGCCTCTCCTGGTTCTCCTGGCAGGTGCGACAGGAGGGGAGCTCCCCTCCGCTGATCCCGCACGAGGGCAAAACTTCCGAGAACCGGGTCGTGCCGCCTCCGCCGCCTGCCGTGACCAGCACGCCAACGCCCCGGCAGCCGGAGCGGGTCCCGGAGCCTGTTGTCGAAAAGATCGCGGAGAAGGGCCACGCCCCCACGAAGCGCCCCGAGCTGGTCAAAGCCATGTTCGCGCTCTCGCTGGCGACGCTCCGCGGCAAAGAGGAGATCCAGGAGTTTCGCCTCCCGCGGGGAGCGGACATTGCCGAGATCCAGATCGACCTGGAAGGATTGGAAGATTCCGAATCTTTCCACGCGGCCGTGCGTAGCAAGGATAGAGGAACGATTTGGGAGAAAGGCGGCCTCGAAGGTCGCCCGTTGGACTGGGGAACGGCTCTCGTGCTCGACGTCCCGGCGGAGCTTCTGTCTCCAGGGCGGTATGAGGTCGCCGTCACGGCCGGGGCCGAAGCCGAGGAGATGACCCAGGAGTTCAAGGTCGTACCGGGAGACCGGTGATCGACGTACGCTTCGACCCCGCCAGCCATTCCGGCAAGGGGTTTTGCTTGGGAGGAACATTCTCCATGGAAATCGTCAACGACACGAGCCAGGACACCAGGGTGAGAGTGACAGGCGGCGGCACCGGCGCGGCTCCCCACGATCCCTGCTACTCCGAGGAAGATGCCTCGAAATGGCCGTTGCTACCGGCTGGGGGCCTCCTCAGTTACGAGCAACTCCCCCCGCCTTGGACGGTCTGCTTCGTCGTCAACGGCAGCCAGGTCCGCAAGGAGGTGAGGCGCACCGCGAAGAAAGTCACCCTGGCGAAGGCCGGCAGCGCGTTCAGGGTGGACGTCGAGTAGGAGCTCCAACCTCTTTCCTACGTCGGGGCGGGCCCGCGGGTCCGCCCCTTTTCCATCCGCGTAAGGAGCCGCGAAATGTTTTCGGCTCGGACGTCAAACTAGGGTAAGGAGTCCCAAGTCATGGCCGAACCCCAGCGCGTCTCCTCACTCCCCGATTCCCCGCTCCGGCCGCGCCCCGCGCCGAAGCGTCTACAAGCCCGCCACGCCGCGCCCTTGCGGCGTCCTCTCGACGCAACGCAGGACTTGCGGCCTCCGGGGCCGGCAGCGGCGGCTCCCACGAGCCTGCGCCAGGTGCAAGCGGTAGAGCCCGAGGACCGGGACTTCGCCGGGCCGATGGAGGAGCGGCGGGCCGGACGGGCGAGGCGCGCCCACGCGGCTCGGCCATCCCCCCGGACGCCGGCCGAGTGGGCCTTGCTGACGGTCCTGCTGTTCGGCCTCGGGCTGAACGCGGCCGTCCTGCTGCTGAACGTCGCGCTCACCCGGGCCGACGTGCTCCTGGGAGCCACCGTGCTCCTGGCCGGAGTCGTCCTGCTGGCGCTGATGGAGATCTGCCGGCGAGGCGGCCCCGCCGACCGGTCCCCGGCGGACCGTTAGCCGCCTCCGCCGCCGCCCGCGTGGATGCCGCCCTCGGTCTGCGCCCACGGATCGAGGGCCTCGGCGAGCTCGTCCGGCGGCAGCACGTTCTTCTCGACGCACAGCTCGCGCACCGTCTTGCCCGTGCGCACCGACTCCTTGGCGATCTCGGCCGCCGCGTCGTAGCCGATCTTCGGCACCAGCGAGGTCACCATGGCGAGCGACCGCTCGACCAGCTCGGCGCACCGCTCGCGATTGGCCTCGATGCCGTCGACGCACTTCTCCGCCAGCAGCCGCGAGGCGTTCGCCAGGATCAGGATCGACTCCAGGAGGTCGTAGGCGATCAACGGCATCATCACGTTGAGATCGAAGTGGCCCGACATGCCGGCGAGGGTGATCGTCGCATCGTTGCCCACCACCTGGGCGGCCACCATCAGCACCGCCTCGGGGATGACCGGATTGACCTTGCCCGGCATGATCGAGCTGCCCGGCTGGAGGCTGGGGATCGAGATCTCGCCGATGCCGCAGCGCGGACCCGAGGCCAGCCAGCGGATGTCGTTGGCGATCTTGGTCAGCGAGACGGCGATGGCCTTCAGGGCTCCCGAGGTCTCGACGGTGGCGTCCTTGCCGGCCATGGCCTCGAACCGGTTGGGCGCCGGCACGAACGGGCAGCCGGTCCGCTCGGCGAGGCGGGCGATCACCCGCGGGCCGAACTCCGCCGGCGCGTTGAGGCCCGTGCCCACCGCCGTGCCGCCCAGCGGCAGCTCGGCCAGCCGCGGCTTGACGGCTTCGAGCCGGGCGAGGCCGTTCTTCACCTGCTGCGCGTAGCCGGAGAACTCCTGCCCGAGGCGGATGGGCACCGCGTCCTGGAGATGAGTGCGGCCGATCTTGACCACGGGGTCGAACTCCGCCGCCTTCCGCCCCAGCGACTCCGCCAAGCGCTCCAGCGCCGGCTCCAGCGCCTCCACGACCGCCAGGTAGGCGGAGACGTGGATCGCCGTCGGGATGACGTCGTTGCTCGACTGGCTGGCGTTGACGTGGTCGTTGGGATGGACGGGCTTCTTGCTGCCGATCGTGCCGCCGAGGATCTCGATGGCGCGGTTGGAGAGCACCTCGTTGACGTTCATGTTGGTCGAGGTGGCCGAGCCGGTCTGGAAGACGTCGAGGGGGAACTGGTCGTCGAGCTTGCCTTCGGCCACCTCCTCGACCGCCTGGCGGATCGCCCCGGCGACCTCCGCCGGCACGAGCCCCAGCCCCTCGTTGACCGCCGCCGCCTCGCCCTTGATCATCGCGACCGCCGCGATGAAGCGCTTGGGCAGCGTCAACCCCGAGATCGGGAAGTTGCGGTGCGCCCGCTCCGTCTGGGCGCCGTAATAAGCCCCGGCGGGGACTTCGATCTCGCCGAGGCTGTCTTTTTCGATTCGCGTATCCGCCATGTGGTTCTCCTGATGGGATGAGATGGGAAGGGGCCAGGCCCGCTCCCCGCGTATCGTATCGGAGAACCCAATCTCCCTACCTGCTATCGATGAGCCGAGGGCAGCGCGCGGGTGTTGGCGGCGTCGGTCGTCAGGCAGTACTGGCCCAGGCTGACGACGGTCGTCACGACCGTCGCGCCGAAGAAAAGGGCAAGCAGCAGGCCCGCCAGCAGGCGCAGAGGCCGGGAGAAACGCCGGGGCGAGGAGACGTAGTCTTCCCGGGTCTCCAGGATTCCGATGGGATTGACGCGGGGCGGCTCCATTAGTCGATCCTACTCCTTCCTCGGCGGGAACGAGGCCAGAAGGGTGTAGTACACCGCGACCGGGCGGCCTTTCAACGTCGCCGGCCGGAAGGTCCAGCTCCGGACCGAGGCCAGGACGGAGGTGTCGATGCCCATCGGCAACCCCTTCAGAATCCTGGAGTTGCGAACGCATCCCTCCTGATCGATCACGACCTCCACGATGACCGTCCCCAGAATCCCAGCCTTCCTGGCTTTGGGCGGCATCGACGCCCGCGCCTCCCGGCCGATCAATTCTGGACGATGGATGCCACCAGCCACTCCGATTGCCTGTTCGATTCCCGGCAGCTCCTCCGGAAAGTAGGCGCGCGCCTGGCAGAGCACCTGACGGGCCGCGTTCCGCTCCTGGAGCGGATGCATCTCCTTGAGGAAACCTCGAGCCCTGCGGACCATCTGGCCCAGACTCTTCGCCGCCGCGGGGCCAGGCCGCTCCAGCGAGGCTCCCGACCGCAGGGAGATCCGCTGAAGCTCCTCGGCCGCCTCCGCGAACCGGCCCTCGGCCACCCACTGGCCGATTCGCCCGTAATTGGTCCCGGGATTTGGGGGCTGGGCCAGGAGAGGCCCGCACTGAAGGAGGAGCAGGCAGAAAACGTGGAGCCGGGACCGAAGGATCATCATGGCGAACCTCTGTCTCGCCTCAATTGGACCGAGGAGAGGCCTCTTCGGTTCCCGGATCTCGCCATGCGACCTTGAGTCGCGTATACTTGCCAGAGTCGTCATCGCCAGGGAGCAATTCGACATGGCCTCCAGAAACCAGCACGTCGTTCCGCACGGCGACAAGTGGGCTGTAAGAAGCGAAGGCAGCCAGCGTTTCACCTCCGTGTTCGACACCAAACAGGAGGCGATCGACAGCGCTCGCGAAATCGCTCGGCGGTCAGGCACCGACCTCCTGATTCACGGTCGAAGCGGACAGATCTTCCGTAGCGCCGACTCTCCCGGCCGGCTCAGCGAAAGCACCATCCGGAAAGTCGTACGGGAATTCGCCCAGCACCAGCCCTCCTCGAGAAGGTCCAACCGGTAGCAGATTCTCGGCCCGAGATCCTCCAGCCCGGCATGGCGAAGGCCACAGGCAGTTACGAGCAGAACGTTTTTCTCAACTGCCCTTTCGACGGTCAGTACAAGCCTCTTTTTGAAGCCGCTGTTTTTGCTGTACAACTCGCGGGCTTCAAGCCGAGATGTGCTCTCGAAGCGAGCAATGCGGGGCAGATCCGGCTTGAGAAGATCATGGACATCATCTCCGACTGTCAATACGGGATTCACGATATCTCCCGCACGGAGTTGAACGCCAAGGGCCTGCCCCGCTTCAACATGCCCCTGGAGCTCGGGCTCGATCTCGGCTGCCGGCGCTATGGCCGTGGACAGGTCAAGGACAAACGCCTTCTGGTGCTGGATCGAAGACGGCACCGGTATCAGCAGTTCATTTCTGACATTGCGGGCCAGGACATCGAAAGCCACGCCAACAGCCGGAAACAGTTCATCCGCTGCATCCGCGACTGGCTCTCCACCGAGTCCGGAGCCGCCACGATCCCTGGAGGGCCGTACATCTACGCACGGTACCGGGCCTTTGAAAGGTTCCTTCCGGCGCTCTGCGAGAGGATGCGGCTCAGCCCGGAGGAGCTTACGTTCGGAGATCTCTCCCGCCTTGTACGGATCTGGCTGGAAGAGAACGAAACCTGACTGACTTCCTGGGCTGATGCCCGGCGGCTACTCCTCCAACCTCATCCCCTGCAGCGGCCGCACGCTCAGGCCGTCCCGCCGCAGCGCGTCGATCCCCTCCGCGCACGCCATGGCTCCGGAAAGGGTGGTAATACAGGGAATGTCGTATTTCAGGGCGGTGCGGCGGATCGCCCCGTCGTCCTCGTGGGACTCGCGGCCCAGCGGGGTGTTGACGACCAGGGCGATCTCGCCGTTGATCAGGTGGTCCACGACGTGCGGGCGGGCCTCGTGGACCTTGAGCATGGTGCGCACCGTCAGGCCCTCGCCCCGCAGGTAGTCGGCCGTGCCGGCCGTCGCCGCCAGCTCGAAGCCCAGACCGGCCAGACGCTTAGCCACCGGCAGCAGGCCCGGCTTGTCGCGGTCGTGCACGGAGAGGAAGGCCGTGCCTTCGAGTGGCAACTGATGACCCGCGCCCAGCCAGGCCTTGGCGAAGGCGCTGCCGAAAGAGCTCTCGCTCTGCCCCATCACCTCGCCCGTGGACTTCATCTCCGGCCCGAGGACCGGGTCCACGCCGGGGAAGCGGCGGAAGGGGAAGACCGGCGCCTTTACGAACACGCCGGGCACCCTCGGCTCCTTCGTGAAGCCCAGCTCTTCCAGGCTCCTGCCCGCCATTGCCGCGACGGCGATCTTGACCAGCGGGATCCCCACGGCCTTGGCGATGAACGGCACGGTGCGCGACGCCCGCGGGTTCACCTCCAGGACGTAGATCCTGCCGTCCTTGAGGGCGAACTGCACGTTCATCAGGCCGACGACGCCCAGCCGCAGGGCCAGGCGCCGGGCGATGTCGCGCATGCGGTCCTGGTCCTCCTGCGAGACCTTGTAGGGCGGCAGCACCGCCACCGAGTCGCCCGAATGGATGCCGGCCTCCTCGATGTGTTGGAGGATGCCGGCCACCACCGCCTGCTTGCCGTCCGACAGGAGATCGAGGTCCACCTCGAAGGCGTCCTCCAGGAAGCGGTCGATGAGCACCGGGTGGCCCGGCGAGACGTCCGCCGCCTCCTGCATGTAGCGCTCGAAGGTCGACTCGTCATAGACCACCGCCATGGCCCGACCGCCCAGCACGTAGCTCGGTCGCACCACCACCGGGAAGCCGATCCGCCGCGCCACCTCCAGGCCCTCGTCGAGGGAGGTCGCCGTGCCGTTCTCCGGCTGCAGAACCCCTTCCTCGGCGAGGAGGTTGCCGAACCGGCCGCGGTCCTCCGCGAGGTCGATGGCATCCGGCGAGGTGCCCCAGATCGGCACGCCCGCGGCGGCGAGACCCCGCGCCAGCTTGAGCGGCGTCTGGCCGCCGAGCTGCACGATCACTCCCAGAGGCTTCTCCCGGTCCAGCACCGCCAGCACGTGCTCCAGCGTCAAAGGCTCGAAGTAGAGGCGGTCGGAGGTGTCGTAGTCGGTCGACACCGTCTCGGGATTGCAATTGATCATCACCGTCTCGTAGCCCAGCTCGCGCAGGGCGAAGGCGGCGTGCACGCAGCAGTAGTCGAACTCGATCCCCTGGCCGATGCGGTTGGGCCCGGAGCCCAGGATCACCACCTTCGGACGGTCGTCCGGCTCGCTCTCGTCCTCGTCGCCGAAAGTCGAATACATGTAGGGAGTGGTGGCCGGAAATTCGGCCGCGCAGGTGTCCACCCGCTTGTAAACCCTGCGCAGGCCGAGCCGGACACGGGCCTCGGCGAGGTCTTTCTCGGGGCAGTTGAGGAGCCCGGCGATGCGGGCGTCGGTGAGCCCGAAGGACTTGGCGTTGCGCAGCAGCGTCCTGGGCGCCGAGGCGAGGTCCCAGCAGGCGAGCTCCGCCTCCAGCTCCACGATCTCCGCGATCTCGCGCAGGAACCACGGATCGATGTGGGAGACCTCGGAGACTTCCTCCGGCGTCCAGCCCTGGCGCAGGGCGGCGAAGACGGCGAAGAGCCGCTCCCAGTTGGGCGTCGCGAGCCGCCGCCGCAGCCGCACGGGATCGGACATCCGGCGCTCTCGGCCGGCGGCGCCGTCGAGCTCCAAGGCCGAGAGCCCCTTCATCAGGGCTTCCTTGAAGGTGGAGCCCATGGCCATGACCTCGCCCACGGACTTCATCGAGGTGCCCAGGGTCGTGGAGGTATCCGGGAACTTCTCGAAGGCCCAGCGGGGGATCTTCACCACCGTGTAGTCGAGCGTCGGCTCGAAGGCGGCGAAGGTCTTGCCCGTGATGTCGTTCGGAATCTCGTCCAGCGTGTAGCCGACGGCGAGCAGGGCCGCGATCTTGGCGATGGGAAAGCCGGTCGCCTTCGAGGCCAGGGCCGAGCTGCGGGAAACGCGCGGGTTCATCTCGATGACGACCTGGTCGCCCGTCTTGGGATCGACGCCGAACTGGATGTTCGACCCGCCGGTCGCCACCCCAACGCGCCGGATCACCTTGAAGGCGTCGTCGCGCATGATCTGGTATTCGCGGTCGGAGAGGGTCTGCTGGGGAGCGACGGTGATCGAGTCGCCCGTGTGGACGCCCATGGCGTCGAAGTTTTCCACCGAGCAGACGACGATGGCGTTGTCCGCCAGGTCGCGCATCACCTCGAGCTCGAACTCCTTCCAGCCCAGCACCGACTGCTCGATGAGCACGCGGTGGGCCGGGCTGGCCTGCAGGGCCGCCGCCACCACCTCCTCGAGCTCGTCGCGATTGTAGGCGATGCCGCCGCCCTCGCCGCCGAGGGTGAAGCTGGGCCGGATGATGACCGGATAGCCAACCTCGCCGGTGATCTCCCGCGCCTCCTCCAGGCTCGCGGCGTAGCCGCTCTTGGGCACTTTGAGGCCCATCTCCTCCATGGCCTGCTTGAACAGCAGGCGGTCTTCCCCGAGCCGCAGGGCGTCGATGCTCGCCCCCAGCACCTCGATGCCGTAGCGCTCCAGCGCTCCCCGTTCGGAGAGGGCGATCGCCAGGTTGATTCCCGTCTGGCCGCCGACGGTGGGGAGCAGGGCGTCCGGCCGCTCCCGCTCCAGGATCTTCTCCACCACCTCGGGCACCAGCGGCTCGATGTAGGTAGCGTCCGAGAGCTCCGGGTCGGTCATGATGGTCGCCGGGTTCGAGTTGACCAGGATCACGCGGAAGCCTTCGCGCTTGAGCACGCGGCAGGCCTGGGCACCGGAGTAGTCGAACTCGCAGGCCTGACCGATGACGATCGGCCCCGAGCCAAGGACGAGGATGGAGTGGATATCGGTCCGTCTGGGCATGGTGGGGCGGAAGTGTACACGAAGGTCCGGCTGTGGCCGGAGCCATCCACGCCGGGAGGATCGAGGCGACGCGGTCCGCGTCCTTGCGCCGGCCGCCGATCCCTGAGAAGATGCCGCCGTTTCCTCTGGACATGTCAGATCGGAGCGGAGTGGCGGAACACGACAACGGCTACAAGCGACTGTTCTCCCATCCCGAGATGGTCGCGGACCTCCTCCGCGGCTTCGTCCGGGAGAAGTGGGTCCACGATCTCGACTTCTCCACCCTGGAGCGCGTTTCCGGCAGCTACGTCACTCCCGAGTTTCGCAGCCGCGAGAGCGACGTCGTCTGGCGGGTGCGCTGGGGACGGGACGGCTGGCTCTACGTCTATCTCCTGATCGAGTTCCAGTCCACGGTCGATCCGTTCATGGCGTTGCGCGTCATGGTCTACGTGGGCCTGCTCTATCAGAACCTCGTCCAGCATCGCCACCTCACGGCCGCGGGCAAGCTGCCGCCCATCCTGCCCCTTGTTCTCTATAATGGACATCGGCCTTGGGGCGCTGCCCGGGATGTGGCGGATCTGATCGAGGAGATCCCAGGAGGTCTGGAGCAATACCGGCCGCAGCTCCGCTACTGCCTGCTGGACGAGGAGCGGATCGCCGACTCGGAGCTGGAGTCGTTGCAAAACCTGGCGGCGGCGCTGTTCCGGCTGGAGAAGAGCGAGGGGCCAGAGGACATCCAGCGAGTGCTGGTGGCCCTGATCGAATGGTTGGGGGAGCCGGGTCTCGCGGAGCTGAGGCGATCGTTCACCTCCTGGCTCGTCGCCGTCCTGCTCCCCGGCCGGGTACCCGGGATCACGATCCCCCAGGTCGCCGATTTACAGGAGGTCAAGTCGATGCTCGCCGAACGGGTCATGGAATGGACCGAGAAGTGGAAGCAGGAAGGGCTCGAGGAAGGGCGCCGGGAAGGAATCCGGAAAGGGCTCCAGAAGGGAATCCAGAAGGGACGCCAGGAAGAGCGTCAGGAAGGGCTCGAGAGTGCTCGCGGAGTTCTCTTGCGGGGGCTTGAAAGTCGCTTTGGCCCTCTACCGCCAGGGTTGCGGCAGCGTGTAGACGCGATCAGTTCGATCGAAGAATTGACCGAGCTGAGCCTTCGCGTCGGCTCGGCCTCCTCCCTTGCCGACCTCCAGTTGGGCTGAGGCCCTGGCACAGACTTCGCACAGGTTCTCCCGCCAGATGCCGAACTTCCGGCTACGAAAGGGAACCCATGCGTATGAACAAGGCCAACCTCGAGCGGCTCCAGATTCTGCTCAAAGGACATGAGGAGATGTTGGAGGAAAAGCGCGCCCGGCCCGAGGGCGTCCTCCGGAAGAACGATCCGTTCCGGGAACAGTTCAGCCAGGTGGCGCGGTCCGTCATCGTTCCCGTGCTCGAAGAGATCAAGGACGTGATGGTGGGCAAGGTGGAGTCCGCCTCCATCTTCCACCGCTCGACCGCCGCGGGCCTGAAGGTGAAGCTCGACCGCTGGGAGGACTACGAGCGCTCGCTCCTGTTCTTCGGCGACGACTCCACCCAGATCGTGAAGATCACCCACGAGGGGATCGGCTTCGGGCTCCTCTCCACCAAGGTGCCCGTCCATCAGCTCGACGCCGAGCTGGTCGAAGAGGAGGCGATGAAGTTCCTCAAGCGCCTCTTCGGGCAGGAGCAGCTCCGCCGACCCTCCGCCGCCCAGGATGGCGGCGTGCCGACAGGCGGCCCTGGCGGCAATGCGCGCCGTCCCCCCGTGGGCACCGCCGCGCGGTCCGGCTACGAATTCATCCGCCTCTAAACGACCGCCTCTAAACGACCGCCTCTAAACGACAAAGGGGACCCCTGACGGGGTCCCCAGTCGAACTAAACCGAAAAATCCGATCTATCGATTTAGTACAGGTCGGCGATAGCCGCTGAGTCGTCCGCCGCGATGCTCGCGGGGCCGTTGTTGCAGGCCGAGACCGAGGGATACATCGTGGCGCCGGCCACCGTGGAGTGGCCAAGGCCCAGCACGTGGCCGACCTCGTGCACCATGATGCCTTCGATGTAGTACTCGGCCGAGCAGCCGTCCGGCTCGGCGGTCGAGCTGAGCTTGTTCTTGGTGTTGGTCACGATGTCGGCATCGGTGATGGTGCTGCCCGTGTAGTAGCCGGTGAACGTGGCCGCCAGGCAACTGCCGTTGCAGGCATGGATGGGATCGCGGAAGTTGAGCATCACGTTACCGTCGCCCAGCGTAAAGCTCGCGATGTTGCCCTTGACGGCGGTGAGCCGGGTGCCGGTGCCGGCACCGTTCCAGGCCACGTTGGCGTTCAGGGCGGCGACGACCGCGGTGGCGCCGCCATCGATGTCGGTAACCGTCGCATTGCCACGGTTGTCGACGGTGATCGTGGGCGCGCTGGCCCAGGTACGGCGGGGGCTGAGGAGGACGTAGGCGGAGGCCGAGCTCACCACGAGCGAGGCAAGGACAATGAAAACCGGGATCGAAGACTTGCGATTCATGATTTTTCTCACTCTCCGGAAGAGCTAGTTGGCGGTGCGGCCGGAGCTGGGACGCTCGACGTCGGCCCGGATCAGGTTCTTGAGGGCGTCAAGCCGCATGGCCTTGGGCATCGTCACGGCCCGGCCGTCGCGGCCGAGGAGAGTCGCGCCACCGTCGACCGCGGACACCGCGATGTCGACACCCGACTTGTCACGCACGATCCGGTACTGACCCTGCTGATAGCCGGTCACCTCGGCGGTCTCGTTGGAGTTCTGAAGGAACAGCACGAGGCGCTCGTTGACGGCGAACTTCGGGAAACCATGGGCCTCGACCGTGTAGCCGTTCACGGTGCCGCCAAAGGTGCGCACCACCACCACGGAGGGGGCGTTGCCACGAATCTTCTCCTCAACCTGGACCAGGGCTTCCGTCATGATGACGCGGCCTTCCTGACCCCAGAAGGAGCTCACCTTGAGGACCCGGCCCTGGACCACCGCGTCCGACTGGGACACCAGCTCATGGCGGCTCATCGCCACGAACGTCGACGCTCCAGCCGGCACGACCAGGGCCAGCATCAGCGCCACCACCACTGCACCATTAAAACGTTTCATGAAACCTCCTGTCTCCCGAATAGGGATTCATGGTTGGGAGAAAGCAGGATAACAGAAAGCGTCGCACTCGCCACAACTACCTTCAATCTCTCGGAAGAAAATGACTCGACCTCCTGATAATCAGATCCTTGTCACGTTTTTGGCATTTGCGGCACTTTCAGAGGTAGAGTCCTGTTCAGCCGAACAAAGTAGAATTTAATAACAAGCCTTGGCCCCTGTCTTTGGGGCCCCGCCGGTTGGCCACATGCTGGGCCTCGGCCACTCCCTGGCGGCGGACGACATCAACGCCATCAACGACCTGTACCAGGTCTTCCACTTTCTCCGGCGTCTTCGTTTCGATCGCGATCGATCAAAAATAGACCGGCCAAAAAAGGGACCCCCTCGTGGAGGTCCCAAAAACCACACGTTCACCGGAGGAATTCGTCTAGCCGGGCAGCAGGACGCTGTCGACCACGTGGATCACGCCGTTCGACTGGTAGACGTCGGCGGTGGTCACGGTCGCCGTGCCGCCCTTCGCGTCCGTGAGGACGACGTTGCCGCCGGCCATGGCCGCCGTCAGGCTGCCGCCCGCGACCGTCTTGAGCGTGGCCTTGCCGTTGCCGGCCTTGATCATCTTGACGAGCGCGGCCGAGTCGACCTTGCCGGCCACGACGTGATAGGTGAGCACGCCGGCCAGCGCCGCCTTGTTCTCGGGCTTGAGCAGCGTGTCCACCGTGCCGGCCGGCAGCTTGCCGAACGCCGCGTTGGTCGGAGCGAAGACGGTGAACGGCCCCTTGCCCTTCAGGGTGTCCACCAGGCCGGCCGCCTTGACGGCAGCCACCAGCGTGGTGTGATCGGCCGAGTTGACCGCGTTGTCGACGATGTCCTTGTTCATGTACATCGCCGCGCCCCCCACCATCGGGTTGTCCTTCGCCATCACACCCACCGGCACCGCCACGACCGCGAGGACCGCACACACGACGAGCATTCTCTTTACGTTCATGAGTTTCCCTTTCTTGGAGTGGCCCGGGATGCCCGCTCGGGGCTCTCGGGGTCACTGTGGATACGCGGCCTCCCGGGCTGCGGATGAGCGACTTGAATGATTCGGACGTTTCTGGATGACGGGGTATCCTTCAGGGGATGCCCGCCAACAACAACTTCCGCCCCCGGCTCCGCATCCTGCACGGCGAGGAGATCGCCCTCGGGCCGGGCAAGGCCGACCTCCTGGAGGCGGTGGAGCGCGCCGGCACCCTGGCCGAGGCCGCCAAGCTCCTCGGCATGTCCTACATGCGCGCCTGGAAGCTGCTGCGGACCATGAACGCCTGCTTCAAGGAGCCCCTCGTCGCCACCGCCCGGGGCGGCTCGGAGCACGGGCACGCCGCGCTCACCGAGACCGGCCGCGCCGTCCTCGCCCTCTATCGCCGCATGGAGGATGAGGCCCGGAAGGCGGCGGAACCGGCTTGGCGGGAGCTGGAGAAGCACTTGGAGTAGCAACCCCCGGCCTCGATATACTTGACGAGATATAACGGCGATTGCTAGCCTCTCCCCAGTCCGTATCAGAGGAGAGCGAATGCGTCCGACCCTCCCCGTCCTGCTGGCCTTGTGCCTCGGACTGCCGGCCGTGACCGGTGCACAAACCCTTGGAGTCATCAAGCCGGCCGGCAAGGAGCCGACCCTGACCTTCGGCGGTCTGCTCCAGGTGCAGCTCGACGTCGGCGACCGCGGAGACAGCCGGTTCGCGAACGACAACGACCGGTTCTACCTGCGGCGGGCCCGCTTCAACGCCACAGGCCGGTTCCTGGAGGAATTCGACTTCCGGCTGGAGCTGGATCTCGCCGGCAGCCTCTCCAACACCGCCAGCCTGCGGGCGCAGATGACGGACGGCTTCATCAACTGGAACCGCTATCCCGGGGCCAACGTCCGCGCGGGCCAGTTCAAGACTCCGTTCGGCTTCGAGCAGCTCTTCGGCGATCCGCGCCTGCTCACCATCGAGCGCAGCCTCGCCAACGACCGGCTCGCCCTCAACCGCCAGATCGGTGTCCAGGTTGGCGGCGATCTCCTGGAGAAGCGGCTCAGCTATGCACTCGGTGCCTTCAACGGCAACAGCGTCAACAACAACTTCAACGACGACGACCGGTTCCTGACGGTCGGCCGGCTGTCGGGCGTGCCCTGGCAGGGGAAGATCGGATCGGCCTCGGCGAGTTGGGCCGTGGGCGGCAATGGCTTCTCCGCGAAGGACGCCAACGTCCCGCTCTCGGATTTGGGATTGGACTCCACGCCCTCGACTCCCGACCGGGACGGCATCTTCTCTGGCGAGCGGCGCGGGCTCGGGGTGGACACCCAGCTCCAGGCCGGCCCTTTCGAGCTGTGGGCCGAATACCTGAGCGTGCGGTTCGAACCGGATTCCCGGCTGCCGCGGTCCAGCTTCGACTCCGACGGGGGTTACGTGCAGGGCACGTACTTCATCCTGCCGAACCGGCTGCAAGCCGTTCTGAAGTACGAGACTTTCGATCCCAATAGCCGGCGCGACGACGACGAGACCGACACCGCGACGCTGGGTGCAACGGTGTACCTGAAGGGTCATGACCTCAAGCTGATGTTGAACTACCTGCGCACCGAGGCGCCCGTACCGTTGGAGTCGCAGGACAAGATCATCGCCCGCCTGCAGGTGATTTTTTGATCTCTTGAAGGAGCAGCCATGAGATCCCGCACATCCAGATTCCTCCTGGCCTCGATCCTGGGGCTGGCGCTCGTCGCGCCGGGGGGCGCGGCGGAAATCAGCGTCTTCGCCGCCGCCAGCCTGACCGACGCCCTCCAGGAAATCGCCACCGCCTACGAGGGCGAGAGCGGAGACAAGGTCCTGCTGAACCTCGCGGCTTCGAGCACCCTGGCCCGGCAGATCCAGGAAGGAGCTCCGGCGGACCTCTTCTTCTCCGCCGACGAGGCGAAGATGGATTCCCTGGAAAAGCAGGGCCTGATCCTCAGGGAAACCCGCAGGAGTCTTCTCTCCAATACCCTGGTGGTCGTCGTGCCCGCGGACTCCAACCTCGAGATCAGATCCGCCCGGGATCTCGCGACGCCCAAGGTCCGGGCCCTGGCCCTGGCCGAGCCGCAAAGCGTCCCCGCGGGCATCTATGCCAAGGAATATCTGCGCTCCCAGAAACTCTGGAGCAAGGTCATCGACCGGATCGTCCCCACCGAGAACGTGCGCGCCGCGCTCTCGGCGGTGGAATCGGGCAACGTGGACGCGGGGATCGTCTACAAGACGGACGCGGCGATCTCGAAAAAGGTGAAAATCGCCTTCGAGGTGCCGGCGGCCGAAGGGCCGAAGATCTCCTATCCCGTCGCCGTCCTCGCCGGTTCCCAAGGGCAGGCGGCGGCCCGCAAGCTCCTGGCCTACCTGGAGTCGCCCGCCGCGCTCGACGTGTTCCGCCGGTACGGATTCCTCGTCGCTTCGCGGTAGACGGCCTGCCGATGCTCGAAGGCGAGGCCTGGATCGTCGTGTTCACGGCCGGCGTCGCGGCCTTCGCGACCGTGATTATCCTGCCGCCCGGCATCGCCCTCGCCTGGCTCCTGGCCCGCCGCGGCTTCCCCGGCAAGCCGCTGGTGGAGACGCTTCTGGCGCTGCCGCTGGTGATGCCGCCGGTGGCCACGGGCCTGATCCTGCTCCGGCTGCTGGGACGCCGCGGTCCTCTCGGCAGCCTGCTCCATGAACGGTTCGGCTTCGACGTCGTCTTCACCTGGCGGGGAGTGGCCGCGGCCATGGCCGTGATGTCTTTTCCGCTGCTGGTGCGCACGGCCCGGGTGGCTTTCGAGCGGGTCGATCCCCTGCTGGAGAAGAGCGCCCGCACGCTGGGCGCCAGCCGGAGCCAGGTGTTCTTCCGCGTGACGCTGCCGATCGCGAGCGGCGGCGTCGCCGGCGGCACCCTGCTCGCCTTCGCCCGCGCCCTGGGCGAGTTCGGCGCCACGATCCTGGTGGCGGGCAACATCCCCGGCCGCACCACCACCCTCTCGGTCGCCATCTACAACCTGGTGCAGCTCGGCAAGGACGGCGACGCCTTCCGGCTCCTGGGCTGGTCGGTGGCGCTCGCCTTCGCGGCCGTCTGGCTGAGCGAGGCCTTCGTGCGCCGCTCGGCCGGGCTCGGCGCTACTCCGCTACCACCCGCTCGAACCGCGTTTCAGGAGAATTCTCCAGGTCGCGCAGCCGGCCGATGACGTATTCGAGCAGCTTCATGTTGGCCATGTTGTACTCGAACGTCTTGCGCAGGAGCAGCAGCGAGGCCCCGGTCTCGCGAGCGATGCCGAGGGCCATGAAGACGTCCGCCGCCGCGATCACTTCCCGGGTCGCGTCGGCGACGCGGCCCCGCCGGAGCATCACCGCTCCCAACTCCAGCCCCGCCAGGGACGCCTTGTAGACGAGGGCCGCTTCCTCGAAGCCCTGCTTCACCTCGAGCAGCGCCTGCTCGGCGCGGTCGAGCTCCTCCAGGCCGGCGTTGATCTGCGCCTCCAGCCAGCGGACCTTCAGCTCGTTGACCTGCCCGCCGAGATCGAAGCCGCGGGCCTTCAGCTTCCAGAGCGTCGTCCGGGCCTCGCGATGGCGGCCGGAATCGACCAGAAGGCGGACCTGGTTGTGGATGGCCGCCATGACCAGCCGCGGCTCGCGGTCCTTGTCGAGAAGCTCCAGGCCCTGCTGGAGCAGGCCGATCGCCTCCTCGGACTCGCCGCGATAGCCGACGAAGGTCCCCTTGCTGATCAGCGCCCGCCCGGCGAGATGCCGGTCGCCGCGCCGCCGGTGGATGGCGAAGACGAAGTCGAGCGCGGTTTCGGCGAGCTCGAACCGGCGAAGGTCGCCGTAGAGAGAAGCCTGGACGTCGAAGAGCCGGGCCGACAGGAGCTCGTCCCGCGAGCCGAGGCCGAACAGCTCCGTCGCCTCGTTCAGGATGCTTTCGGCCTCGGCGAGGTCGTCCCCGACCCGGTAGGCGTTGCCCAGCTCCACCCGGGCCCGGCACCGCAGGTCGGTCACCAGGTTCGCCCCCAATTCCCCGGCGTCGAGGTTGTCGGCCATGAACCGGGCCCAGTTCGCGTACCGCACCATCTCCTCCGGGTTCTCGTGGCGCAGAGCCCAGCTCCGCTCGAGGAGGGCCTCGAAGACGGGAACGATCCGCAGGTGCCGCGGCATCTCCGGGAATCCTTCCGGTCCCGAGGACGGGAGCGTGGAGGCGGCGCCCGGCCCCTTTGCCCGGATCTGTTCGGCGCGCCGGGAGACCGTGGCGAAAGCCCGCTCGATCGCGGCGTCGTACGCGGCATCCTCCGCCGTCGTCAAGGTGCGCTCGGGAGGATCCGCCAGACCGAGCAGCCCCTCGAGATGAGGCACCAGACCGGCGCGGCACTGCGCGCAGCCGTTCAACAGGTGCGTGACGATTTCGCGGGACAGCCTGGCAGGCACGCGCTCCCACACAAACTCTTCCAGTTCCTCCGGAGTCGGGTGACCGAACAGCAAGGGACTCCTCCTTTTCTTCTTCCGCCGCTTTTCTTACGCTTTTCCTCTACATTGTCTCACGAGGACGCCACGAGCGGCTACCCTCCTGGGACTTCCCGGGAGCGGCGGGCACAAACCGCCCCCGATGCCGTCCCGACAGCTACTTGGTGCCGTTGGGATCGATGCCGCTTCCCTGGTCCGAGCTGGTCGCCGCGGGCGGGTTGGTCGGGAGCCCGTTGGGATCGATCATATTGCCCTGCTTCTGCCACTGGGAGGCAGGACGGCGGGACGCCGCAGCCGGCCGGGGGGCGAGCCCGAGGCTCTCCAGCCAGGACCAAACCCGTACCGCGATCCCGGCGGAGGCCGCCGGCCCCCAGAGCGGGGCCGCCTGGGACGGGGCGGGAAGAGCCAGGAAAAACGCCGTCAACAGGCCGATCATGGCCAGGCTACGTCGAATCCGCTGAAACATCGGGACCTCCTTAGGTCAACGGAGCGAGCCAGAGCCGTCATGGCTTGGACGCCCGCGAGCGTATCCTTCCCCTGGAACCAGCGAGCGCTCTCCCTGGCTCTGGGCTAATTTCTCCCGTTCGAGGAGCCGATTCTCTCTCTTTTCCGTTCCTGGCGGTAGCTCCCAGTGGTGCTGCTGGGGCCGAAGGCTCTACGGCCGGTCCAGATCCAACTCCACCATCGCCGCCGCGACCTCGCCCAGCAGGCCGTCGTCCCCCTCCTCCACGCCCAGATCCGCCATCTCGGCCGTCACGTCGCGCACGAGATCGCTCAGCAGGTCGTCCTCCGGATAGGCGGTGAGGGGCGGCACGGCGCGGAACGGCCGGGCCCCTGTTTCAATGGTAGCGCGAATAAAGTCGGCATAGCCACGGGCCGAGCCCGCCAGGGAGTGATGGGCGGCCATGTGCCGGCGGGCGTTCTCGCCCATCTGGCGGCGCAGGGGCTCGTCCGCCGCCAGCCGCCGCAGGTAGGCGAGGAGCAGATCCTCCTCCGAGTCGTCGAGGTCCACCTTGGCGGCCGCGTCGTCCGGGATCTCGGCGAAGGCGCCGGTGTCGTTGACGATCAGCGGCTTGCCCATGCCGAGCAGGCGGATCACCGTGCCCGAGGTCTCGCCCGCCGTCGGATGGCGCAGGTTCACGGCCACGTCGCAGGCCTGCATGTAGAGCAGGAAGCGGTCGAGATCGAGGCGCCCCGTGACGGTGACCCCTTCGCGCAGATCCGGCGTGAAGACGCGGTCGAAGTCGAAGTGGGGCGAGACCTCGCCGACGATCAGCAGCCGCGCCTCCGGACGCTCCCGGCGCAGGCGGGCGAAGGCGCGCAGGAGCACCCCGGGACGCTTGGCGGCGGTCACGTAGCCGAAGGTGGCTACGGCGAATTCGCCCGGCGCGATCCCCAGAGCCGCGCGGGCCTCTTCGGCTGACCTCTCGGGTAAAGCGTCGAGGCTCAGATGATGGGGCACCACGGCGGTGCGGGCGAGGGGCCGGCTGGCGAGGACGCGGTCGAGCGTGAACCGGTTGTGGACGATCACCCCCCGGCTCGCGTCCACGGCCCGCTCGAACAGGGGATAGCTCCATGGATCGAGCGGCACGCCCGTCGCGACGCACCGCCGGGCCATGGCCTCGCCCGTCCTTCCGTAGGCGTAGCGCATCTCCTGGACGTACGCCTCGGCATCCCCGGCGTAGAACGTCAAGTCCCGCACCAGGTGATGGATCACGAATTCATGGAGCACCAGGATGCCCGGGTGCTCCAGCAGGGTTTTATAGATGGACGCGTGAAAGTCCCTGTTGTTGCCGAGCTGATAGAGCACGGCGTCGAACCGCCCCTGCGCGAGCAATCCTGGAAGCGCCCGGTGGCCGTGGACGGGAAACCGCGCCGCAAGCGCCGGCTCGGGCCGGAACCCCTCGTCGACGATCAGCTCGATCTCGCAATGCTCCGCGAGATGGGGCAGCAGCTCGGCGCTGTAGTCCGCGATGCCCGACGTCATGGGCGGCAAGGGGCTGTAGTAGGCGACGCGCATGGAGGGGGATTGTAATGCGTTCGCCAGCGCGGCTGACTCTCTCTTAGTTCTACTTGTCAGATCAGCCCCGCAGGGGCGACCGGAAGTAGCCCGGGGCGTCAGCCCAACCTCTTACACATATCTCGACTGCTCCGAACAGACGGTGTTGTTCTCGCCCTGAAAGGGCGGTCGTTGAATAGCCTGGCCGCTTTAGCGCCAGGAATGGGGCTCCACCCACCCATCTCCGCCCTGAAGGGGCGGTCCCCAACGGTCCGAAAGGCACCGCCCCCTCGGGGCGGGTAT